>Ga0316191_10004676_pt1 | contig 10227 bp, 5 predicted proteins | sample Eddworburr2cm_MG_FD_204928 | JGI IMG/M metagenome (GOLD analysis project Ga0316191, IMG submission 204928) | Coastal sediment microbial communities from Maine, United States - Eddy worm burrow 2 cm | ecosystem: Environmental > Aquatic > Marine > Coastal > Sediment | place: USA: Maine | collected... | reverse complement strand
CACGATGCTTTTATCCGCTGCAAATTTAGAAGCAACGGTGCCCGCATCTTTCGGCGCACAGAGGTCGTCACCCCAGACAAGCTCTATTTTCTGACCGTTGATACCGCCGGCGTCGTTGATCTCTTTAAGCTTGAGGCTGACGCCGGCCTTGATATTATCGCCGTAGGCAGCCAGGTCGCCGGTGAAAGGTGAAGCCACACCAATTCTGATGTTTTCGGCCATGGCGCCGGTGGTTACGCCAAAAACCAATCCAAGACCAAAAACCAAAACTAACAATAATAATGTCCGCTTGTTTCTCATAACGATCCCTCCTTTAATATTTTTTACACCTCGAGCAAAATTGCCCAAAAACGGTTTCTTATAATAGAAAGATGGCAATGAGTCAAGAACCATTTTTAATTGTCGACAGCCAAAAATTGCTTGCTGTTCAACTCTGATGCTTGTATGAATAGCTCAAGTCAGGTGGTATGTTGACATTAACGGATCTTAACCAACTGGAATTGATATTAAAATTTAAGTTCCCAGGTTCGGGGTTCAGGGTTCAAAGGTTGTAAACGATGGATACTGATCACAATATTGATCAACTTCTGGCATACCCGTCATACCCCATTGAGTGAAACAGATTTATTACCTGATCATGACACGTTCCTTTTGACATGAGCTGTCTGATTTTTTCACCCTGGACATTGAACTCTGAACCGCTCAACCTATGTAAAACAAAAAGAAATGGACTAAAATTTTGCAAAAAATCGGATTATACGTAAAAAAGGACAAAAGGGCCCGCAAAAAGGCGGATGAATTTGAAACATGGCTGCGATCTAAAAACGTTGAAGTGGTCAGAAAAGAAAGCTCACCGCCGGGGCTTCACTCGCCGTCAAATAGCAAAATTTCTGCACCCCGGGATCTGTTTTGCGTCTTTGTGCTGGGAGGAGACGGAACCTTTTTAAGCGCCGTCCGCTGGATAGGGGACCTCAATATTCCGGTCTTGGGTGTCAAGTTCGGTAAAATCGGATTTCTGGCGGAAACGGCGGCCAGAAACCTGATTTCGGCGGCCGAAAATATCCTCAATAATGATTATACCATCAAACGCCGCATGCGTCTCGACGTCCAGGTGAGGCGGCAAGATAAAAAAATTATCAGTCAAACCGTACTCAATGATGTTGTCATAAACAGAGGGGCTCTGGCCAGGCTGGCCAGCATCGCAACCTATATCAACGAATCTTATCTGACCACATTTAAAGCAGATGGGCTCATCATCGCAACGCCCACGGGGTCCACCGCCTATTCTCTGGCCGCCGGCGGCCCGGTGATTCACCCGGAAGTCCCCGGCATCATCATTAGCCCCATCTGCCCATTTACCCTGACCAATCGTCCGCTGATCGTTCCGGACTCCATCGAGATCAAACTCAAACTGGAAAAAGGGGCTTCCGATATCATGCTGACATTCGACGGACAGGAAGGTCTGGATATCACCGACAAAGATATTATCGTCGTCCGCAAGGGCTCCCATCCGCTCAACATGATCACCCTCCCCGAGCGAAACTATTTTAATGTGCTGAAAGAAAAGCTGAGGTGGTCCGGCGGCAGGGTGTGAACTGGAATTCCTCTAAATCCAATACCACCACATAGATCCAAAATCCAAAATCCCAATATTCAAATTTCAAAAAATATCCAATATTTTAAAAAACAATGATCCAAACATTCTGGTGACTTATCTAATGTTTGAAGGCGGTTTTGCTTGTTTTGAATTTTGTGTTTTGGTCATTGGGATTTATTTGATATTTGATTTTTGGTGCTTGGAGCTTCAATGATCAGAATTAATAGAATAATCATAGTAAGTCTATGTAAATCGATTTGGTTATTTTCTTATAAAACATGAACCTCGGGATGAAATTAGCCAACGACATTGCGGGCAGGACAAAACAATAAGACCCCAAGCACTCCTCACCCCTATATTGACTTCGTCTGTCTGATCTCCTATATACAGTACCAGGGTTAAGCGGTTCAAAATTCAGCTCAGCCGCTGGCCTGAAAAGTTTACCCGCCTTGGGAGAGCGGCCAGTTTGATCGAGAAAGAAACTTTGTAATTTTATTTCAGCTTTATTTGGATTGTGGGAGCGGTTTTTAACCGGGAGCACCCGCGTAATCGTGGCCGCCCCGCTTGAAAAGCAGCGGGATACAAGCAGAGGCCACTCCCACCAATCATTAATCACCACCTAATGGATGTTGAATTTTATGTAGTTTCATATAAGCGGCGCCTCTGACCAAAAATATGGACAGTTCCGAAATCGGCAGTTGTTGGGGTTCGCATTTCGCAACAACACCGGCAAAATATAGATTAGGTTGAGTGCAACGAAACCCAACAAAGCTTGGAGTAAGCTAAACCCAACCTACAAAATGCAAAAGGGCCCAGAATAGAACTAACTACAATTTTTTAAGTTTCACAAGAGGTGCCAGACATTCGTAGGACAAAAGGCGGCTGTCAGAGGATAGATAACTGAATTTGGAAATTTTCAAATTGCTTTCCAAATTAAACCGTCTGCCCTTTGCCTTACGCCGTGAGCCCTGCGCCCCAAACCTGTGAACGGTTAACGGTTAAATACACACTAGTTGCCTATTTATTCCCTATGACAGGTATGACTATATAAATGAAAAGCCCTTTGAAAGTCACTGTAATATTTATGATTCTAACTCTTGTTTCCGCCGCCGGAAATGCCGCCGACCCCCGTTCCCTGATCGAACTCAAGGAAAACGGAACCATCGATTGGACCACCGGTGTCGTAAAAGCAAAAGGCACCGGAGTTCCGGCGCCATACACCTATCCTCCCAAACCTAAACCTCAGGGCGAGGAGATCCTTTCAGAGGCCATCACCAAAGCGGGTCATAATATATTAGAAACCATTGTCAGCCTTCGCATAGATGCCCAGAACCGGGTTATCGATATCGTTGAAAATTACCCAGCTATCATGAAACAGCTAAGGGATATGGCTCAAAGAGCTCCGGAAATAGAAACACTGAGGAAATATCAATACGACGGGACCGTGGAAGCTTGGTCACAGATGTCACTTAGCGGTGGTTTTGCCCAACTCATTCTACCTCCGGAAATCCGGCAAATCGAACCCATCAAACAGGTTTTTAAGCCCAAGAGTTCCTCGAGATTGCGAACCCGCTCGCGCTCATCGGAAATCTTTACCGGCATGGTGGTGGACGCCAGGAATATTCAGGCGGTACCTGTCCTTGCGCCTAAAATATTGGATGAAAAACTGGAAGAGGTGTTCGGACCGGCTTTTGTCAGTCGTGAATTCGCCGTCCAGCACGGCATGGTCCGATATACAACCGATCTGTGGAAGGCTAAATTTCATCCCCGGGTTTCCCACAATCCATTGATCGTCAAGGCCCTTAAGACAATTTTGCCGGGTCGTTGCGACTTTATCATCAGCAACGCGGATGCCGCCAAGCTTCGCAGTGCCTCGGAGCACCTGCTGTTCATGAGAGAATGCCGGGTCGTGATTGTATTGGATGGGATGTAGTCGCGGAAGACAGAAGTCTGATGACGGAGCTCAGATGACAGGGTTCGGAAGAAAAGGGCAAAGGGCAAAAGGCATGGGGCATAGGGTAGAGGACAGAGGTAAGAAGGCAGAGGTCAGATGACGGACGGCAGAATTCGGAATTCGGCCTCCGTCCCGTAGGGGCCAAAGAAGCCTACGCCCCGGAGGGAAGGCGGAAAAAAAGAAAAGCAAAGTGCAGAATCTAACCTGGATAAAATACGCTCTGGAGGAGAGTTAGAAATTTAGGATTTACTCAGCTTAGCAACGACTGTATATGTGATTCATGGTCAAAAGATGCGGGTCGCTTCACAGTATTGCATCGCAAGATTTATTTGACGTGACAGCCACGTATTATGGTATCTGTATTCTGACCATCATGGAGATAACTCAATTTATCAGTAATTTTACTGTGCATCAGAATAATAGATCGCAATCATTATATCGATTCTGTATAAGATGCATAGAATAAATGTTTAGTTTTACTCAATTTTCGGGAAAGAATATGTTGATAGATTTGAGTGTAAAAGTATCAAAGTTTGCTCGGAAAGAAGCAACAAATAATGAAAAAATGGTTTCATTTGGCCATTTAGGTACTCACTTTGACGTCATGAATAAGGAATTTCCTCTTTTATATACGAAAAGAATGGGAATTGTTTTTGATGTATCGGGGGCTTCAAATGAAGATATTGAATTAAGTGATAATGATTTATTAAAAGTGCATCAGGACATGTTTGTCGCCTTCCACTCTGGTTTTATCGATCAAGTCGAATACGGCACAAAACCCTATTTCAGGGAACACCCACAACTATCAAATACTTTAATTGACAAACTATTAGACAAAGGCGTTTCTATCATCGGTATTGATTTTACTGGTATCAGGAGAGGTAAGGAGCATACTCCAAAAGATCAGTATTGTGCGGATAAAGGCGTTTTCATAGTCGAAAATCTTTGCAATTTGGCTCAAGTGTTAAATGATAAAAAATATAACAACTTTATCGCAAATACATATCCAATTAACTTTGAAGGGATGACAGGATTACCCTGCAGAGTAGTTGCGGAAGTTTAGAAACATAACAACAGCATACACGCGGACGGCAATAGCCCTCCGCATTGGTCTTTTCCCTAAGTTCCAAAACAGGATCGTCGTTAATCAACTTTCATCAAAGCCGCTGCTGATGCAGACGTTACGAATTCAGATATCTGATCTCTGACCTCTGACTTCTGTCCTCTGCTCTCGGCCCCATGCGCCATGCTCACGGCCCTATGCCCTTTGCCCCATGCTCTTGGCCCTATGCTTTTCTTTCTTTCCACATTCCGAATTCGCCATTCCGAATTCCGCTTACGTTCCCATCTCCCAAGACGCCAAATACTTTTTCTGTTCCGCGGTGAGCTTGTCGATGGCAATCCCCATGGCAGCCAGTTTCTCTTTGGCAATCATTTTATCAATTTTTTCAGGAACCCCATAAACGTCTTTCGTCAGCGGGGTTTTCAGCTTCACCATATATTCGATGCTCAGTGCCTGGTTGGCGAAACTCATATCCATAACACTGGAGGGGTGACCTTCGGCGGCCGCAAGGTTGATCAATCGACCTTCACCCAGAATATTGATGCGGCGCCCATCCTTGAGGGTAAATTCTTCCACGAAAGGCCGGATCACGCGGGTTGATTTTGCAATCTTTTTTAAACCGTCCAGATCCAGCTCCACGTTAAAATGACCGGAGTTGGCCACAATGGCACCGTCTTTCATGATCGTGAAATGTTCTTTGCGAATCACGTTGATGTCGCCGGTCAGGGTGCAAAAGAAATCACCGATCCTGGCGGCTTTTCGGATCGGCATGACCGTAAAACCGTCCATCACGGCCTCAAGGGCCGGCAGCGGGTCAACCTCGGTCACGATAACGTTGGCGCCCATTCCACGGGCCCGCATGGCAACTCCCCGACCACACCATCCATAACCGCAGACCACAAAATGAGATCCGGCCAGCAATCGGTTCGTGGCCCGGATAATCCCGTCGATGGTGCTTTGACCGGTTCCATAACGGTTGTCGAAAAAATGCTTGGTCTGAGCATCATTGACCGCGATGATCGGGTATTTTAAGACACCGTCGGCGGCCATGCTTCTCAATCGAATAATGCCGGTGGTGGTCTCTTCGGTTCCGCCCTGGACACCTTTTAGAAGCTCCTTGCGCTTGGTGTGCAACACCGATACCAGATCGGCGCCATCGTCCATGGTAAACTGGGGTTTGGCATCCAAGACTGCATTGATGTGGGAATAATAGGTTTTATGGTTTTCTCCTTTGATGGCAAAAACCGGGATCTTATCGTTTTTGGACAATGATGCGGCCACATCATCCTGGGTACTCAAAGGGTTGGAGGCGCACAATGAAACGTTCGCGCCGCCGGCCTTAAGGGTTTTCATCAAAGATGCGGTTTCGGTGGTGACATGCAGACAGGCGCCGATGCGAACCCCTTTTAGCGGTTTATCCTTTGCAAAACGTTTTTGGATGCGGTTTAGAACCGGCATATTCTGGTTGGCCCATTCGATTCGAAGCGCACCTTCTTTGGCGAGTTTAATGTCCTTAACATCATATTTTGTCATTGAAAAATCTCCATAATTACACTTTTGGTTTAACTTGGTTATCTGCCTTTGTGGGAGCGGCTTCCAGCCGCGAATATTGCAGCAGCACCTTGCTGCCGTCATTTATCGCGGCTGGAAGCCGCTCCCACTAGGTAAAAGCCGTATTCTTATAAAAGTGTCGTTGTAGTGTTAGTTAAGAATTTAAAGTGAACATTGAGGCAGTAATGTTCACTCTCATAGCCACGGATCTTTACTGGGATTGTGAAAATCGTCTTTTCTTTCGCTTTGTTACTTATGAAAAGGATGGAGCGAAGCGACATGCACAAATATTCAATCTTCAATTCCGGCTCATCCGGTTTCTGTCTCTGCTATCCCTACAATCCCGCTTTTTCCCTGATGATATCCGCTTTAATTGTTTTTTCCCAGGTAAACTCATCTTCACTTCTGCCGAAATGGCCGTAAGCTGAGGTCATACGATATATGGGGCGCAGTAGATCGAGATATTCGATGATAGCGGCAGGCCTTAAATCGAATACTTCTTTGACAATTTCTTCAACCCGATTTTTGGGGACAACACCGGTGCCCATTAGATCGACCATCACCGAGACCGGCTGGGCCACACCAATGGCGTAGGCGATCTGTATTTCACATTTTTTTGAAATACCGGCGGCAACGATATTTTTGGCGATATGCCGACCCATGTACGACGCACTGCGGTCCACTTTGGAGGGGTCTTTTCCGGAAAAACATCCGCCCCCGTGGCTTCCCTGACCACCATAGGTATCGACGATGATTTTACGACCGGTCAACCCACAGTCCCCCATGGGACCGCCGATGACAAATCTGCCGGTGGGATTGATAAAATAACGCGTGTCACCGTCGGTCATATCCACCGGGATCACTTTTTTTATAACCTCTTCGATGATGGCCTCTCTCAGATCTTCATAGGTCACATCGTCTTTATGTTGTGCGGAAACAACCACGGCATCCACGCGTTTGGGAGTTCCGTTTTCGTACTCGATGGTAACTTGAGATTTTCCGTCAGGCCGCAAAAAATCAAGAGAACCATTTTTGCGAACGGTGGTCAAACGACGACAGAGCTTATGGGCGAAGGTAATCGGCATCGGCATCAACTCAGGAGTTTCATCGGAAGCAAATCCGAACATCAACCCCTGGTCTCCGGCTCCCTGATCTTTGAAGAGTCCTTCTCCCACATTGACCCCCTGGGCAATATCCGGGGATTGGCGATCAATGCTGGAGATGACCGAACAGGTTTGATAATCAAAGCCCATCCGGGCAGAAGAATAGCCGATATCACGTATGGTGTCTCGCACAACCTGGGGTAAATCAACATAACATTCGGTGGTAATCTCCCCGGAAATAAAGGCCAGACCCGTTGTAACCAGCGTCTCACAGGCAACCCGGCATTTCTTATCCAAGGTCATAATGTTATCTAAAACGGCGTCGGATATGGCATCCGCCACTTTATCCGGATGACCTTCGGTCACCGACTCGGAAGTAAAAAAATAACTTTCTAGTCCCATAAGATGTCTCCTTCATCTGGATCGATTTCAAGTGCAGCTTGTTTCTGCGTGTAGGATGTCCTGATTTTAAACGAAATGACAAGGTTTGTAATAAAAAACAAGGCAATCTTTAGAAAATTCCATAAAAATTTGTAATTTTATCCCAGCAGTCGGTATATGTCAATAGTCGCTTTAAGTGCAATTAAATATAGTTACAATATCCGAATTTTTTCAATGAAGAAGAAAAGGAGTTCAGGGAGGATCTGTGTAAAAATATCTCAAAACCCTTGACTCTCGCGAAACAGAACGCATGATATGTCCACCCCCGGAACAAATTTCATCTCTAATCCTGGATAAAAGCCAAAGAAATGGGATACAGCTACATATGCTTGGGTAGCCGGGTGCTGGAGTTCTGAAAAAAATTAGTTTTACCTTAACTGATCGATTCCAGGTTCAGCGGCGCCTCTGGCCTGAAAAGCGGCCAGTTTGATCGAAAAGCAGACTCCAGCGTTGTGGAGTCAGATATGAGGGTTCACGGTTCAAAGGTACAACTGTTTGAAACTGGCTATTATATTGATCAAGATCCGAAATACCCGACTTCATCCATTGGGTGAAAAGGTGTTATTAACACCGAAAGGCTGAATCCTTTAGATAGGAGCGGATTGGGCGTTTTTCAACCCGGAACTTTGAACCCTGAACCGCTCAACCTTGGCCTTAAATAGATTCAGACAAATAACCTTAGAATATTATCATTAATTTCACTGCAATGCTGAAAATAAACAAACCTTACTTTTCTTCAATCGCGCTATTATTATTCATCACCGCAGTTCTCGTCGGGATTTGTTTCGCTTCCTCGGGGTTAAATTCTGCGGCAGATGAGGAGGTTGTCACGGCGGCAACCGCCTGGCCGGTGGATCGCGGGCGTCCTGGTGATGCGATCATGCTGGCAATTGTAGCCGATATCAAAGAGGGATACCACATCAATGCAGATGCACGCCAGGTTAAACCGTTTGAAGATTTCAAACCGTATCCCACCAAAGTGACGGTTGTCGATGCCTCTTCACAGCTGACCATTGAGCTTCCCCGCTACCCCCGGGCCGTCCCGGTCAAGGCGCAGTATGCTGCCGGGGAATTGATGTCCTTTAAAGGAAAAACCATCATCTATCTGCCGATCAAGCTGGAAGAAGCTCTCGAACCGGGGAAAGTGAGCCTCGAGCTCGAATTGGAATACCAGGCCTGTGCCGCCGACTACTGCCTATTTCCCAAAAAAGTCAAGCTTGAGGAATCACTTGCAGTGGCCGAAAGCGGCACGACCGTATCAGAAATCAATCGGGAATTATTTGCCGGCGATGATGCTCGCCCAACGACCGAGCACCCCCGGAGTGTTGAATTTGATCTTTTCGGCTGGACTTTTTCAATAGACATTTCATCCGGTCTAGGCCTGACGCTGCTGCTTCTTACCGCCGCTCTGGGCGGTATGCTGCTCAACTTCACGCCATGCGTATTGCCGCTGATCCCAATAAAAATTATCGGTCTGTCACATGCGGCCAAAGACCGCCAACAGTGCTTTATGCTGGGGCTGACAATGTTTTTGGGGGTGCTGATATTCTGGATCGCATTGGGAATCATGATTGCTCTGGTCAGCGGTTTCAGCGCCACCAATCAGCTGTTCCAATATCCCGCTATTACCATCCTGGTCGGACTCATTATTGGTACGATGGCCACTGGAATGTTCGGCTTTTTTTCCATGCGGCTGCCTAATTTTATCTATATGATCAACCCGGAACAAAATACCCTCTATGGCTCTTTTGGTTTGGGAATACTTGCAGCGATCCTGTCGACACCCTGTACTGCACCCTTTATGGGTGCCGCGGCTGCCTGGGCTGCGACCCAAGCAGCGCCGACCACGTTGGCGACGTTTGCCGCCATCGGCACCGGTATGGCTTTGCCCTACCTGGTTCTTTCAGCCTCACCGGCGTTGGTCGATAAAATGCCGAAAACGGGACCCGCCAGCGTGTTGATTAAGCAAGTCATGGGGCTTTTCATGCTGGCGGCGGCGGCTTATTTTATCGGGGTTGGTCTGGTATCGCTTTTTTCAACCCCGCCCGCCCCCCCAAGCAAAATATTCTGGTGGCCGGTAATGTTTTGCAGCATTACTGCCGGGGGCTGGCTGGCATATCGAACCCTTCAGATCACATCCAAAGTAAAATTAAAGGCGTTTTTTGCCGGAGTCGGCTTGCTGGTTATCGCCCTGTCGGTCTGGGGCGCGCTGCGTCTGACCGATCAGGGGCCGATTGATTGGGTATATTACACCCCCCCGCGATTTGAAGCGGCAATCGCCAATCGAAAAATCATCATGATGGATTTCACCGCCGAATGGTGTCTGAACTGCAAGGCGCTTGAGCAGGGAGTTTTACATCATCCAAAGATCGTAAAACTTCTTGCCCGTGAAGACATCCTGTCGATGAAGGTAGATATCACCGGTAACAACCCCACTGGAAAAGCAAAGCTCAGGGAGGTCGGCAATTTAACCATCCCACTTCTGATAATCTATTCTCCAACCGGCAAGCAGATATTT
>Ga0316191_10004675_pt1 | contig 10228 bp, 9 predicted proteins | sample Eddworburr2cm_MG_FD_204928 | JGI IMG/M metagenome (GOLD analysis project Ga0316191, IMG submission 204928) | Coastal sediment microbial communities from Maine, United States - Eddy worm burrow 2 cm | ecosystem: Environmental > Aquatic > Marine > Coastal > Sediment | place: USA: Maine | collected... | reverse complement strand
GCCGAGCGCACGCTCGCCGCAGACGCGGAGGCCTACCAGATCGAAGTTGCGTCGAAGGCCAGAGCTGACGCTATCCGCCGTGAGGCGGAAGCCTTGAAAGATAATCCGGCGCTGATCCAGCTGCGTATCGCCGAAAAATGGAACGGTCAGCTGCCCCAGGTATCCGGCGGGGACACGATTCCGCTCCTCAGCCTGCCGCTGGCGAATCCCGAGCGCTGATCGCGCACTAAGCACGCGGGAGAGCCCGGTCTTGTTGAAGATCATTGACGTCAGCCTGAAGCGCAATCAGGTGCCGCTGTTCGACCACATGAGCCTGACGGTGCATGCGGGCCACAAGGTGGCGCTGGTGGGTCGCAACGGAGTCGGCAAGTCCACCCTGTTCGATCTCATTCTCGGCGCCGCCGGACGTCGAGGTCTGCAGCCGGACAGTGGCGACGTCGAGGTGCCGGGGGACTGGCGCATCTCGCACATGGCCCAGGAAGTCGCCGTCAGCGAGCGACCGGCACTGGACTACGTGATCGACGGCCATCGCGAGCTGCGCAAGGCAGAGCAGGCCCTGGCCGCAGCGGAAGCCGCCGGCGACGACATGGCCATCGCCCGCTGCCACTCCCTGCTCGACGATCTCGGCGTTTACGAAGTCGAAGCCCGTGCCGGTGAGATCCTGCACGGCCTTGGCTTCGAAGGAGATGCCCTCACCCGCCCCTTTGCCGAGTTCTCTGGCGGCTGGCGAATCCGGCTCAATCTAGCCCAGGCGCTGATGAAGCCAGCCGATCTGCTGATGCTCGACGAGCCCACCAACCACCTGGACCTGGAAGCGACCCTCTGGCTGGAGACCTGGCTGAAGCGCTTTCCCGGCACGCTGCTGGTGATCGCCCACGACCGGGAGTTTCTCGACAACGTGGCCGAAATCACCGTCCACCTTCATCATGGCAAAGCCGATGTTTATCGGGGCAACTACAGCAGCTTCGAACGGCAGCGCGCGGAGGCGCTCCTGTTGCAGCAGGCTGCGTTCAAGAAACAGCAGCGTGAAATCGCCCACATCAAGAGCTTCGTCGAGCGTTTCAAAGCGAAAGCCTCCAAGGCCCGGCAGGCACAGAGCCGGATGAAAGCACTGGAGCGGATGGAAGCGGTGGCGCCCGTGCACGCCGATTCCCCTTACCACCTGGTGATCGAGCAGCCGGAAAAGATGTCCACGCCGCTGCTGAGCCTGGACCACGCGAGCATCGGCTACGACGGCCAGGCGGTGCTCAGCAACGTACATCAGACGATTCTTCCTGGCGCCCGGATCGGCGTGCTCGGTGAGAACGGCGCCGGCAAATCGACGCTGCTGAAGTGCCTGGTCGGCGAGCTGGAACCGATGGCTGGCGACAAGGTCAGCGGTGCGCATGCCAAGGTCGGCTACTTCGCGCAACACCAGCTCGAGTCTCTGCAGGCAGAGCGGACGGCCCTGCAGACCCTGCAGCTCGCCCGGCCCGAGTTCCGGGAGCAGCAGTGCCGCGATTATCTCGGCACCTGGGGCTTTCCCAAGGAGAAGCTCGAACGTGCCGTGGCAACGCTTTCCGGCGGCGAAAAAGCGCGGCTGGTGCTGGCGCTGATCGCTGGTGAACGACCGGCGCTGCTCGTTCTGGACGAGCCCACCAACCACCTCGATCTGGACATGCGTGACGCGCTGGCCATGGCGCTGCAGGATTTCGAAGGCGCGCTCATCATCGTCGCGCACGATCGCAGCATGCTGGCCCGAACCGTGGATGAATACTGGCTGGTGGAGAACGGCGCGGTGAACCGCCTGCAGACGGACCTCAGCGGCTACACCGAAAGTCACAATCCAGCCAACCTGCGCAGTGACGGCAAAGCCGCGGGAAAGAATCAATCTGATTCGAACGGCGAGGCCGGCAGTCGACAGGCCGGCAAAGGAGAGAACCGCAAAGCCGAACGCCGGGTGGCGGCTGAGCTACGCGCTCAGGAGAAGCCGCTGAAAAACGCGATCAGCAAGCTGGAGCGAACCATCGAATCGCTGAACACGGAACTGAAAACCGTGGAAGCCAAACTCGCCGACACGGAAACTTACCAGAGCCTGCCGGTGGATGAGCTGGACGAGCTGCTCAGAACTGCCGCCAAGCTCCGCAGTCGTCGGGACGATGCGGAGACTGACTGGCTGGAGCAGTCCGAAGCGCTCGAAGCACTCAGGGCCCAGGCGGGTTAGGCACCGGTGGGGCCACGACCTCCACGTCGACCTCACCCGGGTTCGTGCTGCGAATACTGATGGAAGAGGCGCCCCCGCCGATCTGAGACGGTGTCAGCATGACAAGCTCCCGAACGCCCTGACGCATCACCTCCACGGTCAACTCGGAGTTACCGCCATCCGCGGCGTGCTGTCCGCCCATCAGCGTCCTGAAGCCATCGCCGGGATTTCGAATCGGCTCGCCATCCACAGCGAGCAGCACGTCACCGGCTTTCAGTGGACCAGGCTCACCGTTCGGACCATCAGGCGCGGCAAGTACGAGCACACCGGACTCCACACCGAAGTATGTGGCGAGGTCACCGGCTACGGATTCGAGTCGAAGCCCACCAGGACCGGCAATCCGAATGGCCTTGTGCACCCCAGCTTGCATCTGCGGCGCGAGCGCCTCGAGCGACTCCAGGCTCTCGAGCGCCTGCAAGGCCTCCAGTGATTCCAGATTCTCCAGCGACTCCAGGGCACTGACCCACTCGCCGCTGCTGGTGATGTGCTCGCTGACGCTGATCGCCATGTTCTCCAGAGCTTCCACGTCCACCTCGATCGCCGGTGCGCCAGTCATGCCCATGATGAACACGCCCTTGGCCTGAGTGGTCACGTCGGCAAGCTGAAAGCCACCGTCGCGCTGATAGCCCACGGACACCGCGTCGCCCGGTGCGACATCGCTCATGGCCTCTTTCAGTCGGGCCATCGCACTCCCGGCAGCGGTGAGGTCGACGTTGTTAACGCTGGTGATCTCGTCACCAGCCCGCATGCCCGCAGCTTCCGCACCGCCCCCGGGCGTGACCCCGGATAGCAGCAGCCCGCCGTTCGGTCCGCGCTCACCCACCAGAACGCCGAGCATTGGCTTCTGGCCGTGTTGGCCCACGGTTTCAATGGCATAGAGCCGGCGGTGCAGCTCGCCCATCCGCTCGGCAGCCTCATCGAGTTGCGCCCGGGCTTCTTCGAGCTGAGCTTCGAGCTCCTCTCTTTCGGCAGGCGTCAGGCCAGCCGCGGCGAGCGCAACGGGCGGCATGAGCAGGGCGAGGTTGGCCACAATCGCCAACGCCACCAGCATGACGCTAATGCGCCCACTCTTTTCTGTGCTGCGCCTGCTGGTCTTCGTCTTTTTCATCGTACTTCTCCTAAGTCTTCAGTAGACGGCCGGCTGCAGGGCAGCCCGCGCCCGCCTGACTTCCGCGAGAGATTCCAGCAGCGCAACGCGCTGACCCCAGAGACGCTGCGCCTCTTCCTGGTTCAGTCGCCCTTCCGGAATGCTGGACAGCTGGGAGTCCACGTCCGCAATGCGATAGCGGAACGCTGACGCCACCGGATCCGCGTCGTAGCTCTGAGTGATCGGCTCCAACAGCCGGGACCTTTCTCTCAGCGCCCGGATCGCCTCACTCTCAACCGGCAGGCTGACCACCTGGTTCGGCGGCATTGACTGCTCCGGGTCACTGTCGCGCAATACGTTCACGCTCAGAATGCCGGCTGTGACCGCCAGCAGCAGACCTGCCGCCATCGCGTACGGTGCAAACCGAGCTGTTGCCGGGCCTTGTGCCGGGCCACCTCCCGTTTCGGGTCTGACCCGTTCCTGAATGTTCGCCCACACCGCCGGATCCGGCTCAATGTCAGGCAATTGCCCGAGCGCCTGCTTCAGCTCGGCTACTTCAGGCCGGGCTTCCAGCGCGCGCAACCGGGCATCCGCGCCGCCGTCAGGAAAGGCAAGCGGGTCTGACGTCTGCGGCTTTCGCGAGTCCGTCATCTCTACCTCCAGTGTCATGCCCGCCCCGTTCTCGAACGGGGCGGGTCTCACTATCTTCGCGCGGCTCACTCTGAGCCTCGCCGTCGGGCACCAGCTTCTCGTAGCCCCGAGCCAGCTGTGATTTCGAGTAGCTTTCCGTCTTGCCGAAGACCCGGGCGATCTCCTTATGCGTGTAGCCTTCCACGTCGTGCAGCCAGAGCACCATCCGGGTCTCAGGCCCGAGGCGCAGCAGGGCCCGCTCCAGGTCACGCAGGTTTTCATCCCGCGGCCCTTCCTGGTTCGGATCTGCTTCTTCCTGGAGTTCCCCACGATCGCGTCGCTGCTGCCAGGGTGAACGCAGGCGCATCAGGCAGTGATTGACCGCCGTCTGCCGAACCCAGCCGACAGCCGCCTTCGGACGCTTCAGCGCGCTCGCCCGTTCGATGACGGAGATGAAGGTGTCCTGCAGAACTTCCTCCGCCAGACCGCGGTCACCCAGGATCCGCTGGGCCATGCCCATCACCGCCGGCGCGAGTATCCGGTAGGCCTCCGCCTGAGCAGTCGGGTCACCCCGTTTCAGTCCTCGGGCCACCTCTTCGGTGAGGCTGCTTGCGGAAAATCCTGCCATTCAGTTCGTCACATCCGGCTCGTCGTGTGCAGCGGCCGAACTGCCGTTCCCCGCCGCCTGTAACTGTCTCTACCTGTATAGATGCAGCGCAGACGGAAAAGGTCGCACCGTGGGGGAAAAGATTGCGCAGGGCCACCCTTGGCGACGTCACGCGCCATGGCGCGCACCCGAGCCTGTCGGCTCGGATGGCATGAGCAGCTTGGATCAAGCGGCGGGTTCCGGCTTCCTAGCCGGCGTCTTCGGCTTCCTAGCCGGCGTCTTCGGCTTCCTAGCCGGCAGATACCGGCTTTTCGTAGATGGAAGGCTCGTCCTTGGCCTCCTCGGTGATCCGCCGACCGAGCGCCATGTAGGTGGGAATATCTTCGTCCGCGGGTACGGACATCTTCACCTTCCGCGCCATCGCCGCTTCCAGATAGGGTCCCAGCTCCTTCAGCTTCTTCTCTTCCCGCTCAGCCTCCCGCTCCTTGAACTCGCCCATCACTTCGCTGGCGAATATCTCCAGCGACTCGCAGATGTCCTCATGGCGATTCATGCCAGCCTGCTGGATGAAGGTGACCTGATCGACACCGCACTGCTCGAACTTGCGCAGGTGCCCACGCAGATCGTCCGGGGTCCCGATGCCGCCCCGGGCCGCAGTCAGCGGCGTCGCGTAGTCAGCCACCTCCTTCTCGATCTGCGGTACCCGCACCCGATTGAACTCCTCCCAGAGATCGGTTCTGCCGGGCTTGTGCTCACCGAAGCCATAGAGGCTGCCGAGGGCATAGCCGAAAAACTCGAATCCGTGCAGGCCGCGCTGAACGGCGGTTTCCCGATCGTGGTGGCAGGAGAAGCTGGAAACCATGCAGATGTTCGGATTGATGGCATGCCCTATCGGTACGCACTCTTCCGACTTGATGATGCTGTAGTACTCGTCCACCCAGGACTGCGCCTCGAGCGGATCGACAAAGGCGAAGGTGAGCGCGCCAATGCCCATCCGCGCAGCCATGCGGATAGTCTCGCGCTGCGAGCAGGCCACCCAGACCGGTGGATGGGGACGCTGCACGGGCTTCGGCACCAGATTCCGGCAGGGCATCTCGAAGTACTGCCCCTTGAAGCCGGGATAAGGATCCATGGCCAGGATGTTGCAGATCTGCTCGGTGGCTTCCATGTAAATCTTGCGCTTCTTCGACACCTCGATGCCGAAGGCGCCGAGCTCGAGCTCCGCCGAAGATTCCCCGGTGCCGAAATCCACTCGTCCGTTGGAGACCAGATCCAGGGTGGCGATCACCTCCGCGGTGCGGGCCGGATGATTGTATTGCGGGATCACCTGGCGGATGCCCTGACCCAGACGGATGTTCTTGGTCCGTTGCGAGCAGGCGGCGAGGAAGACTTCCGGCGCCGAGGAGTGCGAATACTCTTCGAGGAAATGGTGCTCCACCTCCCAGGCGTAGTCGATACCGAGCTTGTCGGCCAGCTCTACCTGATCCAGCGCCTCATTGAAGAGCCGCTGTTCTGCACCGCCAGACCAGGGCCGTGGCAGTTGATGCTCGTAAAAAATCCCGAATTTCATGATTCAATCCCCCACAAAGTCGAACCCTCAATTTGGCACGATTGCCACCCGTGCCGCAAACCGGGCCAGCCGCGTTCCAGACATCACTGCGCAAAGCCTGCCGCAGGCGCCTGCACCGAACGATCGTTCTGTTTCTGCTAGACTTGACCGATGGCAGACGCCAATTCAGACGATACCCGGGCGCAGGATCGCACCCAACGTTCCGCCAGCAGAGACGGGCTGCTGGCGACGCTGGGCGACGTGTTCGAATCCAGAGGCTACGATGGCGCCACCCTGAGCCTGCTGTCGGCAGCAACCGGCCTCGGCAAAGCGAGCCTCTACCACCACTTTCCCGGCGGCAAAGCCGATATGGCCGCCGCTCTGCTGCGCGACCGGGTTGCCCTGCTCGAGCGCCTGGCATTTTCCCGGCTGCAGGGCAGCCAGCCGCCCGCCGTCCGGCTGGCCGAATTCATCGATGGCTTCCGGGAGTACGTTCAGGACGGGCAGCAGAACTGCCTGCTGCTGATCTTCCGCGAGGGAACGGCGGGTGCCCGGCACGGCGAAAACATCGCCAAGCAGTATGCGGACTGGCAGAGCCGGTTGGCAGCAACCTTCGCAGAATCCGGTCTGAAGCCCAAAAGGGCCGAACGAGCCGCAGCAGAGTTGCTGTCCAGCCTTTACGGCGCGCTGGTCACCGCTCGGCTGACCTGCAATCCGGACACCTTCAAACGTCAGGCGAAGCGCCTGAGGAAAACCCTGCCAGCTTGAGAAGGTCTGGCCCTGCTCCGCTAGCGCAACAGATTCAACAATTTCCCTGCCAGCCGCAGCAGGCCTTCCGGCGCATGGGCCTTGCGCCAGGTGCTGGCCGAAAACTTCACTGCCTCCATCCGGGTCGGATAGATATGGATGGTGCTCATGATCTTCTTCAAGCCGAGCCCGTGGGTCATGGCCAGCACGAACTCGCCGATCAGTTCGCCCGCCTCAGCGCCGACGATCTGGGCACCGAGGATTCTGTCGGTGCCGGGCTTAACCAGCACCTTCACCCACCCTTCCGTGTCGCCTTCGGCGAGCGCGCGATCCAGATCGTCGAGCCCATAGCGAACGACCTCCACAGGGATCCCCTGGGCTTCCGCTTCCGCCTCGGAGAGCCCGACCCTGGCCACTTCCGGGTCGGTATAGGTTGCCCAGGGCACCACCGAGTAGTTCACCTTGAACTTCCTGAACCGGCCGACCAGGCCGTTCACCGCCGCGTACCAGGCCTGATGGCTGGCCATGTGGGTGAACTGAAAGGGTCCTGCCGCATCACCACAGGCGTAAACGCTCGGCAGGCTGGTCCGCAGATGAGCATCCACCTGGATGGTTCCGTCAGGATTGCGGACGACGCCAGCCGCATCGAGTCCGGCACCACCGCGCGCTGCCCGACCCACCGCCACCAGGATCTCATCGAACGGCAGGCTGGCTTCCTCCGCACCGGAACTGCTGTCGGTCAGCGCGGTGAGGACCCCGCTGCGCCCTTCCAGTGCCTCAACCTTCACCGCCTTGTGACCAAGCCGGACATCGATCCCTTCGGCTCGAAACCGGGCAGCGAGCAGCTCGGATGTTTCCGGATCTTCCCGAGGCAGCAGCCGGTCGGCCATGTCGATCAGGGTGACCTGTGATCCCAGGCGGGCGAAGGCCTGAGCCAACTCGCAACCGATGGGCCCACCGCCCATCACCAGGAGCTGCTTCGGCTGCACCTGCAACGCCCAGACCGTATCCGAAGTAAGCGGGTCGAGTTCCCGTAGACCGGGAATCGGCGGTACGAACGGTGCCGCCCCGGTGGCCAGAATGATGGCGCGGCCAGACAGGCGCCGTTCGCCGTCGGCGGTGGCCACCCGCACGTGGTGGCCATCCTCGAGCACCGCATCACCGATCACACAATCGACCCCGAGGCTCGTGTAGCGCTCGACCGAATCCTTCGGCTCAATGGTGGCGATCACGGACTGAACCCGGGCCATCACGGCGGCGAAGTCCACCTCGGGCGCCACGCCACGGATCCCGAAACGATCCGCCGTTCGCATTTCATGTGCCGCCCTGGCGGCCCGGAGCAGGGATTTACTGGGCACGCAGCCTGTGTTCAGGCAGTCACCGCCCATCTTTTCCCGCTCCACCAGCGCCACCCGCGCATTGACGGTGGCGCCGATCAATGCGGCGATCAAACCGGCGGAACCACCGCCGATCACGATCAGGTTGTAGTTGTACTTAGCCATTCGATCCCGCACCTCCGGAGCCGGTTTCCGCGCGGCCAGCACGGGCGCGGCCGAGCGCCTCCATGAGTTTTCTCGCCAGCAGGGGAAACAGACCAAGCAGGCTGAAGGCGAAAATGAGACCCGGACTCAGAACATCCGAAAGGCTCTCCACCTCCGCCAGCTGGGTGCCGGCAAAAACGAATACCACTGTGCCCGCCAGCATGCCGACCTGGGAGACCCAGTAAAACCGCCAGGCAGACAGCGGGGTCAGGCCCATTACCAGGTTGATCACAAAGAAAGGAAACAGCGGGACCATGCGCAGGCTGAACAGGTAAAAGGCGCCATCCTTCTCGAGACCAGCGTTGATGGACGCGAGCTGCTCGCCGTACTTTTCCTGAACCCAGTCACCGAGCAGAGTTCGGGAGATCAGCATGGCGATCGTGGCGCCGGCGCTGCTGGCAAACGATACCAGCACCAGCCCCCAGACGAGACCGAACACAGCACCGCCAGCCAGCGTCATCACCGCGGCACCGGGCAGGGACAGCCCGGTGACCACTACGTAGCCGACAAAATAGACGAGGCTGGATCTGATCGGGTGGTCGCCGACTTCCGCCAGCACCTCGGAATGAACGCTTTTCAGGTATTCCAGACTCGCGTACTGGCCCAGATCGAATAGAAAGAACGCGGCCACCCCGGCAGCGACCACCAGCAGCAGCACGACCTTGCCCGCGGTGGCCAGCCCACGCGCGGCGGCAGCGCCCGGTCGCTTCTCAGTTTCCTTCACGGTCACTCCTCTCCAAAACCGCTGTACGGTACCATGCGCCGCTGAAAGACGACCCAGACTAGGACTTCAAACATGCAGCGAAGTTTCCCCACCACCCGCCTGCGCCGGAACCGCGCGGACGAGTTTTCCCGCCGACTCGTTCGGGAAACGGAGCTCAGCGCGGCGGATCTGATCTATCCGATCTTCATCATTGACGGCGACAACGCCCGGGACCCGGTGACCTCCATGCCGGGCATCGATCGCCTGAGCATCGATCTCCTCGTCGAGGAGGCGCGGCGTGCGCACCAGGCCGGCATCCCCATGATCGCGCTGTTCCCGAACATCGATCAGGAATTAAGAACCCCGGGCGGCGAGCAGGCCTGGGATCCGGAGGGCCTGGTGCCACGGGCCGTGCGGGCCTTGAAAGCCGCGCTGCCGGATCTCGGCGTCATGACGGATGCAGCACTCGATCCCTACACGAGTCACGGCCAGGACGGCATCATCGACGACGACGGCTACGTGCTGAACGACGTCACCGTGGAGGCGCTGTGCCGGCAGGCCAAAGTCTGTGCGGATGCAGGCGCAGACGTGATCGCGCCAAGCGACATGATGGACGGCAGGGTCGGTTCCATTCGCGAGACCCTGGACGAAGGGGGGTACATCAACACCCGCATCATGGCCTATTCAGCCAAGTACGCCTCCGCTTACTACGGGCCGTTCCGCGATGCGGTAGGCGCTGCGTCGACGCTCAAAGGCGACAAGAAAACCTATCAGATGGATCCCGCCAACAGTAACGAGGCTCTCCACGAGGTGGCGCTGGACATCTCCGAAGGGGCAGACATGGTGATGGTGAAGCCCGGGCAACCATACCTGGATGTTGTGCGCCGGGTGAAAGATGAATTCGGTGTGCCGACCTTTGCTTACCAGGTGAGCGGCGAGTACGCCATGCACATGGCGGCCATAGAGAACGGCTGGCTCTCGGAGGCCGTCATCGAAGAGTCCCTCGTCTGCATAAAGCGCGCAGGTGCAGACGGAATCCTCACGTACTTCGCCCTCAGGGTCGCAGAAAGCCTCTGAATACCTGCGCAGACGGTTATTAGCCAATTCCGAACGGTTCTTGCT
>Ga0316191_10004674_pt1 | contig 10229 bp, 9 predicted proteins | sample Eddworburr2cm_MG_FD_204928 | JGI IMG/M metagenome (GOLD analysis project Ga0316191, IMG submission 204928) | Coastal sediment microbial communities from Maine, United States - Eddy worm burrow 2 cm | ecosystem: Environmental > Aquatic > Marine > Coastal > Sediment | place: USA: Maine | collected... | reverse complement strand
GGCGATCCGGGCACCGGCGGCAACATCTGGCTGGCCAACATGCCGGCGGCGTCACGTGAGCGACTGGCGCGCAGCGAGGGCCTCCTGCAGTCGGCCCTCGAGAAACGCTGCTGCTGGCTGGGCCGCGAGCTGCCGACGTTCCGTCCGTTTGCCAGCATTTCGCAGGTGACGGGCTTCGACAACCGCGGCTATCTGCCCCCCTACTTTCCGATCACGCGGGGTGAGGACCGGTTGTTCGGCGAGATGACCCGCTACATCTACCCGGACAGCGTCGCGCTGGAGTACCCCTGGGCGGCGCCGCACTTGCCGCTGGAGGAACGGGGTTGGTCGGAGGCCGAGAACAACTACGCCATTGGCACCCGCTTTCCCGGCACCCTGCTCAAGAGCCTTCTCGGCAGCGGCGATGACTGCCTGGCCGCAGACCCGCTGGCACGGCTGGCGTTCCTGGCCTCGCGCTTCGCGGACCTGGCCGGGGCGTCTGACGCGACGCTGTTGAACCTGCTGGCGGAAGACCGCCTGGGCTACAAGGCCGGGCAAATCCGCAAGCTGCAGTCCAAAATCAAGGAATCCGCGAACTTGCCGGGAGACTGGCGCGCCTACCTGGAGAAGGCCTTGCAGCAGATCAAGTCATCGGAGCTGGGCGAATTCAAGGTCGAAGGCCTGAAAGGCGTGGAAACGGACCTGGAAGGGGCCGAGCTGCTGCATTTCTGGCGGGATCTGTGGCACGGCTTCGGCCAATCGATGCCGGCCTGGAGCGATATTCGCGAAGCGGCCCGCGACATCGTCGCGAAAACCTTTCCCTGAGCGGGCTCGATCGCCTCCCTCAGTAGTGCGGCGGCACTTCGGGCTCGCCCGATCCACCGAGGGCGCTGCTGGCCGCCTCGGCCAGGTCCGCAAGCCGCGTTTCGAGGTCCTTCACGCGCCGCGCCAAATCCACCAGTTCGCGGTCCTGGCGCGCCACAACCTGGTTCAGGCTTTCGATCAGGTCGTCCTGGAAGGCCGCACGGGCTTCCAGTTCGTCCAGGCGGGGTGATTCTGCCTGCTGCTCGCTCATTCCGGCTCCGGCGGTTCCCATAGCTCGACTCGGTTGCCGTCGGGATCCTCGAACCATCCGAAGCGGCCGAAATCGTGCTCTTCGCGCTCTTCCAGCACGGTCGCGCCGCCGGCTTTCACGTTGGCCAGCGCCGCGTCCAAGTCGTCAACCACCAAATTGATCATGTAGGCCTGGCGGCGATCGCCGAAGTATTCAGTATCAGCCGCGAAGGCGCTCCACACGGTGAAGGCGGCCGGCGGCAGGTCGGTCGGGACAAAACTGGTGCCGCGGGTGTCGCCCCAGGATTCGACCGTGAAGCCGAGGTGCTCCGCATACCAGTCACCCAGCCGCGCGGGATCGGCCGAACGGAAGAAAATCCCGCCAACGCCCAGGACACGGCCTTTCTTTGCAGCAGTCATCGGCAATCTCCTCCCCAGCCGCCATCTTAACCCAGGCGATCACACCGGTTCATGATCCCTCAGGTTGAATTTCTCCGCCAATCGTTTATCTAATAGTAGTGCCCATTGGCGCGATTGAAAGGCAGGTACAGATCATGGTAACTGAAAGATCAACGCATTCAGACATCGTTCACCTGTTCGGACCGATCGAAGACCACCTGGCCCGGGAGATCCTGGACCTGCAGCCCACACCGGCCGAACTCGAGGTGGTGGCGGCCTACCAGGCCGGCATGACCGACGTGCTGGGCGAAGAGCGCCTGCCGCTGGCCGGCAACGCCGCGCGCATCTACGAGATCGTCAGCCGCGACGAGGTGCTGCCGGGAGAGGACGAAGCGCCCAGGGCCTGAGCGCTGTCCCCTAGCGGAACGCCGACTGCAGCACCAGCTGCATGTGGTCCCAGGAACAACTGTCCGCCAGTTCGCTGTAGCGCAGCGGAATGCCGTATTTCTCACCGTTGGTGGTGGCCAGCGGGTTGGTGAAACCGTGCAAGGCGCCCGGGATGGTCACGAACAGGCAGTCCGCCTTGGTTTTGCGCATTTCGGCCTTGAAGTCCGCGACCTGCTCAGCGGTGAAAAACTGGTCGTCCTCGCCGTGGTAGACCGCGATCCGCGCGCTCACCTCGCCGCCCTCGCCCGCGGCCGCCATGCCCAGCGGCAAGGCGCCGTGGAACGATGCCACCGCGTTCAGCGCCGCCCCGTGGCGGGCCATGTGCAGCACGATGCCGCCACCCATGCAGTAGCCGATGGCCGCCGACTTCGAGGCGTCGGCGCTCTCGTGCGCCTTAAGCTGATCCAGGCCGGCGTTGAAGCGCTCGCGCACGGTGGCCATGTCGGCCAGCAGGCCGTTCATCAGCTGGCCGGCCTCGTCGGGGTTGCCGGCCTGCTGACCGCCACCGTACATATCGACCGCCATGCCGGTGTAGCCGAGCTCGGCCAGCATGTTGGCCCGGCGCCGCGCATAGTCGTTCACGCCCCACCATTCGTGCACCACCAATACGCCGGGACGCTCGCCTTTCCGATCGCCGTCCCAGGCGATGTACCCTTTCATGTCCACGCCGCCGGCGCGGTAACTGATTTCCTGTGACTGGATATTGGCCATTGGTTTCTCAAGCTCCGTGGATGTGTTGAAATCGAACCACCAGTCTACTGCAATCCGGATTCAGGGTGGACCACCTGGCCCGCGGCGAGGGTCGGTCCATGGCCGGGCACTATTGGGATGCGCCGTTTTTGACCCCACGTAAGGCGGAACACACGAGGAATCAGTAACCATGAACAACCCTGAAACCCGCAACGAAATCCAGATGGACACGGCCAACCTGTACCGCGAGGAAGTGTTCACGGACAACACGGTCGGCACGCTGCGCCGCATGGTCCCGGTGACGGCCGATGGGGAGGTCGACGCCTCGCGCACGACGCAATATGTCGGCTCGACCCAGGTCATGACCAACGCCGGGCCGTTGCCGCTGTCTTTCGAAATCGAGGCCAACAGCCTGACCGAAGCCGCCGCAGCCTTCGGCGATGCGGCCAAGGACGCCTTCGAGAAGACCATGGAGGAGCTGCGCGAACTGCAGCGCCAGCAGGCCTCCTCGATCGTCGTGCCCGGCAGCGGCGCGGGCGGCATGGGACCCGGTGGTGGTATGGGTGGTGGCATGCCTGGCGGCGCGGGTGGCGGCAAGATTCAGCTGCGCTGAGTTTGCGATCGGCCGCAATCACCAAGCCCCGGGCCTTGAACTCGAAAATGACAGCCGCCGGCAGCAAAGCGTCCTGGCTTCTTATCCTGGCGCTGTTGCTGACCCTGCTGCCCGGCCTGACCTTGGCCGAAGACCCCACCTGGCGCCAGGTCGATCCGGACAATCTCGTATTCATGGAGCTCACCGAGGGCCCGGTGATCATCGAGCTGACGCCGCTGTTCGCGCCGAAAACGGTCAAGCAGTTTCGCCGGCTGGTGCAGGACCATTTCTACGACGGCCTCGGTTTTTACCGCGTGATCGACGGTTTCGTGGCCCAGGGTGGCGACGGCAGCGACCTGGGCGAGCTCAGCGACGTGCCGCTGATCAAGGCCGAGTTCGAGCGCGAATGGTCGGCGGAGTTTCCCTACACCCCGGTCCAGAAGCCGGACCTGTTCGCGCCCGAAACCGGCTTCATCGATGGCTTCGCCGTGGGCCGCGCCCCGGCCGAGGACAAGGTCTGGCTGACCCACTGCCCCGGCATCGTCGCCATGGCCCGCAACGAAGACCCGGACTCGAGCCGCACGGACTTCTACATCGTGATCGGCCAGGCGCCCCGCTATCTCGACCGCAACATGAACGTCTTCGGACGCGTCATCCATGGCATGGAAGCCGTGCAGAGAATCCGGCGGGGCCCGGCCACCGACAACGGCATCATCCGCGACGACCTCGCCACCAGCCGGATCCGCAGCATGCGGTTGGGCAGCGATATTGCGGACGAGGAGCGCGGAGCCAGCTACGTCATGGACACCAGCAGCCCCGGCTTCGCCGACCTGTTGCGCGACCGCCGCGAGCGCAAGCAGCGCTTTTTCCATCACCAACCGCCGCAGGCGCTCGACGTCTGCCAGGTGCCGATGGCCGGACGGGTCACCAGGTAGAGCCTTTTCACGCTGCGCCAGAAGCGTAGAATCAGACTGATGATTGCCCCCAAGAGACAGCAGGCTCGCAGGCCCTGGGCGTTGCCCGCGTTGCTGGCCCGTGTGTTGCCGGCCAGTGCGCTGCTGACCGCCTGCCTGCTGCTTCCCGCGTCGCTGTCGGCGGACAGCGCTTCGGCCGCCGCCGAGAATGCGCCCGACCAGCGCGACAAGCCCTACCTGGTGCTGGTGTCGATCGATGGCTTCCGCTGGGATTTCGCCGAGCGCTACGGTGCCACCCACATCGCCTCCATCGGTCAGCGCGGCCTGCAGGCCCAGGCGCTGCGGCCGGCTTTTCCAACCCTGACCTTTCCCAATCACTACTCCATCGCCACCGGCGTGCTGCCGCCGCGGCACGGCTTGGTAGCTAATGAATTTCCCAGCGCGGCCCGGGATCGCTGGTACTTCTACAAGGACCGGTCAACCGTGCAGGACGGTACCTGGTACCTGGCCGAACCGATCTGGGTCACAGCGGAACGCGCCGGACTGCGCACAGCCGCTTACTTTTTCGTCGGCACCGAGGCCGACGTCGCCGGCATCCGGCCCACGCACTGGAATGCTTTCGACGCAGACATCAGCGGCGAGGACCGCGTGCAGCAGGTCCTGGACTGGCTGGTCGAGCCCCCGGCAACCCGGCCGCACCTGGTTACGCTGTACTTCGAGGACGTCGACGACAGCACGCACTGGTACGGCCCGGGCTCGGCGGAAAGCCTGGCGGCCATCCACCGGGTCGACCGCCAGGTAGGGCGCTTGCTCGAGGGCATCGCAGCCCTGCCGCACGGCGACCAGGTCTACGTGGTCCTCGTATCGGACCACGGCATTGCACCGTATCGACCGGATCGGGAACCGCTGGTTTTGGACAAGATCGTCGACCTGGACGGCACCCGCGTCGTCGAGGGCGGACCCTATGCCTGGATCTATTTCGAAACGGGCGATGAGAGCCGGCCGGCAACAACCCGGGACGCCATCAATGCCCGCTGGGATTGCGGGCGCGCCATGCTGCCGGAGGAGGCGCCGGCCGATTGGCAGGTTACAGCCTCGCCCCGCTATCCAGACCTTCTGGTGCAGGCCGATCCCGGCTGCGCGGTGATTTCGTCCGCCTCGAAGCGGCACAAGATCACCCCGGGCGACCACGGCTGGGCCCCTGACATGCCTGAAATGAGCGGCATTTTTTACGTCATGGGGCCGGGCATCCCACCAGGGACACGCACCGGGCCGCTGCACGTGACCGACGTTTATCCCCTGCTGTTGTCCATCCTCGGCCTGGCCGCGCCGGGCACCCTGGACGGTGACGCTGCCGCACTGTCCGCCGCCCTGCCTGGTCTGTTACCACGCCCGACCCTCAAGTAGTCCCGCTCCGCCCTTAGCCGAACCGTCGTTTTGTGCGACAATCCGATCTTTCACGAAGGGGCAGCTCCCGCCGGAGTCGACCTGCCGGAGCGGTATCAATGCTAAGAAGTCTGTTCATCCTGATGCTGGTCGCCATCATGGGCGCCGTGGGCCACTACTATGAGCGCCAGGCCGGGCCAACCCTGGTAAACAATAACGACAGCGTCATCGGCACTGCTTTGATCAGCGATGACCTGATGCCTGCCATGCCCCTGTCGGGGGTCGATCTCGAAGCCCTCGACCGCGCGACCCGGCCGCAGGAAGACTTCTACCAGTTCGCAAACGGCGGCTGGCTGGACCGTACCGACATTCCGGAGATCTATTCCGGTTACACCGTCTACCACCAGGTCCACGAGAACGCGGAGATCGCGCTGCGCCAGATCATCGAGCAGGCCGCGGCCAACTCCGGCGAGCCCGGCACTGAATCACAGCAGGTGGGCGATATCTACCGCAGCTGGATGGATATAGACGCAGTCAACGCGCTCGGGCTGGACCCGGTCCGCGGCGACCTGGAAAAAATCGCGGCGATCCAGTCCCGCGCCGACCTGGTCCGCACCATCGCGGAGCTCTACCGGCAGGGCGTCGAAGTGCCCTACGAGCTGGAGATCGACCCGGACCTGAAGGATTCTTCGCGTTACACGGTCTACCTCAGCCAGAGCGGCATCACCATGCCCAACCGGGATTATTACCTCCAGTTGGACAACGAGAACTTTGCCAGGGCCCGAGAGGAACTGCCCCGCTATGTCAGCAGGCTATTGGCCCGCGCGGGCATGCCGCCAACGACGGCCAATGCCGCGGGGGCCAAGGTTTACGCGCTGGAGGCGGCCATTGCCGAGGCCCAGTGGGACGCCGTCCGCAACCGCGACCCGGAGCTGATCTACAATCCCTACCCGGTCGCGGACCTCGGGCAGCTGGGTGTGAATCTCGACTGGGACGTGACACGCAAGGTCCTCGGCATCGCCGGCGAAGCACAACTCGTGGTTCAGCAGCCCAGTTATTTCGAAACCCTGGACAAACTGCTCGCCGAGCAGCCGCTGAACAGCTGGAAGCACTACCTCGCCTTCCGCATGCTGGACGCCGCGGCCGCGCACCTGGACGAAGCCACGGCCGCCATCCGTTTCGACTATCGCAACCGCGTACTCAGCGGCCAGGAGGAGGAGCGCCCGCGCTGGAAGCGCGGCATCAGCATGGTCAACCGGATGGTCGGCGAAGCCTTGGGCAAGCTTTACGTCGCCGAGTATTTTCCGCCAGAAGCCAAGGCCAGGATGGAAGAACTGGTCGGCAACGTTATCGCGACCCTGGACGACAGCCTGCAGGACCTCGACTGGATGACCGAAGCCACCCGTGCGAAGGCGAGGGAGAAGCTGTCGAAGTTCACGGCCAAAGTCGGCTACCCCGACCAGTGGAAGGATTACTCGGCGCTGCAGATCGTAGCCGGCGATCACTTCGGCAATGCACGCCGGTCCTTCGCCTGGGACTATCAGCGCAACCTGGACAAGCTGGGCCAGCCGGTGGACCGCAGTGAGTGGTACATGACCCCGCAAACGGTCAACGCCTACTACAACCCGGTGCAGAACGAGATCGTGTTCCCCGCCGCGCGCCTGCAGCCGCCGCTGTTCCAGCTCAACGCGGATGACGCTATCAACTATGGCTCCGCCGGCGGCGTGATCGGACACGAGATCAGCCACGGCTTCGACGACAAGGGCAGCAAGTTCGACGGCGACGGCAACCTCGCCGACTGGTGGACCGAGGCCGACCGCAATGCGTTCAATGCGCGCACGCGGGCGCTGGTCGAGCAGTTCAATGCCTTCGAGCCGATCGCGGGCATGCACATCAATGGCGAGCTGACCCTGGGCGAGAACATCGGCGACCTGTCCGGCGTGGCCATGGCCTACCGCGCCTACATCCGCAGCCTGAACGGGGCCGAGCCCCCGGTCATCGACGGTTTCACCGGGCCGCAACGCTTCTTCATCGGTTACGCCATGTCGCGCAAGGGCAAGTATCGCGACGAGTCGATCGTCAGCCGGCTGGCGTCGGACCCGCACTCGCCGCTGAAATACCGGGTGATCGGGCCGTACCGGAATATCGACGCCTTTCACGAAGCCTTCGGCACCCAGGCGGGTGACGGCATGTGGCTGCCGCCCGAACAGCGCGTGAGACTCTGGTAGGCCTGCGAGTCGCTGGAGTTGATGACATGGGCGCTTTGAAAATCCTGGCCGCGGACATCGGCGGCACCAATGCGCGCTTCGCCGAGGTCGAGATCGACGGCCTTTCGAGGGTCCGGGTAGCGGAGCCGGTCGTGTTTCCCACCTGGTCGGAGTCGATCGACTCCTTCGACGCCCTGCTGGAACATTACTCGGCGACCAAACCCAAGGGTACGCCGGCCATCGAAAGCTACGACGCGCTGGCCATCGCCATCGCCGGCGGCGTCAGCGGCAAACGCGGCACCTTGCCGAACATCGCCTGGGATATCGACCTGAGCGTGTCCCGGCCGGTGCAGAACGCCTTCCTGCTGAATGATTTCTTCGCCCAGGCCCACGCTTACCTGGATCCCGCCGTGTTCGACGAGTTGCGTTTGATCCGGCCCGGCGCGGGCATGGGCCCCGGTTCGATCGTGATCGTCGGCGCGGGCACCGGGCTCGGGCACGCCGCGCTCAAGGCGATCAAGGGCAGCCGCGTGGTGATCGGCTCGGAAAGCGGGCACTGCACCTTCGCCTTCCACGGCGAGGAAGAGCGCGCGATCGAAGCCTCCATGATGGCGCGCCGGGGCAAGACCTGGCTCAGTGGCGACGACGTGGTCACGGGCTCGGGTGCGGCCTTTCTGCATGAAGCACTGACCGGTGATGCGGTCAGCCCGGCCGAGGCGCTGGCTCGGCAGCCCAAGGAATCCCCCACCTGCGCCTGGTTCGCGCGTTTTTACGCTCGCGCCTGTCGCAACTACTGCCTGGCCATGTACCCGGTGGAGGCGCTGATCGTCAGCGGCGGCATCGCGGCCAAGAATCCGCACGTCATCCAGTCGCCCTCCTTCGTGGCCGAGTTCAACGACGGCCGCTCCTATCGCCACCTGCTGGAGCGCGTGCCGATCTACCTCAACGAGGACCAGGCGCTGGGCATGCGGGGGGCGGCCATCCACGCCTGGCTGGAGCTGGCTACGTCCTAGCATCGATTTCGGATATAACGCTGCATTCGTCGCGGGGGAGATGCCGGGCATCCGCGTTCAGGACACGCTCAAGCCATCCCTGGGCGCTCGGAGCGCACGCACGACGGCACGTCACGAGCGCTTCTTCGCCTGCGGCGAAACCGCACTCTGTCCGTTTGCCTGTGCTCCCGGCGCGCTACGGTCCTGCACCGGGGTATCCAACACCTCCTTCTCAGCCTCCTGTCGGTGTGTTTGGACAATTGAAGTGTCCAGGGCAGTGTTGGGTGCATCCTTTCGGGACCGTAATTTGTCGGGAACAAATTACCGAGCGCCCAGGGACGGCTCGAGCGTGTCCTGAAAGGATGCACCCGATACTGCCCGGGTTCAGTGTTGGTTTGCCAAGGCCCTGCGGGAAGTCAGGGTCTACAAATCCCCGAACTGCAGTTCGGCCAGGCGCGCGTAGAGGGGGTTGTCTCGGATCAGCTCGTCGTGCGTGCCGATGGCTTCGATGCGGCCGTGGTTCATCACCACGATGCGGTCGACCTTCTTGACCGTCGCCAGGCGATGGGCAATCACCAGCGTCGTGCGGTCGCGCATCAGGGTTTCCAGCGCCGCCTGCACCAGCCGCTCGCTCTCGGCGTCCAGCGACGAGGTGGCCTCGTCCAGCAGCAGGATGGGCGGGTCCTTCAAAATCGCGCGGGCGATGGCGATGCGCTGGCGCTGGCCACCCGACAGCCGTGTGCCGCGCTCACCCAGGAAGGTGTCGTAGCCTTCAGGCAGCGTTCGGATGAAGTCATCGGCAGCAGCCTTTTTCGCCGCTTCCCGGACCTCCTCGTCACCGGCTTCGGGCCGGCCGTAGCGGATGTTCTCCAGGGCGCTTTCGCCGAATAGCACGGTTTCCTGCGGCACCAGGCCGATCTGTCGGCGCAGGGTGCGCGGATCGAACCGCGCGATGTCGGTGCCGTCGATCAGGATGCGACCGGACAGCAGGTCATAGAAGCGCAGCAACAGCTGGAAGCTGGTGCTCTTGCCGGCGCCGGATGGGCCCACGATGGCCACGGTTTCACCTGGGCGAATATCCAGGCTGAAGTCATCGAGGGCCCGGCTGTCCGGACGCGAGGGATAGCTGAAGCTGACTCGTTCGAATCGCACCTGGCCCGTCGCCCGGCCCGGCAGGACCTCGGGGTCGGGCGGCGCCTGGATACCCGGCTCGGCATGGAGCAGTTCCGACAGGCGCTCCATCGCTCCGGCCGCGCGCTGGATCTCGCCCCACAAACTGCTCAGCGCGGTGGCCGAGGAGCCGACGAAGAACGCGTACATCAGGAACTGGCCCAACTGCCCGCCGCTCATCTCGCCGGCCAGCACCGAGCGCGAGCCCACCCACAGGAACAGCGTCAGCATGCAGAAGATCAGCACGAAGGCCAGTGCGATCAATACCGCGTTCATCCGGATGCGCCGCACGCCGGTGAGGAAACTGCGCTGCACAGCCTCGGCGTAGCGCTGCACCTGCATGTCTTCCAACGTGAAGGCTTGCACGGTCTGCATGGCGTTCAGGACCTCACCCGCCAGC
>Ga0316191_10004672_pt1 | contig 10230 bp, 6 predicted proteins | sample Eddworburr2cm_MG_FD_204928 | JGI IMG/M metagenome (GOLD analysis project Ga0316191, IMG submission 204928) | Coastal sediment microbial communities from Maine, United States - Eddy worm burrow 2 cm | ecosystem: Environmental > Aquatic > Marine > Coastal > Sediment | place: USA: Maine | collected... | reverse complement strand
AAGCGTTGCTATCCCTTCCTGGTCCGGTCCGGCGCCATAGCGAAAGGAAACATTATCGAAAACGATGTGTCCCTGAATGTCTCTGATAGCCACAGCATTTTCAGCGTCTCTGATTTCAGGGACGGTCTGCAAAATTTGATTGATGCGGTCCAGAGAAGCCCGACCGCGCTGGATGAGATTGGTCACCCAGCCCAGGGCCATCATCGGCCAGGTGAGCAGGCCCAGATAACTGATGAAAGCCACGAAATCGCCCGGTGTAATGTCTTGCATGATGGTTTTGCGGCCGCCGAGATAAAGGACGATGGCCAGACTCAAATTGGAAAAAAGAAGCATCATCGGGAAGAAAGAGCCGATAATTTTGACCAATCTGATGTTCTTATCGACATAGTTTTTAGAGGCGGCTTCCACCCGGGCGGCTTCTTCTTTTTTTTGGTGATGGGCCTTGATAATGCGAATACCCGCAAAACGCTCCCGGATCACTTCGGTGAGATCTGAAAAAGCGGCCTGGACCGTCTGATAGCGGCGATGCATTTTTTTGCTGAAAAAACGGGTGCTGATAACGATCAGCGGCATGGGGATAAGGACAAAAGCGGTGAGTGTGACATTGATGTAGGCCATGAAACCGATGGCGGCCAACCCCAGAACGATGGCATCATTTAATGCCACCATGCCCATGCCGGTGGCCATGCGGATTTGTTGAATATCGTTGGTGGCATGGGCCATCAAATCGCCGGTCTTGACCGTGTCGAAATAGGCGGCGGAGAGGCATTGCAGGTGGGCAAACAGCCTGTTTCTCAGTCCTTCCTCGATTCGCCTGGCGGTACCCAAAAGGCAGCGACGCCAGATATATCGGAAGACACCGATAAATCCAGCGATACCAATCATGACAAGTGCATAGGATAGCAGCTGCGAACCCTCCAACGTGAATGCCGTCAGGTCATCGACGACACGTTTGATGATCCGGGGAATAAAAAGTTGGAGTAAATCGACGATGATCAGGCTGAGCAGCCCGATCAAGATTTTGGCGCGATTTTCGATGAAATAAGGTTTAATCAGTTCTGAGGCGGTCATCATGCTGGTTGCTGGCTACTGGTCATTGGCTTCTGGGTTTGGCGGAATGAGATCTAATTTTTAAGTAGATGACACTGATCAGAAATTAAAATCAGGCCATCATCCTCTTTTCATACCCAATATTCCATTATTCCACCATTCCATTGGTTATCTGTGGGCAACCACCACCCCTCCGGGGTGAAATCAAAGCCTGGTCCTCTGGGCCAGGATTCTTTACTTTTGAACAATGGCTAACTATAAAGGCAGTAAATTATAACTGCAAGCTATTTAAAAACAAGGTGCTGGTTAATTTTCATCACCCCACCATAGACGTTTTTTAACAGGGGACCAGCTTCCAGGTGCCAGCGACCGGGAGCCGGCATCCAGCAACCAATGACCGTTTTGGAATCATTGACTTTGCAATGACAGCTTGTTATTGTAATCCTTATGGAATCAGGGAGCATTGTTGAATATATCGACCGCCAAAAAATCATGTGTGCGGTTATCCTGGAAGTCAAAAATACGCGGTTGAGGCTATTGACCGAAAACAATCGCGAGGTCAAACTTTCAGCCGGTCGACTGCTGCATGCGGATAAAACGCGCATCGATTTGTCCATGGGACGGGACAATATGGTGAACACCCTAAAAGGGGTTGCCGATAAACGTAAAGCGCTGATCCGCCAGGTGGACATCAAAGATCTGTGGGAAGTATTAAATACGGAGCAGGTGTGGATTGATCTGGAGACCATGACAGAGTTTTGCTTTCCGGACAGTCCTTCGGCTGATCATGAGTCGGCCATTATCCGGGCATTTTTTGACGACAGGCTGTATTTCAAATTCAACCTTGATAAATTTTTTCCCAATTCCGTAGAGAAGGTTGCACGCATAATTGCCGAGCGCCAGGAAGAGGACCGCAAAAACAGGATTGTCGAGTTCGGCGGTGATTTGTTGAGGGCTCTGTTAAACGGCATCCCGCCGCCCGGCGATGGGAAGGAGGATTATACACCAGAAGTTATTAATATATTAAAGTCCTATTATCTTTTTGATAAAGATAGCGAAGATCAGGCCTTGGCCAAGGCCATGATCAGCAAAGCGGGTCTGGATGGGACGACGGGGCTTTTCCCGCTTCTCGCAAAACTGGACGTTTTTGATGAGAACGAAAATATCGACTTGCTGCGCTTTGAGATCGGCACCGAATTTTCCGATGAAATACTGAACGCTTCCCGCAATCTTGCGCTTTGCGTTCAGGATTTTTCCGCTGACGGGGGGCGCACGGATCTGACCTCGCTACCCCTGATGACCATCGACGGACAATCCACCCTCGATTTTGACGATGCTCTCAGCATCGAAAAGATTGGAGATCAGTATCGTCTCGGCATCCATATCGTAGATGTCGGCCATTATGTTCGCAAGGGCGATGTTATCGATCAGGAAGCGCTTTCCCGGGGAAGTTCCATTTATATGCCCGATCAAAAAATCTCCATGCTGCCGACCGAACTATCCGAAGGATTGTGCAGCCTGAGGGCGGGCGAGTTGCGGCCTGCCATCAGTACGATGGTGAGTCTGAGCCATTCACTGGAGATTGTCGACTATGAAATCCTGCCGAGTTTGATCAATGTCAAACACCAGCTCACCTATTATGACGTCAACCAGGCAGCCGATCAAAACCAGGACGTAATGATCCTGGGTGATATTGCACAAAAATTTCGCCAAAGGCGGCTGGATGCCGGGGCCGTTCAAATTTCGCTGCCGGAAATCAATGTATGGCTGGCGGATGATCGCACCATTTCCGTCAATAAAATCAATCGAGAAAGCCCCGGCAGAATGTTGGTTGCCGAACTCATGATTTTAGCCAACTGGCTGTCGGCCAAATATCTGGCCGACAATGACATACCAGCCATTTTCAGAACCCAGCCCCCGCCCAGGGAACGTCTTTACAGGGGAGATGAGGGTACCCTTTATCAGAACTGGATGCAGCGGAGATTTTTAAGCCGATTTGTTTTGAGCCATCGTGCGGATAAACACTCCGGACTGGGGCTGGATGCTTATGTGACGGCGACCTCGCCCATCCGTAAATATTTCGATCTGGTTACCCAGCGGCAGATACGTGCGGCACTCGGTTTAGAGCGACCCTGCACTTCTGAAGAAATCGACCGGCTAATCCAATTGCTCGAAGTGCCCATGAGCCATGTACCGCGGATTCAATCCGGCCGACACCGATACTGGCTTTTGAAATATCTCGAACAGCATATCGGCGAAAAAGAAGAAGCCATCGTTTTGAAAAAACAGAGAAATTATTACCAGATCCTCCTAACCAACTACATGATTGAATGCGATCTTCCCATATCCGGTGGTTTTGTGTTAAAGCCCGAGGATCTCATTCAGGTGACGATTCAAAATGTCAGGGCCAGGGATGCCCAAATCGTGGTCTACATTGGATGATGATGACAGAGGGTTTGGAATTCGGAAGTGGGAATGCGGAATGATGGAATCGCTTCGCTCCGGCTGTTTATATGTACAAAAACGATCCTAACATTCCCATCGAGCTAAACGACCTAAATTTGTCCTGCCTGCCTCGCTTATCCCATGGATTTTTTAGCCTATCCCTCCGGGGCGGCTGCGGCAGGCGGCACTGGGGAGCGTTACAGCTCGAAACAGCGGCGTGCTTTTAGTGAAACCGACAAAACCATCCTGCTTTTTTCTTTTTTCTATAGTTTTAATCATAAAATGAATATTTCTCTTGAAAAAATAAATTAAATAAAATACAGGTTTATATTAAAAATAAATCTTATTCAGGGAGCTTGTTTATAGTGGGAATCCAAGAGCGTAAGGAAAGAGAAAAGGAGCGACGGCGCCAGCAGATTATGGTTGCCGCCAAAAGGGTATTTTCAGATAAAGGCTTCAGTAAAGCGACCATGGAGGATATCGCCCAGGAAGCTGAACTCAGCCCCGGTACCTTATATCTGTACTTTAAGAACAAAGAGGAACTTTACGCCTCGCTTTCTCTGAGGATACTCCAATATCTTCTTATTCGGGTTGAGCACGTCAACGATGAGAAAAACGCCAATCCGGAGGAAAAATTAAAAGCTTTAATGGATGCCATGTACGATGTCTACGAATTCGATCCACTTATCATCATTAACATGTTTCACCTGCAATCGAGCGAGACATTAAAGAATTTATCGCCTCAGCTGATGACCGAAATAAAGGATTTATCCCGCAAGTCACTGGGCTCCATCGCCAAAATTTTTCAAGACGGCGTCGATCAAGGCCTGTTTATCGACCGTCATCCGACCGCCCTGGCCGATACCTTCTGGTCCTTATTTTCCGGTGTCGTGCTCTGGTTGACGAGCAAAAGACTTATCAATCAGGAAAAGGATTATCTTAAGGAGACCCTAGAGCTTGCCTTCGAAGTTTTTGGCCGGGGCATTAAAAAGGATTAAAAAAGCCGTGTGATTTCATCTACCTCAAACTGAGGCCATGGGGCCGGTTGCGCTTTTTTCAGCGCCGCAATTCCTTGGCCTTTTGCCAGCACTTCACCAATACAGGTCACATCGATGCCGGCCCTGCGAATTGCCGACATCAGCGATTTACAGCCGGTCCGGCGGCAGCAGATCAACAGACTGCCGGAACCGATCAGACCCAGTGGATCAATACCCAGCAATCGGCAAACCTGGCGGGTTTCCTCAAAGACGGGAATGGCATCCATATCAATTTTAATTCGATATCCCCCGGCGATACTCAATTCTTTTGCTGCGGTGGCCAAGCCGCCTTCGGTGACATCATGCATGGCGCTGACTGACCCGGATTCAGCAGCAAGCCGGGCTTCTGTGATGATGCTGATACTCGCCAGAAATTGGCGGCTTGAGTCAATTTCCGAATCGGCCATACCGAGATTCTTCAAACGGTCGCCAAATTCCCTGGCAATGATCGCTGTGCCCTCCACCGCCACGCCTTTGGTCAGCAATATACAGTCTCCGGGGGCCATATTGCGCTTATCGATCAAGTCGTGTCTTGCGACCGTCCCCGCCATCATTCCGGTCACCACCGGTCGTGTGACGGCGTCGGTAATTTCGGTATGACCACCGCACAGTGTGATATCCCACTGGCGGCAGAATGCTTTCAGTTCATTTATGACATTGCGAATTTCATGCGGGGTGACACCGCAGGGGAACAACAACGTGGTCAGAAGCCAGCGGGGTTTTGCCCCTGAAGTCGCAATGTCATTGGCATTGATCAAGACGGCATATTGGCCGATGGAATCCGTTGCAAAGGTGATGGGATCCGATTTAAGCACCAGTACTTCTTCCGATGCGACGTTTACCGCCGCCGTGTCCTCCCCGACCCCCGGGTTAATAAGAATCGAGGGGTCATCAAAAACGAATTGATTTAAATATTCGCGCAGCAGATCATTCGGCAGTTTTCCGGGAGGCAATGGAATGCGCTGACGCACGATGTTTTTAAGTTCGGTTAGCTGTGAAATATGAAAGTCAGCCCCGACCCGGGTCTTCTCGGATTGTGCCGACGGGTCAAAAAACATGGTGAGAGCCCCGGCCATCCGGATTTCTTGCAAAATCGCCGGTTCTGCAGCCACGACCATGACTTGGTGTAGCGGCAGATTCATTTTTTTGGCCGCCAACGCTACCGCATCGATATTCGGGCTGTGTGCCTGCAGTCCTTGGCGGCATATGATCGTATCGAAATCCGAAATGTTGATATAGGATACATTGGACAGCCTTTTTAGAACGGATTCATAACTGCCGTGGCTGATTATGGCCAGGCGGAGGTCCCTTGAACGCAGGTACCCTATCACTGCCTCGGCATCGGAGGGGGAAGTTGGGGATTTTTTCGTTATCGCATCTTGTTTATACGCTTCAATCAACGTACCTTCGAGATGGAAGACCACCGCTTTGATGTGCATTGCTTCGTTTTGCATATTGAATTAGGAGTTATGCCTTGCTGCTTTTAGGCTTCAGAATCGCCGGCAAGGTGCTGGAATTTTTGCAACGATATGTATAGACGATTTAATCAAAAAAAACAATGGCGGGCACAGTAACAGAATCAGTTGCGTAAAGCCAGTGCGTTGGCTTTAAAATGTTTATTTTCAAGAAAAATATTGCGAATATAGTAAAGTCGTTAATATTTTAGAAAGTTATTGCAGATTTATCAGATGAAATTCTAATGGTTATCATAAATAAACTTTGTGAAAACAGCCCTTCAAATGTCAAATTTTCCCCTATGAAAATCCTGCTGATATATCCGTATTTTCTCGAAACCCGGGTGCATACCACCGAAGATGTGCGTGCCGTGCCGCTGGGGGTGTATTATGTGGCATCTGTTTTAAAGGAAAATCGATATGATGTGGAGATTTTAAACTGGTACAACATCAATACGAGGCCCCATGAAATCCGGGAAGTGCTGGCCCGGGGAAAGCCCGATGTCATCGGCTTTTCCATCCTGCATGCCAACCGCTGGGGGGGCATCGAAATTGCAAAAATTGCCAAACAGATCGACCCCCGGGTGACCATCGTGTTCGGCGGCATCGGCGCCACTTTTTTATGGAACCATTTCCTAACCCATTTTCGCGAAGTTGACTATGTGGTGATCGGTGAAGGGGAGTACACGTTTTTAAAATTAATTAAATATCTTGAATCCGATCGTTCCCAGACGATTGAAACGATCAGGGGGATTGCATTCCGGCAAGACGGGCAGGTAATCCGGAGCCGGGAGGCCGAAGCCATCGGCTGCCTTGATGATTTGCCGGTGCCTGCCAAATATTTTTCATATCAGCATCTGTCATTGACCCGGGGATGTGCCGGCAAGTGCAATTTTTGTGGATCTCCCCGGTTCTGGGGGAACACTGTCCGGTTTCACTCCGTTGACTATTTTGTCGATCAAATCGAGCGTCTGTATCGAAAAGGTTCCCGGTTTTTTTATTTTTCAGATGACACGTTTACAGTCAACAAGAAACGGGTTATCGATATATGTAAAAAAATTATTGAAAAAAAGCTGGACATCACATGGAACGCCGTATCCCGGGTAGATTATATCAGCGCAGAGATCCTTTACTGGATGAGAAAAGCCGGCTGTATTCAGATCAGTTACGGCGTTGAAAGCGGTTCGGAAAAAATAAGAAATTTTTTGCAAAAAAAGATCACCACTGCCAAAATCCGAAATGCCTTTGCCTTGACCCAATCATACGGTATCATGGCCCGGGCCTATTTCATATACGGCTGTCCGCAAGAAAGCCGGCAAACCATAGAAGAGACGATTGCGCTGATCGAGGACATCAAACCCCTGAGCGTCATCTTTTATATTCTCGATATTTTTCCGGGAACCCGTCTTTATGAGGACTTCAAACATCGCCTGGGGGTTACCGACGATATCTGGCTAAACCGGGCGGAAGATATCATGTATTTTGAGACCGATCCAGATTTAACTCGGGAAATGATACTTGATTTCGGGCAAAAACTGAGATCAGCATTTTATGAAAAACTGCCTGGTTTTGCCGAAGCCTTGCAGTTAATTGACAGCGCTGACCTTTACCCTTTGCACGCAGGTTTTTATTCAAGGCTTGCAATGACCTTCGATCATGGGGATTACAGCCGAATTGACGCCATAAAGTATAATAAAGGCATTGCTGAAAAATTGTACCGGCGATCATTGACGTATTATCCAGATGCCAGGGCCTATTTGGGGCTGGGTATCTTGAGCCAGAAACGGGGCGATTATGGCGAATCCGGCCGCATCCTGTCCCGGGGGTTGACTCAACATCCGGAGGATCCCCAGCTTAACATTTGTATGGGCGTCTGCCTGATGAACCTGGGAGAATATGAGCAAGCTTTGTCCCATTTCCTTAAATTTCGGAATGTAAAGGAAGCGGTGAATTTTGCGGCCGAGTGTTACAAGGCACTGGGGAGGGAGAACCCTGATAGCCTCTTATGAAACTACGCCAAAATGGCACGGTTTTTTGGTGATTAGACTGGCCGCCGCGATGGCCTGGATTAAACAGCGAACCGCAGAATATCGAATAACGAATAACGAATTTCGAAGGATGGAATCGCTTCGCTCTGTTTTTTTTAACAAATAAAATAGAAAGAATTCCTTAATTCGACACTTGTTCGCCTCTGGAGAATTCGTCAATCGACATTGGACATTTGTCATGCTGGAGTTTCTTTTTCGATTAAACTGGCCGCTGTTCAGGACAGAGGCGGCGCTTATTTTAACCCAGTAGCTCATCGCTTAAAAATCTCCGCAGCCTCTGCGTTTTCTGCGATTGGTTGAACTTTTACATTTGATCCCTAACAAGGCAATGTGAAAAAGAGCTGACCCGATGGCACGCCCAATTTCCGCACTCGTTATAGGAGCTGGAGAATTCGGCCGACATTATGCCGACATCCTGTCCCGTCTCAACAGCAGACGATTGCCCCATGTTCCCCAAATCGGACGGCTCATCGTCACCCGAACCCTATTTGAGTCTGCCGGCAGATTGGCCGAGTCGCTTCGGCAAAATGCCGGCTGCTGCGTTAAGGAATTGGTGGCTGCAGAAGCATCAGGTATTGACCAGGTCCGCGATATACTGAAAACCTATCATCCCGGGCTGATTGCCATTACAGCCAAGGATAAAAATCTGGGTGACACCATTCATGCGATTTATGCCGGGGAGGCCATCAATTACGGGGTCGTTCTGTGCGAAAAACCGTTTTGCAATGCGGATGGGGATGGCTCCAGCCTGCAATATTTTCATACCTTGAAACCTTATAAAAATTCAGGACGTTTCGGCCTGGAGCTACCTCTGGCGGTGATTGCCGGCGCAATGATGCAGATCAGGGATCTTCGTTATCTGTTACTGAATGCAAGTAGATTCGAGTTCTTGTGGCAGACACGTGACAGAGGTGACAACAATGTCATCGATGACCTGGTGTTGCATCCGTGGTCGTTGATACCACCGCAATTTAAAGCAAATCAAATTGACGTCTTTGATGGGGGCAGTCAGGCTGATATTCGAGTCAACCTGCAACACTCCCACAGCAGGCAGAGAGTGCCCTGCTGCATCCGGTTGAGAACCGGGGGTAACTCCCGTGGCATGGTGATTGACGATATGGTCATCGGCATTACTAATCAAGGTAGCCTGACAAAACTGGTTCAGGTCAACAGTTCTTTAAATGATACGGTTTTAAGCCAAAATACACCTATAAAAGGGAATGTTTTGCTGCAGGTAAACAATCCTCTCGAGCAACATATTGTGGCGGCCTTGCGCCGCAAACCCATTGTCGATCTGTCCCGCGCTTATGAATCACAGCTCTTTCTTGAACAGGTGCGGGGGTATAGACCCTAAGCCGGATCCGCCGCGGAGAATTGAAAATATACCAATACAGTTTTATTACTAGGAAACGTTCAAAAATTGCAACTAAAGGCCTAAATTCAAAACGATTGGAGGCAGGATATGACTGCATTACAAGAAAAAACTGGGACATTGACAAGTGCCGACGGTGTGAAGATATTTTATCGGCATTATCCGGCTGAATCCGAACGTGCCCGCATGGTGATCGCCCACGGTTTGGGAGAGCACTCCGGCCGCTACCGAAACGTTGTCGAGCGCATGCTGCCGAAGGGCATCAGTGTTTGGGTGCCGGATCATCGGGGACATGGCCAAAGCGAAGGCAAGCGTGGACATGTTCTAAATTTTGTCCAATATCTCGCGGACCTTCGTTTATCGGTTGAGCTGGCAGGAGAGGGTCGTCCCGAAGGCATGAAATGTTTTCTGTTGGGCCACAGCATGGGCGGCTTGATCGCCCTATATTTTGCCCAGCAGTATCCGGGGTTTATTGACGGGGTGGTCGCCTCATCGCCGGCTCTGGGAATGGCTATTGAAATTCCCGGTGTAAAAAAAGTACTGGGGTCGTTGATGTCCTACATCTGGCCGGGATTGACCATGGGCAATGAACTGGATGCCGGTAAAGTCAGTCACGATCCGGAGGTGGTCCGTGCCTATGAAACCGATGCCCTGGTGCACAACCGGGTCAGCGCACGTTTTTTCACCGAGTTTTTAGCCGCCATGGAAACCGTGCATGTACAGGCTTCAGCCTTGAAGGTTCCGACATTGCTGCAGGTGGCTGGCGACGATCAGCTGGTGAATGCCCGGTCTTCCGCACAATTTTTTGAAAAACTGGACCTCGA
>Ga0316191_10004671_pt1 | contig 10231 bp, 5 predicted proteins | sample Eddworburr2cm_MG_FD_204928 | JGI IMG/M metagenome (GOLD analysis project Ga0316191, IMG submission 204928) | Coastal sediment microbial communities from Maine, United States - Eddy worm burrow 2 cm | ecosystem: Environmental > Aquatic > Marine > Coastal > Sediment | place: USA: Maine | collected... | reverse complement strand
CGGTGCATTGGTCATAGCTGCCACACCGCCTAATTTTTTATCTAAAAATGATTGGGTTTCGCGCAATAATTTTTGGGATTCGCCTGAACGGCCAAGTGCATAAGTAACTAGTCGACAGCCGCCTGGACATGAGTCCGTCTGCAAATCAATGGGGGTCTTATACGGGTAAACGCCAGCTCCTTCATTATTAAAGGTCGTCAACCAAACCGCGACTTGAGCGTTGGTTCCTGCAGCTGCACTTTTCCAACCTATGGTGTCATCCACACCTGTTGAGGTCATGGTAAACACTTTAAAACCTGAGTCTGCCGCTTGAAGATCTGCATCACTTGGTGCGTCAGCAATAGTATTTATTGCAAGGCCCGGTTTATAAATCGCAGGCGGAGAACCCACACCATCCAAATATGCTTTTAAATTATCAAATTCAGCCTGACCACCCGTTCCAGCGACTACATCACCATCTCTACTCCAATACCAGTAGAGCTGAGTAAGCCCCGTTTGTGCGGCAATCATAGATAAATCCAGATGCTCACTCATTTTTGAGACTTTAATTCCCAACACTGTTTTATATGAGCTTGCCGCTGCCATTAATGTTAACACAGATAGCAGCACAAGTGTCGTTACCAGCACAAAACCTTTTTCATTTTTCTTCATAACATACTCCAATAGCCAATCTTACTGTTCTAGCACCACGGCTGGGTAAACTTGCATATACCGCCAAATCCTGTTTTTATTATTGACCACAGGATTGCCCAACACATCTATTCGAGGCTCTTTAGACACAGAATCTACTTCCAACTCAATTAAAATAGTAAATGCAGGCATATCAAATTCATCATTATTGAAATTTCTATACACTTTCGCGGGTAGCGGGGCAGGAATTGAAAAATAGTTGCTGCGGCTGGCGTCATCTGCAGCCAGTCCATCCTGAAAAACACGAAAGTTAGTCACCTGCATACCTCTGATACTTTCTAAGCCTCTGGTTTTAATGACATCTTCACCCAAAATCGCGGCGCTGTCTGAAATTACAGTTGCTGAAGTACAAGATGCCACATTCATATCAAGCTTAATCATACCCTTTTCAAAGCGATAACAGCGGCGCACCTGAAAATCAGGATCACTACCTCTGTCTTCATCCCAGACCTCAAATGTTAAAAAAGTACTTGGCGAAGTACCAGAGCTAAGGCCTTCGATAGCTCTCACACCTGTGCCACCCAGTTCTTTTGCAGTTGGCAATACCAGCGCACTTTGCAAATCATCCGCAATAAACCGAATAGCGAATTCCAAGTCTTGCGATGTTTCCAAAAGTTTATCTTGGTATCTATACTGTTTGGACTGCGAAACAAATTCTGAAAACAAGCCTGCCATTAAAACAGACGCAATGAGAAGTGTAATCATCACTTCAATCAATGAGAATCCAGAACTACGGTGATTATGATGAACTGAATGGATCATATCAAAGCTCACTCACTGCTGTTGTAACGATAGTGGTTCCTTGTTTGACAAGAATTGGTGGCTCAGCCACTCTTGAAACATCCCAAATTTGAACCTCAAGCAAATAACGATCTTGGTGATCAGTAGCTCCACCAGGACCTAACAATTCACTGCAGTTGGCAACCAGTTCATAATTTTTTTCTTTATTTACAAATGCCCGTTTCGCTGCACTTAGCGTCATATTCGTCTGGCAGGCTGTTTGATCCGCTTTCACAACAATAGCCGCTTCTTCAAGAAGCATCTCGATAGCAGCAGAGGATTGCATCCGAAGTTCCGAACCTCTGTTTGTATTGATATTGGTAATTAATAACTTCGCCAATGCTAACAGCCCTATAGCAATGATAACCATGGTAATCATCACTTCTAATAAGGTGAAGCCTTTTTCACGCTTGTTTAAATACTTAGAATATATCATAAACACCTATTGACACTTCATCCCATCATAAACGCATTCATCAACTCTAACTTTCCCAGTAAACGTATTTATAACAACAACCTTACCTTCACTAGCCTTTCCATATTTACTTTTAACAAGAACACTGCTTTCACCAGGGACACCAGTTACACCTTTAGAACTAAGCGTAAAAGTCCTTATACCACCTTTCAAAGGTACAGCGGGAGCCGAGCCATCAACCTTACTGTCTAAAAAAGCAATTGGAGGCGTCACAATCCATTCAGTATTAACGCTCCATTTCTTTGTTACAGGATCATAACTGGATTTATCATCTATTGTGCCTGCGAATTGTCCTTCCTCATATTTTGTTATACCATCTGCTACAGTTTCGCCACTGAAATATACACCTACATATTGATCTTGGCCTGTAGACAGAGCTTGCATTCGTGCCATAGAAATCATACTTCTGAGTTGCCCAGCCGTCGCTTCCACTTGCCTGTTATCACGCAATGATGACCAGCCTACAGAAGCAACAGTTACCAAGATTGATATAATCGCCAGAACAGTCATCAATTCCAGCAGATTAAAACCTTTTTCTTTATGCTCTGAAAAAGAAGGGTTGGCACGCGAAAAACTTACATACAAAAGTATGCTTAGAATCAGCGAAATCAAAGTCCCTACTTCTCCAACAGTATATAACATGCAAACACCTTTTTCCTTTCTGCCACATAGCAAGCTAAACAAATACCATGCCAAACCAACTGATTCGTCGGTGACTAGAATCACAATGTACCATACGAAGCAAAGAATGATTAGCAAACAAAAAAAGCCGCAAGTCGAAACTTGCGGCTTTTTCATCTTGTTTCAGGTAAAAAAAACTAGGTGAATTTCAACTTAGGATTTTTTTGGTGTTGCGCGTTTACGCTCATGTTCTTGCAACAAACGCTTACGCAAGCGGATACTTTTCGGAGTGATTTCAACCAGTTCATCGTCTGCAATAAACTCAATTGCACGTTCAAGAGATAGATTCAAAGGTGGAATCAAATCAACTTTTTCATCAGTGCCTGATGCACGAACGTTTGTAAGCTTCTTCTCACGAGATGCGTTTACAACCAAATCAGAGTCTCGGCTATGAATGCCAATAATCATGCCTTCATAAATTTTCACGTTAGGACCCAAAAACAATTTACCTCGCTCTTGGATTTTCCAAAGACCGAAAGAAACTGTTTCGCCAGAGCCATTTGCAATCAACACGCCATTTTTACGGCCTGGAAGTGCGCCAACAAAATCACCATAAGCATGGAACACATGGTTCAAAGTGCCTGTACCACGAGTATCTGTTAGGAATTCAGAGGTATAACCAATCAAACCTCGTGTTGGGCACATGAATTCGATACGTGTCATGCCATCAGCAGCAGTTTCCATACTTGTCATTTCTGCGCCACGTTTACCCAATTTCTCGATAATTGTACCTTGATACTCTTGCTCAACATCCACAGTAACATGTTCATATGGCTCAGTTTTAAGGCCATTTTCTTCACGAAGAATCACTGTTGGGCGAGACACCGCCATTTCAAAACCTTCACGACGCATGTTTTCCAACAAAATACCAATATGAAGCTCACCGCGACCAGAAACCTTATAGATATCTGGAGAGTCTGTATCTTCCACTTTCATGGCCACATTTGTACGGACTTCTTTATGCAACCTGTCACGAATTTGACGCGTTGTGATCAGTTTACCTTCTTGACCAGCAAGCGGAGATTTGTTCACGTGCAATTCCATGCTCAATGTCGGTTCATCAACTTTCATGACTGGAAGTGGCTGTGGATTATCTTTACAGGTAATAGTCTCACCAATATTGATTTTCTCAATACCAGCAATCGCAACCAAGTCACCAGCTTCCGCTGATTCAATTTCAATACGATTTAGCGCTTTAAAACCAAGAAGTTTTGTTACTTTAAACTTTGAAGATGTGCCATCAGCATGGGCAACACCAACATCCTGACCAGCTTTGATTGTACCATTTGCAATACGACCAATCACGATACGTCCGATATATTCATCCCAGTCAAGGGTAGTCGCCAAAATCTGTAATGTTGCTGCAGGATCGCCTGCTGGAGGTTGAACGTGCTCCATGATGGTTTCAAACAGGCAAGTCATATTGTCTGAAGTTTCAGTATGATCCATCATCGCATAACCATTTTTAGCTGATGCGAAAACCACTGGAAACTCAAGCTGCTCATCTGTTGCACCTAAAGCTGCGAATAAATCAAAAGTTAAATCCACAACTTTATCTGGATCAGCTCCATCTCGGTCAATTTTATTTACAACAACAATTGGTTTAAGACCCAAAGCCAAAGCTTTAGAAGTTACGAAGCGTGTTTGTGGCATTGGGCCTTCAGCCGCATCTACCAGCAGTACAACACCATCAACCATGTTCAAAACACGTTCTACTTCACCACCAAAGTCAGCATGGCCTGGGGTATCAACGATATTGATGTGAGTATCGCCATACATAATCGCTGTGTTTTTTGCTAGGATTGTAATGCCACGTTCTTTCTCGATATCATTGGAATCCATCACGCATGTTTCCAAATCCTCACGCATATCATCGAGAGTACCAGATTGCTTAAGAAGCTCGTCTACCAACGTTGTTTTACCATGGTCAACGTGCGCAATAATGGCAATATTTCTAATTTTACGGGTCATAACTTTACCTCAAAATCTATTCAGTGTTGCAGCTAGGCAAAACAGCCAAGTGCAAGCGGCGGCGCATAATAGCAGGAAACAATAGAATAGATAGCAATGTTATCCACTCCAATTTTAGCCTTATAAATTCGGATAGTTAAGTTGTCTTAACGCTTCGTAAACAACGATAGAGCATGCCGAGGAGAGGTTCAGCGAACGAATGGGCGCATCATCACGCATGGGTATAGTAATCGCATTAATCTGACTAAGAATCTCCAAGGATAGACCCCGCGTTTCAGGGCCAAGCACCAGAACATCATGAGGAAGATATTTCACATCCCAAAAGCTTTGCTTTGTTTTTGTAGTCAGCCCAAACAGTCTGGGTTCACAAGGTAAATTATCTTTCAGCCAAAGCAGCAGTTCTTCCCAGTTCTGATGTTCTTTTACATCGAGGTGTGGCCAATAATCTAAACCTGCCCTCCTCACCTGCTTTTCAGATAAATCAAAGCCCAGTGGGTGTACAAGATGTAGTTGTGTGTTTGTGCATGCGCATAAGCGCGCAATATTACCCGTGTTAGGCGGAATTTCCGGTTCAAACAAAACAATATGCAATGGCGTCTTCAACGATTTAGCCCTCATCATTTCTCAAAATAAAATCAAACCTTACAAAGTATGTCTGATAATGCATAAAGAAATATTCTTTGGACAAGCTATCCATCTTCATTTCATCCTGTTGCTAAAAAATATTTTTTTGTCTAAGCTTGAACCTGAATCAGTGTCTGTACTATTAAGTCACCGTTTCAGGGGTTGTGCATGCGTCTTTTTGCTCTTCTTTTATCGTTTTTCCTAGTTTCTTGTGGAGATAATTCTCAACAAGAAACGGTAAATGATTCAACAACAGTTACCATTTCTTTTTCCTCAGCTCCAGCTACAGGTGCGCTTTACCCCAGCGGCACAGTACCAACTAATGTCTCATCAATTTCAGTACAGGCATATAACGCTGATGGTTCAACTCAATCCCCAACCGTAACAGCAACCAGACCTGACTTTTCATTGGTTCTAAAAGTACCTAATGGAGACAACATCACCTTTAAAGTGCGTGCTTACAACTCATCAGGCACATTAATATATAAAGGGGCTTCTTCTCCATACAACCTGGTTGGCTCCCCAATTTCTGTCCCAGTCAAGCTAAGTATGAACATTGGCATTACATCAAATAGCACCTCCACGGAATACGGTGCCACTATCGACCTCTATGGTAGCATTGCAGGCAGCCAACCTACTGCAACTTCACCCTTGGTTTGGACTGCGACTGGCGGCACAGTCACCGTAGTAGCAAATACCAATGGGGCACAGGCCTCGTGGGTTGCCCCCACAACAATAGGAAAACATACAGTAAGAGCGCGCGTTGACCCTGACCTAAACTCTGACCAAGATAGTTCAGTATTTGGTAGTATTGAAGTCACCGCGATTGACAACACTCCACCAGTAATTTCTTTGATAGGTTCCGACCCATACAGCCTGGAGTTGGGGCAGACATATATTGATGCAGGCGCTACAGCCACCGATTTCATTGATGGGAATTTGACTGCAAACATCGTCACTGTGAACCCAGTGAACAATCTTGTAGCTGGTACTTATATTATCACATATAACGTCAGAGATGCATCTGGAAATACTGCAGTGCAGGTTACACGTACTGTAAACGTGGTCGATACCGTACCTCCGATAGCCCCAATTTTCACTTTCCCAACAAATGGGTCTGCCACAAACAATTCATCACCAACAATCACTGGTACAGCAGAAGCCAATGCTACCATTGATATCTATTCCAATGGGGTTCTGCTTGGTTCCAGCTCTGCCAACAATGCAGGCAACTGGTCACTTCTCACTACAACACAAGCTGATGGAACCTACACCCTTACAGCATATGCAACTGATACAAGCGGCAACCGAAGCCCTGTTTCCCTAACCATCAATGCCACCATTGACACAATATTGCCTTCAATAACACCTCCTGTAGATATCTATGCGGCATCGTCTACCGACCCTGCAATTGCTACTTTTCTGGCTGGAGCCATTGCCACTGACAACATAGCGGTAGCAACCATTTCCAATGATGCTCCAGCCACATTCCTAGCTGGCACTACAACTGTAACCTTCACTGCAACTGATAACGCTGGCAATACAGCTTCAGCCACCTCTACAGTGACCATCACCGATTTAACGCCCCCTGCACCACCAGTAATCGTTTCGCCCACAAACGGCGCACTCTTAAACATATCTACACCTGTCATAAGTGGTACTTCAGAGCCCAATGCAAGCATTGATATCTACTCGGATGGAACACCCGGCATGACTGTTATCGCAGATGGCACAGGAAACTGGAGCTATACCATACCTAGCCCTGGGGTCCCTGATAGCACCACTGTATTGACTGCATACGCTACTGATGCATCGGGTAATGCAAGCACAGCATCTACTCCAGTCACAGTTACTGTTGATACAACAGCCCCAGTCATCACGCTCATCGGAACTGACCCGTATACCGTTCAGCTTTTGCAAACATATATTGACGCAGGGGCAACTGCTGTGGACACCTATTCAGGTGATTTGTCGGGTTCAATTGTAGTCGGTGGATCTGTTAACACCTCTGCACCCGGTTCATATACCCTAACATACGACGTAAGCGATGCAGCTGGGAACGCTGCTATTCAGGTAACTCGAACAGTCACTGTTGCCGGTGCACAAATGACATTGGCATTCGCACCCCAAGCAGTACTTGTTGATAGTTACGGCGCCTACAATGTGATGACCGCTGAGGTATTTGTAAGCAGTTTTGCTGGAGCACCCATACCAAATGAGACAGTCAGCTTTAGCACGGCATCTTCAGCCGTTATTTCTCCTTCTTCTGCGATTACGGATGTGAATGGCCTCGCATCTGTGACTTTAACCAACTCAACCGTTGGTAATGCCGTTATCGATGCCTATTCCACACTTGCTGGAATAACAGTCTCAAAAACCGCTCAGTTTCTTGACCCTTATACAGACGCAGACGGAGATACAATCCCTAATAATCAGGAACTGGCACTAGGCATAAATCCTTTACAGACAGACTCGGACAATGACGGTTTCAGTGATGATCTTGAACTGGCATATCTTAGTGACCCTGCAAATCCACTTATTACACCGCAAAAGAATGTGATGTCACCATACGACCAAATCACATTTGCAACTCAAGACCCTTATGGCTCCAACTGGATGTGGACTAATGGCACAACCTGGCAACATGGTATCCCTGTCGCCGTAGGTGAACCTACGCCCGTCAACGATCCATACGTATGGGCCACAGTTATTGGCGGCATCTATCCTAATCTTGGCTATGTAGACGAGTATCTCTATCTGCCACGCCTTGATTTGACCAATGCAACTCAACCAACATTAAGCATGAAGTTATGGTCACGTACTGAAACTGGATGGGATGGTTCGAAGGTAGAGATATACGACGCGAATACTTCTACCTGGGTTCAGATAGATCCGTATATCACCCCATATAATGGCGATACTAATGCCACTGGCATTAGTTGGACCAATGTCGGTGAATTGGATGCCTATCAGTCTCCCTGGGTATGGGCAGCATTTGATATGACACCTTATCTCGGGAACCAGGTTCAGCTTCGAGTGTTATTTGGTTCGGATGGCTCAGTAAACAACTTCATGGGAACTTATATCGACGAGGTACGACTTGATGAGGAAGCAAGTGATCCCGATGGTGATGGTATTCCCGGTGTCTTAGCAGAGTGGAACAGCACCTATAACCCTGCATTGGCGCAAGGAACAGATCCATTTAATGCCGATTCGGATGGTGACACCATCGACGATGGTCTTGAAGTTGCAAATGGTACATCACCAATTTTATCGATTATTTCAACTGCTCGCAGCACAAACTTGATGCAGCCCGCCAGTAATTTCTGCAACTCAACCTGGACTGCCGCCAACAGCCCCTATTGGGTTGTGAACGGATTTACTGTGGGATCAGGATGCCGCTTGCAAATTGATGCAGGTGTAGTTGTTAAATTTGCAGCCAGCCAAAACATCACTGTGGGCAGTGGCGGTGTGCTTGATATCTATGGCTCTGCGCTCAATCCTGTATTTCTGACCTCAGTCAATGATGATGCCTACAGTGACATCTTGCCGGGTTCTACGGGGACACCTGCTGTAGGGAACTGGAATGGCATCACCTTCGCTTCCGGCTCCGCTGGCTCCATCGCCAATGCATCCATCCGTTATACATATGATGCCTTATCCATCACCAATGCCTCTCCAGTCGTTGATAACCTGACGCTTTCCGACTTCTCATGGCATGGCCTGTATCTTTATGCCAGTAGCAACCAAACCACCAGCCCTGTCTTTAACAATCTCACCATAGCATCTGCCGACACCTGGAACTACGGCATCTGGATGGAGGGCAATTATGATACTGCACTGGTAAGCCCTACTTTTACCAATCTGAATGTATCAATGGACAATATATCAACCTATAATCCTATTTACATCTATAGTTGGAATAACGCAGTGGTCACACCTACGTTTAGCGGCACCAACAGTGCCTCAACACTTGCCACTAACTATGATGCTATTCTTCTTAACGGGTCAGGAGTCAATGCGACCATGAGTGGTTTCACCACTTCTGGTGGCAGTCATAGTGTATACGCTTACAATGGTGCAACAGGCACTTTCACCAATAACACATTTGACGGTGCCACGTCCGAAGCGCTCTATCTCGCTAACAATTCGAATGTGGTGATTGATGCAACAAATACTGTTTCAAATTCACCAGCGCCTTATCTTTTAGGCGGGCAGCCGATTCCATCAGGAGTCAGCCCCACAATCGGTGTGGGCGTAACAGATACCTACAGTGTGCATCTGACTGGAACATTCTCATCCAGTCCATACAGCTATGTGCTTGGGCCTGACCCATTGGGTACGGGCAATTCGGTCTGGCAGAGTACGGGTAACCTATCGATACAGAGTGGAGCTCGTGTTCAGATTGATCCTTACACAGTGATGAAGATGGGTGCCTCAGATTATTTGTACGTCAACAGCGGTGGTACGCTGGATGTTTATGGGCAGCTAGGAGCCGAGGTTATATTTACTTCGATTCATGATAACTACGCTGGAGCGATTCTACCTGCATCAACCGGCACACCTGCACCTGGCAACTGGAGCAAAATTTATTATCAAACTGGTTCGCTAGGTTCAATTGCCAATGCAGAGATTCGCTATGCGAACACTGCTTTAGAACTTCAAAACTCATCACCTGTCATCAATAACCTGACGATTCTTAACCATTCCTATCAAGGTCTCTACATGTATGCATGGACGGGAGATGTCACATCACCAATCATCAATAACCTTCAAGTCAGTTCAACTGATACAGCAAACTTTGGTCTTAATTTCGATGCAGGGAGTACTGGGGTGATTGCTCCTGTGATTACAGGCGCTTCGATTAACACAGCTTCTACCAGTACCAGTTATCTTGGTACGGTCTACCTAAATGGGCCCGGCGTGAATCCGGCAATCTCAGGATTAACGGTGAATGGTGGTTCGCATGCTCTGTATTTGGGCAACGGTGCTACCGCCACATTTACAGGG
>Ga0316191_10004670_pt1 | contig 10232 bp, 8 predicted proteins | sample Eddworburr2cm_MG_FD_204928 | JGI IMG/M metagenome (GOLD analysis project Ga0316191, IMG submission 204928) | Coastal sediment microbial communities from Maine, United States - Eddy worm burrow 2 cm | ecosystem: Environmental > Aquatic > Marine > Coastal > Sediment | place: USA: Maine | collected... | reverse complement strand
CGTCTTACTTGGTGGATTGACACGATCTGCCCATGACTGCGATATGACCTTCCGCACATTCATGTTCGGATTGCGTCAAAGGTGAAGGACAGAACGTTCTTCACCGTATCTAGCAACCCTCAACTCTCTCCAAACACGCCAAGCTTGCGCAGGCGCGCTTCACGCTGCTTCAACAACTCATGCTGTGGAATATTGAGAAGTTCCCCAAGTGCTCTGTTCAATGTTTCAGCCATCATACCAGCAGCGGCTTCAAGATTGCGATGTGCGCCCTCGGCAGGCTCAGGAATAATATCATCGATCAGCCCGAGCTCTTTCAGATCATTGGCTGTCGGCTTAAGCGCTTCAGCAGCCTGATCAGCAAAAGCACGGTCTCGCCAGAGAATAGCGGCACACCCCTCCGGAGAAATCACTGAGTAGATCGTCAACTGCTGCATGAAGAGCCTGTCTCCGACACCAATCGCAAGCGCACCACCCGATCCACCTTCACCGATCACGGTACAGATCACCGGAACCTTAAGCACTGCAAGATCCATCAGGTTACGGGCAATCGCCTCACTCTGGCCACGCTCTTCGGCATCAATACCCGGCCATGCACCGGCCGTATCGATAAAGGTCATCACCGGCATCTCAAAACGTTCCGCCAGTTTAAAGAGGCGCAGTGCCTTGCGATAACCTTCGGGCCTGGCCATACCAAAATTACGTTTCAGCTTCTCTTTGGTGTCCTTACCTTTCTGGTGCCCGACAATCATCACCGAATGCTCACCGAATTTGGCAATCCCGCCAACAATCGCCGCATCATCAGCAAACGTACGATCACCATGCAACTCCTGGAAATCATCAAAAATCAACGGCACATAATCGAGGAAGTTTGGGCGGTCCGGATGGCGTGAAAGCTGGGCCATCTGCCCCCGGCTTGCCTTGATATAGGTCTGTTCGACAAGTTTATCCCGCTTCTTACTCAGGCGCTCCACCTCTTCGGCGATGTTCACCTCGGAGTCAGCACCCATCTGCGACAACTCATCAATTTTTTCCGTCAGTTCGGCAATCGGACGCTCAAATTCAAGATAACTGTAGGCCATCTTACTGCTCCTCTGTTTTATTCATCCGCCCAATTTGGCAGGAAAGCCAAATTGGACACAAAAAGTGGGGCGTAGCCCCGAAGGCCATGGATGGCCTGAGTCAAAAGGCATCCTACCTTTTGCTTAATCGCTCCGGCGGCACATGTCCGTGTGCGGGAGGAAGCTCCAATCCTGTCGATGAGCCGCCCACCCATGTATAGGTGGATTTTCACCTCTTCCAATTCTTCCCGCCACCACCATTCGTCTCCGGCTTCCACGGTCTGCACTGAATATGCACAGACTCCGGTCCGAAACGCTGCTTCAGCCATGATTCTACATCACGGTCCCAACATAGTAGCGGTTTTGACTCCAGTTCGGCAATGCTGCCATCAGGAAGGCGGACATGAAACTGAAACCGGACATCTCCCGGTTTTTCCCGACTCAACGTCTCAATTTCTGAAATGATCGATGTATCCCAGGCAATACTACTGCTCTCAATACGAACCCTTGCAACCAGCGAAGGGAAAATCTCATCGAGCAGTTTAACCGCCTCAACAATCAATGTTGGCTCATCTTTGGAAGCATCCACACGCGCGGCCAGCAACAGCGGCTGATCAGCGTGCCAGCTGTCACGGCTGCCTTCATAGAGCTTGGCAAAACAGATCGCTTCCGCCCTGCCAAAAAGATCCTCCACCTGAATAAACGCCATGGTGCCACGTCCACCTTTATGTTCCCTGATCGAGCTAACCCCGACAGGAATCACCACATTCGACTGATCGGCAACCTCAGCCAGCTGGCTTAGATTCAGATCGCCAAGACCGGTGGTATTGGCCAGATGCTCCTCCAGTGGATGGCCTGTCAGATAGAAGCCCAGCACTTCACGCTCCGCCTGCAGACACTCTCCCTGACTCCACTCAGGCAGATTGGGAAAGAGCCCGTAGCCATCACCACTCGGTTCCGTCACCTCAAACAGGGCAGACTGCTGACTCAGATGTTCTTTGCGCCTGCGAAGCGCCTCATCCAGTGCCCCGGCAAGGCCCACAAGCCCTGCATGCACATGCGGCACAACGGCATGCATCGCCCCGGCTTTGATCAATGCCTCACATGTCCGCTTGTTCATGGTGCGCTCAGGCACCCTGAGGATCATATCTTCAAAGGTTGTGAAGGCTCCGCTCTTCTCCCGTGTTTCCACCAAGGCCATAATAGCCGCCTCACCCACACCCTTGACTGCACCGAGGCCATAACGGATCGCATTGCCTTCAGGAACAAACTCCCAGCTGGATGCATTGATATCGGGAGGCAGAACCTCAATCTCCATACCACGGCAATCATTGATCAGCGTTGCCACTTTATCGGTTGTCCCCATATCACAGGAGAGGGTTGCCGCCATGAATGCCTGAGGAAAATGTGTTTTCAGATAGGCTGTCTGATAGGAGATTAGTGCATAGGCAGCCGAGTGGGACTTATTGAATCCATAACCGGCAAATTTTTCCATCAGGTCAAATATCTGCTCTGCCCTGTCTACAGGAACCTTCTGCTTCTCCGCCCCCTCCATGAAAATCTTCCGCTGCTTGGCCATCTCTTCGGGCTTCTTCTTACCCATTGCACGCCTGAGCATATCGGCCTGACCCAATGTGTATCCGGCCAGCACCTGGGCGATCTGCATCACCTGCTCCTGGTAGAGAATCACACCATTGGTCTCCTGCAGAATCGGCTTCAGTTGAGGAACCTGGTAGACAATCTCCTGACGCCCATGCTTACACTCGATAAAAGTATCCACCATGCCGGACTCAAGTGGCCCCGGACGATAGAGTGCCACCAGCGCGATAACATCCTCAAAACAGTCCGGCTTCAGACGCGTCAACAGGTCACGCATGCCGGATGACTCCACCTGAAAAACAGCGCCTGTCTGACCGCGCTGCATCAGCTTGAATGTATCGGGATCATCCAAAGCGATTGTCTCGACATCAAAGGATTCATCTCCCTGCTGCTTTCTGATCAGTTTACAGGCCAGATCAATAACGGTGAGTGTCTTCAAACCGAGGAAATCGAACTTCACCAGCCCCATCTTCTCCGAATTGATCATGTCCCACTGAACCACCTGACCCTCTCCACCGGAGACCTTAAACAGCGGTGCCGTCTCAACCAGCGGATCCCTGCCAATAATTACGCCCGCTGCATGTGTACCGGCATTGCGGTGCATACCTTCAAGCCGATGCCCAAGCTCGAAGAGTCGTGCCACCTCATCATCATCCCTGACCATCTTGGCCAGTCGAGGCTCCTCAATCAGCGCCTTATCAAGAGTCATTTTCAGATCGTTGGGGATAAGCTTGGCAATGGCGTTGACCTGACCAAGTTCCATACCCAGCACCCGGCCCATATCACGAATCACCGCCTTGGCCTTCATCGAGCCAAAAGTAATAATCTGCGCTACTTTGTCTTCGCCATACTTATCCGTGACATAACGAATGACCTCTTCACGACGACTCATGCAGAAATCGATATCAAAATCCGGCATAGATACACGTTCCGGATTAAGGAATCGCTCAAACAGCAGGCCGTACCTGATCGGATCCAGATTGGTAATACGCAACACATAAGCGACCAGCGAACCGGCACCTGATCCTCGTCCCGGGCCAACCGGAATCCCGCGTTTTTTGGCCCACATGATAAAATCCGATACGATCAGGAAATAGCCGGGAAACCCCATCTGCTCAATAACATCGAGCTCAAAAACAAGCCGCTTATCATACTCCTGGCGCACAGCTTCCGGGCGATTGGCCATAATGGTCGGCCAAAGGGCATCCAGTCCATCCCGGGAGAGTTCACGGATATACTCTTTCAGCTCCATGCCATCCGGTGCCTGGAAGTCGGGTAGCTGATAATTGCCAAATTGCAGATCCACATTGCAGCGATTGGCGATGTGGATGGAGTTCTCCAGTGCCTCCGGCACATCTTCAAACAGCGCCTCCATTTCATTATAGGATTTCAGGTAGCACTCAGGCGTAAAATGACCGGACACATCGTCATGAATAGTCCTGTTCTGCTGCAACGCCAGCATCGCCTCAAAGGCGTGAAAATCGTCACGGTTCAGAAAGTGGGCACCGTTGGCGGCAACCAGCGGAATATCGAGTTCATGAGCCAGATCGATCAATTGGCGATTGATATCTTCCTGTCCCGCCAGCCCATGCCGTTGCAACTCAATAAAGAAGCCATCGTCATGGAATATCTCCTTGTACTGCTTAGCCACACTGCGTGCCTGACTCTCATTTCCCTTCTGCAGCAACTGCTCAATCTCGCCGTTCCAGCCGGATGAGAGGGCAATCAATCCGGTTCCATACTTCCGCAACAGGTTTTTGTCGATTCGGGGTTTATAATAGAACCCTTCCAGATAACCGATTGAGGTGAGCTTCATCAGGTTCTGCCAACCATGATTATTACGTGCCAGCAGTACGAGCTGCGGATAGCGGGGTGCACGCGGGCCTTCACTGACACGCTTGGTGTAATCATCACAGAGATAGAATTCGCAGCCAAGAATCGGTTTAATTCCCAAACGCATCGCCTTTGAATAGAACTCAATGGCACCGAAGAGGTTGCCATAATCGGTAATGGCAAGTGCTGGCTGACGCAACTCAACTGCTCTGTCCAGCATCCCCTGCAGCGTCATGGCTCCCGAGAGAAGAGAGAAATCAGAGTGGTTGTGCAGATGTACAAAAGGCGAAAAACGCATCCCCGGACACTATGGTTCTCACACACTTTTCTCAATTCAAACTCTTCCGGTCGGTGCACGGCTAGCGTGTCAATCGATCTCTGTGTAGCCTGCCCCGCTATTAATTATATGAGTGAGGTTCAATCATGGCTTTTGTAGTAACTCAGCTTTGCAAAGATTGCGTTGATACCGCCTGTGTTGCCGTCTGTCCGGTAGACTGTTTCTATTTCCCGAAAGAGACTTCGGATGAGCATCCGAACATGCTGTTCATCTCTCCCGAAGAGTGCATCGACTGCGCAGTCTGTGAGCCGGAGTGCCCATGGGAAGCGATCTATCCTGAAGAGGATGTTCCTGAAGTGTTCGAAGGTGACATCGCACTGAACGAGCTTTGCGACACCGATCGCGATGCTTTCGATCTGGCCGCAGTGAACGATCACGAGCCTCCTACTCCGGAAGAGGTTTCCGCCAACAAGGCGAAATACGGCCTCTGATCAGTCCTGTGCGGACGGCCCTGTTTCATAGCGAACGGGCCGTCCTCTTTCTTATTATTCCCGCCCCTCTATGCAGCCAAACCGCTCCCATAATCCCGCACCTGCCCTGATCGGCATGGAGCACACAGACCTGGTGAAGCTCTGCCACAGCGCCGGGGTTAAACCGGTCCATGCCGACCGCATCAATGCCTGGGTTTTTCGTCATGGCGTCACCGATATCTATGATATCCCCGAACTGCCACAAACCCTCTATGACTATCTGGGCACACATGTCAGTCAGCTGAAGCCCGACTGTGTTGCCGATCGCATGGCGGATGACGGCACTCACAAAATGTTGCTACGCATGCCTGACGGTAAAGAGATCGAGACGGTGCTGATCCCCGGCCCCGGACGTCTTACCCAGTGCGTCTCCACCCAGGTGGGTTGTGCCGCCGGCTGCAAATTCTGTCTTACCGCAACAGCAGGCCTCACCCGCAACCTCTCGGCTGCCGAAATGGTCGCCCAGGTGATGCTGGCCCGTGAAAAATCAAAGCAGGAGATCCGTAACCTTGTGCTGATGGGTATGGGTGAACCGCTGCACAATTATGATGAGGTCGCCAAATTCGTTCGTATCGTTACCGACCCAATGGGGTTCGCCTTTTCACCACGCCGAGTCACCCTCTCCACATCAGGGCTGGTGCCTGCCATCTACCGCATGATTGAGGATGAGCTGCCGTGCAATCTGGCAGTGTCGCTTAACGCCACCACCGATGAAATCCGCAGCAGTATCATGCCAATCAATGCCAAATACCCGATTGCCGAACTGATGAGCGCCGTGCGCGATTACATTGGTGCAAAGAACAGGAAACGTGTCTTGATTGAGTATGTCATGCTTAAGGGTGTGAACGACTCCATCGATGATGCCGAAAGGCTCTGTGAGCTGCTCGATGGCCTGGACTGCACCGTCAACCTGCTGCCGTTCAACCCCTTCCCCGGAAGCGCCTATCAGCGGCCGGATGATGCGACCGTCTCTGAATTTTACGCTCACCTTTCCAAAGCCGGCCTGGTTACCGTTGTCAGAGAATCAAAGGGTGATGAGATCTCTGCCGCATGCGGCCAACTGAAGACCGAAGTGGCCGAACGCAGAAAGAGAGCGCCTGTTGCGTAGCCTGATAAACAATTTCTGCCTATACTTCGCAACTTCAGCTTACGCCACCTCATAGGGAGAGAGTATTGAATCCATCAGAAAGCCTTCAGGCATGCGATCTCTGCGGCGGCAGCAAGTACACCATCATTTCACAACGCGACCGGCGCAACCTTTCCCTGACCACAGGGCTATGCGAAGGGTGCGGACTGGTCTCCCATCTTCCCGTTCCGACCGAAGATGAGGTTGCAGCCTATTACGCTCAGGATTACCGCAAAGATTATCATGGTGAAAGCGCGCCATCACCGCGCCGTATTATGAGGGCATGGAACAACGGACAGCGCATCTTAAGTCAGGTTCGTGATTATCTGCCGGAAAAAGCTTCCGTCTTCGAGATCGGCGCCGGTATCGGTTGCACGGTTAAGAGCTTCGAAGAAGCAGGCTTCGATGCCACCGGCATTGAGCCGAACGAGGGTTTCAACGCCTACACGCGCGGCACACTGCATGCCAAGGTAGCCAACACCAACCTCTACGACCTGCACGCTGATGATGGCGGCATGGATGCCGTGCTGCTTATCCATGTGATCGAGCACTTCTCCTCGCCGACACGGGCGTTGAAACACATGCGAAGCCTGATCAAGGATAACGGAATGCTCTATATCGAATGCCCCAATATCGCGGCACCCTTTGCCACTTTTGGTCGCCTCTTCCACTTTGCGCACATCTACAACTTCACCCCGAACACCCTGATCGCCCTGGCGGCCAAGTGCGGTTACGAGGTGGTTGAGAAGTTTACCGATGAGGCCCATCCCGATATCCAGATCCTCTTTCGAAAGGTTGAAGTCCCCATCGATTTTGAGGCAGACCTGCTAGAGGCTGGAAGAACCAGCAGTGCCATTCATCGCTACAATTGGCTAAGCTACAACCTGCGTCCTGACTATCTGGCACGCCGCCTCTGCAAACTCGGCAGTTATGCCAATGAGTATCTGAAGGCAAACGGATTTGTTCGGGAACTGGAAAAGAGGTTCAACCCATGATCATCGTAATCGGCGACATCATTGTAGATGAGTTTGTGATGGGTGATGTATCGCGCATCTCGCCCGAGGCACCTGTTCCCGTAGTCAATGTCGAGTCCGTGGATCGCAGGCTTGGCGGCTCGGCCAACGTTATCCGAAACCTGCATGCACTGGGTGAACCCACCACCATGTTCGGCATTGTCGGTGAAGATGAGCCGGGCAGCTGGGTACACAACCAGCTCGCTCTACTTAACTGCGATGACAGTGGCGTACTAACCAAAAAGAACAATCGCCCCACAGCAATCAAGACCCGCGTCATTGCCCGCCATCAGCAGGTGGTTCGCTATGACCGTGAGTGGACCGACCCGATCAGTTCGGATACACAAAACGCGCTGGAGAAGCGCATTCTTGAGAAGCTGGAAAATGCCAGTGCTGTAATCCTCTCCGACTACGGCAAAGGCCTGCTGACACCCGACTTCCTGAAACAGCTGATCTCCCATCTCGATGACAAGATCATCGCCGTGGATCCGAAGCCTGAGCACACCGATGCTTACAGAAATGCCACGCTGATTACGCCTAATCTCTTTGAAGCCGCCTTGATGGCCGACATGGATGCCATCAATGAAGATGATCATGTGGAAGCGATTGCCCGAAAACTGCACGAGAAACTCAATTTAAAGTACACCCTGATCACCCGCTCCGAGCGCGGCATGACCCTGTTTGATGGAGATCAGTGCCACCACATCCCGACCGCCGCACGCGATGTTTATGATGTGACCGGTGCTGGCGATACGGTAATTGCCGCATTCACTACCTGCCTGGCACGTGGCGATAATCCGCTCAAGGCGGCAGAGACCGCCAACCTTGCAGCTGGCGTGGTGGTCGGCAAGGTGGGTACTGCCACAGCAACCTGGGAAGAGATCGAGGCGCATTAATTGAAAATTGCCATCGGTATTCCCGCCCGCTTCGAATCGACCAGATTCCCCGGAAAACCGCTGGCTGAACTGGCAGGAAAACCGATGATCGCGCATGTGATCGAGCGTGCCAAAGTTGCCAATGTCGGTGAAGTCTATGTGGCAACTGACCATGAAGGTATTGCCGAAGTCGCCCGCGAGTATGGCGCTACGGTCTGCATGACGCGTGCAGATCACAACAGTGGAACCGAACGGCTTGCCGAGGCGATGCGCACCATTGATTGTGATGTAGTGATCAATGTTCAGGGTGATGAACCGCTGATTGATCCCGAGGCGATTCGGGCAGTGGTTGAACCCTTCCGCCATGATCACAGCCTCTCTATGGCAACTTTGGCCCATCCGATTCAGAGCAGTGACGACTTCAATGATCCGAACGTGGTGAAGGTGGTCTGTGATGCGAAGGGGCATGCGCTCTACTTCAGCCGTGCACCGATTCCTTTCCCGAGAAATCCCGGAGGCATTGCTGACGTCGGACCTTTGCAGCATGTCGGCCTATACGCCTACCGAAAAGAGTTTCTACTGATCTATCCGGGGCTTGAGCCTTGTGAATCGGAAGCAGTCGAGCAGCTTGAGCAGCTACGTGTATTGCATCATGGCTATTCGATTGCCGTGAACAGCGGCGACTTCTGCTGTATCGGTGTGGACACACCGGAAGACCTCACCCGCGCCGAGAAGATCATCTCCGTATCTTAATTAGGTCTGAATTATTCGCCTTGCTTCAAGCCGGTGAGTTCCCAGAGTTGGGCGACCTCTTTCTTCAAATCATCTATCTCCCGCTCCAGCTGAGCGATCCGATCCGATTCGGCGGCCTTGCTGCCACCACTTGTACCGCCAATACCTTTGGCAAGTGCCTCGATATCCGGCGCTCCACAGAGCAGCTGCACATAACGCTCTTCCCGTTGGCCGGAAGCCTTCGGCAGCTTCACCATCAACGGCGTCTCCCGCTCAATCAAACCCTGAATCAACCCCTGCAGTTCATCGCCTTCATCAAAACTCACCATTCGTCCCGTATTGATGCGGATTTCATTCAGGGTCAATGCACCACGTAGCATCAGCACGCAGATGATGGCTCGCTCTTTGCTGGAAAGGCCCAGCTTTCTTGAAAGGTGCTGCTCAAACTTGTCTGCCCGGCCATCCATACGCGCTGTTACCAGCCCCCGGCTCCGCAGCGTGCTTACAACACCGCCTACCTGACTCGGGCTCAGGCTCATCACCGGAACACGACTGCTCTTCTGATTGCAGGCCGTGACCAGTGAGTTCAACGTCAGCGGATAATAATCCGGTGTTGTCATCTGCTTTTCCATCAGACATCCCAGCACCCGCGCTTCGTGATCGGTTAACATCGCGTTGCTGTCATCGGTTGCACTCATAACATCACCTGCTTCTGTTTTTTACTTTTCTTTGAACCGTATCTGTTGAGCCATGCATTATGCTCTGATCCCAGCATTGTTTAGAGAAAATTCTGCATCACTTTAAGCACGTCTTAACAGTGTCCACTATAATAGTACAGCTATGAGCCTGCCAGATTCCATCATGTCGTCGCTACCCTTTGTGTCGGCTACATTTATCATCGCCGCAGCCGTGATTGCCTTTTACGGCATCAGGATGACACATGTGGCGAGAGATATCGCCATGCATACCGGCATGGGGGACGCGGTCATGGGTGCAGTGTTCATTGGAGCTTCCACTTCTCTCTCTGGTATCACCGCCTCCATCACAGCCGCTTCTGCCGGCTATGCCCCAATGGCTGTCAGTAATTCTCTTGGTGGTATTGCTGCTCAGACACTGTTCCTGGCCTTTGCTGACATCGCCTACCGCCGTGCCAATCTGGAACATGCAGCAGCTACCGCTGAAAACCTGA
>Ga0316191_10004669_pt1 | contig 10234 bp, 6 predicted proteins | sample Eddworburr2cm_MG_FD_204928 | JGI IMG/M metagenome (GOLD analysis project Ga0316191, IMG submission 204928) | Coastal sediment microbial communities from Maine, United States - Eddy worm burrow 2 cm | ecosystem: Environmental > Aquatic > Marine > Coastal > Sediment | place: USA: Maine | collected... | reverse complement strand
TGTTCTCCTGGATCAGGGCAGTAAGATTGAATCTTACAGGATCATACTTGATCCTTCCCCGTTGCGATCTGGACCAGGTAAGCAGGTTTTCCAGCAGGTCGAGCAGGTGCTTTACGGATTGGTTGATCTTTCGGAATCCGGCTTTGTGATCTTCTTCTTCCGTTTGATCAAAACTTTCCACCATTAAATCGCTGATGGAAAGAAGACTTGCGAAAGGATTCTTCAGGTCATGGGATATGATGGAGAAAAACTTATCCTTGGTGGCATTCAGCTCCATCAGGTTCTTCTCGGATTTTCTGAGGGCTTCATTGGCCTGAGAGATTTGCTGGTTTTGATATTTCAGAAGACGATTGGTCCGTGATTTCAGCAGGTAGACATAGATCATCACTGCAATGACAGTAGAAAACAGTACCTCCAGCAAAATGAACCACCACGATAACCAGAAAGGAGGGGTAATGATGATGCTTAGCTGCATGGGAGGATCGCTCCGGATGCCATCTGCATTTTCGGCCACTACCTTCAGGAGATAGGAGCCTGCCTTCATATTGGCATAGGAGACATAGTTGCGCGATCCTGCATTGTTCCAGTCAGTCTCCAGGTTCTCCATGATGTAGGAGTAGCGTAGATTTCCTGTCTGCAGGTTATTCAGGGCTGAAAATTCAACGGAGAAAAACCTGTGTCTGTAATCCAGCACAATTTCTTCCAAGTAGGTGACATTTTCGCTGGAGTAATATTCTCCCTCAAATTCCACGATGCGGCCGGGATGTTCCTCAAATTCCTCTTCAAGATCCACACCTGCAATTTCCACCTCTCTTCCCAGTACTTCAATCTGAGTAAGGGTGACCTGGGTGGCATTCCTGACCGGAGCCAGGTTATCGGGATCAATCACATTCATGCCATATACTCCCCCAAAATAGAGTTGACCGCTGTTTCCCCTGTGATAAGCCCCTCCGTTGAATTCGTTGCTCTGGAGACCGTCGTTCATATCAAAGTTTTTCACCCCAAAGGAATCCAGGTCAAACTGGCTAATACCCAGGTTGGTACTCATCCAAATGCTGTTGTTATCGTCGGGCAGGACCCCGTAAATAACCTCGTTGGCCAGGCCCTCATTTACCCCAAAGCGCCTGAACGATCCAGTAGCAGGGTAAAACATATTCAAACCGCTGTTTGTGCCTATCCAGAACCGGCCCAGCTGATCTTCGTGTATGCAGAAAACAATGTTGTCTGAGAGGGTATTGGGATCTTCAGGATCGTGGTGAAAGGCAATGAAGTTGCCGGTCTCGGGATCCAGCTTGCAGAGCCCGCCCCCGTATGTCCCTATCCAAAGCATGTCATCTGCATCCTGGTGTATGGCAGAGTATATAAAGTTATGTGGCAAACCCTGCTCCTCACCTGCGTCCATGAGGTAGTGACGGAAGGAGCTTTCATTGTCCAACAATAAATTAAGTCCGTTCCGGGTACCGACCCAAATTCTGCCATCCTTGTCCTCATATATGGTTCGTACCGAGTTGTCTGAAATGGATGCCGAATCGTCGGCCTGGTGCTTAAAGTGAGTGAAGGAACGGTCCTGTGGGTTGAACAGATCCAGCCCTCCTCCATCGGTCCCGATCCAGATCCGTCCCTTGCTGTCCTGGTAGATCTTTCTAATCGAAGAGTGGGCCAGGGAACCGGGGTCAAAGGGATTGTGGTCATAGTGGGTGAATGTGCCCCGCGCCTGATTGTAGCAAGAGATACCATGGGCGTTGGTACCGAACCATATGGTATTGTCGGATGCCTCACAGATGGTCCAGACAAAAGAACTGGCCATGCTATTCAGATTGTAAGGATTGTTTTTAAAGAGTTTGAATCTGTTTGAATGAGGATCCAGGATGCTGATACCTGCTCCAAAGGTACCAAACCAGGTAACGCCGGCCCGGTCCTGGAACAGGCAATTGATGGAATTTTCGGAGAGACTTTCGGGATCGGCCGGATTGTGAGTGAAGTGTTTGTAGGTAAATGTGGCCGGATCTATTTGGTAGATTCCGTTTCCAAAAGTACCAAACCAAATAAGCCCTTCTTTGCCTTCCAGCAGAGGTTCTTTAGGATCGAGTGCCAGGGAGTGAGTAGTTCCCCCTGCTTCCAGAAAGCGTACAAGTCCTAACTCTTCTCCCCTGTAACAATAAAGACCTTCATTGGTCAGAATCCAGACTTGTCCCAGCTGGTCGGGGAGTATTCTGCTTATCCGGACATCCTGTGATGCATATTCAAGAGGAATAAGCTGGTGCTGCCGGTTTATGGAGAGGTCCAGTTTTATCAGGCCCTTATCTGTACCCAGCAAGATGGTTTCATCCCTGGAAGCCATCTGGTAAATGATGGTAGAGCTGTCAATTATTCCCTCGGCACTTTCATTGAAAAACAGTCCGGATTTCCGGTCGTAGCTATACAATCCTTTGTAGGTAGCAATCCAGAAGAGACCCGATTCATGCTGCAGGAATCCGGAGATCCGTGAAGTAAGTCCCACCAGATCGTCGTCGTCAGGTTCAATTCTCTGCACCTCATTGGTGAAACGGTCCACATGGTTCAGTCCCTGGTAGGTCCCCACCCAGAGTTCGTTTCTAAGATCCACTTCGATGGCGGTGATGGTATCATTGGAAAGGGAGGCTACATCGTCAGGATCATGCTGCAGGGCTGTAAAAAGACCCTTGCGGGGATTGTATTTGGTGAGTCCGCTCCTTGAACCGAGCCAGATCATCCCCGATTTATCCTCGTAGACCATTTCGACCCACTTATTGGCTAATAAATTGTGCTGATCGGTGGTGGCTCCGTACACGGTAATGGTTTGCCCATCGTATTTATTCAGTCCGTCCTCGGTGCCGAACCACATAAAGCCTTTGGAGTCCTGGTAAATGTCATAGACCGAGCTCAGCGACAATCCATCGTTGATGGTAATCCTTTTAAAACGGACATATTCTTCCTGTGCTAGCAATTGGACAGAGAAGAGCAGCAAAGCGAAAATCAGAACTGAAAACCTGGTCATTCGTAGAAAGGTGGTAGCGTTAGTCCTCATTTGACGCACAAATATCGAACCAAGTTACCCAATCGTTATGGCTAAATCAATGAAATAAAGGTTAAATAATGTTATAAGGATATTAACGGGTGATGGTAGCTGGTTCCACCTTGACTTTCACCACTGTCTTGGTTTTCCACCTTCCGGTCTTGTAATAGATGTAGGAGAGAATCAATCCAATGGCCCATCCGGTGGGAATAGACCACCAGATTCCGGCCTCTCCCATTCCAGCTCCCCGGAAGGTAAGCCCGAAGATTTCAACACTCTCCCTGCTGAGTAACAGGGCGGCAGGGATCCTGACCAGCCATAGAGAGATAAGGGTCAGGAACATGGGGATCAGGGTATCTCCTGCTCCCCGCATCACCCCTCCGTAGGTAAACATCCAGGTAAACAGCAGGTAAAAGGAAGTCACGATGGTGAGATAATCTCCTCCGATATTGACCACCCCCTGGTCATGGGTAAAGAGTTTCATCAGGGGATATTTGAACAGGATGATAAGAATCGTGATGAGGATGGCCGTGGCTGAAGACATCAGCATGGTGCGTGTCAGCCCCTTCTTTACACGATCCAGCTTTCCAGCCCCGATATTTTGTCCCACAAAGGTGGCCAGTGCCTGGGCGAAGACCATGGATGGAATTACGGCCAGGCTGTCCAGCCTTCCAGCTGCAGTATACCCGGCCACCACATCGGTGCCAAATCCATTGACGATCCCCATTAAGGCCATCATTCCAAGGGCCACGAAAGTATGCTGCAATCCTGTAGGGAGTCCGATCCTGATGCTCTGTTTAAATATTTCCCAATCAAAAGCAAATTCCCTCAGGTTGAACCTGATCAGTTCATGATTCTTGTTCAGGTAGAAGACTGCCACTATAAAGGCAGTGCCCTGGGCTATGATGGTGGCGAAAGCTGCTCCTTCGATCCCCCATCCAAGTTTTACAATGAAGAGCAAATCCAGGCCGATATTCAGAATCGTTGACAGAACCAGGAAATAGAGGGGCGTAATGGAATCGCCCAGGCCTCTGAGGATGGCGGCCACCCCGTTGTAGCCAAAAAACACTACCAATCCCGAAGCATAAATAGTGAAGTAGGTGGTGGCCGTAGGCATCAGCTCTTCGGGGAGTTTTATAAGCCGGAATATGGGTTCCGCAAAGGATATTCCCACCACGGTCATAATGACTGAAAAGACGGCCATGACGATGAAAATGGTATCGATGGCACGTTTTACCTTGGTGAAATTTTTGGCTCCGAAAAACTGGGAGATCACAATGGTACCCCCTGTGGCAATCCCAATGATAAGAGCAATAAGGGTGAATATAACCGGAAAAGAAGCACCCACCGATGCCAGGGCTTCCTTACCCAGGAAACGGCCTACGATGATCTGGTCCACAAAGGTGTAGAGTTGCTGGAACAAATGTCCCACCAGCATGGGCAAGGCAAAGCGAAAGATGCGCTTGCCTTCGCTACCTGTGGTAAGATCTTTCATGCCGGATTTCATGCTCTTCCCTTCATTGAAGCGGCAAAGGTCGGTAAATTATTCTGGAAATGGGAAATCTGCTTGCTAATTGGCCTATTTCCTGTGTTTTGGAGCAGAACATTTTCATTTCTGTGAAAAATTCCTTAAGATAGGGTACCCTTAACAAAATACCCTAAAACCCCATGTATACCAGAGAATCCTCAGGTAAGACTCCTTTATTATTCTATAAATCATATTTTATGAAAAATATCAGACATCATTTGATGGTGATGATCCTCCTTGCCTTTGTGCAGGGAGGCTATTCCCAGATTGCAGGGACGGCTCATGATTTTTCCACTGAATCGTGGGCGCCAACATCCAATAGGGGATGCGGTGTTTGCCACACCACCCACCAATCTATCAGCATTATTAGTGCACCCTTGTGGAACCATGAAACCACTGTAGTGGCAGGTTACACCCTCTACAATTCACCCACTTTCGATGGAAACTCAACAATCACCGATCCGGGAGCAAGTTCCAGGTTATGTCTTAGCTGTCACGATGGTACAGTGGCTCTTGAAAACTTCGGTGGGATTAGCAATGGAACCAATTTTATCGATCCAAGGGCCCGGATCGGAGGAGTGGCCGGTAATGATCTGAGTACCGATCATCCCATCTCCTTTGACTATACCGATGCCCTGGCCACTAGCGATGGGGGATTGTTTCCTCCGACAACCACAAACAGCGGCCTCGGGAGCTCCATCGACAATGACATGCTCTTCAATACCAGGATGGAGTGTGCTTCCTGTCACGACGTACACAACCGCTTTGGAGTTTTGCATCTGCTAAAGATGTCCAACGCCAATAGCGAACTCTGCTTAACCTGCCATAACAAGTAGTTAAAAGCTCCATGAACAAAGTTCTCCGGATTTCCGCCATTGAAATCATTGCACTGGTCTGCCTGTTGTGCGCATGTAATCGCCAGGCAGCAAACTCTTCGTCTCCAGAGACACTGGTCATTTTTCCTCCCCCTCCTGATACTACACGAATCCAGTTTCTGACCCATTTTAGCTCATCCAGCGATATGCTTAAGAGAAGGGGCGGATTTAAGATCTTCCTTCTCGGGGAAGAGGAATCGAAGGACATTGTCAAACCCTACGGAGTGACTGTGCACAAGAACAAGGTATATATATGTGATACAGGAGTGGGCGGGCTGGAGGTGCTGGATCTGTCCAAGGGGACCTTTGAGTATTTCATCCCAGGAGGGAGGGGACAGCTGCAGTTGCCTATCAATTGTTGTGTAGATGAACGGGGTCTTCTCTTTGTTGCAGATGCCAACCGCAAGCAGATTGTGGTGTTTGACCAGGATGGGTCTTACCTGCATGCCTTTGGAGAACCCGAAAATTTCAAACCCACCGATGTGGATGTACATGGCGACAGGATCCTTGTTGCAAATGTACAGGATCATTCAGTGTATGTGTACGGGATCGGCGATTACAAACTAGTTGAGAAGATACCAGGAGTGGATTCAGGAGAAGAGGGATTTATCAGACAAAGTACCAACATCGTGCTCGGCCAGGATATCCTCTATGTGTCGGACATGGGAGATTTCAACATCAAAAAATTTTCTTCAGAAGGGGAATATCTGGGTTTGGTGGGGGGATATGGAAACAATCCCGGAAGATTTACCAGGCCCAAGGGAGTAGCTGTGGATAAGGAGCAAAACCTCTATGTGGTGGATGCGGCTTTTGAGAATGTCCAGATCTTTAATGCCAATGGAGAATTGCTTATGCATTTTGGCGGATCCTATGGAGGATCAGGAGCCATGTGGCTGCCGGCAGCGGTTGAAATCTCCTATGAGAACCTCTCGTATTTTCAGGCATATGTGGATAAAAGTTTTGAATTGAAGTACCTGATATATGTGACTAACCAGTATGGTCCTGCAAAGGTCAGCGTATACGGCCGGGTGGAGGAAAAACCAGCTTCATAAGATCATAGATAATGATGCACAAGGGCAAAATAGGCGGTGGAATTCTTTTGGGTGTGGCCATCCTCCTGCTGAGTCAGTGCTCGCCCTATGCTGGAAAGAATCTGCTCAACTTCTTTTTTGACGGTGTACCGGAAACCGATACAGCTCATGCAGAGTTAGCTGTTCTGGATGAGATACAGTCCGATTCATTGGACCCGGCAGAAAATTTGCTTTCGCTGGAGGAAGGGGCCTCTTTGGTGCACTATCCCTATGAAGAAGGGGAATGTGCTTCCTGTCACAACGAACATTCCCTGGGAACCATGGTAGAGGCCCAACCGGGACTCTGCTATACCTGTCACGAAGACCTGTCCATGGTCTATGCTTATCTGCACGGACCAGTGGCCGGAGGCTACTGCACCTCCTGTCATAATCCCCATGAGTCCGAATCAGAAAATCTCTTGCGAAAGACAGGAGATGCTCTTTGCTTTCATTGTCACTCCAGGGAAAGTGTGGAGAAGAACGAGATGCATCAGGATTTGGATGGAATGCTTTGTATGGACTGTCATAATCCCCATGGTGGGGAAGACAAATATATTTTTCAATAGGAAAGAGAAACTCATCGTGTGAGATTACTCAAAGACATATTGTTGTTAGTATGTTTCCTGACTCCGGCCTGGGGACTTACACATGCCCAGAGCTCTTTGGGAATCTGGCACCTCAGGCATATCTCCGGGGAGGTAGATTTGAAGGGGCAGTACCGTCAGCTCGAAAGCAGCTTTAATGATGTACAAGAGGATCAGAGAAGCACCTATCTCCTGGGTGGGATCAAGCTGAACACATCCAGTTATCTATGGGACAAGGACATCTTATTGATAGACCTGGGGGGAGCATACAGCCCTGAACTAAGGGACGAGAATTATATCACTGTTCCTGACCGTTCAGAGGTCCGGACCCTGAAGAAAGTGGACCTGATGGCCACCCTGTTTAATAACAAAGCTGTCACCCTGCAGGGATTCTATAATTTCGATCAAAGTTATTTCAACCGCGAACTTCTGACCAATGTGAGGTCCAACAACCAGCAATGGGGAGGAGTCCTGTCTCTTAACAACCGCTTTTTACCTCTAACACTCACTTACCGAAATCAGCGCTGGGACCAGGAAGAGATCCAGACAGGTCGCATATTCAACATGGACCAGGAGAGCTTTCAGGCCAGAACTTCCAAATCTTTTGGTTCACGGGACCGGACCGAGGTGATTTATTCGCATAACAATTACCTGTACCGCTATGCAGAGTTGCACGAGACCAGCCACTTAATCGACCGTGTGGCTCTGAACAACAACGTGTTCTTTGACGGCAACAGGAAATACAATCTGAATTCCAGGTTCACCTGGTACAATCAGGATGGCACCACCAGTTTCAGAAGGCTTGAGCTCTTAGAGGGACTTACTCTTCGCTTGCCCCATCACCTCAAGCTAATGGCCAATTTGAACCTTTATAAGCTGAAGGATCCCGTACAGGTCTGGGATCAAAAGAAGATCAGGGCAGCCCTGCAGCACAAGTTGTATAAGAGTCTTACCACCAGAGTATTTGTAGATTATACCAGGATTAAACTCGAAGCTGCCAACCTTCACACCGAGACTGACAAGAGGGGAGGATTGGACCTGAAGTACACAAAGAATATTCCAGGGGGAATCCTGAACCTTAACTATCGCTACTTCAGACAGGCTCTTTCTACCGAAGGAGTAAGTGGTTTATTGCAGATACTGAATGAAACGCAGGTTCTTACGGACGGGGATCTGACCTTGCTGAACAAGCCCTACGTGGAGCTCCCGTCTGTGCTTGTGAAAGATGTCACCGGAACCATAATTTATCAGGTTAATTTTGATTATACCCTGATCCAGAGGGGTTCTTATGTGGAGATTCAGCGCATACCGGGGGGATTGATTCCCAACAACGGGGAGGTATATGTGGACTATGCTTTCATACAACCAGGGTCCTATTCCTATGCCGCAAATAACTCGCAGTTCAGCGCAAGTCTGCTTCTTTTCAACAGGGTGCTGGAGCTATATTACCGATATGCAGTACAGGATTACCCCAAGGTGAACCAGGGAGATTTGCTGACCCTGAATTTTTATAAGCAACATGTGCTTGGTCTGCGCCTTGATGTGGGCTTTGCCCGGGCAGGGGTAGAGGCGGACCAGTACAACAGCAACATCATTCCCTATAAAATGATGCGCTACTACCTGGACGTGAACTGGAACTTCCGGTCCAGATTTTTAGTCACCCTCAACGGGAATATTCGTGATTACCGGATGATCGCCGATGAGGTGAATCAATTGTATGCCAACGTCTCAGGAAAAGTGGCCTACCAGATTAGGCCAAGAATGAAGGTCAGTCTGGAAGCAGGCTACCTGAATCAGCAGGGAACAAACATCGATCTTGACCTGCTCACTTCCAGGGCCGAGTTTCAGGCCTATTTTAATAAACTTCAGGTAAGATTAGGGCTGGAGATGTACCGGCGGCTTTACCTGAACAGTGAATTTGCATTTAATGGAGCCTATTTACAGTTTACACGTCGATTTTGATTTCATAAGCCAGAGCCATGAAAATGCTGCTTGTTATAAATCTTCTCATATGCCTCACCCTTCCTTTCAGGGGGGTCTCTGAAAGTCCGGAGTGCACCGAATGTCACCAGGACCTGGTGAAGAGAGATGTAATGCACTATCCAGCTGAGGATGCCTGCGACAATTGCCATGAGTCGACAGGGGCCTCTCATCCTTCGGCAGACAGCTTAGGCTTCAGGTTGATGGATCAGTTACCGGCACTCTGTTTCTATTGTCATGAGGAGGCGACTGCCATGGCCCATGTACATGAGCCTGTGGTGGAGGGTAAGTGCCTGGCCTGTCACGATGCACATGGATCTATCCAGGCATCTTTGTTGCTCCAGGAAGATCAGGAGCTTTGTCTGGGATGTCACAATAAAAGCTATAGCAGCGATAGCTCAGAAACCATCAACATAAGCCGCCTTGTCCTGGGAAACAATAGGGTCGTTCATTCAGCCATTGATGCACTGGGATGCAGGACTTGTCACCAGGCTCATGGATCTGATAAGCGCGCTCTCCTGGTGGATGCCTATCCGGCAGAGGACTATTTGCCGGCCGAGACTGAAAATTTCGGACTTTGTTTTCTCTGTCATGAGACGGATATCCTGGAGGCGGAGGAGACCGATTGGGCCACGGGATTCAGAAATGGGAAGCAGAATCTTCACAGGCTTCATATCAACGGAAACAAGGGCAGGAACTGCAGGATGTGCCATAACCTCCATGGATCCACCCAGCCTTTCCTGATGGAGGAGGAGGTGGCTTTTGGATCCTGGGAGATGAAGCTAAACTTTATCCCGGATGAACAGGGCGGATCCTGTTTACCCGGCTGCCATGGCAAACTCTCATACAGCAGAGAGCTAATAAGTCAATGATAATGAGTAGTATAAACAAGGTATGCAAGCGTCCAAAGTCTCTGCTCAGAGGATTAGCAGGGCTCATGCTGTGCCTGTTTGTGCTGGTCTCTGCAAGGGCTCAAAGCGATGAGGAATACAGTGTCCGGTGGATAGGGCAATTTCCCGGAGAAGCGGGTCAGCATTCCCCGGATTTTGGAGAACGTTTGTCGAGATTGGTCTTTGGTAAGCAAGCCCAGGAGGTGATTAAACCCTTCAATGTGCTGGCACGAGATCCGGACCAGTATTGGATACTGGACCAGGGCGCCGGAG
>Ga0316191_10004665_pt1 | contig 10238 bp, 12 predicted proteins | sample Eddworburr2cm_MG_FD_204928 | JGI IMG/M metagenome (GOLD analysis project Ga0316191, IMG submission 204928) | Coastal sediment microbial communities from Maine, United States - Eddy worm burrow 2 cm | ecosystem: Environmental > Aquatic > Marine > Coastal > Sediment | place: USA: Maine... | reverse complement strand
ATATCAGGGACGGCTAGATGAATCGGGACGGTTAACAGGCAGATCAAAATAGATGAATATTTGAGGTAATATTTCGGGTCAGTGTAAGAAAACTCTGGGTACCACATAACAGGTCATTGAAGAACAGGCCGGCTTGTATGTCACGCGGATTGCCGAGCAACCTACACCTCTGCCTGGTGCCGTCCGCTCAACTAAGGTGTTAACGTTAAAATGACTGCTTCTGACCGGAAGCAGGTATGTGCAAAAGTTAAAAGGGTCAAACTTAGCTGCCAAAACAGCCAAATAGCGCAGTTTCGGCTACAGTTTATTTTGTTATGACATTTTTAGTTTTAATGTAATTTCCTTTGCCGTTGTTCGTGTATGTGACTTGATTAATTTCTAATGAACCAGGGGCTTCTTCTGTTGAATTCTCGTCTTTAACATTCCATTGTTCAATACGTATACCATATTTTGAATTATCCTTAACAGTCAATTGCAATAAGTTAGCTTCGATTTTTCCATTATCTATTTCAGTGATTTGTATTCCATCATCGCCATTGTTTGTTACTGAAGACATGGTAATTCCCACTTCAATACTACCTTCACTGCGTTCACTTATTTTAATGCCTTCATCTGAATTATTGCTTGCATTAAAATAACGAAGTATCATGCCAACATCGCCCTCACCTGCTTCATCAAAATCAATGCCTTCATCCTTATTATTGTTTACCTCGACATTGTAGAGGGATGCATTGATATCACCAGGGCCTGCCTCGTCAATATCCAGGCCATCTTCTAAATCTGCATTGTTATAAAAACCGTTATTGTTTAGCGTGACATTCATCATGGCGATATCTACGTCGCCTTCACCAGCCTCATCCAGTTCAATTCCATCACCACCGTTTCCATCGATGCGGCTGTTCGTGATCAAAGCGATAATGTTGCCGCGTGAGCGTTCATCGATACGAATACCATCAAAATCATTGTCGCCGGTACCATTTCCTATAATTTTTGAATTTGAAATATTAAGATAAATGCCGATGTCGGAGCCTGCAATCCCTTGATCAAAAATATCGGAATTGTCATCAATGTGCAGCCCATGAAATGCAGAATTCGAAATGTTAACTCTATCCAGGTAAATAGTGCTTTTTTTACCGTGGGCATCAACCGGGATACTTACAACAATACCATTTGTGGCACTGTTTTTGATTGTCAAATTACTGATATCAATTTCTGCTGCAGTATTTAACAACAGTGCACCCTGTTGAGAAGAAGCAGATAAGTTTTTATAAACATGATGGTTCGCTGTTTTCGTGCCATCGATAGTGGTATTGCGACCGATAAACTTTATGCGCTGATTGCCATTATAAATAACTGGTTTAGAAAGGACTATATAAGAGTCACGTTTAAAAGTAATCTCAGATATGCTGCTATCCTTGTTTGCACTAGAGATGGCACTTTGTAATGAAACATCGTCATAAACATCCAGGCTTTTTGCCGACGAGGGAGTTATTGAAGAAACAAGCGGCAGAATAATAAAAAATATTTTGAATTGTCTTTGTATTTTATTCACTCTGCAAAATATAGTTTTAATTCCAATAAGCACTCTTTGATTACATATTATCTTCATAAGAATTTTTGATTTAAAAGTCCTGAGCATGAAAAATTATGATATTGAAATATATTATAAGGTTAAAATTATCAGCAAGTAACTTGTCCTGTAAGCAGGACTAATGATTGTATTTACAATCTCGAGAGTATTGATATGGAAATTCTGGTATCTGGTGTTTTATTATGGTCGCTTGTACATTTTTACACCTTCCATCGCGCAGCCTGTAAAGAAAGGTGCTATAAATCTATTGGGGGAAAATGGTTATAAATTAACATTTACAGCAGTGGTGGCAATATTATTAGTGCTGATCGTTTATGGTTGGAGGCATACTACGCCAGTATTAGTTTATACCCTGCCATTATTTGTTAAGCCAGTTTCGCTAATTCTAATGATTGTCGCTTTTTTGTTATTTGCAACAGGAAAACACCCAACGCGTATAAAATCATTCGTGCGTCATCCACAGCTAATGAGCATTTTACATGGTCTATAGCCCATTTACTGGTTAATGGAGATAGTCGGTCGATAGTATTATTTGGTGGTATGGGGGTCTGGGCGATAATGGAAATATTATTAATAAATCGGAGAGATGGAGAGTGGATAAAAGAACCTGCACCGGCATGGTCAAAAGAAATTAAAGGCCTGGCTATTAGTATATTAATATTTGTAATTCTGGTGGCAGAACATCCATTGATAGCCGGTGTTTCAGTAAGATAATATTTAACAATATCAATCATTAATAATATTATTGCACTGAGTAGGCAATAATAATTTGTATACCCTGGTAATTACCCTAATCACTGAGATTAATAATGCTAAAAGATAAACAAAAAGAACTTTATGACGCCTTTTATGAGTCGACACATGAAAATGAATACCTGGACTCAAAGACAGAACTGTTAGTAGGGCTGTCTGCAGCAATATCACTGAATTGTCAGCCTTGCACAAAATACTATCTGGAAAAAGCTAAAAAGGAGGGTATCAAGAAGGGTGAGATATCTGAAGTGATTGCAAAAGTGATGGCCGTGTCTGCTGGTCAGAAAAGACTGCAAATAGAAGAAGTATTTATAGAGTATGAAGAGAAATTTGGTGAATTTGAATAGTTAGCGTGGAATCTAATCAATTCACCTGCCAAAATTTCGCCAGCTATAGTTTCAGTACAGAATATTCATTTCTAATAATACGAGCTTGTAAAAATTCAAAGATGAATTCATCGTGATACCAATAGAATCTTTAACCACATTTGTTATCGCATCTGTTCTGTTAGCCCTTGTTCCCGGCCCTGATAATATATTTGTACTGACACAGTCCTCTGTTAATGGCCACAAGGCAGGGCTGTTAGTAACACTGGGCTTATGTACAGGTCTCATCGTCCATACTACCGCTGTAGCGCTAGGCATCACAGCGGTATTGAAGACGTCCTGTGTTGCTTTTACCGTATTAAAAATTGCCGGTGCTATGTACCTTTTGTATCTTGCATGGCGTGCTTTTCACGACAGTTCAGAAGAGATTTATACTGGTCAATCGAGGGAGGTTGCAGGCATAAAGTATTACCTTAGAGGGGTAATAATGAATGTGACTAACCCGAAGGTATCAATATTTTTTCTGGCATTCCTTCCGCAGTTCGCAGATCCATCGAGAGGCCATGTGATCCAGCAGATATTCTTTCTTGGTATGGTCTTTATTTTGGTTACACTGCTGGTGTTTGGTGGGATTGCATTGCTCGCAGGCGCTGTTGGTGCATGGCTTACTAATACGCCGCGGGCACAAACAATTATGAACAGGATAGCAGGAGCAGTATTTGTTGCTATGGCATTGAAACTCGTAACTGCAAATATTAATTCATAAAATAGCGAAGTGAACCTTTGTCAAAAAGACGATGATCTATCTTCTATGTTATATCCAGAAATTTTCCTTAATCTATCAGTAGTATCATTGGAAATATGAAAAAGTTAATAGAAGACAATAGGCTGATTCTAATGGAAGCAGCTATTGTTGAACAATTGCGCCGATCGGACAATATTAAGCTAGATCAGAGTTTAGTAAATGCCCCCCTGATTTATGACGCTGCCGGGAGATCCGCATTAAAAAATTTGTATCAGTCCTACATCGATATTGCCCAAAAAGCCGGGATTCCTTTTCTTATGTGTACACCGACATGGCGTGCAAACAAGAACAGGGTTTACGGATCAACTCTTAGACGGTCTATAAATGCTGATGCAGTTGAATTCATGAAGCAAATTCGCGATTCTCAGAATAACAGTAAACCTGTTATTAAAATCGGCGGCATGATTGGCTGTAAGAATGATTGTTATCTGCCTGAAGAGGGTTTAAGTATTTCTGATTCAGAGCTGTTTCATTCCTGGCAAATTGAGCAGCTTGCAAATGCGGGTGTCGATTTTCTCATTGCAGAAACACTTCCAAATGTTGCTGAAGCTACTGGTATCGCAAAAGCGATGGCAGTATCAGGCTTACCGTACATTATTAGTTTTGTCATTAATAGAAATGCTAGTGTGCTTGATGGGACTAGCCTTAAAGACGCCATAGACATCATTGATTCGAGCGTCACTATCAAACCGCTTGGATATATGGTTAATTGTGCATACCCGAGCTTTCTATCTGCGGAAAAGCAGCCAGTAAAAATTTTCTCAAGATTGATAGGTTGCCAGGCAAATGCATCATCGCTGGATCATTGTGAACTTGATAATTCTGATGTGTTGTCTGCGGAGGATGTTTCTGAGTGGGGTGAAGCAATGTTAAACCTTAACAGGATGTATGGTACGAAAATACTTGGAGGTTGTTGTGGTACAGGCAGCGAGCATTTGCGGTATATTGTTGAAAATTGTTAGCTTTTCACCAGTTACGATTTTGAGTAATAAATGATTAAGATTTGATGTGTTTGATCTTGATATAGAGGATAATATTTCAACCTTGTTGCAGTTTAGTATCGCAAAGCAGGAGCACAAGAAAAGCCAATGATAAAACTCTCACGATGACTGTAAATCCTACACCTGCACTGCTAGACAACCTGTACTGGATAACGATGATCGCGGTTATCGTCTCATCGGCTTCGGGTGTCCTCAAGGCAGGATTCAAGCAGTTCGATTTGTTTGGTGTGATTATCATTGCAATCGCAACGGGACTGGGTGGTGGCTCATTGCGTGATATGTTACTGGACAGAGAAGTGTTCTGGATTCGTGATCAGGGATTCTTTATTGCCTCACTTGGAAGCGCCATAGCAATCTTCCTGGCAGCACGCCTGGTTGTGATCTCTCCTAAATTTTTCCTGGTCGCTGATGCCGCGGGCCTGGCAACTTTTGGCATAGCTGGAACACTGGTTTCATTGATGGTGGGGGCACCCTGGCTGGTTGCCAGCTTTATGGGTGTCATGACAGGCACTATGGGCGGAATTTTTCGAGATGTGTTATGCAATGAACCTCCTGTAGTTTTTCAAAGCCCACTCTATGCGACCGTATCGTGGGCAGGTTCACTGTTGTTTATTTGTTTTTTACTGCTGAACCTGGAAATTACTTTTGCCGCGATCATTGCCGGACTGGCCATGTTTATCGCTCGACTGCTGGCCATATATTTTAATATCAGCCTGCCAAGATTTCGCTTCAAATCATGAAGCAATTCTCATCGTTAACAGTAAATAAACAATAATCCAGCTTTATTCATTTTTGATCTTAAATATGAATAGCTTTGAATTAGATCCGAGACTTGAAAAAGACTGCCTGGTATTGGGAAGGCTGGATATCAGCATGTTATTGTTGATGAACAATGCACTGGTTCCCTGGTTCATACTTGTACCGCGCACATATAAAACAGAATTTATTGATTTATCAGAGGCAGAGCAAGCCAGTCTGCTAGAAGAAATCAATATTCTATCTGCCTTTATAAAAAGTAATTTTGAAGTAACGAAATTGAATACAGCATCTATTGGTAATATTGTAAGTCAGCTGCATGTACACGTCGTTGGACGTCACACTTCGGATTATTGCTGGCCCGGTGTTGTCTGGGGAACGAAGGAGAGGAAGAAATATACCGATACACAGGTGAGTGAGATCATAGTAGCGCTTAAGCAGCAGTTTGGTAATAAATTCATATAAGTTGCTGCGGCATTAACTCATATCTTATTGATTTATTAGTGCTCTTCAGTATTCATCACGCGGGCAGCTAAGTCAGTCAGCAGTATTTTTGTGAGAATAGAGTCTAAATTATTGATGGTTCACTGGTAAAATAGCCATATGTGACACAATGGGTAATTAAGCTAACATTTACGCTCAGGAATTTTGAATAATGGCGAAAGGTAAGAAATTCGACTGCCGGGTATTAAAAGACGGTGATAGCTGGACAGCAGAAATCATCAGGCGGAAAACATCAAAGGAAATTGTCGTGTCAAAAAGTCAGAGCGGATTCGCATCTGAAGACGATGCACAGGAATGGGCAGAGGGTGAATTAAAATCATTTCTAAAGAACTTGAATGAGCGGAATAAACGTCGTTCAGAAGAACAGAACAAAAGCAGGCGGGAAGAAACTACATTGTAGCAACAGTAACAACTAATAAAGATATCGTACTATTGTATCTATGTTGAGTTTCCTCTAAGTTCAGAAGTATATAGAGGTTAAAAAATTAGACTATTGTGCACAATGACGCAGATTTTGAACTAGACCAGCCAGGGCTTTTATAAATTGATTCTCAGAGGACTCCCGATGAAAATTACGCAACTGTTTTTAACTTTAATTCTTTCCTTTGCTTCACAGTCTTGTTTCACAGCTGAGGCTAATGTTGAAAAAGAAGGCGAAGAATTATACAAAAAGCATTGTTCAGCGTGTCACGGCAACACAGGTGGCATGGATATGAGTCAAAGGTTAGCGCCACCGATAATAGCAGTAAGAATGCACTATATAGGGCAATACCCGGACAAGGACTCCTTCGTAATGGTGGTGGCTGACTGGCTAGAAAAACAGGATGAGAGTAAAAGTCTGATGCGCGGTGCTATTCGAAGATTTAATATCATGCCACCGGTTTATGTAAGTAGAGAAGATGCTGAGAAGATTGCTGCTTATATATATGACGGAGATGTTGAAAAACCCGCTGGTTTTGATGCCCATGTTGAGAAAATGCATGGCAAGAAGTATTAATATCAAAAAACATTGTTGTTATGCTATGTATGATTTATCAAAATGATGATGCTCAACAGGAAGTAATGCTCAGGAGAGGCGTATGAAAAATTTCATTAATGCCGGGTTACTGCTAATGGCACTCATGCTCAGTACGCCTGAAGTTTCGGCCAATCCTCCTCTTGCCTATGAAGGTCGGCGGCTCTATGTATCCTACTGCCTGTTGTGCCATGGTTCCGAGGGTAAGGGAGATGGTCCGCTGGCAAAGGCGATGGATATAAGTCCCGCAGACCTGAGTACGACTGTGCGTTCCAGAAGCGACACTATCCTGACAAAGATAATTACCGGCGAGGGCCGACAGACTATTACAGGCCGCGATCGCCATAACCTGCTAAGTGAGGCAATGCCAGAATGGAAGGATGTATTCAGTGCTAATCAGGTTCAGGCATTGATCGCATACCTCCGTTTTCTAAGCAGGGCAAAACACGAACTGATGGGTGACCCTGAAGTTGGCATGCAGTTATACCAGAAATATTGCCAGGTTTGTCATGGTACGGAAGGCGATGGTGATGGCATCATGACGAATTTGATGGGGATCACGCCGATGGACCATACCAATCCCAACGAGACCAATGCCCTCGATAATGAAGAAATCGCGAGACGGATTCTGGATGGTAAAGGGCGATATATGCCTGCCTGGCGTGGCATTCTTAACCAGACTGATGTCGAAGCGCTCGTCAGTTACATACGCTTGTTATCTCAATAATTATAAAGAACTGTTTCTGCAAACCCTCGGCCTTTATTTACGAAGTAACGATCCCAGGATACCACGCAGGAACTTCCCTCCTTCACGGCCAAGAGTGGTGCCAACAGAGCGGGCAGCACTCTTGAGCATGGCATCTGACCAGCTATCACGACTGGATGTTCGCGAACTTGTGCGGCTGGATTTCTTTTTCGCTTCTTCTTCAGCGGCTTCTCTTTGCTCCTGTTCGGCTTTCAATGCCCGCAGTTTGAGCAGCTCATAGGCAGATTCACGATCAACAGCATCATCATATTTGCCATTGAACGGTGAACGTTTAATCGTTTGTGCGCGTTCGTCAGCTGTTAACGGTCCCATTTGTGATTCTGGCGGACGGATTAATGTTCGCTCAACAATCGTCGGGCTGCCTTTCGCGTCGAGTGTAGAGACCAGGGCTTCACCGATTCCAAGCTCTGTAATGACCTGTTGAGTATCCAGATTCGGGTTGGGACGAAAGTTCTCTGCAACGGCCTTGATGGCTTTCCTGTCTTTTGGTGTAAAGGCGCGTAACGCATGCTGAACCCGCAAGCCAAGCTGGCCCAGGACATCTTCGGGGATATCGAGAGGGCTTTGCGATATGAAGTAGACGCCAACACCTTTTGAACGAATCAACCGCACAACCTGCTCGACTTTATCCAGCAGGGGTTTCGGTGCCTGGTCAAACAGCAGGTGTGCTTCATCAAAAAAGAAAACCAGTTTGGGACGATCAGCATCTCCAACTTCAGGCAGTTCTTCAAAAAGTTCAGACAATAGCCAGAGCAGGAAAGTGGCGTAAAGCCTTGGTGAATTTGATACCAGTTTTGTCACATCCATGATGCTGATGACACCGTTTCCAGAGAAGTCTGTCTTCATCAGATCTTCTATGCTGGCTGCAGGCTCTCCAAAAAAGAATTCTGCCTGCTGTTCTTCAAGCACCAGTAAACGACGCTGAATTGCCCCAATACTGGCACTTGAAATGTTGCCATATTCAGATTTCAGTTCTTTTGCATTATCGCCCATCCAGATCAGCATTGAGCGCAGGTCCTTCAGATCCAGAAGCAGTAATTTATTGTCATCGGCAATCCGGAATGCACTATAGAGGATGCCTGTCTGGGTGTCGTTCAGTTCCAGCAAGGTAGACAACAGCAAGGGGCCCAGCTCGGATATTGTTGTTCGGAATGGATGCCCGAGGTCACCAAATAAATCCCAGAACACAATTGGGTACTGGCGAGCCTGGTAATCATCAATTTTTATGCTGGAAACGCGCTCATCAATTTTTGGATGCGGTTTGCCTGCTTTTGAAAGGCCGGAAAGATCTCCCTTAACATCAGCCATGAAGACTGGAACGCCAAGTTTTGAGAAGCCTTCAGCGAGTATTTGCAGGGTCACTGTTTTCCCTGTGCCTGTAGCACCAGCGATAAGCCCATGACGATTGGCCATGGCGGCATTCATGATTATCTGTCCGTTTTCACTGCCGCCAATTAGCAGCTCAGCATTCTTTTCCATCTATTGCCCTTGTAGGTTTTGTGTATTGGTAGGTAAATTAGCAGTGCTATGATAACGCCGAATTCTTATCTAATCTCTGATCTATTCTATACAGGTGATAAATGTTTGAATACAAAAAGATGCAAATGGTTTCGCGTGATAGTGCTCTACCGGGTCGTTCTGTAAAGATGCGTGTGGCCAGCAAAAATATTGTGACTGGGAATCCTATGCTTGAACCTGTCCCTGAAAATATTGAATTTGCCCTGTTTGGCATGGGCTGCTTCTGGGGTGCTGAACGTCGTTTCTGGCAGCTTGAAGGTGTGTGGTCGACTGCCGTTGGTTATGCAGCAGGATTCACAGCAAACCCGACATATGAAGAAGTTTGTAGCGGGCAAACAGGTCACAATGAGGTGGTCAGGGTTCTATTCGACAGGAATACAGTTGACTACGGCGTCCTTCTGAAGACTTTTTGGGAATCACATGATCCGACCCAGGGAATGCGCCAGGGTAATGACCGCGGATCCCAGTATCGATCGGGAATTTATTGCATAAACGACAGCCAGTACAAACAGGCACTGGCTTCAAAAATAGATTACCAGGCACTGCTCACAGCATCTGGTTTTGATGCAATCACGACGGAGATACGCATGGCACCAGAGTTCTATTTTGCTGAAGATTATCATCAGCAGTACCTGGCAAAGAACCCAAATGGATATTGTGGGCTTGGTGGAACCGGTGTTTTATGCGCGGCAAATGAAACGTAAAGATTTAAATAACGGGCGTGAAATCATTAGCAATTGATGCGAAGCGGCATTAATTCAGGTTATATTTGGCGTGTCGGGATATAAAATAATGTTTACAGGTGAGAAATGATAAACAAAATTATTGGGGCAACAACTGCATTATTGTTCTTTTTTGGTGCTTCAGCCGCTAGCGCTGTAGAGCCCTCTGGTGATTTGACACTACTCATCGCCAAGGACAAGACACGCGTATATGCGAGTTACTATCGCTCGATGAACAACAACTCAAAAATTGCCCTGTTATTTCACCAGGCCGGTTCAAACAGGATGGAGTATGAACCGCTTTTGTCCACTATGCATATTGCCGGATTTGACACATTGACGGTAGACCAGCGCTCTGGAGATACACGCTGGGGTGCAGATAACATGACAGTAAAGCGCATCGGTCAATCTGCTGAATATATTGATGCCTATGCAGATCTTGAAGCTGCATTAGAGTACGCTGTAAAACGAAAATATAAAA
>Ga0316191_10004664_pt1 | contig 10241 bp, 6 predicted proteins | sample Eddworburr2cm_MG_FD_204928 | JGI IMG/M metagenome (GOLD analysis project Ga0316191, IMG submission 204928) | Coastal sediment microbial communities from Maine, United States - Eddy worm burrow 2 cm | ecosystem: Environmental > Aquatic > Marine > Coastal > Sediment | place: USA: Maine | collected... | reverse complement strand
GCCTATATCATCGGCATAACCGTTTTTTTTCTCTATTTTCTTTTTCCGTCCGAGGCGATCAAAAACTATGTGGCTTATAAAATAAGCCGGGTGAATCCGGGTATCAGGGTTACCATCGACCATATCAGCCCGGTGTTGCCGCCGGGGATCAAATTGCATGATGTTGGTATCGCCCAAGGCAACAAGGCGCTTTTAGATCTGGACAGTGTAAAAATAACGCCGGGGCTGCTGTCATTTTTCAGCAGCACGAAAACCGCCAGTTTCAAGGGCCGCGTTAAGGCCGGCAGCGTGCACGGATGGGCTGAAGTGGACAACCGCAGCGATCAGCGCACGGAAAAAATTGAAGGCACGATTTCAGGGGTTCAGGTGCAGGGGATAGCGGCCCTGAAACGCCTGACCACTCACAAAATTTCTGGTACCCTGGGCGGAGATTTCATGATTACCGGCACAGGACCGAACCGGTCGATGACCGGCAAATTGACCCTGTCGGATTGTCGGATAGATTTTGACCAGCCCGTAATCGGCCAGTCGTCATTGGGGTTTAAAAATGTTGATGCCGATCTGGTTTTGAATAAGGGCACCCTGGTCATTAAAAAAGGCAGTGCCCGGGGTAATCAGCTCGACGCCGACATTTCCGGCTCTATTGCCCTGAACCAGGACAGTCGCCAAAATGCGCTGAATCTGAATGGGTCTGTAACGCCGCACCATGGGTTTCTGGCAAAAATTGGAAACCGTATTCCGACCGGCTTTTTGCGGCAAAAAAAAGCCGGAAAAACGGCAATTTCGTTTATGATCGGGGGCACCGTGGAAGCCCCGGACTTCAGGCTAAATTAGATTATGACCAATCGCTATTTTAACATCGCCAATATAGTGCTCATAACCGCAGGGGTATTTCTGTGCGTACAAACCTTTTATGCCATTGTCACCCCGCGTCCGGATTACGCCGTATCCGTCAGCCCTGCAATCAGGCCGGTATCAACATCTGCGGCCACGTACTCACAGCCGCCGCCGGGGGATTATAAAGCAATAACGGAACGCAATATTTTCAATTCGGGTACCGAAAAAATTGCTCCCAAGGCCCAGAAAGTTGATATCGAAAACTTGAAGCAAACCGATTTGAAATTAAAACTCTGGGGCACGGTAACGGGTCAAAACGGACGGGCCTATGCGGTAATCGAAGATACCAAAACCAGAGAACAAAACCTTTATCATACCGGAGATACCATCGAAAAAGCCGTGGTCAAGATGATTTTACGCGAGAAGGTGGTATTGAACGTTGATGATCGCGACGAAATCCTGGCCATGGAAGAAATCCGCGGCAGAAAGGGAAGGGCCGGCTCGGCCCCCAAAAGGGTCGGCAGCTCGTCCGGCACCGGGGGCCGAAAACTGCCGGTTTCCCGCTATCCGCGTAAAATCAAGTTGAAAAGCGATCAAATTCAAAGCGCCATGGAAAACCTGGGCCAACTCATGGAACAGGCCACCCTGCGGCCGCACATCGAAGAAGGACAGCCTGCCGGCATTTCCATCACCGGCATCAAACCCAACGCCATATTTAGAAAAATGCGGTTGCGCAATGGCGATGTGATCACCGGTGTCAACGGAAATTCAATCGGCTCGGTGGAGGATGCCACCAAGGTGTTTGAGCAATTATCGTCGGGATCCAACATTCAGCTCCAGATAAAACGCAGGGGCCGTGAACAAACCCTTGATTACAATATTGAATAAATCCAAAAAGTTTACTAAGATTAAATGATAGCCTGATGATGATCCGCAGAAGACGGAGAAAAAAATGCCGCAAAGGCACCAAGACCCGACGGGAAACCTTTGGTTAATAATTATCCTTGCGTCTTCGTGTCTTGGTGGCGTAAATGTAATACCGTAAAATGCAAAAAAAATCTGCGGTGCCAAGATCAAAACCCAAACGGAATTTATATGAAATCAACCCACGCCATAGTGAAATATATTCTGGTTTCCATCATGTCCTTTGCCGTCCTGGCCCTGGCATTTCCAAGCGGCCGGGTCCTGGCCCAGGAAACGGAAACAAAAAGTCCGGAACAATTTGTCTCCATTGATTTCAACAATGTGGATATCAATGTATTTATCAAATTTATGAGCGAGTTGACCGGAACCAATTTTGTGGTGGATCAACGGGTCAAAGGCAAAGTCACGATTATATCCCCGTCAAAAATTTCACTCAAAGAGGCCTTCAAGGTATTTGAATCGGTGTTGGAAGTCCACGGTTATACCACGGTCCAATCGGGTGAAGTGGTTAAGATTATCCCTTCTCCGGATGCACGCTCAAAAAGTATAGAAACCAAGCTGCGGGAGGAGTCCTCAACCCCCAGAGACCGGGTGGTTACTCAGCTGATACCGTTAAAATATGCCAATCCGGTTGAAATCAAGCGTCTGTTTACGCCAATGGTATCCAAAAGCAGCGTTATCCTGGCCTATCCACCGACCAATACCCTGATCGTGACCGACGTTTATTCGAACATCAAACGGCTGATCAGGATCTTAAAAGAAATCGACATTACCGGAATCGGCCAGGAAATATCGGTGATACTGCTGGAATATTCGGATGCCGCCAAGATGGTGACCCTGCTGAACACGGTGTTTAAACCGACGCGCCCAAAAGGCAAACGTGCTGAGGAAAAAACCCTCACCATGGTGGCGGACGAAAGGACCAACACCCTTGTATTGCTGGCCAGTGAAATCGACACCCTGCGGATTAGAAGACTGATCGCCATGATAGACAAGGAAGCGCCGCGGGGCAAAGGCAAAATACACGTCTATTATTGCAAGAATGCCACGGCCGAAGAACTGGCCAAGGTCCTCCAGGAAGTGCCGAGCGACAAGGCCGGTGCGCCCAAAGGTAAATCAGCACCGGTTGTGACCGGCCAGGTTAGAATCTCCGCCGACAAGGCCACCAACAGTCTGATTATCATGGCCGATAAGGAAGATTACCTGGTTTTAGAAGAGGTCATTAAGAAACTGGATATCCCCCGATCCATGGTATACATCGAAGCGCTGATTATGGAAGTCGACATGGAAAAAAGCCTGGATATCGGGATTGACTGGTCGGCCTTCGGCAAAGGCAGTATTGGCGGCAAGGAGACGGTGTTCGGCGGCGGATTCAGGAATGGTGTCTCGATTCTTCCGGACGAATTGCTGAAAGGCGGTCTCACCCTGGGATTGCTTACTGAGCCCATTACCATCGCCGGTGTCGCCGTTAACAATATTTCGGCCATCGTGAATGCCGTTAAAACCGACGATGATTTTCGTATTCTTTCAACGCCCCAGGTGTTGACCACGGATAACGAGGAAGCCAGAATCACGGTGGGCGAAAACAGACCCTACCAGACGCGATCCACCACGGATGTATCCGGCGGAACCTTTGAATCCTTTGAATACCGGGACGTCGGTAAGATCTTGAAGATCACACCCCACGTCACCGAAGGTCGTCTGGTGCGCATGCAAATTAACCTGGAGGTCACCGCCATCGATCAGACGGCCACTCTGCTCACGTCCACCACCCAGCCCGTCACCCTGAAACGGACGGTGGACACTACCGTGATTGTCAGAGACAATCAGACCATTGTCATCGGCGGGCTGATCGATGATGTCACGACCACCAGCGAAACCAAGGTCCCGGTGCTGGGCGACATCCCCATACTGGGCTGGCTGTTTAGAGACCGTTCTGAATCAAGAGAAAAGACCAACCTCTATATTTTCCTGACCCCCAGGGTAATTAAAAACCCCGGCGAAGCTGATAGTGTTTTGCAGGAAAAGAAAGGGCAGATGGATTCGATTAGAGGTGGCAGTTTTAAAATCAATCAGAACCCTTCGGCGGAGACGGTGGAAGAAGAAACGAATTTGTCCGAATAGGTTGGTATTTGGTATATTTTTTTTAGTGTTTAGATTGAGATTACGGAATACCAGACCCCAAACACAAAAGACCAAAGACTAAACACATTTCCGTTTTGGGCTGATCATTGTATTGGCAATTTTATAAATTCTAACAAAGTAACCCTAGATTTCAAGCACCCCCAATCATGGCCCAGCATTTATCTCAAATACTGATTGCCGACTACGGCTTGAACGAAGAAGAATTGGCCGAGGCCTACCGCCTCAAAGATGAAAAAGGCGGAAGCATCGGCGAAATCCTGGTGCAGCAGAACACCATTTCCGAAACCCAGCTGCTTGAAGCCCTGAGCAATCAGTACGACCTGCCCTTCTGGCCCACACTGCCTTTAGACAATGTTGAATCCGAGTTCACTAAAAAAATTCCGATCCAATTTTTGAAAAAATATTCTATGGTGCCGTTGGAGTATCACCATCCGGTAACAGCCGCAAATTGCGGAATGGTGCCGCCCAATACCACAGATTCCGACAGGCAGGTTGCCGCCCCCGGCCATGTCATCGCCATTAACGACCCGCTGAATTTCCACGCCCTTGATGATCTGGTACGGCTGATGGAATTAACCGATTTCAATCTGGTGCTGGCAAGCCGCGAGTCGATTCTTTCCGCCACCAATCTGCAATATGATCTGCGCCGGGATTCTGCCGAGCAATTGGTTCAGGATATGCAGGAAAACGGCAGCGCCATTATCAGTGAGATCGAGGAAACGGCTGATCTCCTCGATGACACCAGCGAAGCCCCGATCATTAAACTGGTCAATCACATTATATCCCAATCCCTAAAAGCCCGCGCCAGTGACATACATATCGAACCTTACCAGCACAGTTTTACCGTACGCTACCGGGTTGATGGAATTCTTTACGATTTACTGAGTCCGCCTAAGTGGATTCAGCCGGCCTTGATTTCCAGGATCAAGGTCATGGCGAAGATGAACATTGCGGAAAAACGGTTGCCCCAGGACGGACGGTTCGAGGTCAAGGTGGGTGATCAAAACACCGATCTGCGGGTGTCGACGATTCCGACCGCCTTTGGAGAGCGGATTGTTCTCAGGCTGTTGACTAAATCGGGCTCTTTGCTGGAACTTCAGGATATTGGCCTGAGTCCGAAACGCCTTCAACTGATTAAAAAACTGGTGGCTTCCCCCAACGGTATCATCCTGGTTACCGGACCGACCGGCAGCGGCAAAACCACCACCTTGTACGCCGTCTTACAGTCCATCAACAAGCCGGACATCAATATTATCACCATCGAAGACCCCGTTGAATACCAGATAAAAGGCATCAGCCAGATCCAGGTAAACCCAAAAATTGATCTGACCTTCGCCCGGGGTCTGCGCTCCATTGTTCGCCAGGATCCGGATGTGATTCTGATTGGTGAGATTCGAGACAAGGAAACTGCGGAAATAGCTGTCCAGTCCGCTTTGACGGGCCATCTGGTATTTTCCACCCTGCACACCAATGATTCCGCCAGTGCCATTACCCGTCTGGTGGATATGGGGGTTGAGCCCTTTTTAATCTCTTCCTCGGTATTGGCCGTGGCGGCACAACGGCTGGTGCGCGTCCTTTGCGATAACTGTAAAAAGGCTTACAAACCCAGCACAATATACCTGCAAAGCATCGGTGTTGCACCGAACCACTTCAAAGAGCACCATATCTATAAAGCCGCCGGGTGTGAAAAATGCATCGGCACCGGTTACAGCGGCCGTTTGGGCATTTTTGAATTTATGGTCCTGACGGAGAAATTAAAAAATCTGATTCTCGCAACCTTTGATTCCAACCAGATACAAATGGAAGCCCGCCGGGGAAAAATGATGAGCCTGCGCCAGGACGGCATTCAAAAGGTTCTAAACGGTATCACCACGATCGAGGAGGTATTGAGGGTGACGCAAAAATGATTCCCAAAAAGGGGAATCATTTTAATGCGGAAGTCGGAATGCGGACGGTGGAAAAATATGGGCGGGATATTCGGATTTCGGATTCTAAATACACCATTCCGACTTGCATCCTTTTTCCGCATTCCCCATTCCGACTTCCGCCTTCCTATTTAAGGTCCCGCACCGGCAGCGCCCGGTAGGCCTTCTTATGCACCATTCGATCCGTATAATGGTATCCGCGGTTAAAATTGAAGATATACGCCTGAATTGCTGAGGTTTCTGAAGTCCATACCCACCCGCAACTCAATTTTATTTCCGGTACGCTCTGGACGCGCTGACCGCAGTCCGTCTCATACCCCTTATAGGCCTTGTCATGCACATAGAGGCTTTGAAGCTCCGCCAGGGTCGGCAGCCGCCAGTTAGCATACCTTTTTGTAAGGGTGTCACCGAAGGTGTACTTGACCCACTGGGTTGCCTGTCTCCAATTGATATCGCCCTGGTTGTCTGTTTTGGCCCACATCAGTCCCAGTTGATGATCCGTAACCGTACCGTCGCCGTTATCCGTGAACCTGTCACCGGCAATTGCCGGTGTGCCGATGAGCAAGATGCAAGTAACCATTATCAATGCATTTGATAATTTAATTCTGTACATGTTTGCCCCCTCCACCAACCTTATCCAGTAAAGGTCAGGTCATGTAAATATGTTTTCTTAACCGTTGCCTATTCTTCTCGTCACGATAAGATACGACTGTCACGGGGGATCGGCGAAACAATTTTTCGGCGACAGATCCAATAAATATATGCTCCAGGTCCGTGCGGCCTTTGACGCCCATGACGACAAGGTCTACATTTTCTTCTAGGATGATCTTCAACAGTTTATCTGCGGGATTGCCGACCTGCAGGATCAGTTTGATAGAATCCCTGGAGAGGGTAGCATTCTTGATAATCTCCTCAAAGCCATTCCGCCGTTCTTCCTTTAGCTCTTTGATATACCTCTCGGGATCCAGATCATACCCCATGTTCGTGATTGCCGTCACTGCTTCGACATCACGGGAGTTGATAATATTGGCAACGATCAGTTCTGCTCCCAGTTTTTCCGCCAGCGTATCAGAGTAATTAAAAATACCTTCCGAATACTCTGAAAAACCCACGGCAACCATGATCTTTTTAATTTCATCCATGATGGCTTCCTTAAAGTCGTCGCCGGTCAAACGTCATTTTTAAAAAAGCTCAAACCGCTAAAAGCAAATGACGCCTGACCAACGATCCGTTTTTACTAACAACATAAGCTCCTTGTTCAGAGGGTTGTTTCACCGCAGAGACCGCTGAGAGCGCTGATAAAAAAATCAAAAAATAATGCTGTTTGCCTCTGCGGTCTCTGCGTAGCTCCGCGGTGAATATTTTTTCTGCTGCCCATATCTATGTCTAATAAGGGCTAATAAATCATGGCCCCATCAGCCTGTGGCCGGGACCGGTTCCTCCTTCCCCATACGAGGCCTTTGCATCAGATACAGCAATCCCATAATGGCAAGACCGATGAGATAGGTCCAGTAACGCTGATCATGCGGTAATCCGACCCACGAAGCGATCAGGTCCGGACGCATCAACACCAGGGTGGCCGACAAAAATATCGGGATCTCCCAAATTTTCACCTTGGTGAAATACCATCCCTGGGTGGCCGAAGCGAAAGCAAAATTGCCCAGGCAGGCCATGATGAAAATCAGGATCCCCTGGGGCCAGCTGTTGATATTGTGCAGAATCAAATCGGAGTTGAATATGAACATGAACGGTAAAATGGCCGTCCGGATATCATACATGAAGCCCTGCAGGCCCGTAGCAATCGGTGGTGACTTGGCAATCGCCGCGGCGGCATAGGCCGCCAGCCCCACCGGCGGTGTATCGTCGGCCAGGATGCCGAAATAAAAACAGAACAGATGGGCCGACATGAGTGGGACGATAAAATCATTGTAACCGCCGATTTCGACAATGACCGGTGCCGTCAGGGATGCCATAACGATGTAAGTCGCCGTTGTGGGAAGCCCCATGCCGATGATCAGGCTGGCAATGGCCGTAATGACCAGCATCAGATAAATATTGCCCATCGAAAGCGTATCAATAATGGCGGTAATCAGCTGACCGAGGCCCATGGCCACAACCCCCACTATAATGCCTGCAGCCGCCGTGGCCAGGGCAACCGACACCATATTGCGGCCGCCGTTGACCAGGGCCTCAACAATATCGACGATGCTCTGCTTAAAAGCAGGACCGAGCGGCTGCTTGTTCAGATAGGCCTGAACCGGTCTTTGCAAAAGCATGACGATAGCCATCACCCAGATGGCATTAAAGGCTGCCAGTTCCGGCGAATGCCGCACCACAATCAGCTCGTAGAGGAGCAGCCCCAGGGGCAGCAAATAATGGGCGCCGGAAATAAGGGTCTTGAAAAACTGCGGCAGCTCCGATCGCGGTATGCCCCGCAAGCCCAGCTTGGAGGCTTCGATGTGGGTAATGTAGAAGAGGGCCGCATAGGACGCAAAAGCCGGTATGGCAGCAGCCTTGATGACCTCCACGTAAGGCACGTTTACATATTCGGCAATGATAAAGGCGGCCGCGCCCATGATCGGCGGAGCCAACTGCCCGTCCGTGCTGGCGGCCACCTCGATTGCGGCAGCCTTTGTGCCCGGATAGCCGACTTTTTTCATCAGCGGAATGGTAAAGGTGCCGGTGGTGACGATGTTGGCGATACTGGATCCGGACACCATGCCGGTTAGACCGCTGCCCATAACGGCTGCCTTGGCCGGTCCCCCCTTAAAACCACCCAGCAGGGACAGGGCCAGTTGAATGAAATACTTACCGGCGCCGGCTTTATCCAGCATGGCGCCGAAAAGCACAAATAAAAAAACGATGGTGGCCGATACGTCCAGGGGAATGCCATAGATGCCCTCGGTGGACATGCTCATCTGCCCCATGAAGCGATTCAGCGAAACCCCCTTGAAGGCGATGAGTTCCGGCATATAGGGACCGAAAAAGGCATACACGATGAAAAACATCGCGATGACCGGCAGGGCGGGCCCGATCACGCGCCGGGCGGCCTCCAGCAAAAGTACGACCAGGGCTATTCCGATGACAATGTCTCTTAAAATGGGTGCACCGTAGCGTGAGGTCATGCCGACATAATCAATAGCGATGTAAAGGGCTGAAAAAGCGGCAATGATTCCGATAATATAATCGAAAACTGGGATTCTATCAGTGACTGAAAAGTATTTGAGACCGAGGCGTGTTTTTTTGAATAACGGATAATTCAGGAAAACCACCAGGAGGGCAAAACCCAGGTGGATGGCCCGGATAAACGTAGAATCCAGGATAAGCCAGCTGGCGATGGATAACTGAAAAATACTCCAGACAACACACACAAAGGGAATGACATATTTAGAAAACCCCTCCGGGCGTCGAGCGATGCCCTCTTCTTCTTCAGCCATACGCTTCGCGAGTTCCAGGCCCTCATCCTGCTCTTGGATTTCATTTTTAATCATGACGATCACCTAGCTTATCAGTATTGAATGCGAATATTGAAAACTACCCATCAGCGCCACAAGAGGTTCAGGCTAACAGTCAAATCGAGGAAAGCGCGCGCAGATCGAAACAGAGAGGCAAATCAATCAGGAAAAAATACATGTGCTCCGGCAATTACAGGCGGCGGATCCCAGGCCCTAGGGCCCTAAATCCGCCGCCTGCAAATTCAAAGATCCGACTTATATCCTATTTCAGGCCGGCTTCCTTGTAGTATTTCAGCGCTCCGGGATGGAGGGGCGCGGACAGACCTTCCAGCATGTTCTGTTTGGTCAGGCCGGCGTAAGCCGGATGCAATTTTTTAAAAGCTTCAAAGTTATCAAAGACTTCTTTGACGATGGCGTAAACAACATTATCCGGAACCTTGGCCGATGTCACGAAAGTCGCCTTGACGCCGAATGTGGGGACATCGGCATCATTTTGGGCGCCGGGATACAGCTCTACTACCCGGGTGACGGCTTTGGCATAATAGGGGTATTTGGCGAGCAGGCCGTCCACATTTTCGATGGGAACAAATTTTACCTTGCGCACGCCGGAAGTGGCTTCCTTGTAATAGCCACTGGGATGTCCGACCGTATAGAAGGCGGCATCGATGCGGCCGTCCTGGATCAGTCCGGGCGCTTCGGCAGCCTTCAGGCTTTCGGCATGGAAATCTTTGTTGAAATCCAGACCGTTGGCAGTCAGGGCATCGATGGCATTTTTGCGGTAGCCCGAACCGATGTTTCCGATATTGACCCGTTTGCCCTTGAGATCCGCCAGGCTGTTGATATTGGCATCAACCGCGGCAATCAAATCCACGGTTTCAGGATGGATGGAAAAGACGGCGCGAAGGTCCTTCTGAGGGCCTTTGTCTTTCCAGTCGGCGATACCCTGGACCGCCTG
>Ga0316191_10004663_pt1 | contig 10241 bp, 11 predicted proteins | sample Eddworburr2cm_MG_FD_204928 | JGI IMG/M metagenome (GOLD analysis project Ga0316191, IMG submission 204928) | Coastal sediment microbial communities from Maine, United States - Eddy worm burrow 2 cm | ecosystem: Environmental > Aquatic > Marine > Coastal > Sediment | place: USA: Maine... | reverse complement strand
TCCACCGTCAGCCTGGCGAAGATCTCCAGTTGCAGCTGATAGCTGGGGAGAGTGTGGTGCATATGGGTCCCGGCGAGGCGCTGCGAGGCGCTGCGAGGCGCGCGGGGCGCCGCTGATGAAGACCACCGGCACGCGCTCGGCATAGGCACCGGAAGCGGCATTAAGGATGCTCAGCCCTCCCACGCCATAGGTCACGCAGGCCGCGCCTATACCCTTGAGCCTGGCATAGGCATCCGCCGCATAACCCGCATTGAGCTCGTTGCAGTTGCCGACCAGGCGGATACGGCTCTCCACCACCCGGTCCATGAAATCGAGCACATAGTCCCCCGGCACGCCGAACATGTGCTCCAGGCCCGCCTTCTCCAGCCGTCGCAGCAGGTAACGGCCAACCGTCATTTCATCCATCGCGCTCTCCGGGTAATCAGACCTGTCAGCCTCTCACGTATTGGAGTATACGGGAGGCTGAGACGACCTGTCGTCACGAGGTCGACGCGAAACTAGTGCGCGCGCTCGTCCGGCGTGTACCAGATCGGTGAGCTGTAGGCACGTTCCTGCAGCGTCGCGGGCACATCGGTGGGCAGCTTGACGCCAAAGACCTTCGCGTCAAAGGTGGTCCAGCGCGGCGTCGGGATCTCCAGCACGCGCACGTAGTAGAAGGCACGTTGCTTCGCGTCGAATGCCGGGTCCTTCCAGTATGCCGATAGATAGGGGGCACCAATTGCGTTGGTGTAGGTGGCCTCCTGCACGTTGACGGTGTTGCCCACCGGCGGCAACTTGCCGTCGCTGAGCGGCTTGCGGTCGCCCGACCAGGTCACGTTGTACACCATCTCGTGCATCTTGCCAGCCGTGTCGGTCCAGCCCTTGATAACTTGCACGCGGTCGAGGTTTGCGCCGTCCGGATCGCGCAGCGCGCGGATCAGCAGCCCTGGTGCCTTGCCGTCGGGCGCGGCCGTCAGATCGCCGCCCATCGGCACGCCGCGCTCATAGCCGTACCTGGCAAAGTCCGAGCGTTCGAGGTCGGCCGGCTGATAGTCGAAACCGGCGAAGACGCGCACGCGCAGCCGCGTGCCCGTGGTGGCAAAGACCTCCTTGCGCATCATCGCGTCCCACAGTGCCTCGCGAGTATTCTCTCGCGCCCACACGCCGGCCAGTCCGGCGGCGCCGGTCTCGCGCGCCAGCCGCTGGTCCTTGCGTGCGCGGCCCTCGGGCACGCGTCCGACAATGACTTCGTCGAAACGGATCGGGTCGGCTGTTGGCTCGAGCATGGCTACCTTGCCGAAGAAGTTGTCTTCGGAGGTCGTCGCCAGGCCGGTATGCATGTCGGTCGAACCGATCATGCCGAACTTGAACGGGTTAGCGCCGAGCTTGGCCTCATAGGCCAGGCCGCGCTTGAGCGCCTCGCGCGAATACTCGCGCGGCAGCATGTCAGGCTTGTGTGGCGCCGGTCCGAAGCTGCCCACGTCCCAGGTCTCGAAGTCGGCGAACTCATCGTTGGGCGACAGTAGTGGGTGCGCCTCACCGTCACCCTTGGGCTGCGTAGTCTCGTAGATCGGCTCCCAGCGCATGCGCCGCTCGGCGTAATCGCGGTCGAGCGGCTTCTTCGAGGTCAGCGTGATGTCGTCGAACATCAGGCCATTCGACACATTTCCGTTGTGTGGGATGGCGAGCATCTTGCCGCCGGTCTCCTTCTCGTAGTCGGCCATCCACTGCCATAGGTCCTCCGGGTCGCCGGTGTCGTAGTACGACAGCGGAATGATCTGGTCGGCCTTGTCCTTGCCGTCACGGAACAGTACGTTGCGGTGCAGATTGTCGCCATTCGGTCCGGAGGTCCACTCGAAGCCGATGATCGCGGTAAATCGGCCGGGCTCATTGTACTTCTCGGCCGTCGTGGTCATGTGCTGCCACGCGGTCGTGGCCATCTTGTCGTCGCCCTTGAAGGGGTCCTGCAGGGCCTGCATGGCTGCTATCCAGGCATTGAACGCGTCGGGCTCTTTGCCGGCCTTAATCATGTCGTGGACCTTCTTGCCCCACGGGTTGGCGAGCACCGAGGGGTCGGACTGGGCGATGAGCGGTGCCAGTCCCAGGTTCTCGGCGTGGTCGGCCACAACCAGGAAATCCAGCGGCCTCTTTAGCTTGACGCGCAGGCCGTGATTCGACTTGACTTCTTCGCCGCGCGCGAAGCGATAGGCTTCCTCGGGTCCGACGATTGCACCGACCATGCCCGCGTCGGCCGAGTAGGAGGTGTGTAGGTGGGTGTCGCCGAAGAACACCTGGTTTGGGAAATTCTGATCGGGGTACGGCGAATACTTGATAGCCCGGTCCGTCGGTCCAGGCGTATCCTGGGCGATTGCCCCTGAGACCAACAGCGAACAAGCGAGGGAAAAGATTAGGTATCTACGTGTCATGTAAAGGCCTCGGACTTCGGTGACGGTAAACTGCATTTATGTGCCGCGTGAAAGTCTGCCATATTCCCTCTCTGTCAGGATAGTTGTCGCCTGGATTACTTGAGTTAACTGGACCAGGGGGCGGCAAGGACACTGACATGAAGGTGTCCTTCATCCAGACGCTGCGTGGCGGGCGATCGGGATAGACAAACGGCATCCCTTCGTCATCTGCAAGGGACGGGTGGTGCATCAGCCCGCAATACTACTCCCGCGGAGATAAAAAACCCGACCCGAAGGCCGGGTTCATCGTGGCGTCGTTATTAATTACTCAGGCCAGTGATACTTCAGCACATTCGGGCGTCAGTTCAAGCCGCAGATGCCACCCGGGCAGCAGCTTCCAGTGGTGCAGGCGGGGGCAGAGCCACTGCCAAGGTTGTTGCTGGAGATTACGCTGCCGCCCGTCGCCAGTCGGTGAACCGGGCTGTCGGCCGGGGTATCGCCGGGCTCCACACCGGCGCGCTCGCACAGGTCCCCCCAGGTCGATATGGTGTCGCTCATGCGATGGCTGACTTCCAGAACCTTGCCGTTGGCGTCACAGCGGTAGTCATAAGTGGGCATAAGAATCCTCTCTGTATATCGATAAACGCTAATGTTTAATATTATATTCCGCGGATTCACACAGGCAAGCAGCGTGATTCGAATGCGGAATGGGGCCAGTGGAATTGTTAAGTCACCTCGCAACGCCTGTTTTCTCAAGGATGTGGCCTGGGGGCTGGACTGCTGAGGATAGGCTGAATAAACGCCCATTTTATCAGCGGTCAACGATCATCCACGGGTAACGCATCGCACTGTACCCGCCACCACCCGGATATCTGATCCGGTACGTGATGGCCTGTTTCCCAATTCCCAGCCCGCCTGGAATTGGGAAAGCTGAACTTCTGGCCGGGTCGAAGACAACAGACAACCACCTCAGCAGGAAAACCTCCATCAACAGACCTGATGCAAGACTGCAATCGATCCTCTTTCACCAATACTCACTTGGTATACGGGCAGTGCCCATGTAAGTCATTCACTGCAGAATCACATTGTTACGGTCCTGTAGACTCAGGATGAGATATTTCTAGCCGCTAACCTTGTGATATTTGATAAGCAATAACTGAGGTGAATATTGATGCACAAGCCTACGCACCAGGAAGAGCTGAAAAGAGTTGAGACCATGTCCACTCTGGAGGCCGTCGCATACGCCAACCGTCTGAGCAACCGACTGAAATATGATGACTGCACGCATGAGGAAAGAATGAACGGATTGGAGTTATTGACACTACTCAGTGAGAGGGTGCCATTTCTAAAAATCACGTTAGAACCATCGACATTTTGCCGACTCGGTTGGAACTATTTTTCCGAATCGTGTGGGTGACGCAATAAATAGACCTGCATCCGGGGGATACTTTTATAAGGAAGCTGGTTAATTCGTCAATCCGGGCAGAGCGCAGCGGAGACCCGGAATCCAGTGGTTTATATTCAATGTGTTATGGATTCCGGCCTTCGCGGGAATGACGAAAAACAGGATTATTCAGAGCTTCCCTAAATCAAGGGTTTCCTGTTTTCGGGAAGCTCTTTTTATGTCGCGCCGCATTTAACTGGCCACGATTCTTTGGATTCTCCCCGGCAACCTTCGGTTTGAGGGTTACCGTACTTTGATACCTTCCTGATTAATATTCTACAAATTCATCTGCGTAGCTTCCCGTTTTCGGGTGTTTGTTGGAAAAGGCCTAATAAACAATAAGATATAAAGTCCTGGATGTGGTTGAGGTGTTGCACGTGTGCGGACTTGAAATTGCCTGAAGTGTCTCTATTTTCAGGACTATGTGAGCGTTATCAATTTCAAGGGAGGTGCATCATGTTTGCTGATTGGACAAATTCAGGCGGCAGTCTGTTCGATGAATTCAGGCGGCTGGAAAGCGAGATGGATGAACTCTTCGGGCGCGGGTCGTGGCCTGCAGGGATTCGTTCCGTGGCACAGGGGACCTATCCGCCGGTTAACGTAGGGATCACCCCTGAACAGGTGGATGTGTATGTCTTCGCGGCCGGAGTGGATGCCCAATCGCTGGATATTTCCCTGCAGGAGAATCTGCTGACAATATCCGGCGAGCGCAAGGCACCTGCAAGGGAAGATGTCAATTACTACCGCAAGGAGCGCTTCGATGGCGGTTTTCGTCGACTGGTCACCCTGCCCGATGATGTTGATCCCGAGCAGGTTGAAGCCAGGTACCGTGACGGGGTTTTGCAAATCCATGTGAAACGGCGCGAGGCCAGCCGGCCGAGACAGATTGAAGTGAAGTGAGCATCTGATTCGCAAGGCAGGACAAGTGTCCGAAACCAAATCTGTTCAACACTGTAGTTGTTTATCAATAGTTTCAGGAGGTGCCGTCATGGCAGACACAAATACCGCTAAAAGTGAAATGACAACCCGTGAATCCACCGCCGCTGAAAAGCGTGACCATGATGTGTCGTTACGCCCGCCAGTCGATATTTTCGAGGATGCCGAGGGGATAACCCTGGTGGCGGATATGCCGGGTGTTTCCCGTGAGGGGCTCAATATCGAGGTGGATAATGACATGCTGCTGGTCGAGGGCGTTGCCCGGATCGATATGCCCGAGGGCATGGAGGCGGTCCATGCGGATGTGCGCTACAGCCATTACCGGCGGAGTTTTGCGCTTAGCAGTGAACTGGAAGTGGACAAGATTGACGCGAGTCTCAGGGACGGTGTGCTTAATGTACGCATTCCCAAGCGACCTGAAATCCGACCGCGTAAAATTGAAGTGCGTGTGGATTGAATAATCACACTGGATGACCGGGGCGGCATTGTATCTAACAGAGCATGAATTAGCGGAAGTTTGGTATCGCACAGAGGAGTGAGCAGATGATGTTACCGGGTATCTTCGTTCGAGAAGGGCAGCGGCGCTGGCTGCGGATACTGCTGCTCCTTGTGTGCGTCACCCCGGGGATGGTTGCGGCAAAATCCCCGCCACCGGGTGCCACTATCGCGCCCATGCTGGAAAAAGTATTGCCGGCGGTTGTCAATATCTCTACCCGGACGCGAACCAAGGTCATGCGTCATCCGCTGCTGGATGATCCGTTCTTCGGTCGCTTCTTCAATATTCCGGACGGGCAGGGCCGTGAACGCCAGAAGCAGAGCCTCGGGTCCGGGGTGATCATCGATGCCGACAAGGGTTACATTCTGACCAATCATCATGTCATCGAGGGTGCTGACGAGATCGCGGTTACGTTACGTGACCAGCGCCAGTTCACGGCCAGAGTCGTTGGTAGCGACCCGGAAGTTGACCTCGCGCTTATCCGCATCAAGGCAGGGGACCTGGTGGCACTCCCGGTGGCGGATTCTGACGAAGTGCGTGTGGGCGATTTTGTGGTTGCCGTCGGCAGCCCATTCGGGCTGGGCCAGACGGTTACATACGGGATTGTCAGTGCTCTGGGCCGCACCGGGCTCGGTATCGAAGGTTATGAAGACTTTATTCAGACCGATGCCTCAATCAACCCCGGTAACTCTGGCGGTCCGCTGGTGAACATGAACGGGGAACTCGTCGGGCTGAATACCGCCATTGTCGGGCCATCCGGCGGAAACATTGGCATCGGTTTTGCCATTCCTGGCAATATGGCCAGTGCCATCATGGCGCATCTGTCGGAGTATGGCGAAGTCAGGCGCGGTCAACTCGGGATTGCGGTCCAGGACCTGACGCCCGAACTGGCGCAGGCTTTCAGTCTGCAACAGCGCGGCGGTGCGGTAGTTACACAGGTCACTCCAGGATCAGCCGCTGCACAGGCAGGGTTGCGCAGCGGTGATGTTATTACACGGCTCAACGGGGGTGATGTAACCCGTTCCAGTGACCTGCGCAATGCCATTGGCCTGTTGCGTGTGGGGACTCGTGTCGATCTCGTGGTGGTGCGCAAGGGTAAAGAACGGACACTACGGGCAGTACTTGCCGATCCACTGGCAAGCAGCACTGCTGCTGGAGCATTGAGCAAGCACATGTCCGGTGCGGTGCTGGGAAGCATCAGTGACAACCATCCTCTCGCCGGGCATGTTGAAGGCATACAGGTTCTGGATATTGAACGCGGCAGCCCCGCCTGGTCGGCAGGCCTGCGGGCTGGCGATATTGTCGTGTCTGTCAATCAGCTGCCGGTGTCCTCGATGAAGGATGTGGCCGCGGCACTCAAACGTAATCCTGATGCCTTGCTGCTGAATGTTCGCAGGGGGGATGGTGCCTTGTTCATCGTGATCCGATAGCCATCACTCTTCATTACAGGCATCGTAACGGCAAATCAATCCGGGGTAGGTTGCAATGAGCAGCCCGGTCTGGCCGAGATGGGTTCCGCCCCCTTGGTCCTGCTTTCCTGCGAGCAAAAAAGAACCCCGCAATTGCGGGGTTCTTTTGTTACAGCTGTGAACCGAACGTCAGGCAGCGGTTACGTTTGTAGCCTGCAGACCTTTGGGGCCTTGCTCGACATCAAACGTTACGCTTTGTCCTTCAGCCAGTGTCTTGAAACCGTCTCCGCCAATGGCAGAAAAATGTACGAATACATCTTCACCACCATCATTAGGGGCGATAAAACCGAAACCTTTGGAATCGTTGAACCATTTAACAGTGCCTGTAGCCATGTTGTGTCTATACCTCTAGTAAAAAATGAACGTGAATTCAATCGCAGATCGTGAAAGGTAATGTACAGGAGGTGCAACGAGGAACATCCAATATAACCTATTTAATACGTGCAACTGAGATTTCTCTTCCAGCTTCGGTGTATGGAAACACTGTCCCCAAGTCCCGTAGCTGGACAGATACTACACCAAGCGAAATGAAAATGCCTTATTTTTCAACACAAGGCATGAAAATCTGCGGGGTCAGCCGCTACCCGGATTTGGGCGGCGTGGCCGGCATTTCAGACAACAGCAGCTGGCGCTCTTCCAGTGTCAGGTTTTCCATACGCCGGTCGCGAATCCTGCGTCTTTCGACAGCGGTTGCTTCCTGCGGGTAATCACAGACGGGATAGGGGGTTGCTGCGTGTGGCTGACGCCTGTCGTTTGAGTCCCTCATGGTTACACCTCCGGGATGCGGCATGACCATCATGCCTATTCAGCTTAGCGGCCTGCGAGGACGCCGCTTAAGCAGAATTAGTATTTAAAAATCAAATAGCTGGTTCCAGGTGGTGAAGCGGGGCGGGTTGGCTGCCGGGAGGGCCATTCAGCACCCCGGCGCTGTGTCCGTGATGCCGTTCACACAATCGGCCCGGCAGGCTGAAAATGTGTCGTCGAGGGCCGATATGAGCACTAGTCAAACAGCCGCTTTGAGGTCACTACATGTTCAAGTCTTACTGTTTACGTGCGGTCAATTCCATCGAATTTATTGGTATTGCAGTGTTGATCGCCGTTGTCCTGACCTCGGGAGTATTCTCGGTAAAGGCTGAACGAGACCCGTCTATAAAAGAACAGAGTCTGGTGTACTCACACCTGCTGTCGGTGCAGAAGCCGGCGCACTCGCCAACACGTGGTGCAAATTAAGCCGCTGCTGGACGTCACTGGCCATAGCGTCTCACTACGTAGTCATCCACGATTTTCTGAAAGTCCGCGGCGATAGCGTCGCCCTTCAAGGTCACCGTTTTCTCCCCGTCCACATAGACCGGCGCCACCGGTGTCTCGCCGGTACCCGGCAGGCTGATACCGATGTTGGCATGTTTGCTTTCTCCGGGGCCATTAACGACGCAGCCCATGACAGCGACCTTCATCTCTTCCACTCCCGGATAATGCCTGCGCCATATCGGCATCTGCTGGCGCAGGTGACTCTGGATGTCCTGCGCCAGTTGCTGAAAGTAGTGGCTGGTGGTGCGGCCACATCCCGGGCAGGCGATCACGGCCGGCGTAAAATGCCTGAGTTCCATGGCCTGCAGTAGTTCCTGTGCAACGATAACTTCACGGCAGCGGTCACCGCCGGGTTCGGGTGTCAGTGAAATGCGGATGGTGTCGCCAATACCTTCCTGCAGCAGCACGGACAGGGCGGCGGTTGAGGCGACGATCCCTTTTGAACCCATGCCGGCCTCGGTGAGGCCAAGGTGCAGGGCGTAGTTACACTGATCTGAAAGCGCACGGTATACCGCTATCAGATCCTGCACACCACTCATCTTGGCCGACAGGGTGATGCGGTTGCGTGGCAGGCCCAGGGCTTCTGCCTGTGCAGCACTTTCCAGTGCAGAGGTCACCATGATTTCGTGCATGATGCCCTGTGCATCTGCCGGTTCGCTGCGCCTGGCGTTGTCATCCATCAGGCGTGCCACCAGTGCCTGGTCGAGGCTGCCCCAGTTGACCCCGATGCGCACCGGCTTGTCATAGCGGCAGGCTGTCTCGATCATGTCCGCAAACTGTTCGTCACGCTTTTTGCCACGCCCGACGTTGCCGGGGTTGATACGATACTTTGCCAGCGCCTGTGCACAATCCGGGTGTTTTGCCAGCAACTTGTGACCGTTGAAGTGGAAGTCGCCAATCAGCGGCACATAGGCATCCGCCTGCTGCAGCTGCTCGGCGATTGCCGGCACGGCACGCGCGGCATCATCCGAGTTGATGGTGATGCGTACCAGTTCGGAACCTGCCTGTGCCAGCTCCCGGACCTGTTGTACGGTTGCGGCTATATCCGCCGTGTCTGTATTCGTCATGGACTGCACCACGACGGGTGCGTTACCGCCAATGGTGACATTCCCGACCTGTACGGCAACGGTATGACGGGGTATGCGGGCAGTGGTTGTCTCGGCCATTTGTCGGGTCCAGGTTCTGAAGAATTTCCGGTTAACCATGACGGCGGCACGCGCCATGATCGTCGGCAGCCGTTTTCCGCTGCGTATGATAATGGAAATTACCAAATCGCACAGTAAAACCCGGATTTCGGCAAATGGCTGTAGTCGAAATAGTTAAATCAGCCGAATAAAAACACTTGCATTTGTGTGTGTACTGTATAGAATAACAGTACCTGTATAGATAACCAGTAGATGAATATGCCCAATGATACGTTGACCGCACGGCAGGCCGAGATTCTCGAGCTGATTCGCAGTTACATTGCCGAGGAGGGTTGCCCGCCGACTCGCGCGGAGATTGCCGAATCGCTCGGTTTCCGTTCCGCGAACGCCGCGGAGGACCACCTGCGTGCGCTGGAGCGCAAGGGCGTCATCGAGATGATCCCCGGATCTTCACGCGGCATACGCCTGCTTGATGAATACGAGGATTACGGGCTGCCCGTGGTCGGTCGAGTCGCAGCAGGTGAGCCGATACTGGCGGAGCAGAATATCGAGGACTATTGCCAGATTGATGCCGACACCTTTCATCCGCGTGCCGACTATCTGCTGCGTGTCAGGGGTGACAGTATGCGGGATATCGGTATTCACGATGGTGATTTGCTGGCGGTTCACCACACGCCGCATGTTGAAAATGGCCAGGTGGTCGTGGCACGACTGGATGATGAGGTAACAGTGAAACGTTTCCGGCAGCGTGGCTCCATTGTCAGGCTGATGCCGGAGAATCCGGCTTATGAACCGATCCGTGTAGACCTGCGTGAACAGGTGCTGGACATCGAAGGGTTGGCCGTAGGTATCTTGCGCAAGGAGATAAGCTAATGAAAACAGTCAATCAACTGCATCACCTGAATGCATGGGAACAGCCCTCCGTGGGGGGTTCCTCGCTGGTGACAACGACCGGTATCGCGGTGCTTGATGCCATGCTGCCGGGCGGTGGCTGGCCGAAGAGCGGACTGGTCGAGATTATCCTCCCGGGCGCGTACTGCGATGCCCTGTCGTTACTGA
>Ga0316191_10004660_pt1 | contig 10249 bp, 6 predicted proteins | sample Eddworburr2cm_MG_FD_204928 | JGI IMG/M metagenome (GOLD analysis project Ga0316191, IMG submission 204928) | Coastal sediment microbial communities from Maine, United States - Eddy worm burrow 2 cm | ecosystem: Environmental > Aquatic > Marine > Coastal > Sediment | place: USA: Maine | collected... | reverse complement strand
TAAGGAAGAACCTGATAAAAATATTGTGCTTTCTGCTTTCTTAAAGGATAATAAGCACATAATTATCTCTGTAAAGGATAATGGTCCTGGTATTGATGAAGAAGCGCAATCAAAGATTTTTATTCCTTTTTATACGACCAAAAAGAGTGGTTCTGGTATTGGTCTTAGTTTATCGAAACAGATCATGAGACAACACCTGGGAACGATATCCGTGAAATCGAAGCTCAATGAAGGAACGGAATTTGTATTGCGGTTTTGATTAATGCATTTTTTTATTGAGGGTGTTTTTTTATATCAATGATAAATATATTAGTTTAGAGCAAATAGATACTTTGAATGAAAAATACGACAGAAACAATAACTGAGATATTGGTTGATAAGTTGGGAATATCGTCTACTGAAGTTACCCCAGATGCGAACTTCATTAAAGACCTTGGAATAGATTCTCTCGATTATGCTGAACTAGTCATGGAGTTTGAGCAGGTATTTGATATCAAAATACCCGATACTGATGCTGAGAATTTTGAAACTATTAAAGATGCTGTAAGCTATATAGATAGTAAAATAACTTCTGGATAAGGATATTATTAATCATATTTATTGAATATGACATCCGGGAATAAAAAATTCATCTTTTTAGTCCAGGGTGAAGGCCGGGGTCATATGACACAAGCCATAAGTCTGTATCAAATACTGATAAAAAACGGACACGAAGTATCTCATATCTTTATCGGAAAAAGCCGCCGCAGACAAATCCCTGATTTTTTTTTAAAAGCTTTCCCAGTATCGGTTGAGCCAATCAACAGTCCTAATTTTGTTATTGACTCTCGAAATAAATCAATCCTGCTGATCTATTCTATTATCTATAATGCCATGTATTTGAATAGGTATTATAGAAGTATGAAAAGGATAGATCAGATTGTCCGGCAAGTAAGGCCTGATGCACTTATAAATTTTTGTGATTTTTTAGGTGGGTTTTATAATCTTCTTTTCAAACCTTCATTGAAATATTTTGTGATTGGGCATCATTTTATGACAGACCATCCAGATTTCAAATTTGCAAAAGGGAGGTTATTTCATAAAAGGTTATTCGTCATCTATAACTATTTAAATTCAATTGGAGCATATAAAAAGCTGGCATTATCCTTTAGAGCTTATTACCCTGCAGTGGTAAAAAACACCATTATAGTCCCCCCCTTACTGCGGGATCAGCTCCATGAACTTAAAAGTATTGATAATGATTTTATACTTGGATATATGGTAAATGATGGATATAGTCAGGAAATTATAGAATGGAGTTTGAAAAATCCTGCTACTCGTCTCGAGATCTTTTGGGATAAAAAGGATGTGCCTGAAACAAAAAAAGTGGGGAATAATTTAATCTTTCATCAATTGAATGCTGATAAATTCCTGAAAAAAATGGCACAATGTAAAGGAATGGTAACAACGGCAGGGTTTGAATCAATATGTGAGTGCATGTATCTGGGAAAACCAGTATTAATGGTCCCTGTTTCCGGGCAATATGAGCAAGCGTGTAATGCTATCGATGCGGAGCAGGCAGGTGCAGGCATACAGGAAAGCAGGTTCGATATTTCAAAATTGATCAATTATATTCCATCCTACAATAATCCTTCAGAATCCTTTAAATCATGGTATGGAAAAGGGCAGGAAATAATTGTTCGTGAACTCACTGATTTCTAGACCTTCACCGGAAAATATTTCCTTAATTTTTTATGTACATTTGTGCATCTCAATAAGTACCTATGGCGATTATATCCAAAAAGAAGAAAATATACAAGATCAGCCCACATCTTAGGGAATATCTTCAAACCTATGGAAGAGAACAGGATTTGGGTATACAGTATGATGATCTGGCGCGATATACCAGTTCTATACCGCTATTTGATCTGAAAGGAAATGATACCTTGTGGGAGACAGTATTTTACCAGCAAAGTGAAGAAAAACAAATTCATGAATCACTTAAAAGGATATATGCTATATTAAAAGCGGATGGTGACGTTTCTGTTATTGATCACTTGTATATAGATAGAGTAGATTTATGTGTCTATGGAAATACTAAACCTTTCCGGGTCAGGATTGTAAATCGAATTAATGATCTTTTTGATTATTACTATGTGAAAATAGCTGATGCTTCCCGGATCTATGGCTTGGATTTAGAGCACTTTCTTTCTCCAAATAAGATAAATTTTCTGGTTGAGGGAGATACCTTGATTGAAGAACATATACAGGGTATTCCTGGAGATGATTTCATAAAGTCGTATTTGAAGGATCCGCAGTTAAATGAAATGCGCCTGGCTAAAGAATTTGTAAAATTCAATGAAAGATGTCTGGTTCGTTTACTGGGGGATATGCATGCCAGTAATTTTGTTGTGGAAGTTATACCTGATTTCGATGAGATCCATTACCGCATCAGGGCCATAGATTTTGATCAGCAATCTTATGAAGGCAGAAGGGCGATCTATATGCCTCAATATTATAAACAGAATAATCCGATTATTGAACTCGGCCTGAAACATATGAAGCCGGAACTGGAATTACAGTATTGTAAGGAGGAACGATCATTAATAGCTAACAGAGTTAAATCAAGTGGTGTAAACTTGTATGCTCTTCTTAACGCAATGACAAGAGATACCATATCAACACCTGAAAATATTGAAAGCCTTAAAAATGATCTGGCAAAATTATATCGCGATCAAGAATTTCTTTCCTGCGTAAATATGGGAGAAATTGTTAAAACCAGTCTGAAAATGGTATTTAAACAACCGGTTCGGGATAAATATCAATTTGCGAAAAAGACTCCATGACAAGTTATAGAATCCTGTCCTAATTTAGTAATTTTGATAAAATTTAAAGACAAAAATAATGTTTACAGGTATCGTTGAGGGAATGGGCAAGGTTGCTGATATCAGGAAAGAAGGAACAAATTATATTTTTCATATAGAATCAGATTTTTCAGATGAATTAAAGGTGAACCAGAGTGTTTCGCATAATGGTGTATGCCTGACAATAACCGGAATCGAAAACGGTATTTATACAGTTACTGCTGTATTGGAGACCTTGCAAAAGACAAACCTGGGCGATATCAGGACAGGTGATTTTGTAAACCTTGAACGCAGCATGTCAACTGATTACAGGTTTGATGGCCATATAGTCCAGGGTCATGTTGATCAGACCGGGATTTGTACAAAAGTACAGGAAGTAGACGGGAGCTGGCTTTTTGATTTTGAATATGATTTTGAATCCACAGGTAATTTCCTTGTTGAGAAAGGATCGGTGTGCATAAATGGTGTTAGTTTAACTGTTTTTAATTGTAAAAATGGAAGTTTTACAGTAACTATCATTCCGCATACCTGGCAAGTAACAAATTTTCAATTTTTAAAGGAAGGGAAAAGGGTAAACCTTGAATTTGACGTTATCGGTAAATACATTCAGAAACTTTTTTCGGATGGGTACCAGGATTATCTGAAAAACAAATTAAAATAACCTAAAATAGGTCATCTTATTTATAATAAATCCAAATAGTCGTTTGATTTTAAAACTGACATTTATCACCTTTTTCCAGTAAGTTCTGATCTATTTTTACATTCGAAAAAATAGCACTTAGTACATAAATTTTAAATAGAAATAAATTTTTTATATAATTTGATTAGATCAAATGAAAGACAAAACATTTGTAACTATAGATGGTAACGAAGCTGCTGCTTATGTTGCCTATCGTTTAAACGAAGTTTGTGCCATTTATCCAATTACACCTTCTTCAAATATGGGAGAATGGGCTGATGAATGGGCTACAAAAGGAATAAAAAATATCTGGGGGGATATTCCAACTGTGTGTGAAATGCAAAGCGAAGGAGGTGCGGCAGGTGCTGTACACGGTTCTCTTCAGGCTGGTGCATTGACCACCACTTTTACTGCTTCCCAGGGATTGTTATTAAAGATCCCTAACATGTTTAAAATTGCCGGGGAGTTAACTTCTACTGTATTCAATATTTCCGCAAGGTCCCTTGCGACTCATGCATTATCAATATTCGGTGATCATAGTGACGTTATGTCTGCCAGAAGTACTGGATTTGCCATGCTTGCAGCAGGCTCTGTTCAGGAAGTTATGGACATGGGCATAATAGCCCAGGCATCTACACTTGAAGCAAGAGTTCCGATTCTTCATTTCTTTGACGGATTTAGAACATCCCATGAGGTATCTAAAATAGAGTTGGTTCCTGATGATCTAATGCGGGAAATGGTCACAGATGATATGGTGAAAGCCCATCGGGAAAGATCATTATCCCCAGATCGACCTGTAATAAGAGGAACAGCTCAAAATCCGGATGTATTTTTCCAGAACCGTGAAACGAACAATCTATTCTATGAAAAATGTGCCGATATAGTTGAAGCGCAGATGGATAAGTATGCCAAACTAACAGGCCGGCAGTATAAGCCTTTCGATTATTACGGTGCAAAAGATGCGGAAAGGGTTGTTATTTTGATGGCTTCAGGTATTGAGACTGTACAGTCTACCGTTGATTACTTGATAAATCAAGGCGAAAAAGTGGGATTAATAAAAGTTCGATTGTACAGACCGTTCGATATTAAAAGATTTTTGGAAACTATTCCTGAATCAGTTAAATCTATATCCGTTCTTGATAGAACCAAAGAACCAGGAGCTACGGGTGAACCACTTTATCTGGATGTTATCAATGCACTGACCGAAGGATTAAGCGAAGGTTATGGTAAAATTAAGACCATGCCTAAGGTAATAGGTGGTCGATATGGGCTTTCTTCCAAGGAGTTTACGCCATCTATGGTAAAAGCTGTATACGATAATTTAAGTGCTGATAAACCTAAGAAACATTTTACTGTAGGTATCAATGACGATGTATCGAATTCAAGTCTGGATTTCGATCATGATTTTGATATAGAATCAGATGAGGTTGTAAGGGCCATGTTTTATGGTCTGGGAGCTGACGGTACCGTTGGAGCTAATAAAAATTCCATTAAGATTATAGGCGAGAATACTGAGAATTATGCCCAGGGATATTTCGTATATGATTCGAAGAAGGCTGGTTCAGTGACTATTTCACACCTGAGGTTTGGACCTAAGAATATACTTGCTCCTTACCTTATACGTAAGGCGAATTTTGTGGCATGTCATCAATCAGTTTTTCTAGAGAAGTATGACATGGTCCAGAACCTGGTTGAAGGTGGCACATTCCTTATAAACTCACCTTTTGAAAAAGACGATTTATGGAATAATATTCCACTTTCAATTCAAAAGACCATAATCGATAAGAAAATCAAGGTATATGCAATCGATGCTCAGAAAGTGGCTGAAGATAGTGGAATGGGTAGAAGGATCAATACAGTAATGCAGGTATGTTTCTTTGCCATCTCGGGTATATTGCCAAAGGATGAAGCTATAGCAGCCATTAAAGACTCGATTATAAAGACATATGGCAGAAAAGGTGAAATGATCGTCAATATGAACCTTAAAGCTGTCGACCATACCCTTGAACATCTATTTGAAGTAGAAATACCAAAATCACCTAAAGGAAGCATGAAATTGAAGCCGCCTGTTCCTGAAAACGCTCCTGATTTTGTAAAAGATGTTTTGGGTGAGATCATCGCCGGAAGAGGAGACGATATACCAGTAAGCGCGTTCCCATCTGACGGAACATGGCCTACTGGTACCACAAAATATGAAAAGCGTAACATCGCCCTTGAAATTCCGACATGGGATGAAGATACCTGCACCCAATGCGGTAAGTGTTCATTTGTATGCCCTCATGCTACGATCAGGATGAAAGTGTATGATCCAAAACATCTGGACAATGCACCCGAAACCTTCAAATCTGTTGATGTACGTAACAAGGAATTCAAAGAAATGGGATATAAATATACCATTCAGGTCGCACCGGAAGATTGTACCGGATGTGGTGTATGTGTGGAGGTTTGTCCAGCTAAAAGCAAGCGGGATAAAAGTAAGAAAGCGCTTGTTATGGAGCCTCAATTACCACTTAGAAACCAGGAAGCTAAGAACTGGGATTTCTTCCTAAGCTTACCTGATCTGGACAGAAACCTGATCGGCTTAAACAGCATCAGGACCCAGCAACTTCAGGAACCATTATTTGAATTTTCAGGTGCCTGTACAGGATGTGGTGAAACACCATATGTAAAACTTGTTTCTCAATTATTTGGAGACAGGGCGATTGTTGCAAATGCAACTGGATGTTCATCTATATATGGTGGTAATTTGCCTACCACACCTTGGACTAAAAACAAAGATGGTAGAGGGCCTGCATGGTCAAATTCATTGTTTGAGGACAATGCCGAATTTGGACTCGGTTACAGATTGGCCATCGATAAACAAAATGAAGGTGCCATTACATTATTGAAAGAACTTAGCTCAGAAGTTGGGGATGATCTGGCAACAGATATCATCAATGCCGATCAATCTGAAGAATCGGGCATATTTGAACAGCGGGAGCGGATTGAGATATTGAAAAATAAACTGGGATCTATTAAATCTCCCAAAGCTGGACAATTATTAAATGTTGCAGACTACCTGGCTAAGAAAAGTGTATGGATAATTGGCGGAGATGGATGGGCATATGATATTGGATACGGCGGTTTGGACCACGTAATTGCATCCGGTAAAAATGTTAATATTCTTGTCCTCGATACTGAAGTGTATTCAAACACAGGAGGTCAGACTTCCAAGGCTACTCCTTTGAGTGCTATTGCTAAATTCTCGGCCAGTGGTAAACCAACCTTTAAGAAGGATCTTGGTATGATGGCTATGGCCTATAATACTGTATATGTAGCAGTAGTAGCGATGGGTTCAAAAGATGAACAAACACTTAAAGCTTTTATTGAAGCCGAGAAATTCAATGGCCCGTCTATTATTATAGCCTATTCACATTGTATTGCACATGGTATTGATATGTCAGCACCATTGAAGCATCAAAAAGCTGCTGTTGATTCTGGTCAGTGGATATTGTACCGGTATAATCCGGATAATGTGAAGGAAGGCAAAAATCCGCTAACTCTCGATTCAAGGCCTCGTCCAAATATCAGTGTAGCTGATTACATGATGATGGAAAACAGATTTAAAATGCTTACAAAGAGTAAGCCTGGATTAGCCAAAGAATATATGAAAATGGCCAAGACAAATGCTGCTGATAGGTGGAATTATTTCAAATATTTGGCTGATAAACAGTACGAAAATGTTATCGATCAAAACTAAATGTTATATTTAAGATTAGAATTCAAAAATTGAAAATTTTATAATATGGATTTGAAAACCAAATACCTGGGAATGACATTGAGGTCCCCCATAGTCGTTTCGGCTTCTCCTTTGTCAGAATATACCCAAAATATCAAGATGATGGAAGATGCCGGTGCCGGCGCAGTGGTTCTTTATTCATTATTTGAAGAACAAATCAGGCTTGAACAACAGGAGCTTCATTACCATACTACAACGGGTACTGAAAGTTTTGCAGAATCGTTGTCTTATTTTCCTGAACCTGAAGAATATAAGCTCGGACCAGAGGAATATCTGCAACATATTCAGGATGCAAAAAAGGCCGTTGACATACCAATTATAGCCAGTCTTAATGGAAGTACTATTGGTGGTTGGACGGAATATTCAAAAGAGATGGAAAAGGCTGGTGCCGATGCGATAGAGTTAAATGTTTATTACATTCCTTCAGATACAAATTTATCTGGTTCAAATGTTGAACAGACATATATCGACATTTTACGATCAGTAAAATCAGCTGTAGATATCCCTGTTTCTATCAAGTTGAGTCCTTTTTTCTCGAATATGGCCAATATGGCTGAGAGATTAGATGACGCTGGTGCAAATGGACTGGTATTATTTAATAGATTCTATCAGCCTGATATTGATCTTGAGGAATTTGAAGTTACACCAAACGTTCAATTAAGTACCTCGCAGGCTATGCGACTCCCAATGCGATGGATTGCGATACTTAAAGATAAGATTGCAGCGGATCTGGCTGCAACGAGTGGAGTTCACACGGGCATAGACGTCGTAAAAATGTTGCTTGTGGGTGCAAACGTTACAATGCTTTGTTCTGCCTTATTGAAGCATGGAATATTTCATATTCAAAACGTTGAAAAACACTTAATCGAGTGGATGGAACAAAATGAGTATAATGCTGTTGAGGAAATGATCGGGGCGATGAGTCAGCAGAAATCATCTGATCCAAGTGCATTTGAACGTGCACAATATATGAAGGCATTGACATATTATAAATTATAGTCTATATTAGAGACATTGTTTTCAAAGAGCACATCCTGGAATTCAATTAAGTTGAAGGGAGTGCTCTTTCTCTTTTTTTTTGAATGATTATTGATCACTTATAAAGTTTGAACTATGAGTAAGACTGTTGAACAACTGGATGAAGTAACAGTTCGTTTTGCTGGGGATTCAGGAGATGGTATGCAATTAATTGGTACACAATTTTCTGATACTTCTGGTTTTGCCGGGAACGAAGTAAATACTTTCCCGGATTATCCTTCTGAGATCAGGGCACCCGAGGGTACCTTGTATGGGGTAAGTGCTTTTCAGGTTCATTTTGGTACGAAGAATATAAAAACTACAGGAGATTTTATTGATGTACTGGTAGCGATGAACGCGTCTTCACTAAAAGTGAATCTTCCCAATTTGAGGGAACACGGTATTATTATTGTTAATACAGATGGTTTTGATGAGAAAAACCTGAAACTGGCTGCCTTCAGTTCCAATCCGTTGGAGAATGGAAGTCTTGAGAAATATCAGGTTTTTGCAATCGATATGTTTGGTGAGATAAAAAAGGAATTGGATGGTCTCAACCTGAATCCGAAACTGATCAAGAGAACAAAAAATATTTTTGCTCTGGGAATTGTATACTGGATGTTCGAGAGACCAATTGAGCCCAGTGTTGCCTGGATCAATAAAAAGTTTAAGGCTAAGGAGGATGTTGTAATGGCTAATGTTAGGGTATTGAAAGCCGGATGGAATTTTGCCGAAAAGAATCCTGACTTTAAGAAGCAATATCACATCAAAAGAGCATCACTCGAGCCAGGCAAGTACCGAAACATTACTGGAAACCAGGCAGTTGCTTTAGGATTGGTTGTCGCATCAAGGAAAGCCAATATTCCATTGTTTTTGGGATCCTATCCTATCACGCCTGCTTCAGAGATTCTGCATGCTATATCTGGTTATAAGAAATATGGGGTTAAACATCTTCAGGCTGAGGACGAAATTGCTGGAATCACAAGTGCCATTGGAGCTGCATTCGGAGGCTATTTAGCAGCAACAACCACTAGCGGACCTGGGTTGTCCCTTAAAACGGAAGCGATTGGACTAGCGATCATTACAGAACTTCCGCTTGTAATTGTCAATGTGCAACGTGCTGGCCCAAGTACAGGTTTACCCACTAAGCCGGAACAGAGTGATTTATTACAGGCTATGTATGGTCGACATGGGGAAGCACCAATGCCAGTTTTAGCAGCAGCTAGTGCATCTGATTGTTTCGGCATGACCATTGAAGCCGCGAGAATCGCATTAAAATATATGACCCCGGTAATCTTATTAACAGATGGTTATATTGGTCAGGCCACAGAACCCTGGAAGATTCCTGGTATGGAGGAATTACCCGACCTGACACCTGAATTTGCAAAAGATCCGGATAATTTTGAGCCATATAAGCGAGATCCGGATACTTTAAGCAGACCATGGGCTATTCCTGGTGTTCAGGGATTGGAACACCGAATTGGAGGGCTTGAGAAGGCGGATATTACTGGCCATGTCAGTCATGATCCTATGAACCATCAGAAGATGGTGGAATTAAGAAAGCAAAAAGTTGAAGGAATTGTCAATGATATACCTGAGCTTGAAGTGGCAGGTGAAAAAGAAGGCGACCTGTTGGTTCTCAGCTGGGGGAGCACCTATGGGGCGGCTAAGACTGCATATGACAAACTCCGTGATGAAGGGCATAAGCTGTCATTTGTTCACTTGAAATATATTCATCCTTTCCCTAAAAACCTGGGAGAGATATTGTTCAGTTTTAAACGCATACTCATTCCTGAAATGAATATGGGACAATTGAAAACAATTATTCAATCAACATTTTTAGTTCCGGTGATTGGGCTGAATAAAGTACAGGGCAAACCATTCAAGGCAATTGAGATTGAAGAAAAAATTCTTGAATTATTAAACAAAACAGAG
>Ga0316191_10004659_pt1 | contig 10251 bp, 8 predicted proteins | sample Eddworburr2cm_MG_FD_204928 | JGI IMG/M metagenome (GOLD analysis project Ga0316191, IMG submission 204928) | Coastal sediment microbial communities from Maine, United States - Eddy worm burrow 2 cm | ecosystem: Environmental > Aquatic > Marine > Coastal > Sediment | place: USA: Maine | collected... | reverse complement strand
ACCTCGGGGTTGGCGCCGGCTCCGAGGCCGCGGGTGAGCTCCATTCCGAGCTGCAGCTTGACCGGCGCCCGGCAGTTGGCGAGGGCCTGGGCGTCGGTGTTACCGGCGATGAACTCGACACCGCCGAGACCGGCCTCGATCATGCGGTTGACCGAGTTGCAGCCACCACCGCCGATCCCGATCACCTTGATGCGCGCCGGTGCGGGCGTCTCGTCAAGGAGAATCGAAGGCTCCGGACCCACCAGATGCAATTTGGGGTTCTCCGATTCATCAGTGTCGCTCCGCTCGCCCGTAACTCCGTCATCAAACTCGATCATGTCCACCTCCCAATTCAAAAAATTCTCCGAGGGCGTTACGGAGCCATGCCATGATGCTGCTCCGGTTTTCCCTCGACGTCAATACCTGATTTCTCCGATTGTGGTGAATCCGGATCAGCCCGCAGGCGACCGCCCACTCCGGACCCGACACTGGTTCAACTAAACCGGCCAGGGATCTGGGTACACCGAGGCGAACCCGATGGCCGAAGATCGTTTCGGCGACCTCTTCGAGACCCTCGAGCCTCGAGGCGCCACCTGTAAGAACCACCCCGGCCCTTGGAATTCGATCCAAACCGTGACCTACCAATACCTTATGGACGCCAATAAAGAGATCGCGTGCACGCTCATGGAGGATTTCAGCGGCAAAAGCGGCGGAGTGCACCTGATTGCCATCCCCTCCCAACGCCGGGACCTCGACTGCTGCGCTGTCGAGACCTTCGCGGTCGAGAGCGGCGCCGATCCGCCGCTTGCTGCGCTCGGCGGCCGCAGTCGTGGTCTTGAGCATCGCCGCCAGGTCCGCCGTAAAGTGACGACCACCTATCGGAACCGCACCGCTCAGCGCCACAGCTCCCTCGGCGAAAAGCACCCAGTCGGTGGTCGCGTAGCCCATATCGAGGAGCAGACAGCCGAGCTCTTTTTCGTCCTGGGTCAACACTGCTTCGCCGGCCGCGAGTGGCTCGAAAACCAGGCGTCCAAGAGCAACCGCCGCGTGGTTGACCGCCTGCTCGACGGTTTCGGCGTGGGTCCGGTTGGCATAAAGGACATAGGCCGACGCGTCGAGGCGGTTCCCCGGCATCCCGACCGGGTAATCCATCCCGGATTGGCCGTCGAGGGCAAATCCGCAGGAGATGATATCGAGGACCCTGTAGTCCTCCGGAATCGCAACCTGAGCGCATGCGGCCAACGCTCGCTGGAGGTCCTCGGACGTCACGGTGTGGTCGCGACCGGTCACCGGCACCGAGGCGGTCGAAGGCACGCCCTGGATCGGTAGACCTCCGATCCCGACCAAAGCGACTTCGACCGGAATCGACGCCATGGCCTCGGCCTCCTCCGCCGCTACCCGCACCGCTTGCGAGACTTCTTCGAGGCTCGCGATGACGCCCTTGCGAGCGCCGTCGTGCGTTGCCTGTCCGCAACCACGGACGACCAATCGCTCCTCCTCCATCTCACCAACCACGACCGACACCTTCGACGACCCGAGGTCAATCCCGATCACGGGGTGGTGCTCGTTCACGATCCACCCCCAAGCACGATCCGATCCGCCCATCTGAGATCCGCCCAGGTCTGGGTCAGCGAGCCATCAGCAACGGCTGCACACCACACCTTTTCGGCGTTGGTGCCCTGGGGCAAGACGTGTATGACGGTTTCCCGTCCTCCACCCGGCGGCTGCAGTTGGAGCCTGTAATCCGACGGCGTCACGCGGCGGATTCCACTCACTTGACCACCTGTCATCTCTTCCAGCCGGCGAGCGACGGCGAGCCCCTCGATCCTTTCATAATCACCTGTGAAACCAGTGAGCACCGGCGGCAGGGCGAAGTCCACGAGCCCGGTCAATGATCCATCGGCGGCCACCCCGTGCCAGCTACGCCCCACCCGCAGACTGCCTCGACTGACCGAGGCTGCGGCACGGACATGAACAGTGCCTGGAAGCTCGAGCTCGACCTCAACCTCGCCCACCCCCGGCCAGAGCTCGACACGGTCGCGGACCGCTTCCAGATCGAGTCCCATGGCGGGCTGGCCAACGAGTTCGTGCAGAGAGTGGACCGAGGCGGTCGGCAGCTTTGGACAACCTTCGATACGAACTTCTGTGACCTGCCACCGGGGCAAGGCCAGCAGCATGACCGGCACCACGGTCAGCAGCGCATAACCACGCCTCCGCTTGCGCCCGGTCGTCGGCGGACGGAGTCGCTCCGGCAGGAAGCGGGGAACATCGGCGTTCATGCCGCACCCTCCAACCACGCTGCCGCTAGATCATCGACATCACCGGCACCAACCGTGAGAAGGACATCACCCGGCTCGAGGAGCTCCTCGAGCTGCTCCACCGCCTCGCCGATCGGCCGTCCGGCCAGCACCCGCGGGTGTCCGAGACGTTCGGCCTCTTTGACCACGAGCTGCGAGCTGACTCCCTCGATCGGCTCTTCACGCGCCGGATAGATCGGCAGGACAATCGCCACCTCGGCGCCTAGAAGTGCCGATGCAAAGTCTTTCGCGAAATCGCGGGTGCGGCTATAGAGGTGGGGCTGGAAGACCGCAACTACCCGCCGCCCCGGCATCGCCTGCCGAGTTGCCTCGAGCAGGGCCCTGAGCTCAGTCGGGTGATGGGCGTAGTCATCGACAACGGTCACCCCGCCCCGATCTCCACGCACCTCGAATCGGCGCGCCACCCCGGAAAAGTCAGCACACGCCGCAGCCAGAACATCGAACTCGAGACCAAGCTCGAGGCCTGCTGTGATCGCGGCGAGGGTGTTGAGTGCATTGAAATTCCCGGGCATCGGCAACGACACATCGCCGAGCCGGCGGTGTTCCCGGAAGACCGTAAACTCGGTGCCGTGGACCTCGCTGGCCGTGATCTCGAGCCGCATTTCGGCCTCTTCCGAGAAACCATAGCCCACGACTTTCCGCCGCAGGTCATCACGGAGGCTCCAGGCGCCCGGATCGTCGGCGCAGACAATGGCCGCGCCAAAGACGGATGCGCGGTTGGCGAAGGTGGTGAAGGCCATCCGCAGATCCTCGACATTTTCATAGCAGTCGAGGTGCTCGGGCTCGAGGTTCGTAATTACAGCCAGCTGCGGGGCCAGCTCGAGGAAGGACCGATCGAACTCGTCAGCCTCGCAAACCAGAAGTGGTGAACCACCTGCCCGGGCGTGCGCTCCGAGGAAGTGTGCGCGGCCGCCGACAATGACCGTCGGGTCAGCCCCGGCTGAAGTCAGAATATGACCGATGATGGCAGTGGTCGTGGTCTTGCCGTGGGTGCCGGCAACCGCTACTCCTCGCTTGAATCGCATCAGCTCGGCGAGCATTTCCGCCCGCCGCACTACCGGCAGACCCCTCTCCGTCGCCGCCATCAGCTCGGGATGTTCTTTCGGCACGGCGGCTGTCATGATCAGCGCATCGACACCCTCGAGGTGACCCGGCTCATGCCCGCGGTGGATTTTCGCTCCGAGGTCGGCCAGTCGCCGCGTCCGCTCGTTGTCCGCGAGATCACAGCCGCTCACCGTCAGGCCCTGAGCAAGCAGCACCTCGGCGAGGCCGCACATGCCGACGCCACCAACACCCATCAAGTGGAGATGACGAGCCGTCATACCCCACCCCCGATCGACAAAACCCGCTCGGCGATGCGTGCGGCAGCGTTCGGCAGCGCAACCTCGCGCGCAGAGCGACCCATGTCGCGCAGCGCATCGTGATCGCGAAGGAGTTTTCCGAGAAGCATCGACACCCTCAGAGGCATCGCCTCGTTCTCGGTCAAGACCAGCGCGCCGCCGGCCCTTTCGAGACTGCGGGCGTTGAACTCCTGATGATTTCCGGCGGCGGCGGCAAAGGGAATCAGCAGAGCGCCGCGACCAGCGGCCGCGAGCTCTGAGATCGTCAGGGCGCCCGATCGCGCCACCACCAGATCCGCCTCGGCGAATGCCTGCCATGGCTGGGCGAGAAAAGCGCTCACCTTTGCCTCGAGCTTGAAATCCTGGTAGGCGGTCCTCACCACCTCCGCCCAGCGAACACCGGCCTGATGCTTCACCTCGATCTCGAGGCCCTCATCCCGGAGCATCGCCAACGCCCGCGGGAGCGTTCTGTTGATGAACAACGATCCCTGGCTGCCACCCAAGATCAGGAGGCGAGGTGGATCGTGCGGGGCCACATCAGACACTTCGAAAAAATCGGCCCGCACCGGATTTCCGGTCCACTCTGCGGAGAGCGAAGGGAATGCCTTCAAGGCGTCCTCGAATCCGCAGCAAATGAGATCAGAGAAAGGAGCGAGAAACTTGTTCACTTTGCCGGGAATGGAATTCTGCTCCTGCAGCACCGTCGGTACCCCGAGAAGCCCGGCAGCCATCATCCCGGCAGTGGAGGCATATCCGCCCACTCCAACAACTCCAACCAGGGGCCTGAGCTTGAGCAGGGTTCGTACCGAGGTGGCGATGGCGCCTGGCAGCTTGGCAAGGACGCGCACTGCAGTCGAGGGCGTCAGGGTCTGGATGCCCTCGAGATCGACCAGGGTGATCGGAATATTGCGTTCGGCAACCAGCTCAGCCTCGAGACCGCGACGCGCTCCAAGCCAGTGGACATCGATCTCGCGCGCCTTGAACTCGCGCGCCACTGCCAAGCCGGGAAAGATGTGTCCCCCGGTTCCGCCGCCTGCAATGACCACCCGCCGACTCACGCCTTTACCTCCCGCGACAAGTTGAGGAGAATGCCTATCGAAACCAGCGTTACCAACATTTCGGTCTTGCCGTAACTGACCAGCGGAAGCGGAATTCCCTTCGGAGGCAGCAGATCGAGGCACACCACCATGTGGACCAGGCTCTGCATGGCAAATGCCGTGGTGATACCAAAGGCAAGCAGCGCGCGCTGGGGATCCTCGAGTCGGCCAGCGATCACGAAACCACGCCAAACGACGACCGCCGCCAGGCCGAGAAGGACCATCAGGCCCAACAGTCCGAGTTCCTCTCCGGTGATGGCGAAAATAAAATCGGTATGGGGCTCAGGTAGGAAAAACAGCTTCTGCAGACCTGATCCGTAACCGCGGCCGAGGAATCCACCGCTGCCGATCGCGACCAGGCTCTGGTAGGTCTGCCAGCTACCCGCCGCACTCATGTCGGGACCGAAAAACGCCTGCACACGGGCCAGCCGGTAGGGTGAGGTAATGATCGCCACCACCAACACCGCAGCAGCAACGATTGCGGGAGCTGCCAATTGCCGCAGCGGCACCCCCGCAACAAAGGCCATCGCGCCCAGTACCACCGCCAGCAGGGCGGCCGTTCCGAGATCGGGTTCGACCACGATCACCAGAATGGTTGTGAACGAAATCCCGCCAACCACCGCCAATTTCTCCCATTGCCAACCCGTGCGCCGCGCCTCGTCGAGGAGAATCGCCATCAGCATGATCAGACCGAGCCGCACCAGAACCGACGGCTGCACCGAGATCCCACCGACGCTGATCCAACGGTGGGTGGCGGCAACTTCTGCCTGAGCAAAGGCGGCCAACAGCAAGGTCCACCCCATGGCCAAGGCGCCGATCACGAGTCGGCGGTCGGTGAGGAGAGTCGTTCTCAGGTGCATGCTCACGACCATCAGACCGAGACCGACCATCGCGGTCGCTGCCTGCCAGGTGAAGAAGTAGGACCCGGGCCGCCCGTAACGTTCTGTCGCCAGTAACCACGAAGCGGACGCGAGGATGGCGAGGCCAATCGCGGTCAGGAGGATCGTCGAGCTGAGTAGGAGGCGGTCGAAGCGCTGCCTTATGGGCACGGCACCACCTCCTGTCGGGCGAGATCGGCGAAGCGGTCACCACGCTCGCCGTAATTGGTGAACTGGTCGAAGGAGGCGCAGGCCGGCGCCAGCAGGACCCACTCACCCGAGGCCGCGTGACGACGAGCCCGACGGACCGCTTCGGCCAGGGTTTCGCAGTCTTCAGTCGGTGCCGTACCGGCCAGGGTTTCAGCGATCGCCGGCCCGTCCTCGCCGATGAGGTAGAGGCGGGTCACAGCCCGCCGCACCTCGTCAACGAGGATTTCAAAGTCCTGGCCCTTGGCTTGGCCGCCAAGGATCAGATGCAGGGAATTGTCGGGGTAGCCTCTCAGGGCGGCCAGAGTGGCACCAACGTTTGTGGCCTTGGAATCGTCGATCCAGCTGACGCCGTCCTCGGTGTGGACCGTGCGGTGGCGGTGCTGGAGTCCATCGAAAGTGTCCAGGGCTGTGGCCATGGCGGCCGGTGGCGCACCGAGAGCGGCAGCCGCAAGTGCAGCAGCTAGCGCATTTGCAACGTTATGAATTCCACTCAAACGCATCTTGGACGAATGCATGATCGGCTCGCCGTCAAGTACCAGATCCTCTCCTTCGAGCGACGCATCCGCCGGCCCGGAAATCGAGAACTTGCGTTTGCAGGCCGCGGTGCGGGTCGCTGCGACCACCGGATCGTCGGCGTTGAGAACTGCAGTATCGGCATCGGTCTGAAATGCGAACAGTCGCTCCTTTGCAGCGAAATAGGTATCGAGATCGGGGTGCCGTTCGAGGTGGTCCTGGCTCAGATTGAGAAAGACCGCTACCCGGGGCGCCATTGCGGTCAGGAGCTCGGCCTGGAAACTCGATATTTCGAGCACCCAACTCTCCCAGCCTCCTTCGAGGACGAGCTGCGACGCAGGGGTACCGAGGTTGCCGCCGGCCACCGTCGATCGGCCCGCTGCAATCAGCATCTGTGCCGTCAGCTCGGTCACCGTGCTCTTGCCGTTGGAGCCGGTCACTGCCACCAACTCGGCGTGCGGCCGATGGAGCCACGCAAACTCGATCTCGGTGTTGATTTCGATGCCGCGTTTCCGCGCCGACTCGAGCAGCGGTGCATCAGCTGGGACACCGGGCGAGGCGATGACCAGCCTCACCCGCTCAAGGCAATTGTCCGGGTGGCCGCCAAGGAAAGTTCGAACGTCACCGCCGAGCGCCGCCAGCTCTTTCCCCAGCTCGCTCGCAGAACGAAGGTCGGTTGCCCAGACCTCGGAACCGTCGGCAGCCGCGAGACGAGCAGCAGCTAAGCCGGAGCTTCCCAGCCCGACAACCAGCACCCTTGGTTGGTGGTTGTACAGCATAGCTACCTCAACTTCAGGGTCGACAGCCCGGCAAGGGCGAAGACCACCGCGATGATCCAGAAACGCACGACCACCTGGGTCTCGGTCCAACCCAGGAGTTCGAAGTGGTGATGCAGCGGCGCCATTCGGAAGACCCGGGTGCCGCGTAGCTTGTAGGAAAGAACCTGAATGATGACCGACAGCTCCTCGAGCACGAAGAGCCCGCCAACGATCACCAGAAGCAACTCCTGTTTGGCCACCACCGCAACAATGCCGATCCCGCCGCCCAGGGCGAGCGAACCGACATCGCCCATGAAGACCTGTGCCGGGTGGCAGTTGAACCACAGAAACCCGACCGCCGCGCCGACCATTGCGCCGGTGAAGATCGCTACCTCACCGGCACCCGAGACCGGGACGATGCGCAGGTACTCGGCGATCCTCGCGTGACCAGCAACGTAGACGAAGACCGTGTAGGTGGCGGCGGCGATCGCGACCGCGCCCACCGCCAGACCATCGAGGCCGTCGGTGAGGTTGACGGCGTTCGATGATCCGAGGAGGACCACCATCACAAACGGCAGGTAGAGAATCCCCAGCGGCAGCAAGACATCCTTGAGGAACGGCACCGCGAGGGCGCCCGCGTGCGGCGCCGGGGTCGCGGCGGCGCGAGCCATCAGCCCCGCAGCGAGCCCAACCAGCACCTGCAGGAAAAGCTTCTGACGCACCGTGAGACCAAGATTGCGCTGCCGACGCACGATCAGCAGATCGTCGATCAATCCGATAGCGGCAAACCCGAGGGTCGTCAGCAACACGGTCCAGATGTAGGGATTCTCGAGATCTGCCCACAGCAGGGTCGTGAGGACGAAGCTCGAAACGATGAGGATGCCGCCCATTGTCGGCGTCCCCGCCTTGACCTGGTGGTGCTCGGGCCCCTCCTCACGAATCGACTGACGCACCTGCAAAGCACGCAACTTCGAGATCATCCATGGGCCCGCCACCAGGCTGATGAAAAACGCGGTTGCGATCGCGAGGCCGGTCCGGAAGGTCAGGTAACGGAAGACGTTAAAGCCTATGAATGTGTCTCCGAGGGGATAGAGAAGGGCGTACAGCATCAGGCCGCCCCCTCCCCAGTCAGCGCCGCCACGGTCCGATCGAGGCCCACCCCACGCGAACCCTTGAGCAACACCACGTCTCCCGGCCGCAGCACTCGGCGCAGCAGCTCGGCGGCACGATCGGCATCCTCCACCTGGTGGATGGATTCATTCGGCTGTCCAGCGTCTCGAGCCCCGTCCGCGATACGCCCGGCATCCGCGCCGCCCACCGCAACCAGCAGATCGCAAGCAGTAGCAGCTTTGGCACCGGCATCGCGGTGCGCTTCTTCCGCCAGATCCCCGAGTTCGTACATCTCTCCCAGCACCGCCACCCGACGTCCCGGCGCTCGCGCCAGGAGCTCGAGCAACCTCGCCACCGCCAGGGGCGACGCGTTGTAACTGTCGTCGACCAGCGAAATGTCATTACCAACGACTATCACCCGCCCGCGGTGCTCTGGAGCGACGAGATTGGGCGCGGTTGCAGCCACCTGCTCGGCCCGTACGCCAAATGCCGAGGCGGCGGCCGCAGCAGCAAGCAAATTCTCGGCCTGGTGCTGTCCGGGAAGATTCAAATCGATCTCGGCCTCGCCGCCCGCAAGAACCAGCCGGAAGCGGCATCCGAGCAGGCCGCGATCCTCCACATCCTCGATCCGCGCTTCCGATTCATTACCCCCGTAGCGGATGACTCTGGCCGCGGTCTCGGAGGGATAGCCGTCCTGATTCGGGTCATTCGCGTTGATGACCAGCGTTCCCTCGTCGTCGAGCCACGGCAAGAGCTCGGCCTTGGCGCGGACAATCCCCTCGAGGTCTGGGAAGAACTCGGTGTGGACCGGTGCAATCCGGGTGTAAAGCAGGAGCTGGGGACGCAAGATCTTGCCAAGAGTGGCGAGCTCGCCGGGGCTGCTCATGCCCGCCTCCGCAACAAACACCTCGATTTCCGGATCCTGTGAGAGGATCTCGGCCGGCAGACCGAGGGTGGAGTTGCGATTGCCCTGCGAGGCACCAACACGATGGTGGGGCGCGAGCAGGGCGGCAAGGAAGTCTTTTGTGGTGGTCTTCGCGACCGAACCGGTCACCGCAGCTACCTGCCAGGCTCGCTCCCGACGCTCGTGACGGGCGAGCTCGAGATAGGCGGGAAGCGGATCATCGACCCGCACCAGGGCGCGTTCGGAGGGCGGCTCTTCAAGATCGACATCGCGCCGGACCAAAGCCGCCACCGCGGTCTCGAGGGCCTTACCGACAAACTCGTGCCCGTCACGCCGCGCGCCTGGCAGGGCAACGAAGAGGTCGCCGTCTTCGAGCCGGCGCGAGTCGACCTCGGCGCCGAAAAGGCGCACAACGGCGCTCCCCTCGACCGCTCCACCGACTACGCGGGCAACATCGGCTGCCGTCATGCGCACCGTGCCCTCCGCACTTCGGTCCGAACAACTTCCTGGTCAGAGAATGGGATCCTGTTGTCGCCGATGGTCTGATACGCCTCGTGTCCCTTGCCCGCCACCAGCACCAGAGCGCGCTCGTCAGCCGTGTCGAGAGCAGTGGCGATCGCCTCGCGACGGTCGAGCACTACCAACGGCTCGGCGCCCGCTGCCCGAACTCCCTCAGCAACCGCCTCGGCAATCTGCGCAGGGTCTTCCGAGCGCGGGTTGTCAGAGGTAACGATCGCAATGTCAGCAAACTCACCGACCGCGAAACCCATTGGTCCGCGTTTGCCCTGGTCACGATCGCCACCGGCGCCGAAAACGACAATCAAGCGCCGATCGGTCACCCGGCGCAGCGCCTGCAGAACCGAGCGCAGACCGTCGGGGGTATGGGCGTAGTCGACAAATACCGGGAACGACGTATCGGCCGGAATCCGTTCCATACGGCCGGTCAATGGCCGCGCCCGCTCGAGGCCACGCCGGATAGCGCGGACGCCGAGGCCCGCGGCGTAAGTTGCGGCCGCGGCGGCGAGCGCGTTGCGCAGATTGTGAACCCCTACCAGCGGCAGATCGACCGGAATCTCCTCGTCTCCCAACCTGAGAACGAACCGGCTGCCGTCGAGATCGCTGGAGACATCTTTGGCACAGACTG
>Ga0316191_10004658_pt1 | contig 10252 bp, 6 predicted proteins | sample Eddworburr2cm_MG_FD_204928 | JGI IMG/M metagenome (GOLD analysis project Ga0316191, IMG submission 204928) | Coastal sediment microbial communities from Maine, United States - Eddy worm burrow 2 cm | ecosystem: Environmental > Aquatic > Marine > Coastal > Sediment | place: USA: Maine | collected... | reverse complement strand
CGCCCAGCGAATCACGGATAAACTCCGATCGCTCAAACCTGTCCAAAGCCGTTTCCCAATTGCCGGGCAATACGGCTTTCGGCTTGCCGGGGCCGGCCTGGGTTGGCGGTTCCGGTTGCTGCTGGCGCTCCAGTCCATGCAGCACACCGGCCAGGATGACGGCCAGCGACAGGTAGGGATTGGCGTCGGCGCCGGCGATGCGGTGTTCGATGCGCCGCGCGGCCCCATCGCCGTTCGGAACGCGCATGGCGACGTAGCGGTTTTCATAGCCCCAGTTCGGAACCAGGGGCCCGTGCACGCCACGCTGGAGGCGGCGATAGGAATTTCGATGCGGCGCCAACAGCAGCATCGAGTCCGCCATGACTTCGGCCAGCCCGGCAATGGCGTGGCGCAGCAGATCGCTGCCCTGGTCCGTGCCGTCATCAAACACGTTGCGGCCGTCCGTATCCAGCAGGCTGACGTGCGTGTGAAAGCCGTTGCCGTCGCGGTCGCCAAACGGTTTGGCCATGAAGCTGGCAATGTAACCGTGCTTGCGCGACACGCTCTTGATGACCTGCTTCAGCAACTGCGCGTTGTCCGCCGCTTCCAGTGGGTCGGCCACGTGATGCAGGTTGATTTCATATTGTCCGGGCGCGAGTTCCTTGAGCAGGCCATCCTGCGGAATGGCCATCAGGTCGCAGGATTCGCGGATCTCGTGCAGCAGTTCCTCCTTCTCGTGCATGATCTCCGTGCTGTAGAGCTGGCCGCCGATCCGGCATTCGCCATTGACCCGGCTGGGCGGGATCACCGGCAATCCGTCCTCGTCGCGCCCCTCGGCAAACAGGTAGAACTCGAGCTCGGGCGCGCAGACCGGGGTCAGCCCCAACTCCTCGAACCGCGCCGCGACATTTTTCAGGACCACCCGGGGATCGAATTCCCAGGGTGTGCCGTCCTCGGTATTGAGTTGCAGAAATACCTGCGCGGTCGGGCGGGCCAGCCAGGGCAGGGGCCGGATGGTTTCCTCGATAGCGGCGCAAATGCCGTCGCCATCTCCGGTTTGCCGGCACAGCGCCGGCACGTCCCGGCCCCAGATATCGCAGGACACCGACGTCAGCGGCATCTTGAACTTGCCGTCGAGGACTTTATCGATGCCCGTCACCGGCAGCCACTTGCCGCGATAGATGCCGTTCAGGTCGGTCAGGACCACTTCCAGCATTTCAGTTTCCGGGTGGTCCGCCATGAATCGGCGAACGGGGGATTGGTTTGCTTTGTTGTCGTTCATGGTGTTCTCGAGCGCTGCCTGGAAGGATTCTATCCTAGCCGGCGGTTGCCGGCTCAGCCTTTTGCGCATCGTGGTCGATCTCGTCTCGCCATTCCTTGAGATTGAATTCAATGGCCCAGAATCCGCAGATCCAAAGCAGCTGGTCCCAGGTGTAAAGCCAGTGCCCCATCCAGGCCCAGTAGGCCGCGTCCAGGAACAAAACGGCATACAGCGCTTTGCCCACCTGGCTGACCAGCATCAGCGCACCACCGGTGATGTTTCGTTCCTGCAGCCAGATGCCAATCTCAATCGTGAACATCACCAGCAGCCAGGTCACCGCATCCTGCAGGTCGAACCAGGCGGAGCGGCGTTCGATGTCCAGGCCGGCGCGATCGGTCACCGCGGAGTTATCGACGAAGAAGAACTCGGGTCCCGCCGGCAGGCCCGCGCAATTGACCTTGTCGATGAGCGTGTAGTCCAGGTTGCGGGTAAAGGAGATGCCCTGGTCGCTGAGCTCGCACAGGCTGGTGACGTCCGGGTTGAGCTGGGCTTCGCCCAGTTCCCACCAGGCCGTTCCCGCGGCCAGCACCGTGTGGGCCAGAAATACGTAACAGGCGGCGCGAATCGCCAGGAACGCTCTCTGCAGGGCACGATTCCAGGATTGGTCGGACAGGGCATACGTTTCCAGTTCCCACAGAAACAGGAGCCCGAACCAGGCGGCCTCGTCCAGTGAAGTCCGAAAGGCATCGGTCCAGTCCAGCAAGCTGCCCCCGTTGTGCAGCGTGTGCTGGGCATGCAGCCACTCCTCGCGTGCGTAGAGTACCCAGTTAACCAGCAGCAGGACGTAGACCGTCCACTTGATCAGCTGCTGATAATTGATCGAACGGGTTTTGATTTCAGCCCACTCCTGAGCGATGCGCACCGGCGCATCATAACGTTTTCCGTTGTGATTTGTACCTATCGCTGCTAGTCTGCCCGCACCGGAATGAGCAGGGTAAACCAGCATGCCCAAGTACGCGGACATCACCGGCTGGGGTAAGTGCATGCCCCCGGCTGTCATGACAAACGATGACATGGCCAGCGTCATCGAAACCTCCGACGAATGGATTCAAACCCGCAGCGGGATTCGCGAGCGTCGCGTCTCGCATGTTCCGCCCAGCGACCTGGCCGCCGTGGCCGGCTTCAGGGCGCTGGCCGCAGCAGGCGCTACGGCCGAAGAGGTGGACCTGCTGATCGTGGCGACGTGCAGCCCCGATACGATCATTCCGAGCACGGCCGCGCACGTGCAGAAGAAGATGGGTGCCCGCAATGCCGCCGTGTTCGACCTGAATGCGGGCTGTAGTGGTTTTGTGTACAGCATGACCGTGGCAAACGCCCTGGTGCGGACCGGCGTCTACCGAAAGGTGCTGGTGATCGGTGCCGAACGCATCACCTGGCTTCTGAACTGGTCGTTGCGAGACACCGCCGTGCTTTTCGGCGACGGCGCCGGGGCGGTGCTGGTCGAGCCCAGCGAACAGGAATGCGGTTTGCTGGCATCGCACCTGGGCTGCGAGGGCGATGCGCTGGAAGCGCTGCTGGTGCCCAATTTCGGCACCGCGGGCAATCGCTTCGTCGAAGACTACCGTGTGTTCGATGTCATGTTCGATGGTCGCGAGATTTTCCGCAGAGCGGTCAAAGGCATGGCCCTGGAAGTACGCCTGGTCATGGAAGAGCTGGGTCTCGAGAACAGCGATATCGACCTCATCATCCCCCACCAGGCCAATGAGCGGATCATCCAGTCGCTGGCGAATCACCTCGGCGTACCGATGGAAAAGGTGGCCCTGAACATCGCCAACTATGGCAACACCTCGGCGGCCACTATTCCCGTCGCCTTGTGCGAGGCGCTCGAGGAAGGCCGCATCGAGCCGGGCGCCAACCTATTGCTGGCGGCCTTCGGTACCGGATTGACCCGCGGCGCAGGCCTGATCCGCTGGGGCCAGCGCACCACGCCGCTGGGTGCAAGCGACGCGGAACTTCCGCCGTGCAACCAGACTGCGCTGGAAATCATGAGTGACGCCATCAAGTACACCAGAAAGTAGACCCGCCCTGGTGCACGCCCGGACCGTCTTCGACGGTTGGCGTTCTATTTCCATTTCGCTGTACATGACGCTGGTGGGTTATGCCGTGCTGGTCGGCGTACCGGTCATCAGTACGGCCTGGGTCGAACTCCTCCAATTCACCGAAGAGCAGGTGGGGCGCGTCGCCGGGGCCGACCTGGGCGGCCTGTCACTGGGCGCGGTGGTGGCCGCCCTGCTGGTCGGCCGCATGAACCGGCGCCTGTTGGTGCTGGCCAGCGTGGCCATCGTCATTCTCAGCAATGGCTTGTGCATGGTGTACACCGAGTACGAGACGGTCCTGTGGTTGCGGGTCGGCGCAGGGATCGGCAGCGGTATCTACACGGCGGTCGCCGTGGCCACGCTGGGCGGATCGAGCAAGCCGGCGCGCGCCTACAACCTGATGCTGTTCGCCTTCGCCTTCTCGCAGGCCCTCGAGATGCAGGTCCTGCCCATGCTGTCCATGAACGGCATCTACCTGGCGTTCATTCTGTGCTACCTGGCCGGCCTGCCATTCCTGCACTGGATTCCCGCACGGCCGCTGGATAATGCGCTGGAAGTGGACCTGGAAGTGGGTGCGGCGGAAGGGGAGACCCGCGTCGTTCACCGCCATGTGCCGCTGTGGGTCCCCTGGCTGGTGCTGGCGGCCATCTTCTTCACGTACATCAACATTGGCGCCTATTGGACCTACATCGAGCTGGCCACCCTGGATGCCGGCATTGACAACGAGTACGTCGGGCGGCTGCTGGTCTGGACTTCATTTTTCAGCCTGGTCGGCTGTGCGGTGGCCACGGTGATCAGCAACCGGTTCGGCCTGGCCCGGCCGTTGCTGCTCGCCCTGTTCGCAATGGCCGGCGTGGTCGGCATGCTGGCGTTTGGCATCAACGACGTGAACATCCTGATCAGCATGTTCAGTTTCAACCTGCTGTGGATCTTTGTGGACGTCTACCAGATGTCCACGGTGGCAAATGTTGATCACAGAGGCTCCTTCGCTTCATTGATGCCGGGCGCCCAGGGGCTGGGCCAGATCGTGGGTCCCAATCTCGCGGCGACCCAATTGGGGGCCGGCATGGGATACAGTGCCGTCTTCATGATGTGTTCGGCGGCAGCGGCAGCGGGGCTGGTCATTTACGGAGCCATGTACCTGTGGTTGCGCCGCACCATTCCCGCGCTGGCCGAGGCGACCTGATCCTGCGAGGAGGACGCTGAGCCAAGCGTGGTTATGCACTGGACAAGAAACACCATGCTCCGCCTGGTTGCATGGCTGTGCGTATCGCTGATGCCGAACGCCGGTTTGGCCGAAGAGGCCGGGAATGGGGCCAGGGCCGAGGCCGCGGACGAGGCAGAAGTTCTGCAGCCCATCACGGTCCGCGCGCAACGCATCGCCAATTTGCAGCCGGCCAGCAGCTATCCGGCGCTGGTAACCGGTCTCCGCTACGATCCACAACTCGATATACAAACGCGTGGTTTGCCCGAAGGGCAAGCTGACGTCAGCGTTCGCGGCGGCCTGTTCGAGAACACCGGATTCCAGTTGGGCGCGGTGACGATCTTCGATCCCCAGACCGGCCATTACGCAGTCGAGATTCCGTTCGCCCCGTCCATGTTGTCGTTCCCCGAATTGTTGACCGGTGCGGACCACGCCGTGGCCGGGTTCAATGCCACCGTGGCCACGGTCCAGTATGGCTTCGCACGGGTCAGCAAGGGCCTCGACCTGGATTTTGGGCTGGGGAGCGATTGGCTGCGCCACGCCGAGGTTCGGTCGGGTCATGTGACCGAAACGACGGGGGGGCGGCGCCTCGGCACGCAGTTTTCCGTCGCCGGATCTGCCGGCGATGGAACCCGGCCGGATGGTGATCATGAATTCAAGCGTTTCAGTGCGCAGGTCCAACTGGTCGGCAACGACAGCGAAACGAACCTGCTGGCAGGCTACCAGGACAAATTCTTCGGCTGGCCGGGTGCCTATACCGGTTTTGCCACCCTGCCGGAAACCGACCGTACCAAGCTGGGCTTGGTGCTGTTCGATCATCGCCGGCAAGGGCAGCAGGGTTGGTGGGAAATCGGCGCGGCTTACCGTTCGCTGGAAGATGATTACGACTTCGACCGCAGGACCATCGAGTCTGGCGTCCCCGGTTCGTTCGAACACGAAACACGCAGCCTGGCGCTCGGGGTGCTGGGGGAGCAGCGCCTGGCCGGGCTCGATTGGGCTTTTTCCGGTCAACTGGTCAGTGACCGCCTGGTCCGGTCGACTGACCTGACGCACGGGAACTTCAATTCGCGCAGCTACCTGAGCCTGAGCCTTGCCCCCGGCCGCGCCTGGGCGTTCGCGAGCGGACGCGAAGTCACTGCCAGGGCAGGGCTGAGAGCGGACCTGTCGAACCGCGACGAGGATGCGCTGATGCCCTTGCTCAGCCTGGAACTCGAACAGCCGTTCGAGCGCGGGATTGGCCGCATCGGGCTGGAGCTCTCGCGCCGCTCGCAGCTGCCGGGCTACACGGCACTGAACTCGGCGCCCAGCGGCCTGTTCGGCGGCAATGCGGAGCTCAGCCGCGAGTACGCCGACAGCATGACGTTGAGCGCCGCTTACGAGGCGGCGCGCTGGAACATGCGCGGCTCGCTGTTCGGGCGGCGTGACGACAACCTGGTCGACTGGACCTATCTGCAGGGCGCTCCCTTTGCGCGGCAGGCCAACGCGGTCGACCTGGACGTACGCGGCGTGGAATTCATGTTGGCGCGGCAGGGCGACCGGCTGGACCTGGTGGCAGCGTACAATTGGATTGACAAGGAAGCCGACTACGGCAACGCACAGGTCGATGCGAGTTTCTACGCGCTCAACTACGCGCGGCAGCGCTTCACCGTGGCCTTGATTCTGCGTCCCCTGGCATGGCTCGACGTCCGCCTGGACAGCGAATACCGTCGCCAGCAGGAAAACATCCTGCGATCGGGCCGCGATGATGCCCTTATCGCTTCTTTCTCCATCTCGGCGCTACTGCCGCTGGGTGAACGCTCGCGGGTCACGCTGATCGTCGACAACGCGACCGATAATGCGTTCCAGGAGTTTCCCGGCACCCCCGCCGTCGGTCGTCAGATCAGCCTGGGGCTCGGATTCGGCTGGTAATCAGGGAGCCGGCCATCAAGGCAGGAGCGGGTTTGCTCGTGACGGGTGTTCGCGAGCAAGCTCGCTCCTGCTTTTTCATCAACTTCAATCCGCGTTGAGCGCCGCGTGGGCGGCTGCCAGCCGGGCAATCGGCACGCGGAACGGCGAGCAAGACACGTAATCCACGCCGATCTGGTGGCATAGCTGGATGCTCTTGGGGTCGCCGCCATGCTCCCCGCATACACCGATTTCGAGGTCGCTGCGAGCGATCCTGCCCTCCTTGATGGCGATTTGCATCAAGCGGCCGACGCCGCCCGGATCGATGCTGGTGAACGGATTGTCCCGCAGCAGGCGGGTTTGCAGGTAATGCACCAGGAAGCCGGTTTCGGCGTCATCGCGCGAGATGCCGTAGGTCGTCTGGGTCAGGTCGTTGGTGCCGAAGGAGAAGAATTCGGCGGTGCGTGCGATTTCGCCGGCCGTCAGCGCCGCCCGGGGAATCTCGATCATGGTGCCGATCAGGTGCGGTATCTCCACGCCGTATTCACCCATGACCTTGCGTGCGATCTCCCGCAGCGGTCCCACCATCACGTCGAGTTCTCCGACGTGTGAAACCAGCGGAATCATCACCTCGGGGCGCACGTCCACCCCGTCCGCTGCGCAGCGGCAGGCCGCCTCGAAAATCGCCCGCATCTGCATCTTGTACAAGCCGGGAATCAACATGCCGAGACGCACGCCGCGGGTGCCCAACATGGGGTTGGACTCCTGCAACGCTTCGACGCGCTCCAGCAGCTTGGTTTTCCGTTCGATCTCTTCCAGGGCCTGGTCCATTTCCTTCAGGCTCGAGAGGTTCCGCATGCGCAATTTCAGATCAGTCAGTTCGAGCATCAGGTCATGCGCCGAGGGCAGGAATTCGTGCAGCGGCGGATCCAGCAGCCGGATGATGACCGGTTGACCTTCCATGGCCCGGAACAGGCCTTCGAAGTCGGAACGCTGCATCGGCAGCAGGCCGGCGATGGCCTCGGCGCGTTCGGTGGGCGTGCCGGCGGTGATCATCCGCTGCATGATGGGCAGGCGCTCCTCCTGGAAAAACATGTGCTCGGTGCGGCACAAGCCGATACCCTCGGCACCGTATTCCCGGGCGCGCTGAGCATCGTCGGGATAGTCGGCGTTGGCGCGGACCCCCAGGGTGCGGAACTCGTCTGCCCAGGAGAGGATCTTGAGCAGGTGCGGGTTCCTGATGTCCGGCACCACGGTGGGCAGGGCTGCGTAATACACCAGGCCGTTGTTGCCGTCGATGGACAGGCTTTCCCCTTCCTCGATGACCAGGTCTTCGCCGATGCGCATCACGTGATTGTCGAGATCGATCTCGATGGCTTCCACGCCGACCACCGCGGGCTTGCCGAACTGGCGCGCGACCAGCGCGGCATGACTGGTGCGTCCGCCCTTGCTGGTAACCACACCCTTGGCCGCGAGCATGCCGTGCACGTCGTCGGGTCGGGTTTCCGGCCTGACCAGGATCACGCTTTTGCCCTCTTCCTTGGCCCAACGCTCGGCCAGGTCGGGGTCGAAGGCAATCACGCCCACGGCGGCGCCGGGCGACACGTTAAGTCCCTTGGCAATGGGTTGTATGTCCTGCAAGGCGTCGGGATCCAGTTGCGGATGCAAAAAGAAATCGACCTGGTCCGGCTTGACGCGGGTAACAGCCTCTTCGCGGCTGATCAGCCCCTCGTCGACCATGTCCACCGCAATCCTGACTTCAGCCTGCGCGGTGCGCTTACCGTCGCGCGTCTGCAGCAGCCACAGCTTGCCCTGCTCGATGGTGAATTCCATATCCTGCATGTTGCGGTGATGCTGTTCGAGCCGCCGTGCAATCTTCTCCAGGCCGTCGAACATCTCGGGCATGTCGGTTTTCAGTTGGGCGATCGGCAGCGTGGCACGGATACCTGCTACGACGTCCTCGCCCTGCGCATTGATCAGGTAATCGCCCTCCAGCGCAGGCTCCCCCGTGGTGGCGTTTCGCGACATGAATACCCCGGTTGCCGAGTCGTCACCGACGTTGCCGAACACCATGGTCTGGATGTTGACCGCGGTGCCGAGGTCGTGCTCGATGCCGGCCGCCTCGCGGTAATCGATGGCCCGCTTGCCGTTCCACGAGCGAAACACCGCCTCGGTGGCCTGGCGCAACTGCTCGTAGGGATCGGTGGGGAATTCCTTGCCGGTATAGGTGCGAATGATTTCCTTGAAACGCAGGGTGACCGCCTTCCAGGCGTTGGCGTCGAGTTCTGCATCGCTGCGCACGCCGGATTCGCGGCGCTGGGCGGTGATGACGGCCTCGAACACTTCGTCGGGAACCCCCATCACGACGCCGCCGAACATCTGCACCAACCGGCGGTAGAGGTCGTAGGCGAACCGCGGTCGGTGCGTTCGGGTCGCCAGCTTGGCGGCGATTTCGTCGTTCAGGCCGATATTGAGAATGGTGTCCATCATGCCGGGCATGGAAAAGCGCGCGCCCGAGCGGCAGGACACCAGCAGGGGATTCTCGATATCCCCGAATTTTTTGCCCGTCAATTGCTCGAGGCTGGCGATGGCTTCGAGTGCCTGTTCCCAAAGGTCACCGGGAAACTGTTCGCCGGCGGCGAGGTAGTCATTGCAGCCCACGGTGGTCACCGTGAAACCGGGCGGCACCGGGATGCCAAGCCGGGTGGCGTCCAGGAGGTTGGCGCCCTTGCCGCCGAGCAGCCCGCGGACGCTGTTCCAGTCATCACCCAGTTGGGTCATGACTTCATCATATTCCTCAAATAGATAGACGTATTTCTTCAGGTCGGTTTTCGGGTTTTTTTCAGTTGCCACTTGGCGTCTCCGCAGGCGATTGTCTCAGCGATATCCGGGTCAAAGCTTACCAAGATATGATGACAGATCCGGCAACATTGTTTGATGCAAGTCAAACATTAGCGACATCGAAGGCCACGATTTATACTGCGCGTCAGCTAATCACACATTCAATCAGAGGAACGGCAATGGTAAAAGTACACAAATTGATCATGATGGCGGCGCTGCTGGCCGCGATGCAACTGGTCATGGCATCGGAAACCCCACAGGAACAGCGCCACGAGCTGATGGAAGACGTGCGCGAGCACGCCAAGACCGTCGGCAGAATGCTCGAAGGAGAAAACGCATTCGATGCAGACGCCGCAATGGGGGCATTGCAAGCCTGGTCCGAGGCGGCCGATCTTTTCGGCGGGCTGTTCCCGGAAGGCACCGAGAGCGGATACGACACGCGAGCGACCGCGGCTGTCTGGAGCGACCGTGCAGGCTTCGAGGCCGCGCTGAGCGCCTGGTCCGAGGCCGTGGACGCCGCAATCGCCGCTAATCCCCAGGATCTCGAATCCCTCAAGGCCGCGGCGGGGCCGGTATTCAAGAAGTGCAAGGCCTGCCACGAAGACTACCGCCTGGAAGAAGACTAGCGAGCAGCGCTGGCGCTCATGCGGTCACTGCTAACGCGGCCCGCACCGGCATTGCTGGCGGTCGGCCTGGTCGCTTTGCTGGTGGCTGCTTTCGCCTGGCTGACCCGGCCGCAACTGCTCGTCGCTGCCGATTTGCCGCGGCATGTACCGGATTCGGCCAACGGCGAACGCCTGTTCCATGCTGGTGGGTGCGCCTCTTGTCACGGCGCCGGTCTCGAGGGCGGGCTGAACATCACCACGGCATTTGGAACGTTTCGCGTACCGAATATCTCTCCTGACGCGCAGGCCGGGATCGGCTCGTGGACAACTCTCCAGTTCGTCAATGCGATGCAACGGGGCGTCTCGCCCCGGGGTGAACATT
>Ga0316191_10004656_pt1 | contig 10254 bp, 8 predicted proteins | sample Eddworburr2cm_MG_FD_204928 | JGI IMG/M metagenome (GOLD analysis project Ga0316191, IMG submission 204928) | Coastal sediment microbial communities from Maine, United States - Eddy worm burrow 2 cm | ecosystem: Environmental > Aquatic > Marine > Coastal > Sediment | place: USA: Maine | collected... | reverse complement strand
TCCTATGCACTTCATCAATGGCCCCCAAAATCTGGAATTTAGCTCTGATTCCTTTTTTATTGAGTTTCTTGATGGCTTCTATATATTCAACAATTCCCTTATCATGAATTAACCGTGATATTAAAAGAAAAGTAAATTCTTTATTCTGAGGCAAGGCAGCTGGAATAAATTTTGAGAGATCAATGCCGGATCCAGGAATGAGTTCTGCAATATCTTTATCTATAAGTTTTTCATCAATGAAGAGCTTTTTATCCTGATCATTCTGAAACAATACTTTTGCAGGAAACTTGAAAGCTACTTTATACATCATCTTGGCAACAAATGAAACAATTCCCCTGTTCAGAAAAACAGTACCCAGGCCACATACATTATTTATGGTTGGTATACCAAGCAACTTTGCTGCAAAGGTGCCATAAATATTGGGTTTGATAGTAAAATGGAGGATTACATCAGGTTTAATTCTTCTATAAATCCTATATAACTCAATTGTTAGTCCAAAATCCTTTATCGGGTTTGCACCCCGGCTATCCATAGTTACTTTCTCATATTTGCAACCTAATTCCTTTAATTTATGAGAATAATCATCATATGGAGCGACGGCTATAATTTCATGTCCTTTATCAATTAATGACCGGACCAAACCTAATCTGAAGTTATAGATGTTCCAGGATGTGTTTAAAACAATTGCAATTTTCACTGCCTATATATAAATAAATTCTAATGGTACTAATAATGTAAAAGAATTTTGGTATTTACCTGAATTGAACAAATCACATTATTAGTAAGACAAACTCCCAAGTAATTTCTTAAAATCGCTTAAAGATAACTAATTTTGCAAATATTCAAAATATAAATTCACATTTACAACCTGACACATTGAAACGACCCGGAAAAGAAGAGACAGCAGTATTAGTTGCATTGGTCAATAGGCGGCAATCAGAGGAACAAACAAAAGAATATCTTGATGAACTTTCCTTTCTGGCTGAAACACTAGGGACAAAAACAATTAAAACAGTTACACAAAAACTTGACACACCTGATGTAAGCACTTTCGTAGGAAAAGGAAAATTGGAAGAAATCAGGGAGTATGTAAAAGCAATGAGTGTTGATAAGGTGATCTTCGATGATGATCTTAGCCCATCGCAACTTAGAAATCTTGAAAAAGTACTAAAAACAACCATCTTTGACAGGTCACTGCTGATTTTAGAAATATTTTTAAAGAGAGCTAAGACCTCCCAGGCCAGAACACAAGTTGAATTAGCCCGCTATCAATATCTGCTACCCAGACTGACACGAATGTGGACCCACCTTGAACGGCAGAGAGGTGGAACCGGAACAAGAGGAGGAGCGGGAGAAAAAGAAATTGAAACAGACCGCAGGATAATAAGGAACCAGATATCGGTATTGAAGAAAAAGCTTGAGAAAATAGATAAGCAGAAGATCACCCAAAGAAAAGGCAGGGGTAATATTACACGGGTAGCATTGGTTGGTTATACCAATGTTGGTAAATCCACCATAATGACATTATTATCAAAATCAGATGTCTTTGCAGAAAATAAGCTTTTTGCCACCGTCGATTCTACCGTCAGGAAAGTCGTAATCAATAATATCCCTTTTTTGTTATCCGATACAGTTGGGTTCATACGAAAATTACCGCATAGCCTTGTCGAAAGTTTTAAATCCACGCTTGATGAGATTAGGGAAGCTGATATACTGCTTCACATCGTAGACGTATCCCATCCTGGATTTGAAGAACAGATTGATATTGTGAATAAAACCCTGGCAGAGATCGATGCTGGTGAAAAGCCAACCATACTTGTATTTAATAAGATGGACCTTTACCGGACATTATTAGAATCTTCTGAAGAACCGGTTTATTTGAATGGCGAGGAAAATTTGGAACTCATCCAAAAACATTATGTGACCAAAAAGAATTTTTCTACAGTTTGTATCTCAGCTAAAAAAGCAGAAAATATTGATGCTTTTAAGGATAAGCTTGCCAAACAAGTAAAAAAGCGGCATAATGAAATTTATCCCAATTATTTGAAGAATGAGTTTTACTAAGCTTCATTTTTTGCTTTCTTTAAGAAAGGAATAAAGATCAGTACACAAGCTATGAATTGCTAAAGGCTAATTATTTGATTTATTTGAATATAGGATATATTGGATTATTTTTGCATCGATTTGATCATTGACCTCATAGTTCAATGCCCCCGACTGAAGGGCTTCAGCCGTTCGGGCGGGGATAGAAAATAGATTTGGCCTCGTAGTTCAATGGATAGAATAGGAGTTTCCTAAACTCTAGATCTAAGTTCGATTCTTAGCGAGGCTACATAAATCCCGCCAATAGGCGGGATTTATTATTTTAATAGGATACAAATCACGGCCTAGATATTGACTTTGCCTACAGGCTGGCTCCTCACTGGAACACACCACTGGTGTGTTCCTTTACGTTCGGCCCTCTAGCGAGGCAACTCAAAGCCCCTGATTTTGCATATTTATGGTTTTTTTTATATTTCGGTAACAAAAACGGTAGCGAGAAAGAGATCTTCCTCCATTGCTTTCTCATTATCTAAACCCTTGAGTCTGGTATTCGCGACAATGTCGGTGAATATAATTGTAGCAAGGTGGTGGTTCTCCATAAATCAATCCTTCACTTACTAGTTGACAAAACACATGTTTTGCCTTAATCTGATTGAGAATTTACCAATCCTAACGAAGACCACAAAAAAGATCATCTTCTCGGGCTCTTCCTCCATTGACAAGGCTAAATACCCGGTAAAACTCTTGTGAGCCCCAGAGGATCTTGTGCGTCTTGTCCGGGAGTTTTTCTAACTCGTTGAAAATAGCCATTTGGGTTTTATGACATTGTATAGCTTGCCAAACTTGAGGCCAATAATCCACTGTATCAATCCAAGTTGTGAGCGACCAATCGGGCCAGGATAAAGCCTGTCTTTTTTCACCGTCCACGTTGATCTTCATTTCCCTGAAGGCCGATTTAAACACTTTAAATTTGTTTCGCGGCCAGGTGATATAATAAAATTTTGAAACTGTATGTGCGTGTTGTTGTTTGGCCAGGTTATATTTTGGATCTCCGGAACAAACTAAGGCAGCAGTGGTGAATTGAGAGATAGCTATGTGATCCGGATGTCCATAACCGCCTGTAGGATCAAAACTGATAACTACTTGAGGCTTTATACGTCTTATATGAAAAACAATTTTATCAACCACCTCAACCGGATCAGCTTTATCCAGATCCGCATCAATATAGTCTAAAAATGACACCTCCCTGATGCCTAATACTTTAGCTGCGGCTAAGAGTTCGGCTTCCCTGGTCTTACCTACCACATCCAAACCCGGAGATTCTTTATTTTCACCAAAACGACCTCGCTCCCCCCTGGTTGCTACTATAAGATATGTTTCAATACCTTCATCTGCATATTTTGCCAGTGCGCCACCTATTCCAAAAGACTCATCATCAGGGTGGGCCAGCACAGCCATCAATTTTAGTTTATGAGACATAAGAGCAGATAATTACAGAATTAAAATCTTGAATATATTGATATTATAGATATACGATTTTTTAATAAATTCAATTCGCCGAAATTGACAATGATTCTTCATCATTCTCAATAATTATTTATAGCCTTTCCTAACCTATGACATACGAGGTCATACTATTCCCTGAACTCTCTTATCCCGGCATCCAAAGATCAAGCCTCTTCAAGTGTGGACCAGTGGGTGTGGGCCATTTCCCATGAATCACCGGCTTGCCGGTAAACGATTGTGCCCCTGCCACGGGTTATTGGTGTTCCATCCGGTAAAAATGCATGATATTGCAGAGTAAAGATCCCTACGTTCCCATACAGTTGTATCTTGGGATCCACGATCTTGTAGTTATGCGGAGGGATCAATCCCTTCCATGATGTGAGGAGCTTACGGAATGCCTGGATCCCGTCAACACGGGCGTTGGCTGGGCTATTATTGAAAAAAGTGACGTCGTCAGTAGCGGACATTCCGTAACCTTCGGTATCACCTTGGGACCAGTAATTAAAATCAATGTGTGCTTGTTCAAGGATTGCCTCCTCTTTTTTATTGTGTTCCATTGTCAAAAATATTTGTTGGATTATATATAATCTAAAATACAAAAATTATGAATCACATTAAACCAGCAGATCCTATTATTTTGTATTAGTCTTTTCGTCTCAATCAAAAAGTTTATACCATTTCAGTTGAATAGCAATTGATAACAGGACATTTAAAAGAACTGTTTACTCTTCCATTCCTATAACGTAAATTATTATCAATTATGCCGATCTGAAGTGAGACGGTGACAGGTTTTCCCATGTCGAATGGTATGCTGTTTAAGGACTAATGAATGTTATTGTATTTTACTCAAAAATTGATTAGATTTTATGCTATCAAAGTACTTGCCATGGAAAGAACAGGGGATTTCCGAAATCCTTCTCAGTCTTCTGAATACCGACAACTCGCGGCAATCATGTTCACCGATATTGTGAGCTACTCTAAGCTTATGAGTCAAAACGAACAACAGGCCCTGGACTTATTGCGTAAAAATCGGTTGATCCAGAAATCCCTGATCGAGCAGTATAATGGCAAATGGGTAAAGGAAATAGGCGATGGAGTGCTCTCTATGTTCCGAACTGCTTATGATTCACAGCAATGCGCCATATCCATTCAAAAAACAATCAGAGAACAGTGCAAATATCAGGTCCGGATTGGTATACACCTCGGTGACATCACTTTAGAAGAAGATGACGCTTTTGGGGATGGTGTTAACATTGCAGCTCGCATCCAATCTATAGCGGATCCTGGTGGAATTTATGTTTCAGAATCGGTATTTAGAGCAGTCATGGCCCGCAGTGACCATCCTGTACATGATCTTGGTGAAATTTATCTTAAGAACATTGCTCACCCAATCCGTATTTATGCTTTAGTTGGAGAGGGCTTGCCTTCTCCTTCCGATCAAATTCAAAAACCCGAGGGGCAGAAGGAAAAGTCACTATGGCCAAAATTTGCAGATGTCCCCGATGAAGAACAATTAATCGACAATCACCGGAAAATAAGTGATTTATCCATCGCTGTATTACCATTTAAGAACCTTAGCCCAGATCAGGAAAATCAATACTTTGCAGACGGGGTAATGGGGGATATTCTTAATAACCTTCAGCAAATGCATGAGTTAAAGGTGATTTCACAAACATCTGTTGAACAGTATAGAAATACTACCAAACCTATCTCCCAAATTGGTACTGAGTTAGGAGTAAACTATTTACTGGAAGGCAGTGTGCGCAAGGGCTATGATGAGATAATGATAACCGCCCAATTAATCAAAGCCAGGGATGACAGGCATATTTGGGCGGATAATTTTACCTCAGCTTATAGTACCAAAGGAATTTTTAACATTCAAAGGGAAATTGCCGAAAAGATCGTAAACGAATTACAACTGAAAATATCTCCTGATAAGGTAGCCGAAATTACGCAGCCCAAAACTAAAAATAAAAATGCCTATGATCATTATTTGCATGGAATGTACCATTGGTATCAAATGACATCCCAGGGCTTTGAAACAGCGCTTCGGTATTTCGAGTTAGCCAGGGAGGAGGATCCAAATTATGCACCAGCTTACGCAGGTATTGCTATGGTTTGGGGAGGCTATATTCAACATGGTTTGGTTTCACCAGAAGATGCTACGCCAAAAGTAAAAGAGGCAGCAGCTAAAGCTTTAGCATTAGACAGTTCACTTGCAGAAGTCCATTTTATGTTGGCCACGGTCATGCAGAGTGGATGGTGGGAATGGAATTGGGAGCTTGCCGAGAGAGAATTTAGAAAGACAATAGAATTGAATCCCAGTTTTGCGGAGGCCAGGATATATTATGCTCACCTATTAAACGTCCAGGGCCGTCCTGAGGAGGCTGAAATTCAGGCAAACAAAGCTATGGAAATTGAACCTTTCAATTCATTTATTCAAATCACTTATGCCATGCACCTGAACCTGGTGCGTAAGTATGAAGAATCAATCAAGGTGTTAAATAATAATCTTGCGATAGAGCCAAACAACAACTTTGCACTTTCAACGTTGCGCTCTTCCTATCATAATCTGCAAATGTATGATGAAGCGTTGGAAACCTGGGAAAAGTCTTTTGCGGCAAAAGGGGACCAGGTGGCAATAGAAGCATTAAAACGTGGCAGCCAGGAAGGCGGTTATCGTATGGCATTGCAACGGATCGCTGAACTGCTTATAGAACGAAGTGACACCAGTTTTATCACTCCCTGGCAAATCGCTACTCTTTATACTCGTGCCGGGAACAATCTTGAAGCACTTGACTGGCTGGAAAAAGCCTATCAGGACCGGGATTCTAATATGCCTTATATCAGTGTTGATCCAATTTTTGATGGGCTACGTGATAACCCTCGCTTTTTTGAGTTGCTGAGGAAAATGAAACTCCCCCGGATCATGTGAAAATAGAAATGGCAAGAATGTAATTCGTCTACCAAAAGTAGACTGATTTAAAGAAAAGGTTAAGAGATAGTATTTTACCTATCAGCTAAGATTGATTTGCGACAATAAAATGTATTCAAATGAGGACTATTTTTTTTATAAATCACTTACTTTAACAAATAAAAATCCCAAACAATTTTAACCCGAAATCGGCATTAGAAAATTTATTCCGTCTTTAAACTGCTGCAAAACAGTCCGTTGCACCCACTTATATCAACTCACAATAGCGGGGCTATGCCTCGTCTCAATAAGTGTCTGTTTTATTGCACTTTAAAGCCTCATTACAAAGTTCTATTGCCGAATTCGGGTTTAACAGTCTCAAGCATTTTTCAGACTGTGAAAAATTTCTATAAAACCAGGTCTTTTACCATGCATTAGCATATTCATTCTGAAAATCTTGATGGAGAGGTATAGTCCGCCCATTATAGAAAGAACCAATACCCCAATACTGCTCATGATTTGCCACAAGGGAATATCTGATGCTCCTAACCTTAACATAGTCTGAACTGGTGCTGTAATTGGGAATATCGTAAGCACAACCCAAATAGAACTGTTCGGAAAAGCAATAAATAAAGAAGAAAACCAGAGGGGGATAAAGCTTGCAAGCGTGTAAAACATTGATAACTGACCTCCTTCTGTGGCATTGGAGCTGATAGCGCCCACACCAATGGAGAGGACAGCAAATAGTAGATATCCCAAAACGAAATATACAATTCCCAGGAGAAGGAAACTACCAGGTATTTGAATATTACTCATAAATCCGCCGAAGGTGGATGATGCCAGATATAATAGCAAAGGTGCTGAGATCAACCATACCAGTACCTGTAACAGTCCGGCGGCTCCTAAAGCCAGGACTTTGCTGATAAGCAGTTGGCGAACGGATACTGAGGAAAACAATACTTCGATGAGCCGGCTTTCTTTTTCCTCTCCTAAACCGCTGATTAAGGAAGTAGCTCCAAACATAAGAGCGATGCCTAGCAGAAGGGAGAAAATACCCGGGATAATAAGATTGGCAATATTATTTTGTTCAAGTGTTTTATCTCCCGTTTCTGTGACCTGGGTGACCTCCACATTCAGAGGGGACACGATCAGGGTGACCATGTCCGGAGATACTTTATCCTTCAGAAGGTTTCCAGTCAGGAAATTTTTAATTATGGCCACAGTAATAGGAGAGGTGATTAGCTCTTCCTCAAGGGTATAACGATGTATCGCCCCTGATGATGTATAATCCGCAGGGATGATTATATATTCCGAAACATCCATCCTGATCAAAGCCTGGTTTGCATCCTCCTTAGAATCAAATGGGATCAGCTTTGTAAAACCATTAGAGGTTTGATCATTAAATATTCCAACTTCGTCAACGTAACCTATTGCCTTTATTTCTTTTTCTCCAGGCTCCGACAAGGTCGTTACCAACGCGATAATTCCAATTCCAAGGAGGGCTAGCACAGGTACGATTAGGGTCATTATGATCCAACTGATCCTCTTGATTGTATGTAAAAATTCGTGTTTGAATATTAAATAGGTTTTATTCATGATTTCCTCCGGCTATATTTAAAAATATTTCATTCAGGGATGGTGTTGTGATTTCAAAGCGGTTAATGGTTAATCCACGATCCCGTATTTGATCAAGAATGATTTGTGGTGTGGTGTCCGGTGCTAATACCAATTCAATAGAATCCTTATTAAACTTTTTATCAATCACACCAGGCAAGTCACCGAATTCTTCCACCACATTCACCTGGACAGAATTCTTACTGAATCTTGCCCTTGTTTCCTTCAAATCACCGTAAAGAACAGCCTGGCCCTTGTTTATCATTAATACCCGATCACAGAGCTCCTCTACTTTATTCATCTGATGCGTGCTCAGAATTATGGCTTTCCCTTCGTCCCTCAATTTGCCTATTATATTTTTAATAATTTCAGTGTTTAGAGGGTCAAGGCCCGAGAAGGGTTCATCAAGTATAATCAATTTCGGATCATGAATAATGGTGACAATAAACTGGATAATCTGTCCCATACCTTTGCTCATATTCTTGTTTTTGGTTTTTCTGTTTTCAAGCATACCGGTTTGTTCGAGTAAAACATTGGCTTTTTTTTCGGCCGAAACTTTATCCATACCTTTCAGGGTGGCAAGGTATACGATAAGGTCTATGGCGGTTAGTTTTTTATACAAGCCTCTCTCTTCAGGGAGGTAGCCAATTTGATTTTTGCAGCCTTCATTCATCTGATGGCCAAAAATTTTCACGTCGCCGGAATCAGGTTTCATGAAATCTAAAATTATTTTTATGGTACTGCTTTTACCTGCACCATTGGGTCCGATTAGGCCCAGGATTTCTCCAGGGTTGACGGAAAAGCTTAAATCCTTTACCGCAGTTTTGCCAGCGTAGGATTTGAACAAGTGGTGTACTTCAACCGCTTTCATATATATTTTTCTATTTTGTTTATATTATCCCTACGATTATCAAGAATTGTCGGGATTGTTATTTTTTTCTGTTGTAATTACTACTTTTCCTTTTGCCTGTCCTTCTCCAAGATAACGGAGCGCCTCAGAAACGTCTCGTAAGGGATAAGTTCTATCAATAACTGGCACTACCTTGCCGGCCTCATGAAGTTCAATCATATAAGCCAAATCCTTTTTGTTTTGCCTATGACCAAGGATACCCATTTTCTTGCTGCTAGTTATTGAAATCAAAGGTCCTATGAAGGCGGTTTGAAAAATAGTTGTCATTGAACCTCCGATCAGGACATATTTACCATTGGAACTTAAAGATCGTTTGGTATCGAAAATCGAACGTCTTGCCACAAAATCAAGAATCAGGTCATATTGCTGCCCATTTTTATTGAAATCTTCTTTTGTGTAATCAATTACATGGTCGGCCCCAATGGCTCGCATCATTTCCAATTTCCTTGTGCTGTCCACGCCAGTAACTTCAGCCCCAAATAATTTCGCAAGCTGCACCGAATACGTTCCTTGTCCACCACCTGCTCCATTAATCAAAACCTTTTTCTTGCCTGACCTGGAAGTAGGCTTGCCTGTATGGCTGTCCTGACCTTCTTGATCCAGTCCTTTATCTCGTAGCGCCTGGAGAGCGACGACCGCTGCTTGCGGTACCGCTGCTGCCTCCTCGAATGTTATACTAGCTGGCTTAAGCATCAATGCTTTCACAGGGGCACATACATATTCGGCGAAACCACCAAAACCATGAGCGAAAATATCTCCAAGTACTTCATCACCAGGTTGAAATTGCTTTACTTTTCTGCCTACTGATTCAACACGTCCGGCTATATCCGATCCCAGTATCTTATATTTAGGTTTTAGAAGTCCCCACATACGGACATATACCGGCTTTCCTGTCAGGAACTCCCAATCGGATGAATTTACGGATGCTGCTTTAACTTTTATCAGGACTTCATCATCCTTAGGACTTGGCTTCTCCACCTCTTTGAGTTGAAGAACCTCCGGCAAACCATATTTTTCATATACAATTGCTTTCATAAATCCTTAGTTTATTTCAATGTTATTACTACTTTTTTTTGCTGCAATAAAATAATTTGGTGGTTTATGAGATAAATGTTCAGTTTCAATAATTTGGAAATTTCCCTCAACAATTAAATCTTTTAAATCAGAGATATTATAATTTGTCACATATGGAATTATTCCAATTTTACTCAGAAGAGATAGGGAAAAACTTAAAAATGTGTTTTTCTCTCCCAGGGAAGCTGTGGCA
>Ga0316191_10004655_pt1 | contig 10254 bp, 9 predicted proteins | sample Eddworburr2cm_MG_FD_204928 | JGI IMG/M metagenome (GOLD analysis project Ga0316191, IMG submission 204928) | Coastal sediment microbial communities from Maine, United States - Eddy worm burrow 2 cm | ecosystem: Environmental > Aquatic > Marine > Coastal > Sediment | place: USA: Maine | collected... | reverse complement strand
CATGAGCAGGTGAAAGCGAAATACAACCTGGTGAAGCGTTGGGATCGCGCCGGGCGTATGGCGGATACCCAGGAATTTACCAACCTCGCGTTTGCCAGGGAGCGCTTCTCTGATGAATTGATGGAGGAATTGCACAAGGTGGCACCGTCAGTGATTGAAGAGCACGGCAAAGCCCTGGTGATCAAGCATGTTTACGTGGAGCGCCGTATGACACCGCTAAACCTGTATCTGCAAAATGCCAATGATGAGCAGGTGGAGGCGGTGATGGATGAGTATGGCAATGCCATCAAGCAGTTGGCGTCAGCCAATATTTTCCCCGGGGATATGCTGCTAAAGAATTTTGGGGTGACCCGACACGGGCGGGTAGTGTTCTATGACTATGATGAAATCGTGCCCTTGATGGACTGCAAGTTCCGCAAAATACCCGAGCCGCGCACCGAGGCCGAGGAGATGGCCAGCAAACCCTGGTACACAGTCGGTCCCAACGATATCTTCCCCGAGGAATTCCGCCTGTTCTTCTCTGGCAACCAGCGGGCGCGCAAGGTATTCGACAAACTGCACAGTGATATTTACGAAGCTTCCTTCTGGCAGGGTTTGCAGGAACGTATCAGCAGCGGCCATGTTGAAGATTTCTTTCCCTATCGTCGGGAAATGCGCTTCGACCGCTCTCCCGTCGCTGCAGCCGAGAGCGCCTGATGGCTGCAATCTATCTGATTCGACATGGGCAGGCATCGTTCGGTGCTGAGGACTACGACAAGCTCTCGGAACTGGGTTGCCGGCAAGCCAGCGTTGCCGGTGAATACCTGGCCAAGTGTGGCATTGTCTTTGATGCCATCTATAGCGGTGATCTGTTACGCCAGCGCGAAACCGCGCAACTGGCCACGGCCAGCCAGCCCGCTGCACTGGAGCTGCACATTGACCCGCGCTTCAATGAGATTCAGAACGATCAGCAGCTCAAGTACCTGGTGCCCGAGGTTATCAAGACCAACCCTGTGGTACAGCGCCTGATGGAGCGAGGCTTGTCCAACAGCAAGGACTACCAGAAGGTAATTGACGCGGTATTTAATTACTGGGTCTCGCCTGAGTGCGATGACACGCGTATCCAAAGCTGGGCCGATTACTCTGATGGTGTACGCCAGGCGTTGCACGATGTGATGGTGGAGCAGGGCGCAGGTAAGACCGTGGGAATTTTTACGTCTGGCGGCACCATCGCCACGGCAGTGGCCCAGGTTTTGGGATTGAGCGGTGAGCAGACCTACCGCTTCTATGAGCCTATTTTCAATTGCTCAGTGAGTCAGTTGTTTTATAGCGGTACCCGGGTGTCCCTGTCCTATTTCAATGACCGTTCTTTCCTGCAGGTGCTGGGTACCCAGCGTGGTGAGAACCTGATCAGCTATCGCTGACGCGCCGGCATAGAAATGGATATCTACCTGGTGCGTCACGGCGAGGCAGCTGCAAGTTGGGCGCAATCCGCCGACCCGGGATTGAGTGAGTTGGGTCAGCGCCAGGCGCAACTGGCTGCCGATAAGTTGTTGCCAGATCTAAGCCGGAGCGTGCAATTGTTCAGCAGTCCCTTGCTACGTGCGCTTGAAACTGCGCAACCTCTGGCCAGGGCGCTGGATAAGCAGATTGTCACTAATGATGTTTTTCGGGAAATACCCGCCCCGGTGCCCCTCGACCAACGACAGACCTGGCTGCGTCAGTTCATGCGGGAACACTGGGACACCCAGGTCGAAAGCCTGCACCAGTGGCGCGATGGCCTGTACGAGCAGTTACTGGGGCTGCGTGAACCGAGTGTGGTATTTACGCACTTCCTGGTGATTAACGCGGTGGTAGGCAGGATTCAACAGCGTGAGGAAACCCTGTGTTTCTGGCCGGATAATGCCTCTATTACCCATCTCACCCTGACCGCGGGGTCTCTAGGGTTGGTCAAACTGGGCGACGAGTTGTCTACTGTAGTAAATTAGGACTTCTCGCTTACCCGCAGCAGAGTTTCCTGCACTGTCGATGCAACCAGTACCCCCTCTCGTGTGTAGAAGCTGCCGCGGCTGAATCCTCTGGCTCCGGATGCACTGGGGCTGTCCATGGAATACAGCAGGTAGTCGTCAGCGCGAAAAGGGCGGTGGAACCACAAGCCATGATCCAGGCTGGCAGCGCTGAGATTCTTACTGTGCCCGGTATAGGGATGGGGCAACAGCGCTGCTCCCAGCAGGGCAAAATCTGACATGAAGGCCAGCACCGTCTGGTGCCTGCAGGGGTCATCACCCAGGTCGCCCAGGGCCCGAAACCAGATATGCTGTTCCGGTGTCGTCGGCTGGGGATCGAGGTAATTCCTGCGTGTGACCGGCCTGCGCTCTATGGTGTGTATCCGCGGTGGCTGGAACTCACCCGGATGCTCTGTTGCCATGCGGGTAAAGAAGTCGAAATCCGTTTCCAGCTCCTCGGGCGGCGCAACATCAGGCCGCTCGAACTGATGAGATAGACCGGATTCCTCGCAATGAAAAGACACCGAGGTATTGAAGATTGCGACGCCGTCCTGCTTGGCTACCACCCGTCGTGTGGTGAAACTCCTGCCGTCACGGATCGGGTCAACTTCGTAAACAATCTGTTTTTGCGGATTCCCCGGGCGCAGGAAATAACCATGCAGGGAGTGCGCCGTGCGCTCATGGGCAACCGTCCTGATCGCGGCATTGAGAGCCTGCGCCAGCACCTGCCCGCCAAAAACGCGCGCCGGGCTGCGGGGGCTGTTGCCTATGAACAGGTATTTGTCGATCTGTTCTACTTCCAGGTAACGCAATAATTTTTCCAGGCTTTCACTCACCACCAGTTACTCCTGCGCTGCCACTGTTTGGCGTTACACCGCGAGGCAATAGGCCGTTAAAGAAGACATCGAAATACTCGATAGCCGCGGTGTCCGGATCGTCAACTTTACGCCATAGCTTGATATTCATTGCTGCGTTCACCGCACCGGCTATCAGGTTCTGTGCGACGAAGGTGCTGACCGGGCGCACACTGCCATCCTCTATTCCCTCACGGATAAACTCGCCGAAGCGCTGGTTGGCTGCGTCGGTGCGAGCGAGAACTTTCTTGCGTCGCGCCATGGGTAAGGCCGTGATGGTGTTGTAGCGGATCAATGGACCCCTTTCGGAATTCTGTACATGGAAGATCCTGCGGCAGGAAAGGTCGATTTTTTCCAAACCGGAATCCGGGCTTTGCGCGGCCTCGGAATAGATTCTCTCGGTGATCTCCAGGGACCGGCTGTAGCAGTTGAAGAGTAAGTCCTCCTTATTTTTGATGTGGTAATAGAACGCTCCCTTGGACACATTCAGGCGTTCGGCAATTTCATCCAGGGACGTGCCGTTGAAGCCCTTCCGGTTGAAGTACCAGGTGCCCGTTTTGAAGAAGGCCTCCTGCTTCAGGCGATTTTGTTCGGCGCGGTTAAAACCCTGTAGAGCATCATCATTCTCGTCGCCATAGGCGATGGCACGGTGGGCGTAGCTGCCCGTTTTGCCATATAGACCGTGGGCGATAATATCGAGCGCCTCACGTGCGGTGCTTGTCACCTGTTCCCTGGGTACCTGGTGTAGCCAGGAGAAGGTCCAGTCCACCGAGCCCAGCATGGCCCTGGTGACTGACGTGGGTTCGCACTCGCGTATTTCTCCCTGGGCAATACCATCGCGCAGGTACTGTCTAAGACGCTTGAACATGTCTATGTAGCGGCTTTCTACTTCCTCGCGCTGCGCCCCTTTAAGTGCGGCTATTTCCAGCAGGGCGGCAATATGTGGGCCTCGCCCTTCCTGGGCCGCCAACCAGTTATCGAAGTGTTGCAGGAAAAAAGCAGATGCTCTATCAATAGCGCCACTGTGAGCTTGCTCAATTTCGTCCAGTTTGCTGTGGTGATGATCCAGCGCTGCCATATAGCACTGGTAGATCAGCTCTTCCTTGGTTTTGACATAGTAGTAGAGGCTGGTTTTGGTGAGACCCAGGCTCTCGGCGATATCACGCAGTGTGGTGGCACGCGAACCTTTGTAATTGAACAATTTCGCTGACTGGGACAGGATCGCGGCTCGCTTGGCGTCGTGCTGAGCCGTGCGATTGAACGGTGATGACGTTTTACCTGTGGACATTCGTTCTTAATTCCGGGAGGGCGGATAGGGGAGGCGTGGATTTCCTACTCTATAGTCTAAGATTCAAACTTTAAGTATTATTTTTGTCGCTGTCTATAGAATCTTGTAATTACTGTGTATTCGCGCCGGCTACGCTGATGTGTAACCACTTCCTGGACCGGTAACGGCTGGTTAGCATGGCAGCCTTTATGCCGTAGTCCAGGATCATCACTGCGAAGATCCAGTACACCGATAGCCCGAGGCTGGCTGCCAGCCAGGCCGGCAGTAGTCGGCCCAGTATAATGCCGCAGAAAGTGGCCAGCAGTGGATAGCGGGTGTCACCTGCACCCCTTAGGGCGCCAGACAGCGTGAATTCGCAGGCCATAAGCGGCTGTACCAGTGCGATGATGTAAATGAATGCCACGGTGAGCTCTACGACTTCCGGCTCATCAATCATGAACCTGGCGAGGTCCGTGGCGAAATAAGCCAGTGCCACGGAAAACAATGTCATCGCCGCGACCGCCATGCGCAACGAGCGCCACCCTGCTGCGACCGCCAATTCCGGCTTACCTGCGCCCAGCTGTTGGCCTACCAGCGTAGCTGCGGCTATACCGAAGCCAAACCCGACCACAATAGAGAAAGAAACCAGGCTGATACCTATGCCATAGGCGGCGTAAGCCGTGGTTCCGTATTGCCCGACAATGGCAAAAAACACCAGGAAAGCGAGCTGTACGATACCCTGTTCGAGCACGGCCGGCGCGCCAATGGATATTAACTGCCGGGTTGTGGCACGGTCGATAGAGGCAATTTTCAGCGCCTTGAGCTCATAGTGCCCACGCCACCACCGCAGGAAAAATACCGCCGTGACCAGTAAGGCTCCAACGCTGCCGCCCAGGGCTACGCCAGCGACGCCAAATTTGGGGACCGGCCCGACACCGAATGCCGCGATATAGGCGAAGGTGACGTTGAGTACCGAGCTGAAAAACAGGTACCACAGGGGTGTAATGACGTTACCTATGGCGCGCAACGCAGTGCCCAGCATCATATTTACCGCGGAGAAGACGTTGAATACCCCCAACCAGAAGACGAAACTGGCCGCGGTGGCGGTGGTTTGTTCATCCAGTCCGAACAGGCCCGCAATCCACCTGGGGGCTAATAGTGCAGGCAGGCTCAGGGCCGCGCCCAGCGCTATGGATAACAGCACGGTGGTCCAGGTGACCTGCTCTGCCCGATCTACCTGGTTGGCGCCCCAGTGCCGTGCGATAAGGGCCGTTGCTGCGACCGATACGCCCATGAGTATGGCCTGGATAAGGAAGAACACACGGTGACCCGTGGTGACCGCGGCGACCGCGCTGGTGCCCAGGTCAGATACGATCTTGATATGCAGGAAACCTACGGTAGTGAACAGCAGGTTGGACAGGATGCTGGGCCAGGCCAGTTGCCAGACCCGGTGGCTGGTGGAGGCTGTCGCATTGTCTGGAGATGAGGGCAAAGAGTATTCCCGGTGTGTGAACTCCTAGTCTAGCAGCTTACAGGCGGCGAGCAGGCTCAGCCGAGATCCATGCACTGACTGTGGCGAAAACAATCCGTGGTGTGATCATTAACCATACCAGTCGCCTGCATGTGGGCATAAATAATGGTGGACCCTACAAAGGTAAAGCCGCGCTTTTTCATATCCTTGCTGATGGTATCCGATAGTGGTGTGGTAGCGGGTACTTCAGCCAGAGAGGGCCATTGGTTCCGTATGGGTCGGCCATCTACGAAATCCCAGATATAGTCTGAGAAACTGCCAAACTTCGCCTGCACCTCGAGAAAAGCGAGGGCATTTTTGCGGGCACCATAAACCTTGAGGCGGTTGCGGATGATACGCGGATCCAGGAGGATCTTTTCCAGCTTTTTGTCGCTGTATTTGGCGATTTTCCCTGCGTCCAATCTGTCGAACAGGGCGTGATAGCCCTCTCGCTTGCGCAAAATGGTTATCCATGACAGACCTGCCTGGGCGCCTTCGAGAATCAGGAATTCGAATAGCCTGGCGTCATCCCTGACTGGTACGCCCCACTCCTTGTCGTGGTAGTCAATGTACAGTGGGTCGTTCCCACACCAGCCGCAGCGCGATATCATCAGCGTTTCTCCGTAAACTCACGGCAACTCAGGATATCCCCTGCTCGCCGGATTTCGATAATAACCGTGGTGATGGCCTAATGACAGATACGATTCTCTACTCCCGAACCGGACATATAGGTCGCCTGGTTCTGAATAATCCTGAGCGGCACAATTCTCTTGGGCAGGAGCAACTGGAGGCTATTCAGGCGCGATTGGCTGAAGTCGCCGCCGATGAGCAGGTGCGAGTGCTGGTGGTGACTGGTGCCGGCGAGAAGACTTTTTGCGCGGGCGCTTCGCTAGCGCAACTGGGGGCGGGACAAATGAGCGGAGATTGTTTCCAGCACACCACCGGTCAACTGGCGGGATTGGCAATACCTACCATTTGCGCGCTGAACGGGAATGTTTTTGGTGGCGGGGTGGAATTAGCCCTGAGCTGTGACTTTCGCATTGGCCTTGAGGGTAGTCGCATGCGCGTGCCCGCTGCGGCTATCGGCCTGTGCTACCCGCTCAGTGGCATTAATCTCTTTGTAGAGCGCCTTGGGGTAAACCTGGCCAAACGTATACTGGTTGCCTCTGAAGAGTTTGACGCGGAAGCGATGCTGGGAATCGGTTTTCTCGATCACCTGGTATTACCTGCCCAATTGGAAGAAACCACGGCACAGCTTGCTCAACACATTGCCGATCTGGCCCCTATGGCAGTGCGCGCCATGAAGAACATACTGCAGCAGGCGGCATCAGGTGACCTGGACATGGATAATGCCAGGTCATTGTCCCTGGCCTGTGCGGAATCAGAGGATATTCAAGAGGGCTTTGCAGCTCAGCGCGAGAAGCGCAAGCCGCAGTTTAAAGGGAGCTAGCTGCTAGCGAGATACGGGTGCCAGGGGACCGTGACAATTCAGCTCCCGGTCAATTGCCATCCATGGGAGCCCGAGGTTTTCCAGCCACCTGATTCCCGCCTGCTCGGTCTTCAAGCGGGCAATACTGGCTGCGCTGCAGGCAGTCAGGCAATTGTCGGCAGTAACTGCGACACTGACCAGACCCGGTATGGGCTGGCCATCAACGGGGCTGAGCGCCCGGCCGAAACGTTCTCCACCGTGAGTGACGCAGCGCTCGAAGTTGCCTCGAAGGGCGAAACCCCTGTGGTTGAGCTTTAAGCGGGTTATTCCCGCGTGGGAACCCCTGGGAAAGCGGACGCCGATCAACCAGTTGGCGCCGTCGGGTTGCTTGCCTATAGTGGCTATATCCTGATCCATTTCAATAAGTGCATTACTTGCGCCCTGTTTCAGTAAAATTTTGCGCACTGAATCGATTGCGTAGGGACGCATACAGCTGTTGAGATCAATCACCATGCCTTTTTCTGGCAAACAGACACCCTCTTGCGACAGGTCAACTCTTGACCAGCCTACAAGCTTGAGTATGCCCTTTAACTGATTTTCCGACGCGAGGAGGGTGCCTTGATCGTTGTAGCAGTTCTGCAGCAATCGGGTGGATGGGTCGAACAGGTGCTTACTCTCCTCCCACAAGGCTGCCACATAGTGAAACAGGCTGCGAGCTTCCGCGTCGAGGGGGGTGATACTGCCTGTTCCGGCGTCCTGGTTTATACGGCTGATAATACTCTGGGGGTCATAGGCACTGAACTTTCTCTCCAGGCGCAGGAGTTCTTCTTTTGCAGCTGCCAGTAAAGCCGGCCCCCGGTCTGTGCTGTTATCCACAACCAGGTGGCAAGAACTGCCAAACGCGTGTATGCGCACTTCTGATTTATCGATGATCACAGCGGGTGCTCATGTGTGCTTATGCCTGAAATAGTGTACTCAATGGCTGTCGTTGACAATCTATCACCAGCGGGGGTGGGGTGGCCAGACGTCAGCCGACTTTATTCATTGACTGGTTTGCGAAAGTGAGTGAGACCTCTGTGCCATTGTGTCGTGAAAATTCTATCCTGGCCGAGAGCTTTCTGGCCATGGAATAGATAATGCCCAGCCCCATGGTATTTGCCGGGGCTATAGTCAGTTGCTCTGGAATACCGACGCCATTGTCTGTAATGCTCAGCGTTGATCGGGAACTATTTTCAGTTTCTGTGGACAAGGATACCTGCAGATAGTTGGCCGTGGATGAATCCACGAAAGCATGCTGCATGGCATTCTCGACTGCTTCGTGTATGACAAGCGCAATGGGAGAGGCCAGATCTGCGGGTATAAGGTCGGGGGTGACATCGTTGATGGTGATGATGGATTCATGGTCAATGTGCGACGCCTTGATTTTCTCTGAGAAAATGAAGTCAGTGTATTTGCGCAGATCTGCCATGAGACCGTTGTCATGAAAGAACAAGCAGCCCTCGAGTCGCTCCAGAGACGTAACTATGTCGATGCATTTCTCCGCAGTATCGGCTGCCAATTCATCGGCAAGGTAGTTTTTTTGCTCCTCGATAAAGTCGCGAATCAGCGCTAATGTCGCGACATTATGATGATGAGCGACAGTAATTAACTCGTTATTTAATTCCTGGTGTTCCTGGATATCGTCATAGGCGCGCTCTTCATTCTCGCGCATGGTGATCGCCATATCATTGGCGCGGCGGTTTATGGCGTAACTGTCATAGGTGCGCTTGCCAAGCCAGGAAAAGAAAGCAAACAATCCGATATACGCGCACCAGGCCCACCAGGCGAACCAGGGCGGTGGAAGAACCTCTACGTTGATTGATATACCTTCACGATTCCATACATCCGAAGAATTCGCGCCCTGTACTCGAAAAACATAATTACCGGCGGGAAGGTTCGTGTAAGTCGCAGTATTCCTGGTGCCGTTCTCTATCCAATCTGGATCGAAACCCTCCAGCTTGTAGCGGAACTGATTATTTTCCGGATCGATAAAATCCAGCACGCTGAATTCGAAAGTTACGAAGTAGTTTTTGTGGGTTAGTTGGACTTTACGAAATATTGCTGGATCTACTACCTTTATGTCGACGGCGTCCGCAATAAGTAAGTTCGTGAGTCTAACTTCCGGTATTAAAGTGTCCAGTGTAAACTGAGATGGATCAAATCGGACGTAACCGTTACTGCCACCGAAATATAGGTTACCTTCGACGTCTTTATGTGAAACTGAAAAATCAAATTTTTGATTCTGCAATCCATATCGCGCAGATATAACACTGCTATTTTTTGTTATAGGATTAATTCTAATAAGGCCAGAGTTTGTTGAGCACCAAATGAAACCATGGTCATCTACTTCCATTGAGTAAATAGATCTCGCTCTTTTCCCCGTGGTAATAACTCGCTCTATATTGGAAGAATCGTTTCTTGCCAAAAATTCTCTTGGCCAAAAGAATAGGCCATGGTGCATTGTTCCTAGCCATAGGTCGCCTGTCGAAGCCTCTGCTATCTGCCAGAAAAGGGGAGCAGATTTACCGGATGGCGCTAAGTTATCTGTTGGCACTTTTAGCAGAGTCTTTTCCGCCGCATCATAGCTATATAATCCAGATTCAGTTCCGGCCCAGATAACTCCATTACTTGTTTCGAACAATAGTATCACTCTTAGATTATCACCAGATCTGAAAACTACTTTTTTATCCGGCGATATCACATTGAGGCCCGCGCCATATGTACCTATGAGAGTCTCGCCGCTTCTCGTGGTTAGAATTGCGCTTATAGAGTCTGATGACAAATTTTCAGTTGTTTTTGTACTAAATCTGGAAAAGCTATCACCAGTATGTGATTCGAATTCGAGTCCATTTGAGCGGTATCCAACCCACATTCCGTCGGAATCCATGTGTAGTGTCATTACCTTGCGGTTAGTCAAATATGAATCTGGATTTGAATCTGAATAAGGCGTATGAATATTGCCGCCAGGCTTGTACGTAAACAGTCCGGCATATGTCGCAATCTTAATGCCAGTCCTACTAGAACCTCCGATGGCCACCAGAGACTCTAGATTTGGTTCTGCTGCTGGGCCAAAAGATTTAAAGATTGATGGAATCATGTAGTTCAGGCCGGTGTAAGTACCTATCCAATATATTCCGTTGTTTGTTTTTGAAATTGAAATAACTTCATTA
>Ga0316191_10004654_pt1 | contig 10254 bp, 13 predicted proteins | sample Eddworburr2cm_MG_FD_204928 | JGI IMG/M metagenome (GOLD analysis project Ga0316191, IMG submission 204928) | Coastal sediment microbial communities from Maine, United States - Eddy worm burrow 2 cm | ecosystem: Environmental > Aquatic > Marine > Coastal > Sediment | place: USA: Maine... | reverse complement strand
TCAACGAGCATCTCCGCGGCATTAGCCCGTGATAACCATGGCGGCTTAGTAGCCACTGGCCCTGGCACGATCGAGTCGGCGCACAAAATCGCCCATGATCATACGGTACAGTTCATCGCCCAGGTAGACATCCTCCACACCCGTGTCGATGGAGGGGTTATCATTGACTTCTATAATGACTGCGCGCTGCCCGCTGATCTTGATATCCACTCCGAACAGGCCATCTCCGACCAGCCGGGCAGCCCGGGTGGCGATCCTGGTGACGTCGCGCGGGACATGCTGGATGCCAACTGTCTCGGCTTTGCCACTGCGATACTTGCTGGCGGCATGGTTGTAAATCTGCCAGTGCCCGCGAGCCATGTGATACTTGCAGGCATAAACCGGGCGCTGGTTCAGTATACCGATACGCCAGTCGTAGTCGGTCGGCATAAACTCCTGCAGTAGTACGATGGCCGAGCGCCTGAACATGGTTGCCAGGTGCTGCCGCAGTTCCTCATGGGTGCCGGCCTTCTCCACGCCGATAGAAAAGGAACCGTCCGGTATCTTGAGGATGACCGGAAAACCAAGGTCGCCCTCCAGCCGCTCGAAGTCTACCGGCTGGTCGCGCAACAGCAGGCAGGTCCGGGGCCGGGGAATATTGTGGGTATCCAGAAGCCGGTCGAGAAATACCTTGTTCGAACAGCGCAGGATGGCGTCCGGGCAGTCGATAACCACCAGCCCCTCGTTTTCTGCCTGCTTTGCGAACCGGTAGGTATGGTGGTTCACCGCCGTTGTTTCCCTAATAAACAGGGCATCATATTCTGCCAGGCGACCGAAATCGTCGGCCGTAATCAGTTCCACGTCGAGTCCCACATCGTTGCCCGCGCGCACGAACTTGCGCAACGCAGCACGGTTGCTCGGCGGCAGCGCTTCATCCGGGTTGTAGAGTATCGCCATGTCATAGCGGAACTGCCGCCGGTTGCGCGGCTTGCGCCAGACACTCTTGCAAAACATGTCGAGCGTGTCACCGAAAAACGACTGCTCGTCGTCATCCAGTTCCTGCATGGTGCCAAAACGCACCTCCGCCACCCTCCATGCCGTTGTCCTGTGCAACACTACCCGCAGCAGTGGCGCACTGTAGCGTTCGAACAGCAGGCGAGAAAATCCCGCCAGTTCAGGGGTGCTGCATTTTCCGAATACCACCAGAAATTCCAGGACATCCGGCTCCACCTCACCAAGCGTGTGCAGATAGGCTTCGACCGAGCGTTTCAGATCGGTATCAAACAGGCGGTAATGGTCAAAATTGTGCAGGTCATTGATAGTACTGACCGCGGGCACGACCTTTTCACCGCAGGCCTCGGCCAGCAATGAGCAATAGTAGCCAGTACCCAGGTATTCCAGGCCACTGCACATATTGATTATGTAACCCGGCTTCGACTCAGACTGCGTATACTGCAGGTAGTCACTCGCGGTGATCACCTGCTCGCTTGGGGCATAAGGCGACCAGACCTGAGCATCATCCACGATGATGCGGAATTGTTTCATGGGATTCGGAATGCCTCGCAAGATGCCGACGCCGCCAGTGGCGCGGTGCGGAATTTCGCACCAATGTAACAGCTTGGCAAGCTATTTCAGCACCAGCGCGTCACGGGACACGTTCCCGTGCACTGCCTGCCACACAGCCGGTCTATGCCAGGCAAACCCTGCCGATGAGCTGATGCAGCAGTTGCCCGGTACGCTGCAGGGCAGCAACAGTGACACACTCGTCCGGCTTGTGAGCCCGGGCCAGATCACCGGGCCCGCATACCACCACATCCATACCCAGCTGCTGCAGGAAGGGCGCTTCGCTGCCGAAGGCCACCGCCTCTGCGGTGTGACCTGTCAGGTCTTCCAGCGTCCTTACCCAGGCCGATGCCGGCGCAGCCTCGAAGGCCGGGATCACCACGTCCAGCGGACGCAGTTGCCAAACCAGCTCGCTGTCCGCCAGGGCCTGTGTCAGTTGCTGTTCCAGTTCCTGCTGGAGTGCGTCCCACTGCATGGCCGGCAGGGTTCGCAGGTCGAAATGCAGTGTGCAGCTGCCGCAGATACGGTTGGCATTGTCGCCGCCTGCAATACGTCCGAAGTTCAGTGTAGGAACCGGCACCTCGAACGCAGGATTGCAGTAGCGGTGTGCCAGGCTGTTGCGCCAGGTGTCCAGGACATTGAGCGCCCGTCGCATACCGTCGATCGCATTGCGTCCGGCGTCCGGTGTGCTCGAGTGCCCCGAGTTCCCGCTAATCTCCAGGGCCAGCATACCGACCCCCTTGTGCATGTGTACCGGGCACAGGCCGGTCGGCTCACCTATCAGCGCATACCGTCCACGTGGAATGCCCAGCTCCACCAGCCGCTGTGCACCCAGCATGCTGGATTCCTCGTCAGCCGTGAACAGCAGGGTCAGGGGATGCTGCAGCTGCCGTGCGTGGTACGCGACGGCCACCTCTATGGCCACGGCCAGAAAACCCTTCATGTCGGTGGTGCCCAGTCCGTAGAACCGCTCGTGCCGCAGCTCCAGCGACCAGGGAGAAGACCGCCACAGCGCCGGGTCGCACGGTACCGTATCCGTATGCCCGGACAGGACCAGTCCATCGTCACCACTACCCAGCGTGGCAATCAGGTTGGCCTTGGGCCTTTCTGTATCCAGCTGGACACGCTCACAGTGGAAGCCGGCTGGTTGCAGCCAGGCCTCCAGCTGCTTGACCAATTCCAGGTTGGACTGATCGAGTTCCGGGTTGACGCTGCTGACCGTGGAGATGGCAACAAGGCGCGCGAGAATTTCCTGCAGGGATGGCATGAGTGTGTAAGCCGCGGTAAATTAGTTAAAAATGCTTCCATCCGGGGCATCACTGACCGCATGATAGTCGCCCCGGACTTCCCAGAGTTTAACCATGAACCGTGCCGCAACCCTAGAAGATATTTCCGCCCTGGTCGCGCTCGAAGAACGCTGTTTCGATGAGGACAGGATCAGCCGGCGGCAGTTCCGCCACCTCATCACCAGGGGCAATGCAAGGGTGCTGGTGATGGAACAGGCCGGCAAGCTTGTCGGTAACGTGGTACTGCTGTTCTCGAGGGCAACCTCGGTAGCACGCCTGTATTCGCTGGCAGTTGATCCGGGCATGCGCGGCCGGGGGCTGGCACGGCAACTGGTGCAGGATGCAGAAAAGGCAGTTTGGGCACATCATCGTGCCTATATGCGCCTTGAGGTGCGCCAGGACAACCTGCCGGCAATTGCACTGTATGAACGGCTTGGCTACCGGAGGTTCGGGCAAGTGGAAGATTACTACGCCGATCATACCGCGGCATGGCGTTATGAGAAGTCACTGTTTCCGGAACTCCACCCTGCCCTGCGCCAGGTCATCTGGTACGAACAAAGTCTGGACTTCACCTGCGGTCCTGCCGCGCTGATGATGGCGATGGCCACACTGGATCCGGAGATAGTGCCGGAGCGCAAACTGGAACTGCGTTTGTGGCGCGAAGCCACCACGGTCTTCATGACCTCGGGGCATGGAGGCTGTGGCCCCTACGGCCTGGCCCTGGCGGCGGCCCGACGGGGTTTCGGGGTACAGGTGTATGTCAGCGATAAGGGGGTACACCTGGGGGACTCGGTGCGCAGCGAGGAAAAGAAGGAGGTCATGCGCCTGGTGCAGGAAGACATGCTGGAACAGTTACGGGCCATGACTGTACAGGTCACCATCGGCACCATCACGGATGCGGAAATGGAAGCCGCTTTTACAGCCGGTGCCCTGCCGCTGGTGCTGATCTCCTCGTGGCAGATCTACCGGGAGCGTTTCCCCCACTGGGTAGTGGTTACCGGTTTTGACGAGCATTTCGTCTACGTGAACGACCCGTACGTCGATCATGAACAGGGAGAAACAGCGCTCGACTCCATCCACATGCCGATCGCCCGTGAGCGTTTTGCGCAAATGGCCCGCTACGGCCGGGTAAAACTGCAGGCCGTGGTGATCCTGGCAGCACCCGTGTGAACAAGCCATCCGGCGCGGAGCCAATTTTCTGTTGCATTTCTGCTGCCAGTGCATAGAATGCGCGCCACTTGAATAAATCATGGATTATTTATGCGCTTGCGCTAAACACGCGTTGTCCCCCACACGGATCAGCGCGTTGACACTCTCTAATGGTAACGACTGTATCTGGAGGACACCTTCGATGGGGCTAAACACAGCCACTGATGGCTATCTGCACGAGGGCATTTGGCCGGTTCATGACCAGGAAGCAGACAGCACTGCCGTACTGGACCATTTCACCACCAGAAACGGCATTGAATTTGCCGGCACCCATCTGATCATTGACCTCTGGGGGGCACGGCATCTGGATAACCTGGCCCTGATGGAAGCTACGCTTCGCCGGGCTGTCACTGTTGCCGGGGCCACGCTGCTGCACATTCATCTGCACCACTTTACCCCGAATGGCGGAATCTCCGGTGTCGCGGTACTCGCGGAATCCCATATCAGCGTGCATACCTGGCCGGAACGCGACTACGCCGCATTCGACATCTTCATGTGCGGTGATGCACAGCCCGAACTGGCAATACCGGTGCTGAAACAGGCCTTCCTTCCCGACAGCATGAACATCAACGAGCATCTCCGCGGCATTAGCCCGGGATAACCATGAAACACTTCAAGGAAACCCTTTACGATTCGATTTGCCAGGAATTTCGCATCGACAAGCTGTATTTCGAGCATAAAACCGATTTCCAGCATTTGATGATCTTTCACAATGCACAACTCGGTCGCGTCATGACACTGGACGGCGTGGTGCAGACCACCGAGGCCGATGAGTTTGTCTACCATGAAATGATGGCGCATGTACCCATGTTCGCGCATGGGCGCGCCAGGCGAGTTTTGATTGTCGGTGGCGGTGATGGCGGCATGCTGCGAGAAGTCCTGAAACATCCGGTTGAACATGTTACCCAGGTTGAAATAGATCAGGCAGTCGTCGACATGGCAATAGCATATTTGCCTAACCATTCAGCTGGCAGCTATGATGACCCGCGGCTGAATCTGGTGATCGCTGATGGTATGGATTTTGTGCGCGAGTCCGGTGAGCAGTTTGATATCATCATCTCGGACAGCACCGACCCCATTGGACCGGGCGAAATACTGTTTACCGAAACTTTCTATGCGGCGGCAAAACGCTGCCTCAACGAAGGCGGCATCATGGCCACCCAGAATGGCGTACCATTCTTTCAGCCGGATGAGTTAAGGACAACCTGGCAGCGCATGGCACCTCACTTTGAAGACATGGGTTTTTATTGCGCGCCGGTACCCACTTACTACGGCGGGTTTATGGCCTTCGCGTGGGGTACCGACATCCCCTCCCTGCGGAACATCGCCCCGCAAATATTGCAGGAACGCTTTGCAGACAGCGGTATACGGACGCGCTACTATAACCCCGCCATCCACAGCGCTGCGTTTGCCTTGCCACAATACATGATCGATGCTCTCAACGAGGCCAGCTAGTGGCGGACTCGCGCCGCATTCTTATCGGCGCCACTGCTGAAGAGCGCGCACGCCTTGAGGCGTTGGTGGCGCAACACGGCTCACCGTTATTGTTGTTTGATCCTTCGACACTCAGACAGCAATACCAGGCCTTAAAGAAGGCACTACCCGGCATCGACCTGTATTATGCCGTCAAGGCACATCCCAACGAACGCATTATTCGCGAACTGGATGCGCTCGACGCCGGCTTTGATGTCGCCTCGGCGGGTGAGATGGATATGCTTATGGATTTGAAAATCTCCGGACGGCGCACCATTCACACCCACCCGATCAAAAAGGATCAGGAAATCCGTGATGCACTGCGGTTTGGCGCAACGACCTTTGTCGTCGACAGCATCGATGAACTCAAAAAGCTGACACCATACCGCGCCCGTGTCGGCATCCTGCTCAGGATCAGTTTTCGCAGCACCCAGGCAGTGGTGGATTTATCGCGCAAGTTTGGATGCGAGTCCGACGATGCACCCGCCATCATCCATGCAGCGACTGCACTCGGCCTTCATATCAAGGGTTTGTCATTCCATGTTGGCTCACAATGCAGCAATGCAGACAAACATGTCGAAGCGATCAGGCATTGTCACAAGATCATGCTGCAACTCAATAGCAGCGGCTGTACCCCCATGAGTTGTCTGGATATCGGTGGTGGTTTTCCGGCCGATTATGCACTGGAAGGGTTCGATATCGGCTTGTTTTGCGCTCCCATCCGCAAGGCACTGGCCGAATTACCCAACGACTGGCATATACTTGCGGAGCCCGGTCGTTTTTTGATTGCCCCGGCCGTAACCAGTGTCACCACGGTCACCGGGAAATCCATGCGCCACGGCATCCGCTGGTACTACCTGGACGATGGCGTTTACGGGTCTTTCTCCGGCCAGATTTTCGACCATGCACAATACCCGTTGCAGATACTGAGAGAGGGGACATGCCAGCCGAGCATTCTCGCAGGCCCAACCTGTGACAGCATCGATATTGTCGCTGAAGGGATCGATCTGCCTGAACTGGAAACCGGTGACCTGGTGATCGGCCACCAGATGGGTGCATATACCGCGGCGACCAAGACACGCTTCAATTCCCTGCCTGACGCACGATTTATTTGCCTGGAGTGATGGCTTCCCTGTATCCCGGGCACCACGGCAGGTTCAGATTATTCATGAGCGAATAATCTTGTTTAACAAACAAACATAATCTTGCAAACATAATCCTGATTGGCGGAGAGAGAGGGATTCGAACCCTGGAACGTTTATGTTACATCACTATAAGCCCCTAATTGACCTGCTAAAATATTCTCTATATACTTGTTTACATTGGTTTTATTCACTTTTCAAAAGTAATCTAGCGTAACATAGCGAAGGCTAGAGTAAGCCCTAGGTGTACCCCTAATTTTGAGAAGCTATGGAGACAGAGATGCCACATAAATTAAGCAATTCTTTTGTTGGAAAGATCACCCCCATTAGTACTGAACAGGAATTCAGCGATAGTGAAATATCTGGGCTGAAGTTGAGAGTTTCCAAGAGTGGAAGAAAGACGTTTTATCAGTTCTACAAATTTGACGGCAAGCTCAAAAAGTACCGCATAGGCAAATTTGGTGATATTGGCATCCCTGCTGCTCACGAAGTGGCACGGAAGATAAAAGGTAAGCGTCTGGCGAATTGCATCTACCCTGGCCCTGCTAGAGTCACCATGATGACCTCACTATCCACCGACATACCGAGGGTACATCATGAGTTCAAGCTTATCCAAAAGAGAAGTCAACCGCCAGCGCTGGTCTGAACGCATCCAGCACTGGAAGCGTGTAAGCGTCTGGCGAAATACTTCTACCCTGGCCCTGCTGGAGTCGTCATGATGTCCTCATCATCCACCGACATACCGAGGGCGCTTCATGAATTCAAGCTTATCCAAAAGAGAAGTCAACCGCCAGCGCTGGTCTGAGTACATCCAGCACTGGAAGCGCAGCGAGCTGACCCAGAAGGCGTTTTGTGAGCAGCATCAGATTGGATTGGCTTCGTTTCAACGCTGGCGGGGGATATTTGCAAAAGAAGGAAAGCTGAAAGCGACGCCGGTAACCTTTTTGCCGATCAACATCGTACAGTCCGCCAGCGCGCCGAGCTTGACGCTGGGTCTCGGTGAGGATCTGCGCATAGAAATTCCGGTTGGTTTTGATCCTGTGATGTTGAAGCAGGTTGTTCATACGCTACGGGCATCATGATTGCATTTGGTGCAAATACCCGCGTGTATCTTGCAGCAGGTGCCACGGACATGAGGAAGGCAGTTAACGGTCTCATGATTCTGGTTGAGGATGTACTGGAGGCCGATCCATTTTCAAGTCATCTGTTTGTTTTCTGCAATCGGTTGCGCGACAAGATCAAGATACTCTACTGGCACAACAACGGATTCTGGCTTTTTTATCGACGCCTTGAGAAGCAACGCTTCTGGTGGCCCACAGACGGCGAACAGGTTTCGGTTGAGATCACAGCCCGTGAGTTAAGCTGGCTAATTGAAGGACTGGATATCACGCAGGTTGAGGCGCATAAAACAGCGCGTTTTTCCTTGTTTTAAAGCACTATTATACTGCTTGATGGCTGCGCATTTGATATAATTCAGCGCATGCATTCAGGCGCTTTTCCACTTCCCGATGACCCGATTCAACTCCAGGCAGAGGTCGTTCAGTTGCGCGATGTGGTCGAGGAAAAAGAGCAGCTGATCGCCAATAAAGAACAGGCCTTAACCGAGAAAACCCAACGTATAGAACAGCTGCTCGATTACATCCTGCTGTTACGCAAGCGCCAGTTCGGTGCCAGCGCAGATCGAACGAACAAGGATCAAGTCTCGCTGTTTGATGAAGCCGAACTGGAACAGTTGCTGGCCGAGATTGATCTACCCTCAGACCTGGATGCGGATAAACCCGCAACTCAAAAGAAAGCGAAGGACGAAAAGAAAAAACCAGTCCGTCGCCCACTACCGGCTCATCTTGATCGTATCGAGAAGACGATCGATCTCAGCGATGAAGAAAAGGCTGCCATGGGTACGGACTGATCGCCAACACCACACGCAAGGACAACCTGATGCGTGCCCGTGAACTGCTGATGAGCAGTAAACCGGAAGACGCCACGGATGCAGAAACAAACAGTGCGGATACCGTGGACGGCGGTGATGAGCCGGTGACCTATGTCTGCCCGGACTGTGGCGCACCCATGCTCATCATGGAAACCTTCCTGGGCGGACAACTGCCCCGTGCACCACCGATGAGCGTTGGTGAATCATGAGCGTCGCCACCACCTGTTGCTTGTCTAACCTTTATCGTTCAAACACGGTAAGGGTACCGTATTGTCGATGGCATGGATTTGCACTCTGTTGCACTCACCGTGAGCTGGAAAACAGGTGCCAGTGTGATGCAACTGACCCAACGATGAACGCCGACATCTCGATCACGAGATACTTTCCCACCCCGCACCAAAAAGTCACAACTCAAATCCCCATAGCGCTATTGCCTTCCATGACCGCATGGCATCGTCCCGCGATTTCCTCCCTCGAGGCTTGTCAGACGCCTGCCCGTTGAGTCCTCGTGTAGGCTGTCAGGCCTGCGGCTGGGGGCAGGCATCTTACAACCCTTAACAGAACACGACATTCAAATCTCCAAAAAAAAATGGCCCGGAAGGACCCTTTCATAAGATATGCCTGAGAAGTCTGAGTAAAAACTCTCCCGGCACCCTGCAAGATCTGATATTGCATTTTGCAAGATACTAGTTTGTAACCTCTTGTCTTAACAAAATTGCAATACTTTTCAACTGGCCAGACAGCCTAATTTTCCATTCATCGCCAATTTTGTTGAAACTGGTAACTTCAAGTAATTCAACTTTATCATCACCCAATGTAAGCCAGTTACGAGTCAACACATGCGCCAAAACCTCTTTCTCCTTAACTTCGCCGAGTATTTCTATATTTTTATAATTAAGCATTTGTGAATACTCTTCGGAAGATAAGACCCCGCGCCAAAAGGATGCAAAATATTCCGAATCTGACAGATTCTTAATTGAATCATCTGTCAAATCTGGATCGAAAAACGCCTGGTAGTATAAGCGCCTTTTTTTATCAGTAATTTCGTTTTCGAATCTCATTAATTGTCGAAATTCCCGTAACGTAGCAGGGTCGTAAAATTCAGCTGCAGCACTATAATCCTCTTGCTTAACCAGATCGTAAAACTCTGTGGCTGTTTCTGAGGCGCTTTCTGCAAAAGCTTCCGTATTTAATGTAATCAGCATAATGGTCATTACATTGATAATGTACGTCTTCATAGCTCTGTCCTGTGTCTTTCTGAATCGCATCTGATAAATTAGGTATGTAATTTTGTCAGGAATATTAATTTACGCTGATAAACGATTCCAGAATTGTAGGGGCTAAATTTAATTGTACCATTTTATTTATTTGATTCGAAATGACCCATTCCAGGACAAAGTGAGTCGCTACCTCGTAAAAGATTTTGGGACATCCAAGTCCCAAAATCGACTCGCAAACGCGACGACCTATTGTGCCCCAGCCGCCCTGCGTCCGTGCCACTTCGCCACACCATCGCAAGCTCGGCGCTGGCTTCGCAGCACTCCCTCAAATGGCTGGACGGCGTGGTAGATGCCTATGCTGCATCCCCTCTGGCGCTAGCGCACGACGGGTATGCTGCGAGCGGCCACGCCTACTGGGGTCTACCAGCCTTCGCTTCGCTCTCCATGGCTGG
>Ga0316191_10004653_pt1 | contig 10255 bp, 7 predicted proteins | sample Eddworburr2cm_MG_FD_204928 | JGI IMG/M metagenome (GOLD analysis project Ga0316191, IMG submission 204928) | Coastal sediment microbial communities from Maine, United States - Eddy worm burrow 2 cm | ecosystem: Environmental > Aquatic > Marine > Coastal > Sediment | place: USA: Maine | collected... | reverse complement strand
ATTTTACCCGATGTAATATTAAAGTTAGGTATTTATTATAAATTATTCTAATAGGGGGGGCGATATGCAATAATAAAATTCAATGTTAGTCGTTTGTTACTCATTAAAACTATGATTGAATAACCTCAAGTTTCTAACCAACTGAAATCTAACCAATTACCCACGAAAATCAAGTCCGGAACTCAAACATTCAAATGTTTCACCCTGAAACATTTTATATAAGTGATCTTTTTGGCATCATAAATATGGTCTTTAACCTACTCAAGCGCATACCCTAATTGTATAACTTATTGATAATCATTATGTTTTCTAAATCCGGGTAGTATTCTTCAAATCAGATAAGGTGTTCATTTGATTGTCCCCTGTCAGGAGGCAATTTTACTGTCCGGTAAAAGAAGGGATCCTATTATCATACTTATTGGCGCCAGCACAAAACTTAGTAATCCCGCATTGGTTGGACTTATTTCCGGTACAAACAGTGAAACAATTGGTGGGATCGCACTGGCAATAAAGGCAAGATATGCCCCCATTGTACTGGCTTTCTTCCAGTATATACCTCCAACCAGACCTGTGAGTGTACCTGCAAATGCAAGTGATCCTGTTAATGCAATATATCGAAAAACAGTTTCTGTAAATTCGTAGTAAATCCCCCAGAAATAAATAAAAAATCCAATAACAATGATACCTGTTCGAATGAAGAACATACGTTTTTTACCATCAATCTGCCTCTTAAGCAAAGGCGCCACAATGTCCTGGGTTAATATGGCACTGAAGGACAATAAATAACTGTCATAGGTTGACATAGATGCCGAAAGGAAGCCGATCATAATAAAACCCATCATTCCTGCAGGTATAATGCGTATCAACATTTGAGGGAGAGCGGTTTGAGTTTCAGGGATCAAGCCAATAACGGCGAGGGCTGCAATACCCCACAGCATGGGTAAACAGGCCCGGAAAAACATAAATACACTACTGATCCGGTAAAGTTTCATGGCCGTTGCCACATCTTTCATGCTGAATACCCGCTGAACCACTGGCTGCCAGGAAGACCATCCACTGGTATAGTAAAGCGCTGTCCAGAAAATGAACAATAAACCATACCTGGGAGCATCCCTTAAGTTAAATCCGGCATCACTGTAATGAACCTGTACAGTTGTCACCATTCCTTTAATTCCACCAGCATGAACCAATGAATAATAGGTTATCATTACAATGCCAGCCAGCAAAATAATAAATTGGAATACATCTGTGATTACAACGGAATACATTCCACCAAGCATTGTGTAAGACACAACAATAACTAAAATGATTCCCATAATTACAGGGAGGGTATGAGCCGGAAATCCCATGGCAATGGATAAAAACTTTCCTTCCACTTGCAGAAAGATGCCCAGGTTCAGAATACCTGTAAGAAAAATTAATAGACCCGCAATCCATCTTACACCTGGCCGGAAACGAATTTGAAAATATTCGGGTACCGTTCTAATACCCAATGATCTAAGATGTTTGATTACAAATCCGGTTTTGCCAATTACCCACATAGTAAGTGCTGCAATAATCCCGGCAATTATTGCTACGAAACCATTAGAATACGCTTCTTCTGAAAAGTATATAATGGTTACGAGTCCCATTTCTGTACTGGCCAGGGTGGCGATTCCACGGAATGATCGTAACCTTCTTCCGACAAGGAGAAAATCATCTACATTGTCGATTTGCTTTCTTGCAAAAAGGCCAATCGATAAACTGACGATCAGAAATCCAATGATGAAGGCCCAATCAATGAATCCAAATGTACTTCCCATCCTGCCGCTTAATCAATGACGGGTTGGAGATTAACGGGAAGGCCTGTTCTTGCAGATTCTTCCATGGCCTGTACCACCTGAGTGGCAATCAATCCATCTTCTCCAGATACCATTGGTTTAATATTGTGCTGGACACAATCTATGAAATGTTCTATGGATGCAGTACACAACCCGAGGGCTTTTCCATACCTGTCAACAACACCCGTAACATCAGGGAAGCCAGCTCCTTCTTCCGTATATTTTTCAATCATACGGTGGTGGCTTATATTTACAAAGGTGCTCCCTTTCGATCCTATAAAATCTCCTTTAAACTCAAAGACATTAGGCGAATTTTCAGCTACTATCCAGCAGTTCTCTACATAAGCAGTAGCACCACCAGATAGTTCAAGAATTGTTTGATAAAAATCTGGTGTATCTATACCTTTTTGCTTGAGTACTACAGATCGGCTTACCGAATACACTCTTATTATTTCATCACCTGTTATCCATCGAATCAGATCAACCACATGGCTACCCAGAAAATGGGCAGGCGAGGATTTTGATGCCCAACTCAACATTTTTGTAGGTACGTAAATGGTATCATTCAATCTGACATTTATCATTTGCAAATCACCCAATTCTCCAGTATTAATCATTTCTTTAACCTGCATAAAAGGGATGTTCCAGTGATTATGGAAATCCACCATCAAAATAGTGCCAGAAGCATCCCGTGCAGCCAGAATTTGTTTACATTCATCGACTGTGGTAGCCAGGGGTTTTTCAACAAGTACATGTTTCCCTGCATTAAGTGCATCCATTACTATCTGAGTATGGGTATGATCAGGGGTAGCTATAGATACTGCTGATATCTCCGGATTAGAAAGAATTTCCTTATAGTTTGAGGTGAAGCCCTTTGCATCATATTTTAGAGAGAATTGTTCAGCTCGGCCCTTGTCCTGATCACAAACAGATACAAGTTGCGTAAATGGCGAAGATGAGAAAGTCTGTGCGTGAATTGCTCCCCAGATTCCGCACCCGATTATTCCAATACCTGTGATATCCATATGTTAAAAATATTGTATAAATGAAAAACTGATTTGTTGTATCAATCTAATAAATTTATTTCTACGCCCCTAAAAATGACTCTTCTAAATTAATTTGAGAATTGTTTTGCGTTTAATGTATTGCCTATATTCCGATTATTGGAGGCAATGATCGCGTATTAAATATGAGGTTCATTTCTGGTTCTAAATTCTACTCAAACTTATATTTCCCTGGCATCGGTACAGGAGCTACCGGCAGATCGCCAAGTACATATTTGTCAAGGCTGAAATCCTGTTTAGTGTTCATGGCCATATCCCAGGTGATTTCTTTACCGCTATAGGCTGCTTCCCTGCCCATTATGGCCGTGAGTGTTGATTCAGCTGCCTGTCTGGCTTCGTTAATAGGTTCACCAATCCGGATGCTGTGTATCAGATCATCATGCTCTGTCTGGTATGCATTGTTTTTATCACCTCTATAACGCCAGGATTGACCTTCTTTAAGCGTAATGCCAGTATTTTGATAGGAGAAATTTCCACGACCTTTGGCGCCAATGAACACATCGTCAATATAATTAGCACATCCATTGATCTGGCGGTCAAGACAGAAAATGGTGATGTCATTGGGGTATTCATATTGAACGGAATAGTGGTCGTAGGCATTGCCAAATGTACTTCCCGTACGAACTTGTCTACCCCCAAGACCTATTGCTTTAGTGGGAGTTGACTGGCACACCCAGTTCATTAAGTCAATAGAGTGGATGAATTGCTCCACGAAGATATCACCCGAGAGCCATTCATAATACATCCAGTTCCGCAGTTGGTTTTCCATATCTGACCATTCAGGCTTCGGTTCCAGATACCATAGCTCGCCGATCAGCCAGCGTGTTACACCTGACCGGACATCACCTATTTCACCTTCATGGATTCGTTTTACAACTTCTTTAAAGGAATTATCTCTTCTCCGCTGGGTGCCTGCTACAATGGAAAGCCCTTTCTTTTTAGCCAATTCGCCAGACTCAATTATGGAGTGTACTCCATTTGTGTCCACCGCAACTGGCTTTTCAATAAAAACATTTTTACCCGCTTCTATCGCGGCCCTCAATTGTATTGGTCGAAAGTGAGGGGGTGTAGCAAGTATCACATAATTAATTTCAGGTATCTCCAGTAGTTTTTTGTAGGCATCAAATCCAATAAAACAAAACTCGTCTTTTATCTCCATCCCCACCTTTTTGAATTGTTCCCTGCTGGAATTCAACCGGTCCTTAAATACATCTGCCATAGCCACGATCTTTACATTTTCTTGAGAGGCTGTGGCACCTTCGACAGCGTTCTCTGTATGATATCCTGAATCCGGGTAAATACTGTTGGTAGCTGCATGTACAGCATCCAATGCCGCACCGGTTCCCCGCCCGCCACAACCGATTAGTCCTATATTAATTTGTGGGTCTGGGGCAGCGTTGGCGGTTATGATCGTAGGTATATTAAGGGCCATGGCCGTTCCAGCCACTTGCAGTCCTGAATTCTTGATAAATTTTCGTCGGGAGACTCTGGAAGATTTTAATTTTTTCATGATAATAGTTACTTTATTTATTTTTCAATTTACATATAATTCTGTTTTTAATGATTATCCATATACCTCCTGGGATAGACCTGGATGGATTCAGGATCTTCAAAAATATAATTCTGGCTAAGCCTTATTTCTAATTTCTTAATTCCCTGTATCCTGCCCATTTCACTTACTGCAATTCCCTGATTTGTCGACGGCAATAACCTTATAATAATAGGGAGGGAGGTTTCGAATTCGCTTATCGGCATGCTCTGTGCTGACCGTAGATGCGATCTGGTTCCGGGGAACGATTTCCACATCTTCATTCAGAGATCTGTAAATGCGGTAATAGCAAAGATCATTTTCCATATTAGCATTCCAGGACAACACATTTGCTTCGCGCTTATCTACTTCCCGCTTGGTTACCCGTAAGCCTTCTACTTTGGCCGGAGCTTCCTCATCGTAATTGGTAGTATAAACTACGAGTGAATAAGCCGGAACACTATCAGTGAAATGCTTATCACTTAAAGATATTTTTTTACTATGACCCTGCATATCTCCAAAATAATTGAATGGAACATTTTCAGGATCGTATACATATTTCCTGAATTCTTTGTCTGTAAGCTGATCCTCAAATGAAAGTTCAAATGGTTGTGGTTTCCTATGCCTGTTGATAACTGCGATGGAATGCGATCCGTTTTCCAGGTTTTTAATCGCACTTACACGGAGAAGGGTGTCAGTTGAATTCACGTCGTAGACTTCTGCCGGTCCCCTGAAAAACCGGGTCAATAACCCCAGGGCATAATAAGTTGGTCTCGTGGTATGATCATCAAAATACCATTTGAATACTCCCCATTTATTAACGCGGTAACCAAACTCACGGCTTGGTGGAATGCCGGGGATGTCGCAAAATGTCCAGTAACTACTTGCATAGATCCCACCGTTGATTTGTGCCATAATCGCCTCTGCTATTTGAATACCAACATATGGTTCAAGAGGTGTATTGTTATAGATCAATCCATCATAATAGACAGAATCCATGAAAAATGATCCCTGCTTTGGCCCAAATTCACCCATAATGAATTTTTTATTTTTACTTTTGGCCAGGTTTGCACCCCATTTCATTTTGTCGAGGAAAAAATCATAAAATGAAAGGTCATCAAGGTCATAACTGTTGATGTAGTGGTGGCCTCCGTATACACCTGTGATCTCATCCATATTTTCAGTGGCCCATTCGATGGTTGGCCAATACACAAAAGGCGAAGCATCCGTAGCCAATAATTTTACTTCAAGATCTCTCACTTTCAATTCATCATAAAACAACTGATGGATCCTTTTGAACCGGTCCAGTTCATTGTTTTTTACCATGGAAGCCCATTCTTCTATGGAAAGTTCATTGGTCATACAATAGTAATTGATGTTATTGAATCCTTTATTTTGTATAAGATATTCAATGTTATCCACCTCCTTTTTTACATAGTCCAGTTCATTTTTATATTCATTGATGGATGAGACACCAAATGAAGTTAAATAAATCTCGGTATTAGTATTTTTCATTACCTCCAGATATTTGAAGGTTTCATCGAGTTCCTTTTGGCCCCATGTTGGGCTGTCTGTCACTCTGGCGAAGGAAGGATTTAATTCCCGCCATCGCTTGGCAAATACTTGTTCATACCTCCACTGGGTTGGTTTACGCGTATGAAAAATCACGTGAAAACCAATGCCACCGTATTTTTCGTTGGTAACCTGGTTGGTTACGTGAATAGTTGAAGTTTGTTTTTTTAATTTATCCTGGTTCCCACCACAGCCCAACAGAACAGGTATCAAAAGAAGTAACAGTTTATTATTCATGGCATTTGTTATTAAAAAAATTGAACTAGCAATTCAAGTATAAAAATTAAAAATTATTTATTGGAATCGATTAATCTATACCTCACCTTACACTGATAAAGTTTCAATTTATCAATGTATATACATCGATTCAGCAGAATTGACAATATTCTAAAATTCGAATCCTCAATAGGTATATAAGTTATTTATTCCAGTAAAACGGCGCTTTTTCTAATTGTAATCCATTCTTTTTTCTCCTCGTCATACATTCCAAAATTCGAACCCATCATGTTCCACATTGACCAGCTCATGTTGTATTTCTCCATTTGTTCACGTGCGCTCCTTAACCATCGTGCAGCTGATTCCTGATCGGCAGCCTTGTTAACTCCAAATTCACCCAGGAAGAGTGGGCGATTATGTTTTTTACCCCATTCCGCAGCGAACTGAAATTCATCCTCAAGTGCTTGTATTTCTTCTGGGGATGCAGGCCATATAATACCCGTTTCCCTGCCATCCACGCCCTGGTGCGTAAAGCTGTGGGGATTATAAAAATGTATTTCAACAATTATGTTGCGGTCTTCCTCGGGAAGTTCGAGTGTTTCCAGCTCGTATATTTTGTTCCAATTCCCTGGTCCGATTACCAATGTCCGAGTTGGATTTGATTCCCGAAGAATTTTATAGACATCCTTAAGAAAGTAGTTCCATAAATAGGGGGTAAGGTTATTGTTGGGTTCATTCAGTAAACCAAAATATACATTGTCCGGATAGTCCTTGAAATGTTCGGCCATTTGTTGCCAGGTTTCCAGAAATATATCCCTCAAACCCATAGGGTCTTTACCCATAACCCGGTATTGATGCTGGTCGATGATTACGGTAAATCCTCTTTCTAAGGATTCGTTAACCATCCAGTCAAGGCGTTCGAAAAATTTTTGTGCCAGAGTGTAGGGAGGCTTCTCTTCAGCGTGGAGGTAAGGGCGGGTATTTATACGAACGCCTTTCATTCCCAGTTTTTTCATTTTATCCAGTTCTTCTTTTTCACGCTCTTCATCCCAGTTATCCCATCTATACAGTATGCTGCCAACATTTGCACCTCCTCCCAATCGTTTGTTTTGTTCAAAGACATCAGGGATTTTCTGCTTGGATTCAGCAGAGCTTTGGGCTTGACAATTTGGCCCAACAAGAAAAGTGAATAGCAGAATGAAGAGAATAATAATCGGATAATTGATTCGTATCATTTTCATGTTAAAAAATGTATGTTAATTGATTGATCTTTTTAAAAAATCCTTACATAAATGTAGCCGTATATTTTATGAAAGTCTATTTTGAATCTTATTTTGTTTTTTTTGAAATGAAAATATTTTGTATAATAAAAGCTATATTATTAGAACATTCAAAATAATTTATTAGTAAATCTGTGGATGGATTTGGTGCTTTATGGTTGATGCTCATATCTTTGCAGGAAAATTGATTTAAAATTTTGAAAATATGCCTTTATACGATTACGAATGTTCTGAATGCAGCACCACCAAGGAAGTTCAGCATTCGGTCAGTGAGATAGGAAAAATTGAGATCTTATGTGATGATTGTAATAAACCAATGAAGAAAATGCTATCCCTTCCTGCACTCATTGGCTTTGACAATGTAGGCCGCAGCATAAGTAAGAAAGATGATGGGGATGCTTCAAAATCCGAATCACCCAAGAAGGAATCTGCGGTAAAGACGGAATCTAAAAAGGATTCTAAAGACTAGAAAGTTTTAGCACCTGTTCACACCAGATTAAGTGACCAGGCCTTAACTTTCACATTATTTCTTTTTACAACTTTTTTAAGATGTTATTTTCTTAATTTTTTGTAAAAGAAATGGATGCCTTTATTGCTTTAAATAATAAAAATCACTGATTTCAATAAATTCTTTTAAAAAATATGCTCATATTTGAGCGTAATTTTTTACAATAGCTGGATCCCCGGTAATCAGGTGGATGAAACCAGGGCCTCTCAGCATTTTTTTAAAATTTACCGTTGTTTCACAAATCTTTATCTTAGGAATAATACACATAAAGTATGCATTATAAATCATAGTAAACCATAATCAGAAAATTTATGAAAGCAATAAAATTTTTTAGTGGCCAGGAAATTCCTGTGGAGCTGCATAAGGTCAGAATAGTTCAGAAGTTATTTTTAAAGCCGATCGAAGAGCGATTCAAAGCCATAGAAGAGGGCGGATACAATACATTTTTACTGAATACGAAAGATATATTCCTGGATATGCTTACTGATAGCGGGACCAATGCTATGAGCGATAACCAGATCTCTTCCATGCTTCAGGCTGATGATGCCTATGCTGGTTCACAAAGTTTCTATAGAATGGAAAAAGCGCTGCAGGATGTGTTTAATAAGAAGATGATCCTCCCTGTGCACCAGGGCCGTGCTGCTGAGAATATTATATCAAAGGTATTCATAAAAAAAGGCGATGTAATACCCATGAACTATCACTTTACCACGACCAAAGAGCACATGGAGATCAATGGAGGTAAGGTACTTGAAATCTATACGGATGAAGCCTTAAAGATAAAAAGTGACTTCCCATTCAAAGGCAATATTGATATTCAGAAATTGAAAGATGTGATCGCTGAATATGGCAAGGAGCGCGTTGCATTTATCAGGATGGAAGCTTCAACGAACCTAATCGGTGGCCAGCCATTCTCAATACAGAATATGAGGGAAGTTCGCCAGGTTGCCGATGAGCATGGCATAATGGTCGTATTGGATGCAAGTTTGATTGGAGAGAATGCTTACTTTGTTAAAGAACGCGAAGCCGAATTTAAGGATGCGACCATCAAGGAGATCCTGCATACAATGTGTGGAATGGCCGAACTGGTTTATTTCTCCAGCAGGAAGGTAAGCTCTACCCGTGGTGGCGGTATTTGTACTGACGACAATGACCTTTTCCTGAAAATGCGTGATCTGGTTCCTTTATTCGAAGGTTTTCTGACCTATGGAGGTATGTCAGTCAGGGAAATTGAAGCGATGGCTGTTGGATTATATGAAACAACCGATGAGACGGTCATAAACCAGTCTCCCTCATTTATTAAATATGCAGTTGATAAGCTTGATTCGTTTGGCATTCCCGTGGTGACACCAGCCGGTGCTTTAGGGTGCCATGTTGATGCCAAGGATTTCCTTAGCCATGTGCCGCAACAGGAGTATCCGGCAGGTGCATTAGCTGCCGCAGTTTTTATAATCTCAGGGATACGGGGTATGGAGCGAGGCACCATTTCAAGTGTACGAGATGAAAATGGCAATGATATACTTGCAGATGTTGAACTCTTGCGCCTGGCCTTCCCACGAAGGGTTTTTACATTATCACAAACAGAATATCTGATAGACAGGGTGAATTGGTTGTTTAATAACAGGGAACTTGTTGGGGGATTGAAATTTGTAGATGAACCGCCAGTATTACGTTTTTTTATGGGTCGGCTTGCACCAACATCCGATTGGCCTCAAAAACTGATCGCGAAATTCAAAGAAGACTTCGGGGATTCCTTATAATATGGATATGTGATCTGACGGCCACGGTTTCCTGAATTGAAATTTCTGTGGCCGTTTTATTTAATACTCATTGGGATCTGGATTCTGAACCGAGATGAAAAACCTGTTGTTATTCTAAGATGGTTTTTAGGGAATCAGATCAGTTGACATTCTCTGAAAGATAGCTTATTAATGATCGTTCTGATAATGCGCCTTCAACAGATCCTCTGCAAAATCATTTGACAGGTCTCTTACAACACTATGTACATGATTGGCATTGTTTTGCGTATTGTCATATTCTATGAGCAACATAGGTCCCTGTATGCGATAATAATGGCCAGCACCAGGATCCAGGCTTCCTGCCCAGGCAAAAGTAAGATTTTCCACACCTGCCAGCTGAATTCTTTCACGCAGTGTTTCTTTATAATCAACTTCATAATTGTCAATATAAACATTCAGAAGTTCAAGGAATATCTCTTTTTGTGTGCCTTCAAATTGATTGAAAGATATTCCCCTCGGTTCAATGTT
>Ga0316191_10004652_pt1 | contig 10256 bp, 9 predicted proteins | sample Eddworburr2cm_MG_FD_204928 | JGI IMG/M metagenome (GOLD analysis project Ga0316191, IMG submission 204928) | Coastal sediment microbial communities from Maine, United States - Eddy worm burrow 2 cm | ecosystem: Environmental > Aquatic > Marine > Coastal > Sediment | place: USA: Maine | collected... | reverse complement strand
ATTGCGCTTTTCATTAACCGCTGCCTGCCTGCTTTGTTTCTTCCGCCCGCCTCCCGGCATATTCAAGCAGCTTTTCTGGATTTCACTGATCAGCGCGGCACTGCAATACAGCCTGACTTTCAATGGCGTGCGTGGTATCGATGCATCCACGGCCGCGTTACTGGTGCAACTCGAAGTTCCCTTCGGCCTGATCATGGCCTGGTTAGTGTTCGGTGAGCGCATCTCCTCGCGCCAGGCGCTCGGTATCATCATCGCATTCGCTGGCGCAGTGCTGATTATCGGCGAACCTCGTCTCGCCGGTGACCTGATCTACGCCTTCATGGTTATCGGTGGCGCATTTACCTGGGCTGTAGGCCAGATCATGATCAAGAAACTCGGCAATATCGGCGGCTTTCGCCTGCTGAGCGGCGTCGCACTGTTTGCCGCACCACAGCTATTTGTCGCCTCCTGGTTGCTCGAGCAGAACCAGATAGAACAGATTACCACGGCAAGCCTGAACGCCTGGGCGGCGGTCATCTACCTCGGCCTGGTGATGACCGCCCTGGGCTACGGTCTCTGGTACCGTTTGCTCGGGCATTACAGCGTCAACAAGGTTATGCCTTTTTTATTGCTGTTGCCGGTGACCTCGGTAATTGGTGGTATAGTCTTCCTCGACGAGTCGCTGACCGTCAAAGTTGCGCTCGGCGGCGGCCTCGCCATCACCGGTGTGGCGCTGATAACCATACAACGCTTTCCGTTTTTGCGGCGGGGAACCAGGGATGCAGACAACATTCACAACGATTGACGATGAGGCTTGCACAGCCTATGCCCACCAGGGCGCGATATGCCTTAGAGGTGCGTTTACCGACTGGGTCGAGCTACTGCGCCGGGGCATCGAGCGTAACCACGACGAACCCGGCCCCTATTTTGCCGAAAACGTAACCGAGGGCGACCCCGGACGCTTCTGGGACGATTATTGTAACTGGCAGCGCATCCCTGAATTTCATCGTTTCATTACCGAATCGAACGCGGCACCGCTGGCGGCTCAGGTTATGCGTTCTCGCAGTGCCCAGTTTTTTCACGATCACGTACTGGTCAAGGAAGCCAACACCCCAAAGCTCACGCCATGGCACCAGGACGCCCCCTATTATTTTGCCGATGGCAGTCAGACCGTCAGCTTCTGGTTACCGCTCGACCCGGTTTCCGAGGCGGAAACCCTGCGCCTTGTCGCCGGTTCGAATCGCTGGCCGAAACCGGTGCTGCCGGTCAAATGGCTCGACGATGCTGATTTTTATGCCTCCGAAAATGACGATTACATGACCCTGCCCGATCTCGATGCCGATGACTGCGGCGAAACCATTCTCGAATGGGACATGCAACCCGGCGACGCGGTGCTGTTCGATTTTCGTACGGTGCACGGCGCGCGCGGTAACCTGCAGGATCGTCGTAGACGGGCCTTCTCGATGCGCTGGGTGGGCGACGACGGCCATTACCGCGAACGCCCCGGTAGAACCTCGCCGCCCTTCCCGGGCCATAGCATGCGCGATGGCGATCGACTGCGCGAGGACTGGTTTCCGGTACTGTGGCCACGTTCTGCTTCGTGAGGCGATAACATGAGCAACCCTGTCCTGGTGAACAGCTGGCGTGGCGAGATTATCGAAAACCGCCATCGCGGCGCCATCGCCGTATGTGATCCACGCGGTCGACTCGTACACGCCTGGGGCGATGTCGAGGTGCTGGTTTATCCGCGCTCAGCGGTGAAGTTACTGCAGGCGCTGCCGCTGATCGAATCGGGTGCTGCGGACCACTTTCAACTCGATGCTGCCGAACTGGCCCTGGCCTGCTCTTCGCACGGTGCCGAACCCATGCACACCGAGACGGTCAAACGCTGGCTCGAGCGTATCGAACTGGAAGAGGATGCGCTTGAATGCGGTCCTCACGCAGCCAATCACGAAGCCACCGCCCACGCCATGCTGGAACAACATCAGCGCTATGGTCGAATTCACAATAATTGTTCCGGCAAACACACCAGTATGCTGACCACGAGCCGTTACCTTGGTGAAGAGACACGAGGTTATATCGAACGCGAGCACCCGGCCCAGCAACGCTGGTTCGACTCGCTCGGTGAGATGGCCGATATCGACCTGCGCGCCCTGCCGTGGAATCGCGATGGCTGTGGTATACCGGTGATCGCCATGCCATTGACGGCGATAGCAACTGCCTTTGCGCGCGTTGCCGTACCCGATGATCTGGCACCGACCCGCGCTGATGCGGTCAACCGTCTCGGCAATGCGATCGCTGCAAACCCCCTGATGGTCGCCGGCAGCGGTCGACTTTGCAGTGAAGTTATCGAGCGCAGTGGTCGACGTACACTCGTCAAAACCGGTGCTGACGGTGTCTATACCGCCGCATTGCAGGAACAGGGGCTGGGCGTGGCATTGAAAATTGATGATGGTAACGGAGCAGCGGCACAGGTCGCCATACTGTCGGTTCTGCGCCATCTGGGCGGTCTGCACACCGATGAGCTACAGCAGCTGGATGAGCGTTGTCGCGTTCCGATCACCAATACCCGTGGAGTGATCACCGGTTACCGGCAAGCTGCCACGCTATAGCTTGTTAACAAAATCCGCCTCGAACCAATTCACCGTCGCTAATCGAATTTATTCCCCGAATGCACAGATTCAGGATTTATGTTGTGACTTATTTACGCAATGGGACAACCGGCAGAACGGCCTTTTCCGGTAATATTGGCTCCTGTTCAAGAACCTGCATCTGATGGAAAAAACGTCGCCCCTGCCCGGCAAACCGAAAAGCCTGTCTTCCTTCCTGTCGAAGAGTAAGGCTCGCCTTGTGGGAAAGCTGGCACCGAGCCTGGCCCGCAGTCAGATCGAAACCATGTTGTTCACTCCGCAGGCGGCCAATAGCAAGGCATCGCGCCTGCCACGAGGTATCGATCAGTTCATTATCAAAACCGCTGATGGAAAACTGCAGACCTATCAGACCGGCAGAGGACCCACCGTAGTGTTCGTGCATGGCTGGGATGGCGGTGCCTACCAGTTCTTTCCATTGATGCGCGGTCTTGCACGCTGTGGCTTCTCGTCGCTGGCTTTTGATCATCTGGGCCATGGTCTGAGTGATAAAAAACCGGCTACCCTGCAGCAATCGATCAAAACCTGTAATCTCGTGCTCAATCAGGTGCAGAAATCAACTGATGGACTGTGCGCAGCGGTCGGCCATGGGACGGGTTGCATCGCTATCGCCAACGCCAACGCGCGCGATGTTACGCTTACAGATCTGCCATTGCTGATGATCGCGCCGGTGTTCAATTACAAACTGCATGTTTTAAAAAGGCTGGTCAAGCTGGGACTGCCCGCTGACATGGTCAAGCGATATGCCAACGAGTTTTCAAAAACCTATCGTGGCGAATATCAGAAACTGGAACTGGCCGACAGGCTATCAAAGTACGCCGATACTACCGCGATAGCCCATGATGAGTCGGATAAGGAAAGCGCGGTTGCGGACTCCATCGAATTCTGTGAGCGCTACCCGCTTACCCGGCTAATGGTCACCAAAGACACTGACCACATTCGAATTATCAATTCGGAGTCAGTCTGGCAGGAACTCAAATTACACCTCAACTACGACGACACCACGATTAATTTCAGCGCCGAATTTAGCGATCAGTAAGCTTCTGCACAAGGTCTAGAGTAATATCATCAGCAAGCCGTGCTGTGCGCGCCCAGGCAAGCCCCAGGCGGCCTGAATCAGGTCCGGGAACAGCTGCAAACATTGCGAATCGGTATTATCGCCGGTTTGATCGCCCGCTCAGGAATTAGCCGTTTCGTGATCCATGAACGGTGAAACGGCGTACAAATCGGGTACACTCGCGCGTTCGGTAAACTGCTAGCAAAAACAATGCAAATTTTCCAGGATCTTATGCCATCGCTGCGCCTCGACCGCTGGACACCTTCCGCGTTGCGCAAACATTTACTCAACGAAGAGACGGAATCCATCGCCTCCCTGTGCCAGATGATGATGGAGTCGGACGGCGAATATTCGAGCCTGTTGCTGGCTGAGCGCATTCTCGCAGCCTATGAAGGATTGACTGCAGCGCAGCGCATCGATTTCTTCAATGTCCTGTTCGAGGACTACGATATCGATATCGAGCAGGTGAAAGCGGCCATCGAAAAGTATGAAGCCAAGCCCAACGCCTATAACCTGGTGCGCTTGACTACCGTATCGGAACCACAGCGCCAGGAATTATTTCGTCGTATCAATCTGTCCACGAACGGCACCCGTCGCCTGGTGAAAATGCGCGAACACCTGCTGACCGCGATGCGTGATCATCCGCAGTTCAAGCGCATCGACACTGATTTTCATCACCTGTTCAACGCCTGGTTCAACCGCGGTTTCCTGGTCATGGAACCGCTGGACTGGACCACGCCGGCGCACATCCTGGAAAAGATCATCGCCTACGAAGCCGTTCACGAAATTGAAAGCTGGAGTGAATTACGCCGTCGCCTGGAACCGGCAGACAGGTATTGCTACGGTTTCTTTCATCCATCAATGGGAGACGACCCGCTGGTTTTTGTCGAGGTGGCCCTGACCGATCATATCCCCCGCAGCATCGGCGAGATCCTGCAGCGCGAGGACGACACCGAACTGCCGGAAAATGCGTCCTGTGCCATCTTCTATTCGATCTCGAACTGCCATCGTGGGCTCGCCGGAGTTTCCTTCGGCAACTTTCTGATCAAGCAGGTGGCTACCAGCATGAAGCTGCGCTTTCCGCAGTTGAAAACTTTTTCGACGATATCGCCTGCTCCCGGCTTTCGTAGCTGGCTCGATTCTGCCGCAGCGCAGGACAAGGGTCTGGCAGGCACAGCGTCAGACTTCGGCGTCGATGCCAGTGAGAAAGTGCGTAACAAGCTTGAGAAAGTGGCCGCGCAATACTTCCTGCAGGAAAAAGACGACCGCGGCAAACCACTGGACCCGGTCGCCCGTTTTCATCTCAAGAACGGTGCAATTCTCGAGCGCATCAATATTCTCGGCAATCCATCCGCCAAAGGTATGAAGGATTCACTCGGCACCATGGTCAACTATGTTTACGATCTGTCGAAGGTCGAGCATAATCACGAGAATTACGTCAGAAGCGACAAAGTCATCTGCAGTTCGCAGGTGAAGAAACTGTTAAAGAAATAACATAGCGAGCAACAAAATGACCGACCAGACAGTGATTGTATTCGATCGCGAAGGCGATCCGGAAACCGGCCTGCAAGCCTGGGATCCGATCCCGGCTGAAGCGGTCGTCTCGGGCTCACCTGTACAACGCGGCCACGAGTATTTCTCGTCAGCCGGCGGCAAGTTAACCGCCGGGGTCTGGGATTGCACGCCTTACACCGAGTTACGCGGGCCCTACTCGGTGGATGAATTCATGCTGCTACTCGAGGGCTCACTGGACATCGAAAATGAAGACGGCTCGGTACAGACCTTCCGCGCCGGTGATGGTTTCGTAATACCGAAAGGCGCTGTGCTCCAGTGGCAGCAATCGGAGTACCTGCGCAAGTTCTGGGTCATCCACGACAATCCCGACTCCGCTCCTGCCGCACCGGGTTTAAGCGCGATGCTCGCGGATCCTGATGCCGCACTCACGCCCGTAACCGGACTCGAACAGGCTCCGTTTGCAAGCGATATTCCACAAATGGGTTTGCTCAACCTTTACCAGGATCCGGACGGCAAGTTCCAGGCCGGCGTCTGGGATTGCACGCCGATGAAACGCGTTCCCACCACCATCGAACGCTCCGAACTGATGCATATTCTCGAAGGCAGTGGTTCGATCACCAACGCTGATGGCGTGGTTTTCGAATTCAAAGCCGGTGACAGCTTCCTGGTGCCGGTGGGTATGGGTTACCAGTGGCAAAACCACGAGTACGTTAAAAAGCTATTCTGCAGCTACACGCCGTAACCTATAGGGCTGCGCGATGCTTTCCAATGTTTCTGTCTCGACCCCATCGTCGCCTGCCGCGAAACCGATGCCCGTTTGAAGGGCCAGGGACATCACCGTCGCGAGCGCTGGAAGCGGCTCGAATCGAATTGAGCGCTACTGCTTGCCAGGGTTTAGATGCCCTTTTCCAGAAACCTTCTTTTAGAAATCCTTGAGCAATTCCGTTGTCTGTGGATCCATGAAACCGGCGACGGTGGCCTCGCTTTCCAGACCAAGCGCCTGCTCGAAGTCGGCACTACTGGTTTGCCGCAGCACACGTTTCATCGCGCGCACCGACAGGGGTGGCAGCTGTGCCAACCGCAATGCGGTTTCACGCGCCGAGTGCATTAATTGCTCGTCATCGACCACACGCCAGGCCACACCCATTTCCAGCAACGCCTGCGCATCATAGCGATCCCCGAGAAACAGCATCTCGCGCGCACGGTTCAATCCCACCATAGCCGGCAATAGTGCGGTCACACCGCCGGTCACAAATAAATTCAAGGACACCTCAGGGAAGAAACCCCTGGCAGTTTGCGCCCAGATCGGAAAATCACAGTTGATTGCCCATTCGAAGCCACCACCGACGGCCCAGCCGTTGATCGCGCCGACGACCGGTTTTGCCCCGAGCACGATCGCGCGCGTTGCATCCTGAATCAGCTCGACAAATTCGCGCGCCTCTGCCTCGTTACGCGGATGCTGGTGTTCGTGGCGATCATCGCCGGCACAAAACGCGCGCCCTGCTCCTGAAAACACAATGACGCGAGTGGCGTCATCGGCATTGGCATCGTCGAAGGCGCGCGTGACATCACAAATCAACTGGCGATTCATCGCATTGAGACGCTCGGGACGATTGAGCAACAAGGTGCGCAGCCCGTCTTTATCGAGCGAACTGCTGACGGTTTTATAGCTGAATTTGCTCACTGGTAATTCCTCAACACACGGCGCGTCTTGCCTTCGGTCAACTCAAAGGTCCCGGCCGGTTGCAGCGAGACTCTTGCCGCCGCCCCCAGATTTTTTTTGATGGCCGCTTCGACAATCTCTGCCAACCCACCATCTACAGTCACGTTTGCAGCCAGTTCGACTGACAGCGGCAGGTAGTCATAGGGCGGCCTGCTATCGAGTGGAATCCGGTAATTGCCCGATAGTTCCGTAAAGCCGTTGATGACAGCGGCGACCATCGATGGAAACAGGTTAAGCCCACGCACCACCACCATGTCATCGCTGCGGCCGACAACCCGAAAGCGAAAGCCCTCACAACCGCATGCACAGGGCTCGGTACTGTCCACGGCAATGATGTCACCACTGCGAAAGCGCACCAGCGGCTGACAGTCTCGCTGCAGATGGGTGAGCACCAGCTCGCCTTCAACACCGGTGGCGAGCGGTAACGGTTCGCCGCTATCCGGATCAATCAGTTCGGGATAAAGCACGTCGGCCGCGACAAAATGCAGCCGCGTATCGAATTCACACTGGGCGGCAAAATTGGACAAAACATCAGAGACGCCATAGTTGGCGTTACGCGGCTCCATGCCCCAGGTATCGCGAATACGCTGTCTGAATGCCGGATCATCGAGGCCGGCCTCACCACCGAACAGACCCAGCTTGAGACCGAGATCGCGCGGATCCAGTTGCGGGAAATGCGCGCTCAGAGTCCTCTCCAGGACCGCTGGATAGGAGGGCGTGCAGGAGATTGCGTTGATGCCAACCTGACGGATAGTCTCGATCAGTAAATCGGTTGAACCGACCCCGAATGGCACTACCATTGCGCCGGTCGCCTCCAGCGTCAAATGATCGGTAACACCACCCATCCACATCTGGTAATTGAGGCAGTGCACCACCGAATGGCCCGGGCCGAGTCCGGCCAGCCGCTGGGCTCGACCACCGACGGACACGGTAAGCGCACAATCGTGGGCCGACAATGCCAGGTTCATCGCCTGGCCGGTGGTCCCCGAGGTACGATGCAAACGATTTACGCTATCGCGGCTGGCGGCAAGATAATCACCAAACGGTGGCCCTGCAGCCTGCGATTCCCGCAGCTGGGCTTTCGATGTCAGGGGTAACTGCGCCAGGTCTTCGAGTTGATGCGGTATCTCCCGGTCTTGCCACAGAGCCTGGTAAAACGTTGAATTCTCAGAGACATAGGCGCGTTGCTTGTGCCATAGCTGCTGCTGCCAAACAGACAGTTGCGCCGAATTCTGCGGTGCCGATTGCGTCAAAGGTTCCTCTATGGTCGGTCATTCCAGAGGGTCCAGTTTCGATTGAAAGCCCGCAAAAATCAATCGCTCAAAACCAGCACCACTACTCAACCGCTTTCTGGTAGGTAATCCAGTGGGTTTTCTCCGAGAGTTTGTCGTAAACGGCACGCCCACGGTAATTGTTCTCGGCCGTTATCCAGCGGATAAAAGGCCAGCCCTGCTCCTTGCCAAGCTCGTTCAATGCCTCGTACAAGGCCTCGACCACACCCTGGCCGCGAGCCTCGGGTTGCACAAACAAATCGTCGAGAAAGCCAACCAGCGCGCCGCGCAGCGGCGATGGCATTTGCCGGCAGTGCATCAGGCCGAGCGCCCTGCCCTCGCTATCTCTGGCAATCAAACCGAAAAAAGGATTATTGTCATCATGGATCCAGCCCCAAACCGTATCCAGGATGCGATCGTCCATCGGCACCTTATAAAAAACCGCATAACCGTGATATAGCGCTTCCCAGTCAGTACGATCTGCCGGCACCAGGGCCGTCACTTTAGTCTCGGGTTTTCTATCGTTCATTGGAGCTCCATTGTTTTTCATTTTCCGCGCAGAAACTGTCGCGTTGCTTCAAAATCGAAGCTGCTACCGTTGAAATTGATCCTGGTGATTACCGCTGGCGAGATAGCCTGATCGGGAATAAATCGACGCTAATCCCTGCATAGCTTGCCTGCTGATCACTGAAGTTGAGAGACGCCTTGCATGATCACCACCTGCCTGGGAACATTCTGATAACCGGATTTCGTGGTGGTGGTGGAATTCTCGATCGCTTCTACGATATCCATTCCCTGAATGACGCGCCCGAAAACGGCGTAGCCCCAACCGCTTCTGCTTTTCGCCTTGAAATCGAGGAAATCATTGTCTTTGGCATTGATGAAAAACTGCGAAGTAGCCGAGTGCGGATCCTGGGTGCGTGCCATGGCCAAAGTACCACGTTCGTTTTTCAGGCCATTGTCCGCTTCGTTTTCAATCGTATCCGCCAGACCCGCTTTTTTCTGCATGCTTTCGGTAAAGCCGCCGCCCTGGATCATAAAATCGGGTATGACCCGATGGAAAATGGTGTCGGTGTAATATCCGGAATTCACGTAGTAGAGAAAATTCCGCACGCTCTGCGGGGCTTCTTCCTCAAACAGTTCGACCACAATATCACCCCTGTTGGTTGACAGGCTAACAACCGGGTTGCTCGCGCGTTTGAGCAGGCCTGCAAAAGGCGCTGGTTCATTGCTGCCGCTTTCCGGCGACGGCTGCTGGGTGGTCGCTGCCACAGCACTATTGCAGACAAGGGTGAACAGCAGACTGGTGAAGACAATTCTGCAAAATTTCGCTATTGAAGTGAGCATAATTTACGATCTATCCGGTTAGTTTCTAGTGACTTACAAAATGCCCGGCCATTCTATAAACCAGGTTCAAGCAAGGCTTGCAAACGCATCGCCATATCGCGCTCAGATAATCTTGAGCATCGAGAATGTCGGGCGAATTATATAGAAAAATTAGCGCTTGTCTTTGCCGGTTACAGGACCACCGATCTGACACTCGATTTCCGATTAATACCCAGCCTGGGATAGAATGCAGCCCGGATTTGTACATCGGACGTCTACATGAAAACACGCATCACCGAACTGCTGGGTATCGAGCATCCGATTATTCAGGGTGGCATGCATTACGTCGGCTTCGCCGAGCTCGCCGCTGCGGTGTCGAATGCTGGCGGGCTCGGCATCATCACGGCGCTGACCCAAACCAGCGCCGCCGATCTCGCCAACGAAATTGCCAGGTGCCGGAAGATGACCGACAAACCCTTCGGCGTCAACCTGACCTTCCTCCCGAGCCTGGCTGCTCCCGACTATCCCGGTTACATACAGGCCGTCATCGACGGCGGCGTCACCGTTGTTGAAACCGCCGGGCGCAATCCCCAGGCACATTTGCCGGCACTGCAGGAGGCCGGCATCAAGATAATTCATAAATGCACCTCGGTGCGCCACGCGCTGAAGGCCGAAGCCATCGGTTGCGATGCGGTCTCGGTGGACGGCTTCGAATGCGGCGGCCACCCCGGTGAGGA
>Ga0316191_10004651_pt1 | contig 10257 bp, 8 predicted proteins | sample Eddworburr2cm_MG_FD_204928 | JGI IMG/M metagenome (GOLD analysis project Ga0316191, IMG submission 204928) | Coastal sediment microbial communities from Maine, United States - Eddy worm burrow 2 cm | ecosystem: Environmental > Aquatic > Marine > Coastal > Sediment | place: USA: Maine | collected... | reverse complement strand
CATGCTTCTTAATAATTTTATACATTGATAGTCCTTTTGCTTTTGCTGTACGGATATAATCCTGACTCATCACCTCTAATAATGAATTCCTCATTAATTGAATTACTACTGCTAAGGGCCGAATTCCTAAAACTATTGCTGGCAGTATCAAATTTTTCCACTGTATATATTTCCCTTCACCAAAATCATCTACTTCGTATAAACTTCCTGTCATATTTAAATTTGTGTATTTATGTAAGACAAACCCAAATAACCAGGCAAATATAATGGCCGAAAAAAAAGAGGGCACACTCATCCCAAGGGTGCTTATTATTGATATGACCCTATCAAAAAAAGTATCCTTAAAAACAGCCGATAAAATTCCAAAAAATATGCCAATAATGATTGCAATTGTTATTGCTGAAATCGCTAAAACAGCAGTGTTTGGTAAGGTCTCGGCGATAACAGCAGATACACTTTTACCATTTTTCTGAAATGATTCTCTTAAATAAGGGTACTTTAAGACAACCGTTTTTCCTGAAGTCGAAAATAGCTTTACAAATGTATACTTATCAGGATTCAAAAAGGTATAATTTTCTTCTGAATTGCTATGTATAGAAATTGGCGACAAGTCATTTAAATAATACACATACTGTGTTAAAATTGGTTTATCAAAACCATACTTTTTCTTAATATTCAATAATTGTTCACTGTCTTCGCGTTGATCTAACATCATACGAGCGGGATCTCCCGGTAAGACATTAAATAAAAAAAAGATTACTGTTACTACTCCGAAAAGGGTTAATATTCCGTAGAAAAACTTATTTAGAATATAGTTGAACAAGTAGTTTTATTTAGAAAACAAATATAGTTAAAGTATTAAAATGATTACTTTTGCAAAACCTTTTATTTAAGTCATTATGACAACACCACAACTTGTTGAGCAGATTAAAAAAAAGAAATCGTTTTTATGTATTGGGTTAGATGTTGACCTTGACAAAATTCCTAAATATTTACTCGAATTCGATGATCCCATTTTTGAATTCAACAAACAGATAATTGATGCAACCCACCATTTAGTGGTAGCTTACAAACCCAATATTGCTTTCTACGAGGCTTATGGAATTAGAGGTTGGCAATCATTACATAAAACGATTGATTATCTGAATCAAACTCATCCTGAAATATTTACCATAGCTGATGCAAAACGTGGTGATATTGGCAATACTTCAACGCAATATGCCAAGGCATTTTTTGAAGATCTCAATTTTAATGCTATCACCGTTGCACCGTATATGGGGCGTGATTCAGTGGAACCTTTTTTAGCATTCAAAGGAAAATTTGCTATCATGCTTGCCTTAACTTCTAATATTGGAGGCTTAGATTTCCAGACCTTAGAATTTAATAATGAGCAGTTATATGAAACTGTTTTAAAAAAATCACTCACCTGGAAAAACTCACAAAACTTAATGTTTGTTGTGGGTGCTACCAGACCAGAATTTTTTGAGACCATCAGAAAGATTGTACCAAATCATTTTTTATTAGTACCAGGTATCGGCGCTCAGGGCGGCAATCTGCAAGAGGTCTGTAAATATGGCCTCAATAAGAATATTGGGTTATTGATCAACTCATCAAGAGGAATTATTTATGCTTCAAATGGAAAAGATTTTGCTCAAAAAGCGAACCAAAAAGCATTTGAATTACAACAAGAAATGCAAGAAATAATAGAAAATTAGTTTCTATTTTTCTATTACCTTCTTTAAAAAATCATCTAACTCCACCATTTGCTGGTATCCTTTCTTTTTACCCAATTGACCTAAAATATAGAGCGTTATCCAAAGAATGGGCATCGCAATACACATTGCTAACGCAAAAGAATAATCTTGTTTCAAACTCCATCGCGTATACGCAACTACTAAAAAAACTACAAACGCAATGGCAACAGCAAAATGGATGAATATAAAAAAAGTCCATACTTGAGGTTTTGGGCCAAATAAACCTCTTACAATAGTTTTATTGTCCTCGTCTTTTTCAACTTCAACATGCAATTGTGGTGACCAAAAATGATCTTCTTTTTTAGGAACGTCAATCACAATATGATGATCAATTATTTTACTGCAATACTCACAATTACCTGAATCAAATTCATCCTTGAATTTATCAATTATTTTTTTGACACTATGATCACTTGTTATCTTAAAACGAGGTTTTAATAAAACCCTATTAATTTGTTTATCGCGTATTGGCTTATTCACAGGTTTGCAATTAGATATAAAGATTTAGCAATATAAAAAAAATACATTTCAATGAGTTATCTTTGCAACCAATTTTATAAAAAATGGGAAACATTGTTGCCATTGTGGGAAGACCAAATGTTGGTAAATCGACATTATTTAATCGATTAATTCAACGACGAGAAGCCATTGTTGATGCCACTAGTGGCGTTACTAGGGATAGACATTATGGAAAGTGCGAATGGAATGGAAAAGAATTCTCTTTAATAGATACAGGGGGCTATGTAAAAGGATCTGATGATGTTTTTGAAGCTGAAATTGACAAGCAGGTTGAACTCGCTATTGATGAGGCTGACGCTATTATTTTTATGGTAGATGTAGAAACCGGAATCACCGGAATGGACGAGGATGTTGCCAAATTGCTCCGCAAAGTTAAAAAGCCTGTTTTTTTGGTCGTTAACAAAGTTGACAATAATAAGCGAAGTGAAAATGCTGTTGAATTTTATGCACTTGGGTTGGGTGAATATTATACTATTGCGAGTATTAGTGGTAGCGGTACAGGAGATCTATTAGATGATGTGGTAAAAGCTTTACCAGACATAGAAGAAGAACCTGAAGATGATCTGCCACGCTTTGCTGTTGTAGGAAGACCCAATGCAGGAAAGTCTTCATTTATAAATGCCCTTATCGGGGAAGATAGATATATTGTAACTGATATTGCTGGTACTACAAGAGATTCTATTGACACAAAATATAACCGTTTTGGATTCGAATTTAATTTGGTTGATACAGCAGGAATCCGTCGTAAGAGTAAAGTTAAAGAAGACCTGGAATTTTATTCGGTAATGCGTTCAGTTCGAGCAATTGAATATTGTGATGTTGTTATTCTGGTTGTTGATGCTACCCGTGGTTTTGAAGGTCAAGATCAAAGCATATTTTGGCTGGCACAAAAAAACAAAAAAGGTATTATTATATTAGTCAATAAATGGGACCTGGTCGAAAAAGATACGCATTCTACCAAAGCATTTGAAACAAAGATCAGGCAAGAAATTGAACCTTTTACTGATGTGCCCATTATCTTCATTTCAGCATTGACCAAGCAACGTATTTTTAAAGCAATTGAAAAGGCTGTTGAAGTTTATAACAACAGAAAAAATAGAATTCCTACCAGTAAATTAAATGATACCATGCTAGATATCATCAGGCAGAATCCGCCACCATCTAGTAAAGGAAAATTTGTTAAAATTAAATTCTGTACGCAGTTACCTACTCCTACTCCGCAATTTGCTTTTTTTGCGAATTTACCTCAGTATGTGAAAGATCCTTATAAGCGATTTATCGAAAATAAAATGCGTGAACTTTTTAATTTTCACGGCGTACCTATTGTGATCTATTTTAGAAAGAAATAATTAGTTCTTGCTTCGCAATATTGAAACCTTTATTTATCACCCCTTTTTGAGCATCGCTTCCATCTATCAATAAGGGATTTGTATGATTAAAATGAATAAAATAAACTTTGCGCTTATCTTTATCTGATAAATTCTCAAACAATTGCATGCTTTCTTCAGCAAAAGGATGAGGTACTTCATTCATATCACGGTTAATCTCTCCGTTTCTAAAAAAGGTTGCGTCCAATAAAGCTATATCAACCTCTTTAATATAATTAACAATGTTTCTATCCCATTTACTCCATTTATCAATATCCGGAATAAACAGTGCTTGTTTAGTCTTGTTTTTTATTAGATATCCCACCGTTTCTGTAAACTCATCGCGATGTGGAACCAAAACAGGCGTAACGGAAATTCTTTTGTTCAACACAATTGTCGAATCCTTATAGATTGGTTTCAATTCAATATTATTAAGATCTACCAACTGGCTCCAGGGCCCATTATTGGTCAAATAACTATACATTCTTGGCATGGCATATACTGGCATTTTCTCAGCATTCAAAGCCTCTCTACCTAAATACATTAAGCCCGGATAATGGCCAATATGGCCATGGGTTAAGAAAATACCTTGAGGTAATTGTTTATCCTCTTCTAAATGCTTTGATAACATTTTTGTTTGTTCCGTAAAGTCAGGGGTCGCATCAAAGACCCAGCTTTCATTAGAAATGGGATCAACCAAGGCAATAGAACTTACTAATCTTTTATTGGTTGGATTATCATAAACCCGTTGGCAACATACTTTTTGACAGGCTATTTGTGGATATCCAGCATCCTGGGCTATTCCAAGAACAACTATATAGGGCTGATCATCTTCTACAGTCCTATTTTCTTCTTTATTATTGCAAGAAAATAGTACCAATAATAAAGTTATACCAAATAGTTTTTTCATCTAATAAGTTTTACCATCCGCCAGAAGCACCGCCACCACCGAAACCGCCACCACCGAAACCGCCACCAAATCCACCTCCACCGAAACTTCCTCCTCCAGAACTCCCACCGAAACCACCACTACCACCAAAGCCTCCTCTACCAGCCCGGCTTAAAATAATAGCTTCCAAAATGGAACGAGCCACATCACTTTTTCTATTCCCTCGATTTCCTCTACCTCGATTTCTATTTGACAGTATGATGATCAAAATAATAATAAATAGAATAATGAGTACGAAAGGTATTCCCGAATCTTCCGAATCCTGTTCCCGAGCTCCCTGATACTCACCATTCATTATTTGTATAATCGCTGAAGTACCTCTGTCTAAACCAGTATAAAAATCTCCTTGTTTAAAGGCCGGTGTAATAATGTTCTCTATAATTCTTTTGGATAAAGCGTCGGTTAACAAATGTTCAACGCCTTGCCCCGTTTGAATGGTTAACCGTCTATCATCTTTTGCAATTAATAGAAAAATACCATTGTCTTTATCTGCCTGTCCAATGCCCCATTTTTGAGCCCATTTTGCCGCGTAAAAAGCTATATCTTCACCGTGAATTGTTTTTACCGTTGCCACTACAATTTGAGTTGATGTTGTATCGCTATAATTTATTAATTTTTGTTCCAGTGCACTTTTTTCCGAACCACTCAACATTTTGGCGCCATCATAAACACTCGTTTGTAATTTCGGTTTTGGTGGAATATCGGCCTGGGCAAAACTACTTTTCCCAATAAAAAAAAGTAAGGTTACACTAAGAAATAATTGAAAATATCTTATCCGAGATTTTATCATTTGATGACTTTGAAAGATCAAAATTTTGATACTGCAATATACTAAAAAGTTATTGCAATTTATTAGTATTCCCATTGGCATAAGTGTTACATTGAACTGTTAAAAATTGGATTTCAATTCGAAGATATCAAACACTTTTTAGTGTCCCATTTGTTTTTCAAAGAATCAAGTGGGATTCTTTTTTGTTGACAATCCAAAAAATTGCCATTGTTGTCTTTTAGTAAAACTTTTAAATTACCATTTTGCAAAGAGTCTAATACCAATTGTATAACCAGTAATTTGGAAGCTTTTTTATATCGAATTCCTATATTGTTACCCACAGTATTATTGTGCAGATCCATATCCGTAGATTGTTTATCGGGCAATAAGCCGTCTTCAAGATCACTTTTTTTATAGGTTCTATAATTTCCTTTTTCATGGGCTTTTCCTAAACTCAAGGCGGCTCTTTTACCAATATCCTGTGTTAATCGTGCCATCCAAAAACTATGCTTAAAAGCATCTAGATGACCGCCATTATTATCACTTCCAATAATTCCAACCGTTATAATAGAATCTTTTACTTTTTCAGCATTTTTAGAGATCGCATAGGCGGCTGATGCCTTAAAGGGATGAAAGACCACCCAACCCTTTTCGGGAGGCGACAACTTAGCGTACGATTGCCTCAAAGTAGGTGAGCAAGCACCCACCAAGATCAATACAATAAATAGCCAGAAGTATTTCATCAATTTCGATTCTTTGTCTTCACAAATTTATAAATTTGTTACACATTACATAATCACTTATAATATACTACCATGAAGTACTTACCTATCGATAACAAATTGTTTATCAAAAATAGAAAAAAGTTTACTGCCCAAATGAAACCCAATAGTTTGGCGGTATTTAACTCTAATGATATTTACCCAATCAGTGCGGATAGCACATTGCCATTCGAGCAACAAAGAGATATTTTTTATTTAAGCGGTGTTGACCAGGAGGAAAGTATATTGGTATTGTTTCCGGATGCTCCTAAAGATAGTCATAAAGAAATTTTATTCTTAAAAGAAACTAATGAGCATATTGCTGTTTGGGAGGGTGAAAAACTAACGAAAGAAACTGCCTTAAAAACCAGCGGTATTAAAACTGTTTACTGGTTACAAGAAATGGAAAAGATTATGTTTGAGATCATGACACAATGTGATACGGTGTATATTAACACCAATGAGCATTACAGAGCGAATGTTGAGACCGAAACCCGGGAAGATCGTTTTACAAAATGGCTAAAAGAAAAATATCCGGCACATAGTGTTGCCAAAAGCAATCCAATACTACAACGCCTAAGATCTGTAAAAGAGCAAATAGAAATTGACCTGATGCAACAAGCCTGTGATATTACCGAAAAAGGTTTCAGGCGTGTGTTGAATTTTGTAAAACCCAATGTTTGGGAATATGGAATTGAAGCAGAATTCATGCATGAATTCCTAAACAACCGTTCCAGAAAATTTGCCTATACTCCTATCATTGCCTCAGGCAATAATGCCAACGTATTGCATTATATAGAGAACAATCAGCAATGTAAAGCTGGTGACCTCATCTTACTGGATGTAGGTGCAGAATACGCAAATTACTCAAGTGATATGACTCGTACCATTCCGGTTTCCGGGAAATTTACCAAACGCCAAAAAGATGTCTATAATGCAGTAAACCGTGTAAAAGATGCTGCTACAAAATTGTTGGTTCCTGGTGCTTTATGGGCTGAATACCATATTGAAGTTGGTAAACTGATGACCTCTGAATTATTAGGCCTGGGCTTACTAGATAAAAACGATGTAAAAAATGAAGACCCTGACTGGCCGGCTTATAAAAAATACTTTATGCATGGCACATCACACCATATGGGATTGGATACCCACGACTATGGCATTTTAACAGAACCTATCAAAACCAACATGGTATTCACTGTTGAACCGGGCATTTATATTCCTGCTGAAGGTTTTGGTATCCGCTTAGAAGATGATGTAGTTGTTCAAGCAAAAGGTGAACCTTTTAACTTAATGAAAAACATTCCTATCGAAATTGAAGAAATAGAAGACTTAATGCATTAATTAACATGTAACTAATACCCATGAAGAAAAATCTAGTACTAATGATTATCCTGTTGTTTTCTCCGATAGTCTTCGGTTATTCTCAATCGAAAACAAAAATTGAATTTAAAGATAATTGGTACCTCCTTAATGGGCAAAAGTATTTTATTAAAGCCATTGGATATGAAATTGGGGCCCGCCCTGGGCAGCACCCTTATGAGGATGCAAAAAAAGATGAATTGGAATTAATGAAATTTGATCTAGAAAAGATTAAAGAAGGTGGTTATAATACCATAAGAACCTGGAGTCAATATTCTGAAGCTCAATTACAACTTGTACAGGAATCGGGATTAAATCTTATAATGGGTATAAATATTAGGCCCGAAGAAGATTATGGCGATCCTAAATTTGTAAAAGAAAGCGTAAAAGAGCTTAAAAGAGTTTTGAATTATGCAAAGAAATATGATTGTATCATTACTTATCTGGTTATCAATGAACCTCAAACAGATCATATACACAAAGTTACAGGAAAGGCATTTGTGGACCTGATGAAATCTCTTATTGATATTATCCATAAGGAACACCCGGGAATTCCTGTAACGCTTTCGGCCAATGCTATGATTAGCGATTTTATGGATGAAAGTATATTTGATGTTTATGCCTACAATTGTTATGACCACACAGAAGCTCAAACCGCTACAATGGGATTTAAAGATTATATAAAGGGCTTGTTCGAATTAAATGGTTCGGATAAACCATTAATAACTACTGAATTTGGCTATTCAGTTTCACCAGAAGGAGGTAATGGACGCTATGGTTCAAACACCCTAAAACAACAAAGCGATGGGCTTATCTCTAATTACCGAGACCTTATTGATGCTGGCGCTGTGGGTATGTGTCCATTTTATTATGCTGATGGCTGGTGGAAAGGTGGCGAAAAAAGTGATCATAGTTTAGATCAACCAGAAGAATGGTTTGGTTTCTGGGGATACAGCGATTTGAACGACAAATTTGGTTCTCCCCGCCCGGTTTGGTTTGCAATGCGAGATTATATGAAAGGGCTGATTATAAGCCCAAAAAACAAATCGATGCATACCAATACTAAAATACCTTTAGAACTTTATAATAACAAGGATGTAAAGAAAGTTGTTGTAAAATTTCGTGATAAAGTTATCTATGCTAAAAACATTACAAGCGAAGGCTATTTTGCCGATCAACTGACAATTGACCCGGTTGGAATAGAAGATATGGAGCTTGCTTTCGAATTTTACGATAATGACAATAAAATTATTAAAAGCGAATCTATTAATATACTGGCGTCAAAAACGGCTTTTGAATTGCCCAGATTAACCATTGAAGTTACTCCCGGAAAAGATCTAAATAAGGGAAAAATAGCAAGCATCAAAACCAAAATAGAGACCAAAGAAAATTTTAAATTGGTTGATGATTTGAAGCTAAGCTATAATACACACCTAGGATGGGAAATTGGTCCTCAAGCATCGGTTTCTATTGATGATCAGTTGGATAAAAAGATCATTACTTCTGAAAATTTCTTTAATATTCCTGATAATTGCTGGGTTGTAAACGCGTCAGCCGGTATTTCAGTTCAATATGGCAAGTTTATCTTTAAAATTCACGACCAAAAAATAATTTTTAGAGGCGATTGGGCTAAGGAAGTTGGTCGTAAATAATTGATTGCAATAAAACAACCCAACTTAACTTCTGTTATTAAGTCACAATTAGCTTAACCTTACACTATAACAAGCCTTTCTTTTTAATGATCTTTTTATTTGTTGATATTTTTTCCAGAACTTTGTTTCTATATCTTGTAAGCGCTGGCTGAAATCATAATAACCCTATTCATTTCACTGACTCATTCACCTTGTGTGGATAGGTTGTTTTGCGGTTCTGAAATCTAAGAATCGTATCTTTTACGATCACGCCTTTATCAACATTTATGGCGTTTTTAATGGTTTCATTTTGCTTCCAACTTTCCCTGCCAGTTATCACAGTTGGAAGGTGTACAATCAATGCTGCCGAAATGGACCTTGAAGCACTTTCCCAAAAATAACTAGGCGTATGATCAACAGCATAGTAATCAATCTTATCAATTGCTATCATCGGGTTTTTAAAAGTAGTAGGCTTGGCAAAATAAAACCCCATGCCTTCATCACAGCTCACATCTATAATTAGTGAACCCGGCTTGAGCATGGATTTTTCATTTTCGTTTACATAATTGATAGGATCATCCGTATCTTGATAGGTCCCATTAATTATGATTTCAGATTCATTGATCAAATCTAATAATGGTCTTTCTGACCCGTCATGTTCCACTACTATCAGCCGTGCTTCGTTACCCTCTCCTTTTCTTATTCGAGTATAATGCACGTCCAGAACTTCTTCTCTCACCTCATGATCTGGTCTTTGAATACAAATGGTGATGTCTCTAAAACCATGGGCTTTCAATGCGTATATGGCTCCTCTGCTGACTGCACCAAAACTAAATATGATGACCTTTCTTTGATTTCCATAATGACCATCAATTCCCTTCAGTTGGAGTGCATGTATGACCGCACAATAACCAGCCATTTCATTGTTTTTATAGAAAGTATGCCTGCCAATATGCCCATCAGGATGCCACACATACATATCTTCAAATGCAATCAAAGTCAATTTTTTATCAATAGCCGTTTGTGTAATCTCCATTTGCTGGGCACAGTGCGGATACCCCCATAAAATACCACCTTCTTTCAGCTCTTTCAAATCAGACAGAACTGGTTTGGCAATAATGACAGACCCAATATCTGATAATATT
>Ga0316191_10004647_pt1 | contig 10263 bp, 3 predicted proteins | sample Eddworburr2cm_MG_FD_204928 | JGI IMG/M metagenome (GOLD analysis project Ga0316191, IMG submission 204928) | Coastal sediment microbial communities from Maine, United States - Eddy worm burrow 2 cm | ecosystem: Environmental > Aquatic > Marine > Coastal > Sediment | place: USA: Maine | collected... | reverse complement strand
CGATGGCTTCGTCTTCATCGGACGGACCTCTCGCCCTCGGTGGGTTGGATGCGTTCCACGGCCACCTGCATGAGCCGGAAGGGTCCACCGGCGGCCCTGTCGGGCTCCTCGGCGGTCTGCTTGATCTTGCCGCCGGCGAGGAGAGAGTAGACGACGGGGATGACGATCAGGGTCAGGGCGGTGGCGACGGCGAGGCCGCCGATGACGGTGACTGCCAGCGGCGCCCGCAACTCGGCGCCCTCACCGAGGCCCAGGGCCATGGGCATGAGACCGAAAATGGTGGTCGCCGATGTCATGAGAATCGGCCTGAGACGGGCGAGGCCCGCACCGGTGAGCGCCTCGTCGAGGGGTGCGCCGGCGCGCCGCCGTTGGTTGACCGCGTCGATGAGCACGATGGCGTTGTTGACCACGATGCCGGCGAGCATGACCGCGCCGATGATGGCCACCACGTTGATGGTGTGACCGGTGACGGCGAGCGCCAGGATGACGCCGATGGCGCCCAGCGGCAGGGTGAAGATGATGACAAAGGGGTGGAGGAAGGACTCGAACTGGGACGCCATCACGAGATAGACGAGAAAGATGGCCAGGCCCATGGCCAGGGCGAGGGAGCGGAAGCTCTGCTGGAGCTCCTCCTCCTGGCCGCTCAGGCTCGCGCTGACCCCGAGGGGCAGGGCGAGGGTCTTGAGTCTGCTCCGAACATCCTCGGCCACCGCACCCATGTCGCGACCCGAGAGGTTGCCGCCGACCACTGCGGCTCGTTTCTGGCCGATGCGGCGGATCTCGGTGGGCCCCTCGGTGAGATCGATGCGCGCCACCGATTTGAGGTAGATGGGGCGGCCGTCCACGTGGCCGACGATGAGGTCGTGGATGTCCTCGACCTTGGCGTCACCCTGCTCGAGGGCGCGGACGCGGATATCGATCTCGCGGTCGCCCTCGGTGAAGCGGGTGGCGACCTCGCCCTGGACCTTGGTGCGAACGGTCTGGGCAACCGAGCCGAGGTCGAGACCGAGGCGCGCGAGCTGCTCGCGGTCGAAGCGGACCTGGACTTCGGGGTTGCCCATCTCGGCCGATGAGCGGAGGTCCACGAGACCGGGAACATCGGCCAACGCGGCTGCCACCTGCGAGGCGGCGTCGTGGAGCTCGTTGATGGAGTCGGAGTAAACCTCGACCTCCACCGGGGTTCTGAAGGAAAAGAATGTCGCCCGTTCGAAATCGAAGTGCAGTTCCTCGGTCTGCGCCAGATGTGATCGCAGGCGGGCGATCACCGCCTCCTCCTGGAGGGGGCCGGATCCGGGGTTCATCCGAACCTGGATCCGGGCGGTGTTCTCGCCCTCGGTGCCGGTGGCCGCCAGCGAAAGACCGGCGCCACCCGCGATCGACGAGAACGACTCGACCGTCTCGTCTCCCTCGAGCAGGTCGGAGAGCGATCCGATGAACCGATCCGTGACCTCGAGGGGGGTGCCCTCGGGGAGCTGGACCTTGAAGGCGAACTCGCCCTGGGCGAAGGGTGGAATGAGATCGACGCCGAGGCTGGGCACGAGAGCGACGGACCCGGCGAAGGCGAGGGCGGCGGTGGCGAGGACCAGCAGCCGGTGGTGCAGCGCACCCTGCAAGACCTTGGGGTAGATCGCGGTGATGGCCGCCATGAACCTGTCGAAGACCGCGGTCACCGGTCGGGCCAGGAGTCCGAGAGCCTTGAGGATGCCGCCGAATACCGTTCGGAGCATTCGCAATACGAAGGCCGGGATGGCGACAAGGACGAATCGGCCGGCGCGGCGCAGGCGCCCTCCGGTGGGCGCAGTTCTGGTCGCACCCTCGGCGGGTGTGCGTCCCGAGATGGCGACCATCATGGGGATCAGGGTGAGGGAGACGGCGAGGGCTGCGAGCAGCGAGAACGAGACCGTCAGGGCCTGGTCGCGGAAGAGCTGAGCCGCCACGCCCTCGAGAAAGACCACCGGCAGGAAGACCGCCACCGTGGTGAGGGTGGACGCGATGACCGCGTGACCGACCTCCGAGGCGCCCTTGCGCGCCGCGGTGGTGTCGTCGTCCCCGGCCTCGCGTCGTTTGACGATGGCCTCGAGAACCACGATGGCAGAGTCCACCAGCATCCCGACCCCGAGGGCGAGGCCGCCGAGGGACATGATGTTGAGGGTGGTGCCGGTGCGGTACATCAGGAAGAATGTGGCCACCACCGAGATCGGGATGGAGATGGCGATGATCAGGGTGGTGCGGAGGTCCTTGAGGAAGAGCAGCAGGACCAGGACCGCCACGATGCCGCCGATGAATGCGTTGGACAGGACCTCGCGGATCGAGGCCTCGATAAAGCGGCTCTGATCGGTGCCGGAGGCGATCTCGACGTTCTCGGGAAGCTCCTTGGAGATGGACTCGAGCCGGGTGCGGACCGAGCGCGCCACCTTGACGGTGTTGGCGTCACCCTCTTTGTAGACCGCCAGCTCCACAGCTTCGACACCGTCGAAACGGGTGATGACCTCGCGTTGGCGGTGGGTGCGGATGACCTCGGCCACATCGGCGACGGTGACGTTGCGTCCGTTCTGGCTCAGCAGCACGGTCTCACGGATGTCGTCGAGATCGCGGAACTCGTTGCGGGCCCGTACCAGATAGCGGGCCTCGGATTCGTAGAGGCTGCCGCCGGCCTGGTTGAGGTTCTCGGCGAGGAGACGGGCGTTGATTTCGTTCACGGAAAGGCCGAGCAGGGCCAGACGACCCTCGTTGATGCGAACCTGGATCTCTTCCTCATAACCGCCGTGGACCTTGATGGCGGCGACGCCTTCGGTGGACTCCAGATCCTTCTTGATGAGCTCCTCGGCGACATAGCGCAGCTGGTAGAGGCTGTCCCCACCCGAAAGATAGAGACGGATGACGGGGTCGTTGGCCGGGTCGAAACGGAGGAGAACGGGTCTTTCGGCCGATCGCGGCAGGGCCGCGAGATCGAGCTTCTGACGGACATCGAGGGCCGCAAAGTCCATATCGCGGCCCCAGCCGAACTCGAGGGTCACCTGTGAGATCCCCGGGCGGGACACCGAACCGAGCCGCTGGACCCCGCCGGCGATCCCGACGAGCTCTTCGATGGGCCGGGTGATGAGCGCCTCGACCTCGCCGGGGGCGGCGCCCGGCAGCCGGGTCTCCACCGTCAGACTCGGGTAGGACAGATCCGGCATCAGGTTCAGGGGAAGGCGGGTGAACGCCACCGTGCCGAGGAGCAGGAGCGCGACCGCGGCCATGGAAACCGTCACACGACGGCGGAGCGAGAAATCAACGATGCGCATACCTGTCCCCCAAGAGAGTCGCTCCATCGGAGCAATAGAAAGTCCTTCGAGGTGCGTGGTCAGGTATTAGCAGTTAGGTATTAGGTATTGGGCATCGCAGGATTCTGTCGACGGACGGAGCCGATGCGATGGGCTAATACCTAATACCTAATACCTAATACCTCTTACAGAACCTTGATCTTCTGGCCGTCGTCGAGCCCACCCTGACCGGCGATGACGACCGCGTCGCCCTCATCGACCCCGGTGAGGACCTCGACATTGTCGCCCTCTTCGATTCCGAGGGTGACGGCCTTTTTGATCGCCTTGTCTTCCTCGGTGATGAAGACGTGGGCGGTGCGCAGCTCGCGGATCACCGACTCGCGGGGCAGGAGCAACGCGGTCGCGTGCCGTTCACGGACGATGTCGATACTGACGAAGGCGCCGGGCCGGACGCCGCTTGGCGGCTGGACGGCCTCAACGGTCACCTTGACGGTGCCGGTGGCGGTGTCCACCACGGGCGCGATCTGGCGGATACGCCCGATGAAACTGAGTTGGGTTTCCGCTGCGGGGGTGATCCGCACCTCGCGGCCCTCTTCGAGCTCGATGACATCGCGCTCGGGCAGATAGATGCGGGCCACCAGAGGATCGTAGTCGGCCACGGTGAAGAGCTCGTCGCCCGGGTGCAGGTGCTGGCCGAGGGTGATGAAGCGCTCGGTGATGCGGCCGGTGAACGGCGCGCGGATCACGGTCTTGGCCAGTTGCCACTCGGCTTCGGCCACTTCTTGCCGTGCGAGCTTCTGGTCCATGATGAGCTTGTCAAACGCCTCCGAGGAAATGAGGCCCTGTTCAAACGAATTACGGGCGCGCTCGAGGGCCGCGTCGGTGTTGGCGGCCTTGAGCTCCACCTTGGACTTGGCGATCCTCGCCTCGTCCTGCACCAGGACAGCGAGCACCTGGCCTTTCTTCACCCGATCACCCTCTTCGACATCGAGGCGTTCGATACGACCTTCAGCCTCGGAGAGCACCTTGACCTGGTCCTCGGCCACGAGGTTGGCGGTGGCGGAAATATAGGATGAGATGGTGCCGGCGGTGACCTCGGCCACCTCGACGGGCACCGGAAGCTCTTCGTCCTCTTTCGACTCGGCGTCGTTCTCGGCGTCGTTCTCGGCCCCATCGACGGCTTCGGTCGAAGACTGCTCGGCCGTTTCGCCCTCGGTCGCGTCGTCGGTGGTCTGAGCGCTGACCCAAATCACGGCGCTGGCCACGATGACGAGCACTGCGACCAGGCTGATGATGCGGAATCGTTTCTTTGCTTTCTCGGTCATGATGCCTCCCGTGCTCATTGACATAACGCAACGGAGTCAATTTGGTTAACGGGAGAAGTGGAATTTGGTTCTGTTTGTTTTACATTTGGAGGTTAGGAGTTAGGAGTTAGGAGTTAGGAGTTAGGAGTTAGGAGTTAGGAGTGAGATCCTCTCGGCGTCTAACGTCTAACGTCTAACGTCTAACGTCTAACGTCTAACGTCTAACGTCTAACGTCTAACGTCTAACGTCTAACGTCTAACGTCTAACGTCTAACTCCTAACCCCTAACCCCTGACCCCTCACCCTCGTGTTGACCAGATTCCAACGATGTGACAACGTGCGCGATCGTGAGCATCTGGAGGCCGCCTTGGATCACGCCGCTCTTGTGGACGCCCTCTCCGAACCGACTTTCTATGACTATCCGGTTGATGAGGTCCGATTTCTCCAGACCCACATCTCCTCGGTCTTTCTGACCGGGAGCTACGTCTACAAGCTCAAGAAACCGGTCAACTTCGGCTTCCTCGACTACTCGACCATCGAGCTTCGGGAGCAGAACTGCCGCGCCGAGGTGGCCCTCAACCGGCGGCTGGCGCCGTTGGTCTATATCGATGCCGTTCCCATCACCCTCGATGGAGATCAGGCGACCCTCAACGGTGACGGCGACGTGATCGACTGGGTCGTCGTCATGCGCGAGCTCGACGGGAAACTGCTCGGGACCGAGGTCCTCGCGCGAGGCGAGCTCTCCGAATCACATATGGACGCCCTCGTCGACGTGCTCGTACCGTTCTACACATCGGCGGCCACGGGCGAGGGAATCGACACCTTCGGCTCGGTCGAGGCTGTCAAGTTCAACACCGACGAGAATTTTTCCCAGACCGAGGCCTATGTCGGCAAGCTCGTTTCGAGGGATCGCTTCGAACATATTCGCGACTGGACCAACGCTTTTTTCGATCAGCACGCCGAACTCTTCGAACGTCGGATCGCCGAGGGCCGAACCCGTGAAAGCCACGGCGACCTCCACCTTCGCAACATCTTCTTCGAGGATCAGCCGGTCATCTTCGACTGCATCGAGTTCAACGAACGTCTCCGTTGCGGCGATGTCGCGGTGGATATCGCCTTCCTCGCCATGGACCTCGATTTCAATGGACGACAGGATCTGTCGAAGCACTTCATCGACCGTTATGTCGAGGCTTCAGATGACACCGAGCTGACTGAGATGCTCGATTTCTACAAGTGCTACCGAGCCTATGTTCGCGGCAAGATCGCCTGTTTCACCTCGACCGACCCGGCCCTCGACGGAACCGCCAAACGTGCCCAACGCAACCTGGCGCGGCGCTACTTCGGTCTCGCCTACGAGTATGCGGGCGGAACCAGACGACCGTCGTTGGTGGTGCTCTATGGATTGATGGGGACCGGCAAGACATCGGTGGCGCGCTATCTTCGCGAAAGCTACGGCTGGCACGTGCTGTCCACCGACGCGGTGCGCAAGCAGATCTCCGGGGTGGGGGAGAACACCAGGGTCTATGTCCCCTACAACGAGGGGCTCTACTCACCCGAGATGAACGCCCGGACCTACGCCGAGGTCTGCGACCGTGCCGAGAATCTCCTGTGGGGTGGATTCCCGGTGATCGTGGACGGCGCCTTCAAACGGCAGAGCGAACGTGAGCCGGTGATCGAGGCCGCACGGCGAACCGGGGCGCGGCTGGTGTTCATCGAGACCACCTGCGGCGCCGACGAACAGCACACACGCCTCGAGGGACGCCAGCGGCACGACACCAGATCCGACGGCCGGGTTGAGCTCATGGAACAACAGCGCGGCGATTTCGAGCCGGCCAACCCGGACGCCGAGTGCTACTTCCACCTCATCGACACCAGCGGGCCTAAAGCCGAGACCCAGGCCCAGGTCGAGGCGCTGCTGAGGGAGGAGTCGGTGCTCTGAGAATCACGAAGACCCCAGAACCTCACGACCTGACTCGTGATTCGTGAGTCGCACGGAGTGAGTCGTCAGAATCGCGGAATGGCGCGTAGAAGCGGGAACGCCTCGCACACCCGCCCCGCAATTTGCTGCTCCACCGGAGCGTTGGAGAGTTCTTCGAGGTGAGTGAGAAGCTCTTGGCCATTAGCTATTAGCTTTTAGCCATTAGCTTGTGGCTCATCGCAAGCCCCCTGTTGGTGGGAAGGATAACTGCGATGGAGCCAATAGCTAAGAGCCAACACCCAAAGGAGGTCCCCCGGCTTTGCCGGGGAGGCTGGCATGGTTTGACATTCAGCCGGTACGACGGCGTGGCGGCCGGTGGCGGTGACGGCACGCTCTTCGAGGTCCTCAACGGATATCTCTGCAAGCAGATTGAAGCCGACCTCAAGGTCCGTGTTCGTCGATCAGTCGAAAGGCGCCGCTCCGATCACGGTTCGAAGGATCCCGCATCGCCGGCGTCGACATCGTGGAGATAGTCGTTGATGGGCGTAAGCGTGCAGTGCCCGCTCTGGCAGTCGAGATCGAAGATTCTCCAGACGTCGTCATCGCCCATCGCGCCGGATGAGGGGGGTGTGAATATCCGGTAGGAGATACCGCCGCCGACGACCGAAACCCTGGCCTCTGAGCTGTGGAAGTCGCCGGTTCCTGAATACTGATGCACGCTGTAGCGGTACCGTCCGTCCTGGATGCTCGAGATGGTGAAGATCTCCGGGCCGTCGCCGTCGGTGTCATCCGTGTCGAGATTTGCACCGGTTCCGGTACGGTGTCCGTAGAAGAGGTGTTCCCACCCTCCGGCGGCGAGCGGAACCGTGAGGTGCGAGTCGAGGTCACGCGGCTCATCACCCCAGGTCAGGGTGATTTGGATGGCCGAGCTCCCACCCCCGAGGCCGAGCACGAGGTCGCCAACGACCATCTCGCCATTGTGTTCACAGGCGTGGTCGAATCGGTGGACGCTCTCGACACCGGCCTTCTCGGCCCAGAACTCGATGTCGGCGTTGGCATCCACTGGGACGCGGAAGCTTCCGTCGGCCGGTGTGGAGGTCTCACCACTCGTCACATAGCCGCCGTTGCGTCGGAAGCTCTTGAAGGTGACGCGAGCGCCCTTCACCGGGAGCCCGTCCCCGTCGACCACTCTTCCGGACACATAGCACCGGGTTGCAGCCACATCACAGTTCCAGATCGAGAAGTGGGGGATCCAGGTCCGAAACTCGTTGCCGATTCTGTCAAACGATCCCACTTCATACCAGGTCTGAAGATCGGGATCGAACCACCAAGATGGGATGTCGTTCGGTGCTTCGTCCTGCAGGGTTGTCGGAATCGGGACGCGCAATGTCGCAACGGTCCCCGGGGCCAGTTGGAGTTGCTGCGTCCCCGAGGTGACCGTCACATCGACAAAACCGTAGGTGTTGATGAAGACCGTCTGTCCACTGAGATCAACACCCTGGAAGGTGCCGGGGAAGGCCTCGAGTTCCTCCGGTACGGATGGGTCGAAGCTGGTCAAGCTGACCGTCGCGTTGCCGGTGAAGGCATTTCCGCTCTGGTCGACGAGAGAGTTGGCCGGAATGAGGACAGACGCGCCGTCCGAGGTGCTGACGGTCCCTCCGGATGTCCCTGAGATGGTCGCCGTCGTCTCGAAGGGGAGCAGGATTGCATTCTGCGTGTTGGACTCGCCCGCAACCACGCGAAGGATCTTGAACGTCGGGACATACCCGGCTTTCGAGAACTTCACCGACATGGCCCCAGACACGGGAATGGTATCCAACACGTAGAACCCCTGGCTGTTGGTCGAGGTGGTCTTACCTGCCGCCTCGACGGTGGCGCCCGACAGCGCAAATCCACCGGGCTCCTTGACCGTGCCCGTGATTCCACCGACGCCGCCGCTTCCCTTCATGGGGATGGTGGTCGGATCCTGGGTCAGGTTGTCGATCACCGAAGCGTAGGCGAAGACTCCGGAGCCCGACTCCACCTGAACCCGGGCGGCACCCCCGCTGATGTTGTTCCGACCGGCCACGGTCGAAAACGGACGGTTCTTCTGCCAGCTTTCGCCTGATGCGAGCGTCTTGGAGAACTGACCCAATACCGTTCCGTTGGATGACAGCAGCTCGGTCTTGACGGTCGCGCTCGAGCCGGATGTGTTGACGAAGCCGATGTTGCTTCGATAGGCCGAGTTCTCGCTGAGTTGCGGAAGATAGACGGTCTGGCCCGCGCCGATCCCGGTGGTCGGTGCGTAGCCGTCGAGGAACTGGCCGAAGCTCCCCGCGGAACTCTGGTTGTACGTTCTTGAAGTCATGTAGAGAGGAACGCTCGACGAGATCTCGAGACTCCCTGAGCCGTTGACACCCATCATGCCGACAACATCGTCGAGGAGATTCTGAACGCCGGCGCCGACACTGGTCGTCAGTTGATGGGTGGTGCCGGAGACGTGCATCTTGATCGTCACCTGAGCGAGGGTTCCCTGGCGGTTGAGCAGGCCCAAATCGGTGCGCCACTGGCTCCCGAGGGTGCCGGCCGCATGTGCGGCGGCTGCAACCCAGCCCTGACGAATTTCAGTGTCCGCGACTTTCATCGGGATGGTCGTCGGGTCCTGGGTACCATTGTCGATGACCGAAGCGTAGGTGAGAACGCCTCCGCCCGAAACCACGGTGACTTCGGCCGAACAGCGGAGGAGATCCGTACGACCGGCCAATGTCGAGAACGGCCGGTTCTCCTGTCGCAGGATGCCCGGGCTCAGGGTCCGATTGACCGAATGGAGCTGGGTGCCGTTCCCGTCGTAGAGGGTGAGTCGAACCGTGGCGCTGCTGCCCGAGGTGTTGAGGAGTCCGATGTTGGTTCGGAACCCCGAATCCTCCCGCAGCTGCGGGAGGGTTGCCGACTGGCCGCTCGCCAGCGCCAGAGCGGGGTCGACTCCGTCCAGATACTGACCGAAGCTCCCGGAGCTTCCCTGGTTGAAGGTACGGGATGTCACAAAGACATCCTGGTCTGACAGAATCTCCAACGCGCCCGAGGCGGTGAGGTTGTAGAGGCCGACCACGTCCTGCAACAGCACGCTCGATCCGGGACCGAGTGATCGATTCAGGGAATGCACGCTGGCACCGTTGTGGAAATCGATCCGCACCGCGGCGGCGGCGTCACCCGGGTTGAGGATCCCGAGATCGGTCCTCCACTGACTCCCGAGGCTGCCCGCCGCGTGAGCCGCGGCGGCGACCCAGTACTCTTTCGAGAAGTTCGCCGAAGAACCCGAGATGGTGATCACTCCGGTCTTCTGACAGGTCTGGCCGTCGGCCGAGGCGGTCATGGTCCAGGTGTAGGACCCCGCGGAGGAGAAGGTGTGAGTGGGATTCCGTGTGGGCGAGGGTGGTGAGCCATCGCCGAAGCTCCAACTGTAGGAGGGCGAGCTGGAGCAGTTGTCCGCCGTTGCCGATGCCGTGAAGTTGACCGTTCCTCCAACCTGCCCGGAACTCGGTCCACTGGCCGAACAGCTGAGAGTGCAGGGATTCGCCGTGGTCTTCGTCACCGTGACGTTGTCGATATAGACGCCCTCGTCTGTGATCGATTCGTCGGAATAGAAACCCAGACCAAACCAGACCTGCTCGGCGCCAAGCGCAGTGATGTTGGTGATCTCGGAGACATCGAAGGAGGACGGACTCCATCCCTGAGTGTCGCCGGTGGTGTTGAATCCGGAAAAATTGGAGCCGTTCACCGAGAGTCCATAGAAAAG
>Ga0316191_10004645_pt1 | contig 10264 bp, 8 predicted proteins | sample Eddworburr2cm_MG_FD_204928 | JGI IMG/M metagenome (GOLD analysis project Ga0316191, IMG submission 204928) | Coastal sediment microbial communities from Maine, United States - Eddy worm burrow 2 cm | ecosystem: Environmental > Aquatic > Marine > Coastal > Sediment | place: USA: Maine | collected... | reverse complement strand
CAGTCAGAGCTTGTGGCTTTGTTGCAAGCCGAGGGAATAGAGGCGACGCAATCGAGCGTGAGCCGCGACTTGCGCGAGCTGGGCATCGCGAAACTCGACCATGGCTATGAACGCATACAGCAACAACCACAGGCGGCCGGCATGGCTGACGTGCCTTCCGGGTTTGTTCGGGACGTGCTGAAGGCCGGTAGCAACCTGACCGTTATACGCACTGCTACCGGTGCAGCGCAACGTGTCGCCCTTTTTCTCGACCGCAGTGAGTGGCCCGAAATTGTTGGCACCGTCTCCGGCGACGACACCATTTTTGTAGCGACACGCAGTGGCCAGGATCAGAGACAGCTGCTCGGCAGATTGCGCTCCACGCTGCAAGCCTGATCCGCACAAACCGGAAAACACTTTACCCCGTCAGAACAAATTAACGAGAACACAGATCATGTCAGACAATTCACCCATCATTCTTGCCTATTCCGGCGGGCTCGATACTTCATTTTGCGTGCCGTGGCTGCGTGAAACTTATCAACGCCCGGTCGTTACCGCCTGCGTAAATACTGGCGGCCTCGATGCGGCAGCAGCCCAAAGTCTCGAAGATCGGGCAATGGCACTTGGCGCGCAGGAACATATCCTGGTCGAGGCACGACCACGGTTTTTCGACCAGGTCATACGTTTCCTGATCGCAGGCAATGTGCGGCGCGGCAACCTGTATCCGCTGAGTGTTGGTGCCGAGCGCGGCATACAAGCCACCCTGCTGGCTGAACTTGCGGGCGAACGCGGTTCAACCACTGTCGCCCACGGCTGCACGGCGGCAGGTAACGACCAGGTTCGTTTCGAAGTCGCTCTGCGAACAGTGCAACCGGGACTGGAAGTACTCGCGCCCGTGCGCGACCAGTCTTTTGAGCGCAGTGTCCAGATCAAGTATCTGCAGGATCATAATTTTCCGTTGCCACCTTCAGGCGGCGATTACTCGATCAATAAGGGCTTGTGGGGTGTCAGCATAGGCGGAAAGGAAACGCTGACATCCACGGACACTATTCCGGAATCGGAATGGGTGCTGTCGGCGGGCGCGTTCGACAATCCGCTAGCGCCTCAACAGATCACGATTGGATTCGACAAGGGTATTCCTGTGTCGCTAAATGGCGAGTCACTGACGCCGGTAGCGCTGATCGAGAAGCTCGAAAGCATCGCGGGCGGATACGGTATCGGCCGGGGAATTCACCTGGGTGACACCGTACTTGGCACCAAAGGCCGGGTAGCCTTCGAAGCGCCGGCAGCGGACATCCTGCTCAACGCCCATCGCGAACTGGAAAAACTTACGCTGACTGCATTGCAGGCACGGGTTAAAGACAGTATCGCCAACACCTATGGCGACTTCGTGCATGAAGGCAAACAACTTGATCCTGCCTGCCGCGATCTTGAGGCCCTGCTTGCGTCGTCACAGGAGCGGGTTACCGGTGAAGTCAAACTCATGCTGCGACCGGGCAATGCATTTGTAGAAGGTGTGCAATCGCCCTATTCGCTCATGGCGGCAACCAAAGGTGTATACGGTGAAGCCGCGGGCGAGTGGACACCCGAAGACGCAGTGGGCTATTCACGCATCCTGGCACTGCCAGGCATGCTGCAGTCGCGTGCGGCTGCAGGAAACAAGGAATAAGAATGAAAACTGTCATTGCAGACAAGATTGCATCAGTAGCACAGGACAAGGCGCTAAAGCGCGAGCTTCGCGTCTCGGCGGATATACCGTGCGAGGAAGGTGTGCTCATTGCGGTCGAAATTCTGAACAACAAGGGCACCTACAACAAGCTCGAGTTAACCAGTGGCCGAATGGCGCAGGTTAAACGAGGCGATGTGATCATTGGTGCTTTGGGGCATCGCAAAGCGTTGTTCGGTTATTCCGGGCATCTGCCGGAGCAACTGGCACCGGGTGACGAGGTACAGGTGCTGAACATCGGCGGCGTGCTCGGAATTTGTGATTCGATTAATCCCAATTTTGGTGCGCCCTTCAATGCCAAAGTACTGGGTGCTGTACTGGAGTTTCCTATTCTGGGCGAGCGCATTGGTGTACCCGCGCGAGCGGGGGCAGAGAAAATGCCCATTGAACCCGAGCTGAATACCCACGGTGTCCCCACGGTTGCTCTGGCCGGTACCTGCATGGACTCCGGTAAAACCGCAGCCGCATGCGCGATAGTCAGCCGACTGCGACATCTCGGTTACACAGTCGATGCTTTCAAAGCAACGGGCGTATCCCTGCGCCGCGATATTCTGGCGATGGAAGATGCCGGAGCACGCCACACGTCGATCTTCACTGACTTTGGTGTCATCACCACCACGGCAAAAAATGCACCAGCGGTTACGCGTACGATGCTCAATCAACTGTCTGCCAATAAGCCCGACGTCATCGTTTATGAACTCGGCGATGGATTACTGGGCGCTTATGGAGTTGATGCTATTTTGCAGGATCAGGCAATCTGCGACGCATTGTCCTGCCTGGTGCTATGTGCAAATGACCCGGTAGGTTCAACCGGTGGTGTTGCCTTGCTGAGCTCTGAGTTTAATTTGCAGGCGGATATCATTACCGGCCCGGCGACTGATAATGAAGTTGGTTGCAACATCATTAAGAGTCGATTGAAGGTGCCCGCCATCAACGCGATAACGAACGGTGTGGAGCTCGGCGACGCGGTTGCGAAAATCCTGAAACTGGAACAGAAATGAACGATCCAAAAGCGACTGACAAAACAGTTAACAAACCTATTCCAACCATAGTGCTGGGTGGCACCGGCTATGTGGCCGGCGAACTGTTGCGCCTGATCGCGGCGCATCCGCAACTTGAACTGGCGGCAGCCGTATCCGAGAGTCAGGCCGGTGAAACTATCAAATCGGTATTTCCTCATTTACAGAACGTCTTTGGCGAACAAAGTTACATCAGCCGTGATCAGGTGGTCGATCACCTGCATGGCAAAGTAGCTATGTTTTCAGCCGCTCCGCATGGCGCCAGCGCTGCGATGATCGGGGATTTACTTGAGATCGCGGAAAAGCAGCATTGCGAACTGACTGTGGTTGATGCATCTGCAGACTTTCGCTTTCCTAACGCTGCCGCCTATGAGGCCGTATACAGCCACCCACACGGCGCGCCGCAATTACTGGAGCATTTCTCCAGCGGATTGCCCGAACATATGGGCAACCCGGCAGAACCGCATGTCGGACATCCTGGTTGTTTCGCGACCGCCATGTTACTTGGCATCGTGCCCATGCTGGCGATGGACCTGATCGAACCGCAAGTGCATGCGTTCGGCATCACCGGGAGCACAGGTTCGGGCCGATCGCCGATTGCATCTACGCACCACCCTTTGCGGCACTCAAATCTGTATGCCTATAAACCGCTCGCGCATCGCCACGCGCCGGAAGTTGTGGGTATCACCGAGGCACTGACAAAAACGAAACCGGAACTGCACTTCATCCCGCACTCCGGTCCGTTTGCCCGTGGCATACACATGACCTTGCAGGCAACGCTGAAGAAACCGCTATCGGGCGAGCAGTTGCAGGCAAAACTCACGGACTTTTATAAGATCAAGCCCTTCATTGAAGTAGTTACGGGCGCCCCACGGATCAAGGATGTGGTCGGCAGTAATTATGCGCACATCGGCGTCGCCGTTGAGGGTAATGCCGTGGCTGTTTTTGTTGCGATTGACAACCTGATGAAGGGGGCCGCAGGGGGGGCCGTGCAGTGGATGAACCGACTGCTCGACTTCGACGAAACTCTTGGGCTTACCACACCCGGACCGGGCTGGATCTAGCTGATGACCGATTCCACATACAACGCACGGGTAGCCGAACAAAAGCATTTACTGCAGGTTTATGCGCAGTTCGATTTCGAACCTGTGTCCGCCTCAGGCGTACATATCACCTGCCGCGATGGTCGTAAATTGCTGGACCTCTACGGTGGACACGCAGTCGCCTCGCTGGGCTACAGTCATCCGGATATCGTTGCCGCGCTGACGAAGCAGTCTCAACAACTGTTTTTCCAGAGCAATGCCGTTGCCCTGGAAGTGCGGGCGCTGGCAGCCGACAGGCTGGCAGCTATAGCACCGTCCGGCCTGGACCGCGTGTTTTTCGTAAACAGCGGTGCAGAAGCAAACGAAAATGCGCTGCGGGCCGCTTTCAAGAAAACCGGCCGAACTAAAGTGATAGCGCTCGAACAAGGGTTCCATGGCCGCACAGCCGCTGCCGGTGCCGTGACCTGGGGCGCGGCCAATAAGTGGTACAGCTTTCCGCAGACACCTTTCGACGTAGAGTTCGTCGCCCGGGATAGCATTGCTGCCGCGACAGCCGCTATCGATGAGGATACGGCAGCCGTAATACTCGAACTGGTGCAGGGTATCGCCGGGGCTTACGACCTTGACCCTGATTTTGTTGCTGCCGTGCGCGAAGCCTGCGACAGCAAGGGTGCGCTTTTGATTATTGATGAAGTGCAAACCGGCATCGGCCGTTGTGGCGCAGCCTTCGCTGCTGAAGTATATGACGTCAAACCGGACATACTGACCACGGCCAAAGCCCTGGGCACAGGGTTCCCCTGTGGCACGGTTTTGCTGACCGAGGACGTTGCCAGTTGCCTTGGCGCTGGTGACCTCGGTACTACTTTTGGCGGCGGGCCACTTGCCTGCGCCCTTATTGCAACTGTAATTGATGTGATAGAACGAGATGGATTGCTTGCCAACGTCCGCAGACTGTCGGAACGTATAAAGAATGAGTGTGTCACCGGCCCCGTATCCGAAATTTCGGGCAAAGGCTTTCTGCTTGGTTTGCGCTGCGTGGGGGGTGCCAAACCTGTACGCGATGCATTATTAGCAAAAGGCATACTGACGGGTTCAAGTAGCGACCCGGACATAATGCGACTGCTACCGCCTCTGGTGCTGGCCGACGAGCATGTAGATGAATTAGCAACAGTACTGGGTGGTTTGTAAGCTGCCCTCAAGTGAGCAAAACGCAATGCCCGTTAAATTCGCAAACCTGAATTGCGACCGATTGAGTAAAAAGGAAAACTAGATGAAAGAGTTTCACGATCTTGCCGATTTCCAAATCGGTGAAGTAGATGCCCTGCTGGAACTGGCAGCAAGGTTGGAAAAGAACCCGGAGCCAACGGCTTTGCAGGGCAAAGTGCTGGCGCTTTTATTCCTCAGCCCTTCGTTGCGCACCCTGGCGTCATTTCAGGCGGCCATGACCCGATTGGGCGGCGGTTCCTTTGTCATTTCTCCCAATATGTCGATCCATGGTCTGGAGACACGCCCTGGCATCGTCATGGATGGCATGGCAGCGGAACATATACGTGAAGCCGTGCCGGTTATCGCTTCCTATGCGGATGCCATCGGAATTCGTGCCTTCGCCGAGCGGGAAAGCCTGGATAACGACATTGCCGACAAAGAGTTTAATGAACTGCGTGCACTGTGCGATATCCCCAAGATCAACATGGAATCGGCGATTAATCACCCGTGCCAAAGCCTCGCGGACTGGAAAACCATGGATGACCTGAGCATCCCGCGTCAGGGCGGCAAATTTGTACTTAGCTGGGCCTATCACCCGCGTGCATTGCCGCTGGCTGTGCCCTCGGCAACCGTGCATATGGCGGCCATGCGCGGCATGGACGTCACGGTAGTGCGTCCGGACGGCTTTGCTTTACCTGAGCCGATCATGCACAAGGCACGCCAGGCGGCGGCAGCAGCGGGCGGGTCAGTAAAAGAAACGGACGATCGCGCGGAAGCACTCGAAGGCGCACATGTAATTTATGCCAAGTCCTGGAGTTCAACCCGTGCATACGGTAACCGACCCGCTGACGAAGAGCTTCGCCATGGCAAAGAAGACTGGTGCATAGATGACCCCTGGTTCGAAACAGCACAGGACGATTGTCGCTTCATGCATTGTCTGCCAGTGCGTCGGGGCGTTGTAGTTGCCGACCGTGTTCTGGACGGTCCGCGCAGTGTCGTCATCCAGGAAGCCCGCAACCGCATGTATGCGCAGATGGCTGTATTGCATCAGATGCTGAAACAAAGCTAGAGAAAAGCTGAACAACATGACTATGAACCACAAACACCGCGACATAGTGGTCGCCGCACTTAAGCATGCCGCACCTTATATCCGGATGTTCAAACGTAAAACATTCGTCATCAAGGCGGGTGGCGAACTGTTCGTCGACCCGGTTGCGACGCGCGCCCTGATTGAGCAGGTTGCGATACTGCACCAGGTAGGCGTGCGGGTCGTGCTCGTGCATGGGGCAGGCCCGCAGTCGACGGCACTGGCCACTGAACGTGGATTGGAAACTCGCATGGTCGAAGGTCGACGTGTCACTGATGCCGAGACTTTGCAGGTCAGCGCAGATGCAAACCGGCAGATCAGCGAGCTGATACAGTCTGCCTGCGCCGAGCTGGACATTCCGGCGATCGTACTAAGGGGCGCAGACGAAAACCTGATTCTGGCAAACAAACGCGCACCTGTAGAGGTTACCGGCGTGGGCCTGGTGGATTACGGCTATGTAGGTGATATTGAAGCGATCGATTGCACGGTCGTCGATCAGCAATTAGCCAATGGTGTGGTACCCATAATCAGTCCGATATCGGCGGCAAAAGACGGCACACTGCTCAACATAAATGCAGATACAGTGGCCGCCGCGCTTGCCGGTGCCATGAGCGCCGAGAAACTGATTCTGGCAACGGGAGCGCCCGGCATACTCGAGGATATTAAGGACCCCGGTTCACTGGTTTCTTACCTGGATCTTGCCGGTTTACAACAACTGCGGGAAAACGGATCACTGGCCGACGGTATGCTGCCCAAAGCCAGAGCAATCGAGGCGGCCATCAAAGGTGGAGTAAAGCGTGTGCATGTCATTTCGTTCTCGCTCCCAGATAGTTTACTGCTGGAGATTTTTACCAACGAAGGTACCGGCACACTCGTTGTAAACAGCATCGAGGCACTGACCGAGGCCGAACAGGCCATCGGGCAGACCGCGTAAGCGACCGGCGGAGTCAAACAATATGAAACGACTATGGGATAAAGGCGAACCACTGGACCAGCGGGTACTGCGCTACACCGCCGGTGAAGATCACCTGCTTGATGCCCGGCTGGTGCCTTACGATGTGCGCGCTTCCATTGCGCACGCAGCCATGTTGTGCACGCAGGGCCTGCTGAACGAAAGTGACCTCAAGAGCATTCAGGCCGGTCTGGAGTCACTCGCCCAAAGCCATGCAGCCGGAGAGTGGGAGATTTCGCTCGAGGACGAGGACGTACATACGGCATTGGAGTCGCGTTTAACCGACGCAATTGGAGATGCCGGCAAACGCATTCACCTTGGGCGATCGCGGAATGATCAGGTGTTGGTCGCCCTGCGTCTGTATCTGCTGGATGCAGCGCAGGAACTTGAACAATCAGCCCATGCAGCCGCAGTGGCGCTAAAGGAGCTGGGCAACCGGAACAAGGACACCCCCCTGCCGGGCTACACCCACATGCAACAGGGCATGCCAAGTTCCGTCGAACTTTGGGCAGGTGGATTCGCGGCTGAACTGGAAGATGATGCGGATGGCATCGCTGCGGCCTGTCGGCGCATCAGCAAGAACCCGTTGGGCAGCGCCGCCGGCTATGGCACACCTGGCATACCAGTCGACCGCGAGCATACGCGCGCGGCGCTGGGTTTCAACGAAGTGCACAGTCCAGTCACGGCCGTGCAATTATCACGGGGCAAGGCGGAAGCTAACCTGGTGTTCGAGTTGTGCATGCTCATGCAGGATCTTGGCAAACTTGCAGCGGATTTGATGCTCTATTACATGCAGGAATTCGCGTTTATACGGCTACCCGAGAATATGACAACGGGCTCATCCATCATGCCGCAGAAACGCAACCCGGACGTGCTGGAACTCGTTCGAGGTGCGACTGCCACACTAAATGGCGCACTTCTGGAGATCCTTGGCATTACAACCAAGCTGAGTTCAGGCTATCAGCGTGACCTGCAACGACTTAAGCCCCCGCTATTTCGGGCCATTGACCTGGCCGGTGCATCGGCGGAAATCATGGCGCATCTGATTAACGGGGTAGAATTTGTAGCGGAGAATATCGAACTGGACGACGCCATTTTTGCAGCGGAACAAGCCAACAAGCTGGTGGTTGAAAAAGGCATGAGTTTCCGTGATGCCTATCTGCAAGTGGCCAAGGATTTAAAAAAGCGATGAAGGCGATCCATTCCCACTGGGCGCCGAGTTGGCTCGGAACACTATTGGCGATCGGCCTTACAATGACCGCAGCCGGCTGCGGTTTAAAAGGAGATTTGTACCTTGAACAAACTGACGCTGATAAATCGCCGGCCCCTGCTGCTGCAAGCAATGACGGCGGCGACGAGCCGGGCACGGCTGAGACCGCAGTACGGGAAGGCATGACGGCAGAGGCCCCTGACGAAACCTTTGAGCTCGTGAATACAGAAGCGGCCATGGATGCAGATCCGGCTGGCAGTATCATGGAGCCCGACGAAGACCTCGGCGACTCAGCCGCAGAGCAGGTTAGCTCAGAAGCGGCGATGGCGACGGGGCCCGGTTCAGTTGCAATAGAGCCGGTGACCGAAAGTGAGCTCAAAGGCTCGGACTTAGAAACAGAAAAAGACACCGACGATATAACGGCAAAACCTGATGAGCCGAACGCTGTCCCAGCAGAGACCGGCAGCATTGTTGCGCCGCTTGACCCAGAATCATCTGACAGCACAGCACCAGCGCAATGAGTAAAGATTCCGACAAGCCGCAGTCTTTATTGTTGATCGATGGCTCCTCTTATCTCTACCGCGCCTTTCACGCACTACCGCCACTAACGACGAACGATGGCTCGCCGACCGGCGCATTACTGGGCGTGCTCAACATGCTTGTGCGCATTCAAAAAGACCAGCAACCCGATTTGATTGGCGTGGTAATGGATGCTCCGGGCAAAACATTCAGAGATGAATTGTTTGCTGAATACAAGGCGCAACGGCCGCCCATGCCAGATGACCTGCGCGTTCAGATAGAGCCCCTGCTCCAGGCTATCGAAGCTATGGGCTTGCCTTTGTTGCGCATCAAGGGAGTCGAGGCAGACGACGTGATTGGCACGCTGGCTATCCGCGCTGCAGCCGCTGGCATGACGACCGTCATAGCCACAGGCGACAAGGATATGGCTCAGCTGGTCAACGACCAGATAACGCTGCTCGACACCATGCCACGCGGCCCTGGCAATCAGCCGCGACCTATGAATGCAGCCGGTGTGGTGGAGAAGTTCCAGGTGCGGCCGGAACAGATAATCGATTACCTTGCGCTGGTCGGGGACAGTTCCGACAACATTCCAGGCGTGCCAAAAGTAGGTCCTAAAACGGCGGTCGCCCTGCTCGCAGAATTTGACGGCATCGATGACATACTGGCCGGCCTGGACAAAATTGCTGACCTGCCGATACGCGGGGCCAAGGGGGTGGCCGAACGTATAGAGGAAAACAAGGAGACGCTGTTACTGTCATACAAACTCGCCACGATCGACTGCGACCTCGAACTTCCGCTGGATCCGGAGAACCTGACGAAGGGTGAACCCGACACTGCAACGCTAAAACAGCTTTACGAACGATACGAGCTGCGCGCACTGCTGAAAAAGCTCGACAGCAGTTCAAAAGAGGCGGCAGTAGACCAACCGTCTGCAGCCCCTGCGACGAAAATTTCGAGCAATGCATACGAGACTATTCTTACCGAGGGTCAGTTCGATGCATGGCTGGCTAAAATCAATGCCGCAACGCTGACCGGTTTTGATAGCGAAACAACCAGCCTGGATTACATGGAAGCCGAGATTGTCGGGCTGTCATTCGCCGTTGCAGAGGGTGACGCGTGCTACATACCACTGGCGCATAGTTATCCAGATGCACCTGCGCAATTAGACCGGGAATCAATACTTAACAGACTGAAGCCATGGCTCGAGGATGCGAACATATCGAAGGTCGGTCATCACCTGAAATATGATGCTCACGTGCTCGCGAACCATGGCATAAAACTGCGCGGCATGGCCTTCGATACCATGATTGAGTCCTACGTACTCAATAGCACCGCCACGCGACATGATATGGACTCGGTCGCGCGACGTTACCTCGGTGTAGAAACCATCAAGTACGAGGATGTCGCTGGCAAGGGCGCTAAACAACTGCGCTTCGATGAAGTAAGTGTTGAAACGGCAGCGCCGTATGCGGCGGAGGACGCGGATATTACGCTACGCCTGCACCACAAACTTTGGCCCG
>Ga0316191_10004644_pt1 | contig 10266 bp, 8 predicted proteins | sample Eddworburr2cm_MG_FD_204928 | JGI IMG/M metagenome (GOLD analysis project Ga0316191, IMG submission 204928) | Coastal sediment microbial communities from Maine, United States - Eddy worm burrow 2 cm | ecosystem: Environmental > Aquatic > Marine > Coastal > Sediment | place: USA: Maine | collected... | reverse complement strand
TATACTGTTCACCGAATTCCCCACTAGTCATCTGACTGCATAAATGCGTATCAGGTAAAGGGTATTCACGGTGGGTATTCACGGCACATATATGGACGCTCCCCTTAGTCAGCTGCGGCGGCGCAGTAGCAGTGCGCAACAAAGGCCGATTCCGGCCATCGCTACCACGACCAGGTTGGCGGAGTTCCAGCTTGCCGAGTATTCTACGATCGAGCTGACCAGCAACGGCCCAAGCGTTTGCCCGATACCGGCACCCTGCAACATGAATCCGGCCATTAGCGCCATGTGCGACGGGCTCGGGGAATAGCGCGCGGCCAGCACAAAAGCGGTGCCCGGGAATATGCCGCCAAAGGCCGAAAACAGGAAACCGGCGACGATTTTGAGCGTCGGCTCGCTGAAAGTTGCAAACACCAGTGAAGCACACAGGCCCATTACAATAAAGGATACGGTCAGCAGCTTCCACGGCATCAAGCCGCGCCCAATGAGCCAACCCGCAGTGACGTTACCGATGATATTACCGACCACGACCAATGCGCCAAAGCGGGCTGCATGGGCGAGGGGCAGGTTGAAGTCGGTCACCAGGATGGTCGGCAAAAACGCGGTCAGCGACTGGTACAGGCTCGAGTAACAGACAAATCCGGCGACCACCAGTAGTGGCCCGAGGCGCATCACGCTGCCGAGAAAATCCGCAGTGCTCAAGTGAACACCGGCTGCGGGGACCCTGCTGCGGAAAGTTAGATAAAGGACGATTGCCCAGGCCAGGATCATGAGCCCGACATCGTTCCATAGACCGCGCCAGCCATGCCAGTCGATCAGCAGCGGGGTGATGATCATCGACAGCCCTATGCCGGCGGGCATGAACGCTCCCCAAAGCCCCATCGCCAGCGGACGGTCGCGGTCACTCGCCGAGCGACTGATCAGTGATGGCAGGGCGACGATCACCAGAATGAAACCGAATCCTTCGATCAGGCGCGATAGCAACAACAGGTCGATGGAGCTTGCAAGCGCACCGAGAAATGAGCCGCAGGCGGATACCGTGAGGCCGGTCAGGGCCATGCGTAGATGTCCGATGCGATCGGACAGCAGACCGAAACCGGCACCCGCAATAGCGGCAATCAAGCTGAACAACGAGAGTATCAGGCCGGCCTGGACCAGGCTCAGATCGAGTTCGTCGATAATAAGGGCCAGTGACGCGAAGGTCTTGCCGAGCTGAAAGGCGCCGATGCAGCCCGCGAGAAAAGCGATCCAGATCTTCAGCCAGTCGCTTGTTTGCCCGGCAGCAACCGCGCTCACGAATCGTTGCCAGTGTTGGTAAAGTCGGCGCGCTCGAGCAGTCGCGATACCAGTATGCCCGCGAGCAGGCCCCAGAAGGCAGCACCGATGTTGAACATTGGCAGGTCGGCCACGGTGACCAGGAATGCGATGAGTGCGCCCAGGGTAAATTTATCGCGGAAGCAGGTCGTGAACGCGGCCTGCAGGATCTTCAGCATCGCCAGACCAGCCAGCGTCATCACAAAAGCCGCGGGTGCATCCAGCAAAAAGCGGGTAAACGTGGGTGCGAGCAGGCCGAAAGCGAGTGCCAGCAAGCCCACGAAAATACCAGCGGTATAGTGACGCTCGCGCTTACCGGAACTACTGATGATGGCATTGGTTGGACCAGTCAGGCAGGTGCAGACGCCACCGAACGCGGCGCTGATCATGGTGCCGATGCCGCAGGCGGCGGTAATCGCATTGACTGGCGGCTGGTGGCCGACCGCGCGCAGCACTGCAATACCCTGGCCGTTCTGCACCACGAGCACGGTAATCGCGAGCGGCACTACGAGTTCGATCGCCGCCGCCAACGAAAAGGTGGGCACCTGGATAACGGGTTGAATGATCTCGAGCGTGGCGAAGGTTGCGCTATCGAAGCGCCCGCCCAGCAACGCGGCGCCGACCCCGACCAGCAGCGCGCCGATCAGCGGCGGCATGCGCCGGCCCAGCGCCGGCACTACGCTAAGTGCCAGCCAGGTCACCACCATCGGCCCGGATATGCCGAGATCCGCGTGCAGCGCACGCACCAGGTCGAGCCCGAAGCGCAGGAACACACCGGCCACCATGCCCATCACGATCGGCATGGGTACCGCGGCCATGGTGCGCTTTACCCAGCCGGTAACGCTGAGCACGAACATCAGCAAGCCGGTCAGGTAAAAGGCGCCGACAACCTCGGCGAAGGATAGGTGGGCGAGTGCAGGCCCGACCAGCACGGTGCCGGGAATCGTCCAGAAAAACACCAGCGGCTGACGGTAAAGCCAGCAAAACCCGATCGAGATCAAGCCGTTGAAGAAAAACACACCGAATACCCAGGACGCGATTTCAGCCCCGCTGAGCCCGCCGCGGCTACCGACCGAAAGGATGATCGCAACCGGGGCGGTTATCGCGAACAGCCAGCCGATGAAACCATTGGCGGCGTAGGCGACGCCGAAATCGGCCCAGACGCCTTGCAGCCCGGGAGGCTTCGCGGATGGTTTTTCGAGCTGCGCGTTCAACGCACCCGATCCCTACGGCTGAATGCTACAGAAGTTGTTTTCATTATTGTTCATCGAAATTTCAACAGGACAGTACACTTGTTTTATACCGCTTGAAACCCGTTTTTAACTTTTCCAACTTCTTTACCAATGCATTTTTTAGCTGTTAAGTGAGTGACCGGTTGGTACGCAGTCTGTGCAAGGTCCCCGCTTGCGCGGGGATGACTTATCGGTTGGTCTGACGTATCGGGTATGACTGGATTCAGACGCGCTCGAGGATGATGGCGATTCCCTGGCCGACGCCGACGCACATGGTGCACAGTGCGTAGCGGCCACCGTTGCTATGCAGCTGGTTGATCGCGGTCGTCACCAGGCGCGCACCGCTGGCGCCGAGCGGGTGGCCGAGCGCGATCGCGCCGCCGTTCGGGTTGACGCGCGGATCGTCGTCCGCGAGGCCGAGATCGCGAAGTACCGCGAGACCTTGCGCGGCGAAGGCCTCGTTAAGTTCAATCACGTCCATCTGTTCCAGGCGCAGGCCCGTCAGCATCAGTAACTTACGCGTCGCCGGTGCCGGGCCGAAACCCATGATGCGCGGTGGTACCCCGGTGCTCGCCATGCCGAGCACGCGCGCGCGCGGGGTCAGCCCGTGTTTCGCTGCGGTGATTTCATCGGCGAGCAGCAGCGCGCAGGCGCCGTCGTTAACACCCGAGGCGTTGCCCGCGGTAACGCTACCGTCGCTGCTGACGATCGGGCGCAGACCGGCGAGCCGTTCCAGCGTGGTTTCGCGAGGGTGTTCGTCGGTCTCGACGACGATCGGATCGCCCTTGCGCTGGGTTACGAATACCGGCGCAATCTCGGCCGCGAAAAAACCGTCGTGCTGGGCGCGTGCCGCATTTTGCTGCGAGCGCAAGGCCATGCGGTCCTGGGCGTCGCGCTCGATGGAAAATTCGGCAGCGACGTTTTCGGCGGTTTCGGGCATCGAATCGGTGCCATAGCGCTGTTGCATCAGCTGGTTGACGAAGCGCCAGCCGATGGTGGTGTCATAAATCGTGTTGTTGCGACTGAAAGCGGTTTCCGCCTTGGGCATCACGAACGGCGCCCGGCTCATACTTTCGACGCCACCGGCAATCATGAGCTGCGCCTCGCCGCTCCTGATGGCGCGCGCCGCGCTACCGACCGCGTCCATCCCCGAACCGCACAGGCGGTTGACGGTAACACCGGGCACGGCCTCGGGCAGGCCCGCGAGCAGGCTGCACATGCGCGCGATATTGCGATTATCTTCACCGGCCTGGTTGGCGCAGCCATAGATCACGTCGGCCACCACTTCCCAGTCGACCTGCGGGTTGCGCGCCATCAGGGCCTGGATCGGTAATGCGCCGAGGTCGTCGGCGCGCACTGTCGACAGCGCGCCGCCGTAGCGGCCGAAAGGGGTGCGTATCGCGTCGCAAATAAAGGCCTCGGTCATGGTTAGCGCTCCGTTTCGAGTTTGAACATGCTGGTGGCTTCGAGATCGAGTAGCTCAATTGCATGCTGATTGCGCAAGCGCCAGCGCCACTCCAGGATGCCGAGCTGCGGACGCTTGCTGGAGCGGCGCACGTCGAGCACGGTCAACTGTAGAGTTACGCTGTCGCCGGGACGCAGCGGCTGTAACCACTTCAGGTACCTGAGCCCGGGTGATGCGTAGGATTCGGAACCCTGCAACACCCGCTCGACTGCCAGGCGCATGGCGATCCCGCAACTGTGCCAGCCGCTTGCGATCAGGCCGTCAAAGGGTCCATCGGCGGCTGCCGCGGGATCGGTATGAAACCATTGCGGATCGTAACGTTCGGCAAATTCGATGATTTCCTGCTGCGATACCCGGTAGGGCCCCGCTTCGATTTCCTGGCCGGGATAAAATTCGGCAAATTTCATGTTTGCCGCCATGCGTGCTGGCGCAGCCAGGGACTGACGCGGTAACGCTCACCGCGGTAGTAGTCGTCGAGAGAATCGATCAATGCGATCACCGCGGCGCTGCTCCAGGCGTCGAGCCATTCGAAGGGCCCGGCGGGGTAATTGACGCCCAGTTTCATCGCCGTATTCGCGTCGGCTTCGCTGCAAACGCCCTGTTGCACGGCATCTGCTGCTTCGTTGATCAACATCGCAACCGTGCGCGCGACCACCAGTCCCGGTGTGTCGGCGATGCGTTGCGCGTTAAAGCCGAAAATCGCCAGCCAGTCGCCTGCCGCAGCGCTCCATATCGGGTCGGCGCTGCCGGCATGGCTCCACGCCAGCTCGCTGCCGTTTTGCCCGGACAGCGGCAGGTCGAAGACGGCGACATGGCGACCCAGTTGGGCCGCCGGACGACCATCGGTCAGGCGCAACTGCGCCTCGTCGACCTGTAATCCGCTCCAGTCGCTGTCGGTGATGTGCTGGTAGCGGCAATCATGGGCATCCAGGCTGCGGGCTATGTGTGCGGAAACGGCGCAGTTACCGTGTACCCACAGTTGGCTGTGCGCTGGTAAAAAATCGAGCCTGGTAAAGCTGGTTGTAGCAGCGGGGTTGGGGTATTGGTAAAAGCCCCGGCCGGTTTTTCGTCCCAACAGGCCCGAGTCGACCAACGACTGTTGCAGCAGCGACGGTACGAAGCGTTTGTCGAAAAAATTCGCCTCATATACCGAGCGCGTCACCGTCAGATTGGTGTCGTGTCCGATCAGGTCCATCAACTCGCAGGGTCCCATGCGAAATCCGGCGGCACGCAGGCAGGCGTCGAGTACCGCCGGAGTGGACGCCTGTTCCTGCAGCAGGGCCAGGGTTTCGGCATAGAAGGGTCGAGCGATACGATTGACGATAAAGCCCGGCGTGGAGCGCGCATGCACCGGGATCTTGCCCCAGGACCGACTGAGCCTGAAGATCGCGTCCGCGATTGCAGGATCGGTTTGCATGCCGGATACGACCTCGACCAGTTGCATCAGGGGTACCGGGTTGAAAAAGTGCATGCCGACGACTCTTTCCGGGTGCGCGAGGCCGTTGGCGAGCGCACTGATCGAGATCGACGAGGTATTGGTCGCGAGCAGGCAATCGTCGGCGACAATGACTTCGAGTTGCTGCAACAGGCCGCGCTTGGCCTCGATGTCTTCGACGATCGCCTCGATCACCAGGCCGGCGCTCGCGGCCGCGTCGAGGTTGTCGATCGGGTCGATTTGCGCGAGCGTCTGCGCCGCGCTGGCCGTGGTGAATTTTTTCTTCTCGACCAGTTTTTTGAACGTGGTCTCGAGGTTCGACTTCGCCGTCCGGGCCGCGTTTGGCCGGGCATCGTAGAGCATGACAGGATGACCGGCCTGCGCCGCGACCTGGGCGATGCCGGTGCCCATGATGCCGGCGCCGACGACCAACACCGGCGTATTGTCGAGAGCTGGCGTCATTGTGGAATCCATTTCGGCGGACGTTTGTCGAGAAACGCGGCAAAACCCTCGCGCGCCTCTTCGCCGCCGCGCACGCGACTGATAGTCTGCGCGGTCAGTTCGCGCACCTCGTCGTTCACGGGGCCTACTTCGAGCTGGCTGAACAGGGCCTTGATTTCACGTTGGGCACCGGGTGCTCCGGCAAGCAACTCAGTGATGACGGCATCGACGCAGGTGTCCAGGTCAGCGAGCGCACACACCTGGTGCACGAGGCCGAGGGTGAGTGCCTCGGTGGCACGAATACGCGTCATCGTCAGTGCCAGCCAGCGCGCGTGGCGTTTGCCAACCGCGTTGGTCAGGTAAGGACCGATGACGGCGGGCAGGATGCCGAATTTCGCCTCACTGACGGCAAAGCTGGCATTGTCGGCAGCAATGGCGACGTCACAGGCACAGGCCAGCCCGACACCACCGCCCAGCGCTGCGCCCTGGATTCGGGCCAGGGTCGGTTTGGGGCAGGAGTCGATCTTGCCGAGCATCGCGGCAAAGCGCCGCGCATCGGCCAGGTTCCAGTCGCGCGATTCCTCGCTGGCGCGCTGCATCCATTTCAGGTCCGCACCTGCGCTGAAATGCTTGCCGTCACCGGCGAGCAGGATCACACGCACGCTGTCATCGGCGATAAGCTGATCGAAGGCGCCATCGAGTTCGCCGATCATGGCTTCGTCAAAGGCGTTGAAAACTTCGGGTCGAGACATGGTAATCTGCGCCACGCCGGGCGCGCGCTTACCGATACTCAAGGTGTTGTTAGCGGTCATCAGTAAGTCTCCAGGTGCAGGCGAGCCTGTTGCTTCATTTTAATGCCAACCTCGTTCCAGTCGAGTCCGGCCTGCCTGGCGATGTCGTGCAGCGCGAGCAATACGCCTTCCTCCATGGCACGCAATCCGCAGACGTAGAAAAAGCTGTTGGGATCGTCGACCAGCTTCGCCAGGTCCGCCGCGCGTTCGCGCATGACGTCCTGCACGTAGCGCCTGGGCTGATCAGGTGTGCGCGAAAAGGCGAAGTTGATGTCGATAAAATCGTGCGGCAGTTTTTGCAGTGGACCGAAGTAGGGCAGGTCCTGCTGCGTGCGCGCGCCGAAGAATAACATCAACTTGCCGCCCTCGAACTTGCCGCTGTGACGCAGGCGCCGACGCCACTCGGTCATCGCGCGCATCGGCGCGCTGCCGGTACCGGTGCAGATCATGACGATATTCGACTTCGGGTGATTCGGCATCAGGAAGCTGCTACCGAAGGGTCCGATAATTTCGACGTGGTCGCCGATGTCGAGATCGCACATGTAGTTCGAGGCGACACCCTTGACCGCCTTGCCGTCGTAATCCTCGAGCACGCGCTTGATTGTCAGGGATACGTTGTTATAGCCGGGTCGCTCGCCGTTGCGCGGGCTGGCGATCGAATACTGGCGCGCATGATGCGCCTTACCCCTGGGATCGGTTCCGGGCGGAATGACGCCGATCGACTGGCCTTCCAGCACCGGGAACGGCAGCGCGCCGAAATCGAGCACGATGTGGTGAGTGTCGTATTCACGGCCGACCTCGGTCACGCGGACGTTGCCGGTCACGGTCGCGGTAATGGTTTTCTGCTCAGCCTGGGGACCGTAGAGATTGGTATAGGCGTGTGCCGCCGACCAGGGTGGTAGCCTGGCGTTGAATTGAGCCGCATCGAAATCAGCCTGCTCGGCCGGATCGGCCTGCCTTGCAGGTTGCAGTTCGATGACGTCCGCGCTTACCACGCTGCCGCCGGCCGCGGTGAGATCTTCCTCGGCAATTTCATCCGGCAACTCTTCCCATTCGAACTGTTCTTCGATGCTGTAAGCCTGGGCGCGCACGACCTTGCGCCAATTGTCGATCGCCCCGGTCGGGCAGGGCGCGAGGCAATCCATACACTGGTCACATTTTGTGGCGTCGACCACGTAGTTGTCGTCGTTGTGGGTCACCGCATCGATGGGGCAGGTGGCCTCGCAGGTGTTGCAGCGAATGCAGATTTCCGGATCGATCAGGTGCTGATTGATGATATCTGTGTTGAGTGCTTCCATCCGAACTCCCGGGGTAACGATAGGTAACATGTCGCGGGCATGTTGCGATCAGTTTAACCTGTCTTCCCCCGATGCGTCTGACCGGGGAAAGCAGGAATCTTAATATACTAACTGCTACAAGATCCCCGCTTTCGCGCGGTCCGACGTATCGGGGATGACGGTTTTTCCTTAGTTGAAGCGAACGTATTCGAAATCAACCGGCTGTCGATTGATGCCGATTACCGGCGGTGCGATCCAGTTGGCGAACTTGCCCGGCTCGACCACGCGTCCCATCAGGCTGGAGACGAACTCGCGATCACTGGTCGAGGGCAGCCATTCGTCGACGTGTTCCTGCCATTGCTCATCCGTCAGGACGATGCCGTCAGGGCTGACATTGACGTCCTTCAAGGCACCAATATTACGGTGGAAAGCCTTGTGTGGAACCGTCAGGCGAAAATCGAGGCCGGCCTTCTCGATGACCTTGTTCCAGCGCTTGACGCCGCCAACGGAATCCTTGATGTAGTCGTCGCGCAATACCTCGTTCAAGGCATTCAACATCGGCACTTCTTTTTCAACGAGCTTGCCGTCACGCACTTCCAGTATCGGGTAACTGTCGTTTTTCAGCACGTGGTCATCATCACGCTTGCCTTCCTCGAAACGGCCCTTGAGTCCGGTCGAGTAGAACGTCGCGGCGTTACTCGATTCGTCGGCGCCGAACAGGTCGATGGTGACGCTGAAGTGGAAATTGATGTAGCGCTGTACGGTCGGCAGATCGATGACGCCGGCGGCACGCAGCCTGGCCGGGTCGTCGGTCTTGAGTTCGTTCATCATCTCGCAGGTACGCTGGATCACGCGCGACACCCCGGACTCACCGACGAACATGTGATGCGCTTCCTCGGTCAGCATGAAACGCGTGGTGCGCGCCAGTGGATCGAAGCTGGATTCGGCCAGTGCGCACAACTGAAACTTGCCGTCGCGATCGGTGAAATAGGTGAACATGTAGAACGATAACCAGTCCGGGGTCTTTTCGTTGAATGCCTGCAGGATGCGGGGGTTGTCTTCCTCGCCGCTGCGACGTTCGAGCAGTGCTTCGCCTTCCTCGCGGCCGTCGCGGCCGAAGTACTTGTGCAGCAGGTAGACCATCGCCCACAGGTGACGGCCTTCCTCGACGTTGACCTGGAACAGGTTACGCAGATCATAACCGCTCGGAGCGGTGAGGCCGAGGTGACGTTGCTGCTCGACCGAGGCGGGCTCGGTATCGCCCTGGGTGACGATGATGCGGCGCAGGTTGGCGCGATATTCGCCCGGTATCGACTGCCAGGCCTCTTCGCCCTTGTGGTCGCCGAAGTGGATCTTGCGATCCTGCTCGGCCGGGTTGAGGAAGATACCCCAGCGATACTCGGGCATCTTGACGAAACCGAACTGCGCCCAGCCCTGCGGATCGACGCTGGTCGCGGTGCGCAGGTAGACGTCGAAATCCGGCGAGCCTTCCGGCCCCATGTCCTGCCACCAGTTGATGTAGTTGGGTTGCCAGTGTTCGAGCGCGCGTTTCAGGGCGCGGTCCTCGGAGAGGTTGACGTTGTTCGGAATTTTTTCGTTGTAATCGATTGCAGACACTTTGATTCTCCCAGGTTTGAATTAGACTCGGTTCCAGTCGAAATTGGACTTCTCACCGGTACCGTAAACTTTCAGGGCACCGCTCTCGCCGACCGCGTTCGGGCGCTGGAAGATCCAGTTCTGCCAGGCTGTGAGTCGACCGAAAATGCGCGTAAACATGTTTTCCACGCCGTTGAAGCGCAGGTTGGCCTCCATACCGGTGAGCGCGTCCGGGGACATGGAGACCCGTTCCTCGATGGCGATTCGGACCTCGTCGTCCCAGTCGAGATCGTCGGGATTGCTGGTGACCAGGCCCAGTTCGAATGCGGCATCGGCGTCCAGCGGCTTGCGCGCCTGGTCGCGCACTGCATCGAGCGCCGGCTGTTCACCGTAAAAACGGCGCTGCAGGCGGCTCTGCGCGGTGACCATCGGGTACAGGCCAAAATTTACCTCGTCGACGACGATTGCCGGTGCGGCTGCCGCGTCGTCGGGCAGGGCCAGGTGATAGCTGCGATCGCAGGCCAGTGCCAGTTCCAGAAAGGTACCGGCAAAGCACGAACCTTCCTCGATCAGTGCGAACAGGCTACGCGAAGACAGGTCGAGTCGGCTCAGGGTGCGCCGCAGATGGCCGATGGTTTCGCGCACCAGCCAGTGATCCTTATGTGCAACCAGGGTGTCATCCATCGCCAGTACAGCGTCGGCATCGCCCTTAGTCTTG
>Ga0316191_10004641_pt1 | contig 10272 bp, 9 predicted proteins | sample Eddworburr2cm_MG_FD_204928 | JGI IMG/M metagenome (GOLD analysis project Ga0316191, IMG submission 204928) | Coastal sediment microbial communities from Maine, United States - Eddy worm burrow 2 cm | ecosystem: Environmental > Aquatic > Marine > Coastal > Sediment | place: USA: Maine | collected... | reverse complement strand
ACACCTTCTTTTGATTTCTCGATCAATATATTCAAGATCTCTTTTCCTACATCATCATCTGAAAAAATATAATATTCAAGGTGTATGTGATGTTTTGCTGCTTTCAAAGCTTTGATGACTTCAGGGTATTTCTCCTCCCCATTAATCAGTAGCCTGGTCTCATTTCCTGAAAGGAGAAATGAACTTTGCTCATTAATCAACATCCTGGCGGGTTTACTTAAACTTCCAAATTCTGTTTTTAGATGTTTTAGGGCATTTTCCTGATTGTGGATCAATTCTTCTCTGAATTTTTTAATCGTTTTTAAGTCACGTTCATTCCTGAATTTGAATCTTATTCTCTTTCTATAATCTCTTCCAAAAAAATAAAATACGATCAAACCTACAACGGGAACAAATATCAGAATCACAATATAAGAAAGTGCTTTATTAACATTCCTGTTTTCAAGCAGAATCACAAAGATTATCCCCATATAGGCAATACCAAGAGGAATCCATATCCATGGTTTTATAAATTCATAAAATAATTGGAATAGGCCCATTTTAGTTTTAAACTTGAATGTCACGCATTTAACTTCAATATAGTTAATAGAATATAAGTGGTCAAGAAAAAAAAAGTAGTTTTAATAACCGGTGCCGGAAGCGGACTGGGAAAAGCTATAGCTGAATATCTGGCGTCAATGGATTTTCACATTATTGGTGTTGATGTGAATTCTGAACTGCTGAATGGGTATGAAAAAAATAATATTACTACCAGCATAATGGATGTGACCAATGAAGAATCTATACATAAAACGTTTATAAGAGTTTCTGATTCCTTTAATGGTTTGGATGCGATAGTTAATAACGCTGGAATTTTTGATCAGGTTCCGATGATCGAAGGGGGCACCAGGAGGTATGAGAAACTGTTACAAGTAAATGTACTGGGCGCATACCGGGTCACTAATATTTTTTTTCCGCTGTTGTATAAAAATAAAGGCCGAATAATCAATATAAGCAGCGAAACAGCCAAAACTTTATTGCCTTTTCAAACATATGGATCTTCAAAATATATGATGGAAGCATGGAGTAACACCCTGCGGATGGAATTAAGACTTTTAGGAATGTACGTATCATTAATAAGGGCAGGTGGACATAAAACCCCATTAATGAAAAAAACGCTTGATGTTTTAAATAATGTGCCTGAGGATTCGATTTTTAGAAAAGCCCTGCTTAAAATAAAGGAAACTGGTAGCAAAAAAGTGATTGCTGTCAATAAGGACCCACGAGATGTCGCAAAAGCTGTTTTGAAAGCTATATCAGAGAAAAAACCTAAAAGGATCTATTCCGTAAATGAATCCCCTTTATATAAGTTTCTTTCTATTATACCGAGGCGAATCAAAGAATCATTGGTTATTGGTGCTTTAAAATAATTATCAGTTTTCAATCCTTCATTTAGGAAGAATATAATAATATCCTGCCCTATGGTCATTTGCGGGTATATAGAAGGTCCTATTTTATCCTTTTCATTTTTGTTTAATTAGAAAAATAATTGTGTAAGTGTAATTTGTAATACATGTTAAGTGTTTCAGCGAGCCAATAAAAAATACATGTTGAAAAAAAGCAGTTAAGTTTAAAGGGAATATTAAATTAAATCCTTAGCGCTTTCTATTAACAAATGCCTGGTGGCTTTTATTCCTGCCTCAGAGCTTAATTTATATCCTTCATATTCAATTCCAATATACCCTGAAAATCCTGAATCCTTAATTATCTGCAGGATTTTCTTAAAGTCTGAAGTTTTATGCTCCCCGGAACTGTCAAAATCACGTGATTTTGCACTAACGCCTTTTGCATATGGCATTAACTCTTCTATGCCCTTATAGGTATCATAGTATTTAGGGGGCCAAATGCTGATAACAAAGTTTCCGAAATCGGGTAATATTCCACAATTCTTTTTTCCGACCTGTTGGATAACATGTATAAGCCAATTGGGATCACTCGAATAACCACCATGATTTTCAACAATAATATTTATTCCTTCTTCTTCTCCATATTCACACAAAGTGCCCAAGCTCTCTATTGCTGCGCTTGCAACATCTTCAGCACTTCCTTTTCCTGCAGCATTAACACGTATAGAATGACAACCCAGGAATTTTGCTGCATCAATCCACTTATAATGGTTATTGACAGCTTTTCTTCTTTTTATTTCATTCAAAGTGGCAAGACTACCTTCAACATCGATCATAATGATCAGACTTTTAACACCATTATCAGCAGCACGATTCTTTAAATCCGTCAGATAAATTGTATCTGTAGCTTTATCCATGAAAAACTGGTTAACATATTCAATCGCATCGATCCCAAACACGTTTCTAGAAGTTGAGGCAAAATCCAGGGTAGTAAGATTTCCTGACCAGAACAACTTTCGCATCGACCATTGTGCAAGAGATAATTTAAAAAAAAGTCCACTGGGAAGAGCTTGAATAGGAAGTGCCAGGGCAACCTCTTCCTGGAGGAGATCACTGCATGAAGTTAACGAACTGAGAAAACCGGATGATAAGGCAAGGGTGCTAGCTTTTTTGATAAATCTTCTTCTGTTTTCCATAATTTTATCGCCATGCGCCAATTATTACACCCATTATGAAAAAGCTTACTGCCATATACCCGACATCAATAAAATATAGTTTCAGAGGTTTTCTTGAGAAAAGAAAATTTACACCAAAACTTGTTGCTACAAATCCCACGCATAGCAATACTGCAAATAATCCAGCCAAAAAGGCACTTGATCCCAGCATCATAGCGACTTCAGTGAAAAATGAAATAAATAATGCAGCCACAAAATTTAGAACAAATGCCACTCCATAAATAATAGCCATATTCCCTTTAGCAATATCTTCATCACTCAATCCGGCCAGCTTTTGCCAGGATTTCCCAAAAAGGAAATTGCCATACCATAGAAAACCAACTACAAATGTTGAAAGGGAAGCCACGATTAGTTCCCAAATGTTTATTCCTGAAAAGTCCACTTTATATTTTTATTACTTTGAAATAAATTAAATGAAATTCAAAATTTAAACAAATCCTGTGGATAGATACTTGTTATTTTTTTTGATCGCTTTCGTATGCCACATCACCTAATTTATGTCCGCTGATTTCGTTATCCTCCAAAGTCACAGGCAAAGCGTTTTCATAGAAAAATAAACCAGCTTTTTGTGTTCCTGATCCCGTATCTCTAATTGTATTGCCAAAAACTTTTACTTCTTCTGCAGGAGAATTAAAGGACATCCCATATCCACCATTTTTCTTTCCGTTATTCTCAATGATATTATCTTTAAATATGTTTCTATGAGGAGCATTAATTGCCCTTTCTCCCCGTAAATTTATTCCATCACTGCCATTGTTATAAATATGATTTTTCTCGAACAAAACATCTGAATCTTTATGTCCTGTACAAATTCCAAAACGCCCATTGTTGTAAAATCGATTTCCAATTACTTTAGAGTGATGAACTCTCCAACAAATAAACAATCCATCCACTTCATTATCATGTACATCGTTGTTTTCAATTAATGATAATGGAGATCCCGTGCCGGGATGCAGTCCAATATTTCCACTACCGCTGATCTCACTATTCTTGACTGTAACATCCTCAGTAATTTGCCAGCTAATTCCTTCACCATTAAAATTATGGACAACTACATTATCTATAATGACCTTTTTGGATTTAAATACATAGACACCACTTCCATTACATCCATCCATTTTGAAATTCTCTTTTTTGTTCCCATCGATAAAAAGATTCTTTACCTCTACATTTTCTGCTTCTATAATATCGATAATTGAACAGGCATTGGAGATCTTACCATCCATATCAGAACGATAATCTCTGATCAGATAGTTGTCAATATATATGACGTTATCAATTATCTCTGTAATATAGGCGGTTGAGACATTCCAACATGAACTATTTTCATTATCGGTTACTTGAATTTTCATGCCAGGGACGAAGCCATCTGGATTTTTTACTATCAATTTTAACTCCCCATAATCAGCATCTTCTATATATTCAGTTTGAATACCCCTTGCTTTTTTAAGTATAGTTTCTTTGCCTGACCCCATCAATGTAGTATTTGATTTAAGTTTTACGGGCGCGTTAATTTCATATTCTCCGGGAGAAAGAATAATTGTCCCTCCCTTTTCATTCAATGAGTTAATGGCGTATTGTATGGAATTGCTGTTGAATCCTTCAATGTCAGCATCGGGACCTCCAACTTTAATGGTTCGTTCAGGAATTTTTGGAGAAACAAGCGCATCTACGGTATATGTTTTTTCCTGACTGGTGACGAGGTTACTGTAAAATAACAAGACCAGGATAATAATTAGTTTTCTCATAGGTTTATTCATGGTTTTAGCAACAATTTACTTATAAAATCAAGAAATCGCTTTATAAAATTAGCACAAATTGTATCTTTATTTTTTTAAGCTAATTATTTAACTTTTTAATTAATGAAAAAGATATATACTGCAATACTAGCAATCCTTGTGTCTTACTCTGTTAGTGCACAAATGGGTACCGTTTATGACGATTTGTCTATGCACAGTGACATTTTGAATATGGATCGAAAATATGCGATCTACCTTCCTCCCGATTATGAAAGTTCCAAACGAAGCTATCCGGTATTATACCTGTTACATGGTGGCGGGGACGATCAGACTGGATGGGTACAATTTGGTGAAGTGCTTCATATTGCAGATAAAGCAATAAATGAAGGAAATGCAACTCCAATGATCATTGTTATGCCTGATGCTAATGCAGTTCGGAGGGGATATTTCAACGATCCAAAAAATGAGTGGAGATACGAAGATTTTTTCTTCGAGGAATTTATGCCATTTGTTGAAAAAACGTATAGAATAAAAGGTGAAAAGCGGTATCGTGCTGTAGCCGGTTTATCAATGGGAGGGGGCGGAAGCTTTATGTATGCATTACATCATCCGGAGTTGTTTTCATCTGCTTGTCCGTTAAGTGCGAGTACCGGGCCTTTGTCACTCGAAGAAACCGAGAAACGTTTGAAAAGATCTTATAAAGAGACTTCGTTTTCAAAATCAGAGATTGAAAATTACTACAAAAAGCACAGTGCAATTGAATTGATTAAAAGTATTCCAGTGAAAGACATAAAATCGGTACGCTGGTTTATCGATTGCGGTGATGATGACTTCCTTTTTGAAGGAAATTCACTCGTTCATATTGAAATGAGGAAAAAAGAAATCCCTCATGAATTCAGGATCAGGGATGGAGAGCATACGTGGACCTATTGGAGAGAATCACTCCCAGTCGTACTAGATTTTGTTTCGATGGCTTTCCATCAACATTAATGGGATTTCTATAAAAGTCCATATGTAAATGTATCTAATCAGGTAACATGAAGAAATTAACAGGTTATTTTCTGCAAGGATTATTATACATTGCCCCAATAAGCCTTACAATTTATGTTATTTACTGGTTATTCGTGTTTACGGATAATCTGCTGCAATCTTTCTTTAAGGATGTACTCGGAATAAGTATTCCAGGATTAGGGGTCTTAGTTATTATTATTGGTTTAATCCTTCTCGGATTGATTGGGGAAACAATAATTGCCAAACCATTTAAATTGCTTTTAAGCAATGTAATATATAAAATTCCTATACTTAAGTTAATCTACTCCTCCACAAAGGATTTTTTCTCAGCGTTTGTAGGAAAAGAAAAGAAGTTCAATAAACCTGTAAAGGTAAGATTAAATAAGAATGACCAGATTCTCAGAATTGGATTTCTTACCAATGAAAATCTTAAAGGACTTCAGGCGGAAGATTACGTTGCTGTATATTTTCCATTCAGTTATACTTTTACTGGTGAGACCTTTCTCGTCCCTAAAGATCTGGTGGAACCTATGGATATTACGCCCACCGAAGCAATTAAATTTCTTATGTCAGGAGGAGTGGTTGAAATTGAATCAAAACAGTCAGCCGGGAATTAAAATATGGCATCATTCATCTCTTATACTATCTACTGGATTCTTAAATGCAATTTTAATTGATTGATAACTAATAGTTACCCATGCAACCAGCATTGTGATTATTCCAGCCTGGATAAATAAATACCAATCTATGGATGTGTGATATGCAAAATTTTCCAGCCATTTGTCAATTCCATAATATGCTACCGGAATAGATAGTATAAAAGCAAGGATGACAAGGCGGGTTAAATTCCAGTTCAACAAGATCAAAATGTCAATGACAGAAGCCCCCAGAACTTTCCGAATACCAATTTCTTTAATTCTTTGCTGAATTATATACGCTGTAAGACCAAATAATCCAAAACACGCCATTATCATGGCAACAACTGTGAAACTACTAAAGATCTTTCCTGAAGTTTGTTCTGACCTATATAATTCATCAAGGTCCTGATCCAGAAATGAAAAATTGATTTTTTCTTCCGGAACAAATTTGTTCCATATTGAATCAATTTGAGAAATTCTTACTCCTGGATTTCCTGGTTGAATTCGGATAATCATTATGTCAGGATTAAATCCTTCACCAGCACATCTGATTACAAGTGGTGAGATATCGTAATGCAGAGTTTTGAAATGATAATCTTTGACTACCCCAACTATCTCGGAACCTAAATCTTGATCCCGCCCACCGCTGAAAAGTCTGTGTTTGAGTGGTTCATTATAGCCTAAGGTTTGGGCTGCAGATTCGTTTATAAGTATAGATAATGTGTCATAAAATTCTTCTGAAAAATTTCTCCCAGAAACAATTTCCATGTTCATCGTTGGGATAAAATTCTCATCAACAATTGCAATATTGGCTCGCAACTGCGAAATTTCAGGGTCATCTGGTGTAAAGATATCACTTCCAAGAAATTCTCCTGGTAAGCCAAATGCTGAAGCGACTTTAATAACACCCGATAGTTGCTGAACTTCATTTCTAAATGATTCAAAATTCTGATCCAATACCTGAGTATTCCTGAGTATCAATAAATTTTTCTTATCAAATCCAAGATTCTTGCTACGAACAAAAGCCATTTGCTTTTCAAGCATTATTGTGCCTGATACCATAAGCATTGATACAAAGAACTGGAAAACAATTAAGCTGTTACGGATAACCTTCCCTTTCGGATTTGTATTATAGTTGCCTTTAATAACCGTAGTAATATCTGAGGAAGCTATAACAATTGATGGATATAGACCTGCCAGCAATCCAATGATTATGGAAAATAATATTAATCCAAACATCGGTATGGGATTTAGCAAAACATTCAAGCTTAATGACTTATCCACATAGGAGTTAAAAACCGGAAGAAAAATCCAGCATACAAGAATCGCAATTCCAAGACTAACTATGTTTATAAAAATCGATTCTGTCAAAAATTGAGCAATAAGTTGTTTCCGGCTGGAACCCATAACTTTTCTTAAGCCCACTTCTTTTGCCCTTTCAGTGGATCTCGCAGTGGCCAGGTTAATAAAATTTATACAAGAAACAAGCAGGATCAGAACAACAACCGAGATTAAAAGGTAAATATAAATAATATCACTATTTGGCTGCAATTCAATGTCCAGGTTAGAATGGAGATGTATATCTGTCAGGGCCTGCAAAAAATAAATAAAATCATGTCCTGATTTCACATAGTTCTCTTCATCTAATCCGAGGCCACTCAATATGCTGGCCATTCCATATGTCTTGACCATTTCGGGTAATTTGCTTTCAAATTCCTCTGGATTTGTTCCATTGCGCAGTTTTATATAAGTGTATAACCAGGGATTTATCCAACTATTCTGTTCAATAGCAGCTTCAATAAAGGGAAGGCTATGGATGGAGCCCAATAAGTCAAAATCCATATGTGAATTATCAGGGACATCTTTTATAACTCCTGTGATCAATAAGGTAGTTGTATCTATCAACAATACTTTATCCAGAGCAGGCTCATCCCCAAAATATTTCCTTGCTGTAGACTGAGACAGAACAATATTATTGTGCCCATTCAAGGCTGTATTTGGATCGCCTTCGACAAATTCAAATGAAAATACCTGAAAGAATAGAGAATCTGCAAAGAGAAATTTGCTTTCAGAAAAAGACTCATTGTCTTCCCGGGTTAAAACAAGATTTGAGCGGAAAAATAGTTTATGCAATCTGGTAGCCAGTTCCACTTCCGGGTAATTCTCCATAAAAGTAGGCGCCAAGGTAACTGGTGATGATCCGAACATGCGGGTACGGTCAGGATATTTCCTTTCAAGAGCCACACGATATATCCTTTCGTTTTCCTTAAAAAAGCTATCGTAAGACATTTCATAGGAAACGTATAACGAGATCAGAAGGCAACAACTCATTCCCACTGCTAATCCCATGGCATTAGTTATGGCGTAAACTTTATTATTTCTAAAGTTTCTGTAAGCGGCTGTAAAAAAGCTCTTTAACATTTAGAGATTATGAGTTATTCGGCATAAAAATAGTTTATGGTTACTAATTATAAGGAAGTATTCTTTTTGAAAAGTCTGTCTTTTTATAAATGGATTTATTATTTGATTACTGGTTAAATTATTGCATTGTAAAATATGTTATACCAGCAGCGTACGCTTCATTTTGGGATTTTGATCTTTTCAATCAAATCTGGACAAGAACAGAATTATTTGGTTTAATTTTAATCCAAAAATTATAAGCAGAAAAGTGATGAAAAATAATTTATCATTATTAATAACAGGTGCTTCAACTGGAATTGGAAGAGCATGTGCCTTACACTTTGATAAACAGGGATTTAAAATTTACGCTGGTGTTAGGAATCAGGATGATTATGAAAATTTGCAACAGGTTGGTAGCGAAAATTTGCAACCCGTTATTTTGGATGTATGCAAGGATAGCGATGTGGAAGAAACACTGAAGATCATTTCACAAGATAGTAATAATTCTTTATACGGTCTTATAAACAATGCAGGAATAGGGATTAGCGGCCTGATAGAAGCCATACCAGTTGCTGAATTAAGGAGAATTTTTGAAGTGAACTTAATTGGATTACATAGAGTTACTCAGGCGTTTCTGTCAATGATACGAAAAAATAAAGGGAGAATTATCAATATTGGATCAAGCTCCAGCTTCATGTCAGGACCGGCTTTAGGTCCATATTCAGCATCTAAATTTGCATTAAGATCATATAACGATGCTTTAAGGATAGAAATGAAGACTTTTGGTGTAGAAGTATCACTTGTGGCTCCCGGGCCAATTGAAAGTGCAATTTGGGAGAAAGCAATAAAGTATAAAGCAGAGATTCGGAAAAAGACTTCTCCGGAATTATTGAAGGATTATGATTTATTTGTAAAAGCAGGAGATAATTTATTTAATCAGATAAAACCTATCTCGGCAATACATGTAGTGAAGGCAGTAGAACATGCCCTAACCGCAAAAAAACCAAAATATGTATATTTGGTTGGGAAAAATGCGAAAATGGCACGAATATTTGCAAGTTTACCTAAAAAATGGAGTGATTCCTTGTTCCTGGACAGGATTAAAAAGGCAGCTGGTGAGTCCTGATATTGGTCCTTTCTTTTATTTCTTTTTAAATGTTAGCGGTACTATCAAAAATTCTGAGTTAAATATTTTAAATTAGAGCCCTTCTTTTAGTAGTTTTAATTTGCTTTTACATTTATTCAAAAGAATATCACTGATCTTAATAAATTATTATAATAACTAAACTAAAAACATTATGAAATCGAATAACAAAATCTTTGCATTACTTCTCCTTTTAATAGGAATGGTTTTTATAAATACCAGATCCTATTCTCATTGTGAAATTCCCTGTGGTATTTATGATGATTCCATACGCGTGGCCATGATATATGAACATATCACAACCATTGAGAAATCTATAAATAATATAAACAAGTTATCCTCAGAATCAGATCCCGATTATAATCAGCTTATTCGATGGGTCATGAATAAAGAGTCACATGCAGAAAAGTTGCAGGAAATTGTAAGTCAATATTTTCTTCATCAACGAATTAAAGTGGCTGATCCGGCTGATCAGGATGCCTATAACAGTTATGTGAAGAGTCTGACTTTACTACACGAGATGCTCGTATATGCCATGAAAACTAAGCAAACCACCGACCTGGCATTTATTGAAAAACTAAGGGAAACAGTCCATGATTTTGAACTTCATTATTTTGGGAACCATTCACATTAATGAAAAATAAATTTCAGGCCACCACCGTTCATCGCTGGTGGCTTTTTATATAATCAGTAAGGAAAATAAAATCACTAAGACAAATT
>Ga0316191_10004638_pt1 | contig 10277 bp, 8 predicted proteins | sample Eddworburr2cm_MG_FD_204928 | JGI IMG/M metagenome (GOLD analysis project Ga0316191, IMG submission 204928) | Coastal sediment microbial communities from Maine, United States - Eddy worm burrow 2 cm | ecosystem: Environmental > Aquatic > Marine > Coastal > Sediment | place: USA: Maine | collected... | reverse complement strand
AACAGAATCAGCCAAAGATACATACCGTCAATTTTCTCGGTCACCTTATCGGAAAAAGAACGGATTCTGCGCGCAACGACCTTGCGAGTCTACTAACGATCAAAATAATCAATTTTAAGTGTCAGGGATTTGACATTTATATTTTAATCAGGTAAAAGACAACATCGGCAAAACCGCCCTTTCCATAATGGCAAAGATTTGGAAAATCAAAGGTGAGATGCAGATGCGATATAAGTGCGGAAATCCGGGGGAGGCTGGATGGTCGCGCGGACCTGATACACACAGGAGGCTATGGTTGCTATGGATGCTACACCTGCCGCTAATAATCTGCCGTTAAGAATTGCAGATTTCTCTACGCTAGCTGAAGCACTTGATTACGCAGCTCAGGGTAATACCGGTTACAATTATTATAACGGCGCCGCCAAGCTGTATGCGACACTTCCCTACCAAAAACTTCGGGAAGATGCACTGGCACTGGCACGCCGCTTCATCGGACTGGGAGCAAGCCGCGGATCGCGGGTTGCAATCGTTGCAGATACCCAGCCGGATTTTATGCGCTTCTTCTTCGCCTGCCAGTATGCAGGCTTAATACCTGTACCCCTTCCGGCTTCGATTCACCTGGGCGGGCGGGATGTCTACGTTTCCCAGTTGAAGAGGCTCCTTTCGATTTGCAAGGCAGACATCGCCATGGCGCCCGAGGATTTTCTGCCCTATCTGGTCGAGGCCACCGCAGACTTGAACCTGCGTTTTTCAGGCAGTCCCAAAGAGTTCGACGATCTTCCGGAATCCGATGAACAGTTGCTTCCGTCGGAGCCCACGGATATCGCCTACCTGCAGTATACTTCAGGCAGCACCCGTTTTCCCAGAGGGGTGATGATCACCCAGAAAGCGGTTTTGAGCAACCTGTTTGCCATCCTTAAATATGGCATCCAGATTCGACCGGGGGATCGGGCCGTATCGTGGCTTCCTTATTTCCATGATATGGGGCTCGTCGGACTTGTACTGGCACCGATGGCTGCCCAGATAACCGTGGATTATCTGAATACCCGTGACTTTGCGATGCGTCCACGACTGTGGCTGACACTGATGTCACAAAATCGAAGCACACTTTCCTTCAGCCCGCCATTCGGCTACGAACTGGCTGCACGGCGCGTGCGCGAGAAAGAGGTCGATAAATTCGATCTCAGCGCCTGGCGTATCGCCGGCGTCGGCGCGGAACCCATTCGCCCCGAATCCTTAGAGCGGTTTGTCGACCTTTTGGCCCCCGCCGGATTCGACAGACGGTCATTTGTACCGTGTTACGGTATGGCGGAATGTGCCCTTGCTGTGAGTTTTTCGCCCTTGGGTCGAGGCCTTGATGTAGATCATGTAGACGGGGATGCCCTTGCCGAAGAGCAAAAAGCGCTGCCTCTCCATCCAGCCCAAAGCAACGGGACAGCTGTTTCAAATACCTTTACCAATTGCGGTGCGCCGCTGCCGGGATTTGATGCGGAGGTCAGAGATGATCAGGGCCGTGTATTGCCGGAACGCCACAGCGGGACCCTCTTTGTTCGTGGCCCCAGCGTCATGTCCGGCTACTTTGGTGATCTCAAGGCCACGCGGGAGGTTTTGTCACCCGATGGCTGGTTGAATACCGGAGATCTGGCCTACCGGGTTGGTAACAGCATCGTGATTACCGGGCGTGAGAAAGACCTGATCATCATCAATGGCCGCAATATCTGGCCGCAGGACCTGGAGTTCCTGGCGGAAAAACAACCTGAAGTGCGCACAGGAGACGCCTCGGCCTTCTCAGTGCCGGGTTCAAACGGAAAAGAGCAGGCCGTTATGATGGTCCAGTGCCGTGAAACCGATGAAAGCAAACGCGCCGATTTGCAGGGGCGATTACACAGTCAGGTCCGCCAGGAGTTTGGCGTTGACTGCCTGATTGAATTGGTACCTCGAAACACCTTACCCCGAACGACTTCTGGAAAGCTATCTCGCTCCGGAGCGCGGAAGGAATACCTAAAACGCGTTAACGCCGAACAGTTGGCAGCGTCTATGGGAGACCCTTACGCCGCCTCGTTCCGCCAGCGGGCCGTCTAGCCTAACATTCAAAGCCATTAGCCATCTACCAAATGGACGATAAACCGGTCAAATCACCTCAATCAACCGGTTCAGGATGGCTATTTCAAAAAAAATGGGAATTATTGGTTAAAGGTACGAATTTGACAACTCGGGCTCAAGGAAAGGCCGGCCAGAAAACATAATGGAAAACGTAATTGCAATAACCGGTGCAACGGGATTTATCGGCGGCACACTGATCAAGCGACTGGCAGCCGCCGGACGGCAGGTTCGAGCCCTGATCCGTCCCGGATCTATCCCTAAGCAGCCCGGCGATGGTGCGCTAAAGTGGATCCAAGGCGATCTTGAAGATGTGGACAGCCTGGGGCAGCTTGTGCACGGCGCAGATGTGATCGTGCACTGCGCCGGTGCAGTGCGCGGTGCCACCCCGGCCCATTTCAACCGTATCAATGTCGATGGCGTTGCACGCTTGGCCCAGGTGGCCATCAAACAGCAGCCGCCGCCGCTTTTTTTGCTGATGTCCTCCCTGGCAGCCCGGGAACCCCAGCTGTCGGCTTATGCGTCCAGTAAACAACAGGGGGAACGGGTGTTGATGGAAGCATCCGGAAATATGGACTGGGCTGTCTTTCGACCGTCTGCTGTCTATGGACCGGGGGATCGGGAAATGATGCCTGTCTTGCGCTGGATGGCCAAAGGTGTTGCACCGCTGCCGGGATCCGGCAATGGCCGGTTTGCCATGCTGTACGCCGAGGATCTGGCTGAAGCGGTGATACTATGGCTGGATCACGGCCGCGGCCAGGGGTTGACCTATGAGTTGCACGACGGACATCCCGGGGGCTATTCGTGGCAGGAGGTTATTCAAACCATCGCACGCTTACGCGGCGCACCGGTAACACGCATCAAAGTGCCGCTGGCCCTGATGAGACTAATAGCCATAATAAACCTTGCAGCAGCGCGCACGATCGGTTATGCACCCATGTTGACGCCCGGCAAAATTCGTGAAATAAGCCATCCCGACTGGATTGCAGACAATGCGGCCATATGCAAGAGCACCGGCTGGTCACCAAAAATTGACCTGGCCGAGGGGCTGCGCCGCACCTTAAAGCTGGCGGATACCCCAAGAATATGAAACATTATTATTTTATGATTTTTAAATTTTATACTTAATTTTGTCTTGGGATTTTTCTTATGAGGAAAGGAATATTAAGCAAATGGAACTTGATGAGAAGATTCTCAAAGAGGTAACCGGAATCCTCACTACGTTCGTCCCGCAGGGACAGCAGCTCAGTGAGGAAACAGATATGATTGCCGACCTGGGCCTCGACTCATTAAAAGTAATGAAAATTGTGGAAACCGTTGAGGACAGCTTCGATATTTCCATACCGTTAAATATACTGCCGGAAGTCCGCACGGTAGGAGATTTTGTGTTGCAAATACAGAAAATAACCGGGGAAGGATGACGATGACCATTTTTGATAAATTCCAGCCGCTGGCCGAAGCCCGGCAGCAAATCGAGCAAAGTGCCGGCAGCTTTTTGAATGTTGTGATGGAGGAGATCATTTCCGGCACAGAAGCGATTATCAACGGACGCCCTACGATCCTGGCCGGCAGCAACAACTACCTGGGGCTGTCCTCTAACCCTGATTGTATCGATGCGGCCTGTCAGGCCGCCCGCGAAGAAGGCACCGGCACCACCGGTTCGCGGATGGCCAACGGAACCTTTTCCGGTCACGTGGCCCTGGAAAAGGAGCTGGCCGAATATTTCGGCCGTCAGGGAGCAATCGTATTTTCCACCGGCTATATCGCCAATCTGGCCATGCTATCCACCCTGGTCGGCCCCGGCGAAGTCATCCTGCTGGATGCCGACTGCCATGCCAGTATCTATGACGGCTGCCGTCTCGGCAGTGCCGAGATCATTCGGTTCCGGCACAATGATGCGGCCGATCTGGAAAAGCGCTTGCGCCGCCTTGAAAGCCGCAACACCAATGTGCTGGTGGTTGCCGAAGGTCTTTACAGTATGCTGGGCGATCGCGCACCGCTGGCGGACATCGTAGCGCTGAAGCAAAAATATGGTGCTTACCTGATGGTCGATGAAGCCCACTCCCTGGGTGTTCTGGGTGACAATGGTCGCGGTCTGGCTGAGGAAGCCGGTGTAGAAGAAGGCGTCGACTTCGTGGTCGGCACCTTCAGCAAAAGCCTGGGAGCCATCGGCGGGTTTTGCGTCAGCAATCATTCGGAGCTCGACCTGGTGCGCTATGCGAGCCGTCCTTATATTTTCACGGCTTCTTCATCTCCGTCGATCATCGCTTCAACGCGCAGGGCGCTCCAGATACTGAGGTCAAAACCGGAGTTGCGCCATCGTCTCTGGGACAATGCCAACAAACTATATCGGACCCTGCAGGATTTAGGCTTCACCCTCGGGCCGGAAGTGAGCCCCATTGTTGCGGCCCGTTTTGAAAACATGGAAGAGGCCCTGGCCTTCTGGAGCGGCCTACTGGAACGGGGGGTCTATGTAAATATGGTCTTGCCGCCGGCTACACCGGACGGAAGCTGCCTGCTTCGCTGCAGTGTCAGTGCCGCACATACCGAGGAGCAGATGGATCGGATCTGCGAAGCTTTTACCGCTGTTTGCAAAGCCGTCAAGACAGTTTGAGAAATATTGAAACCGTGATCAAACAAATTAATTTAAGCGGCCTTTGACAAATTGCAGGGCCTCTTCAACTGAAGCGAACCGCACTTCTATTATGCGTTTATTAATCATCTTTTTCAAAACATATCCTTTGCAAAGCGCAATCACAGTGGTGGCACTGATTTTTGCCGGCATATTGGAGGGTTTTGGACTATCTGCGCTGGTACCGTTGTTTACGATTGTCATCGGCGGCCAGGAATCAATGCCGGCCAACGGCGTATCTCATTCAGCCTCCAGCTTAGAGCAAATCGTAAGGGAAATATATGGGGCAGTGGGGCTGACCCCCACCATCGGTGTGCTGTTATTCGTTTTCGTTGCCTGCATGGTATTAAAAGCCGTCCTGGTCCTGGCAGCCAATAAACGGATCGGGTACACGGTCGCCCGGGTTGCCACCGATTTGCGCCTGGATTTAATTCGGGCCCTGTTTCGCACCCGCTGGGAATACTTCATCCGCCAGCCGGTCGGCCGCTTTACCAATGCGGTGGCAACCGAGGCCACCCGGGCATCCAAAGCGTATCTTTCCGTGATTAGCATTATTGCCGCTTTGGTCAATGCGATGGTGTATGCCGTCATCGTTCTGATGGTTTCCTGGCAGGCAACCCTGGCTGCAATTGGCGCCGGTTTAGTGATTTTATACCTGTTCAGATTCCTCATTACCAAAGCCCGGCAGGCCGGAAATCGACAAACAAAATTACTGCAGTCCCTGGTGGCCCATATGACCGACAGTTTAGTCATGATTAAGCCGCTGAAAACCATGGCACGAGAAAATCTGGCCGATGCGGTACTGAGAAAAAAGGCCAAGAATCTAAAAAAAGCATTAAAAAAACAGGTTTTCGCCAGCCAGTCACTGGCTGCCTTTCAGGAACCGGTATCGATGGCTTTTCTGGCATTGGGTCTATATATAGCAATGGTGTACTGGAAATTTCCGGTGGCCAATGTGTTCATGGTAATGTTTCTGCTGGCAAAATTATTACAAAAACTGCAAAAAATCCAAAAATTGTATCAATCGATGGTAAAGGTGGAGAGTGCCTTCTGGTCCCTGAAGGATAAAACCCAGGCAGCGCAAAGGGCGCAAGAATCATTGACCGGTACCTACGAACCGGCTCTGACCCGGAGCATTCGGCTGGAAAACGTCAGTTTCGCCTATGACGAATCCTTGATCCTGGAAAATATATCCCTAAGGTTTCCGGCAGGTTCCTTTACGGCCATTGTGGGCCCATCGGGGGGCGGCAAAACGACGGTGGTCGACCTGGTGACCGGACTGTTGCGACCGGGGAAAGGTCAAATCTGCATCGATGACGCTCCCCTGGAAAAAATTGACTTGAAAAAATGGCGGCGAATGATCGGCTATGTCCCCCAGGAGACCCTGCTGCTGCATGACTCCATATTAATGAACGTAACCCTGGGGGATAAGGACCTTACGGCCGAAGATATCGAAGGGGCGCTGCGGGCTGCCGGTGCCTGGGAATTCGTTTCCATTCTGCCGCAGGGCATGCACTCGGTGGTCGGTGAACGCGGTCAAAAATTGTCCGGAGGCCAGCGACAACGCATTGCAATTGCGCGCGCCCTGGTCCACAAGCCTAAGCTGCTGATCCTGGATGAAGCCACCACTGCCCTCGACCCGGGAAGCGAAGCGGCAATTTGCGAAACCATGCAAAAGCTGGGGGGGGGGATTACAATTCTGGCCATTTCCCACCAGCCAGCCCTGCTGAAAGTCGCCAATCAGGCCTATCGATTGCAAAATAAAGCCGTGGTTCCAATTGAAAACCCCTCGGAGGCCAGTTTGCAGTGGCAGGAAATCGATGCCGAACCCGCCGGTAAATCCTGGATAAGATCTGAACCAGGGGAAGTTATTTAATTGAAAGACCTACTTGCTAATATTCGCCTGATCGCCTTTGACTTTGACGGCGTGTTCACCGACAACATGGTGTACGTCCTGGAGGATGGCACCGAGGCCGTGCGCTGTTTTCGCAGTGATGGCCTTGGATTGCAAAAGCTAAAAAAATTGGGAATTGAAACCGTTATTATCTCCACCGAAGCCAATCCAGTCGTTTCGGCCCGGGCGCGTAAATTGAAAATTCGCTGCATTCAGAACTGTCAGGATAAACGCGCAGTGCTGGAAGACATCGCCCGTGAACAGGGTATTTCCCTGGCCGAGGTCTCTTTCGTGGGCAACGATATTAATGATCTCTCCTGTCTTAAATGCGTCGCGCTGCCGATCGTGGTTCAAGATGCCCACCGGGATGTGGTGCCGGTTGCCCTTTATCAGACCAAATGCCCGGGCGGGCACGGGGCGGTAAGAGAGATTTGTGACCTGTTCGAACGATTACTGGCCAAAGATTGAATTTCGAGAGACGAATGATCTAAAATTGAAAATGGAAGATGGTGAAAATATTCCATCCGCCACAGGCGGATAATAAAATGTCTCAGCTCCGCCTTTGGCGGACTAAAAAATCATAATAGAGACGCTAAGGAGGTAAAAAATGCGCAAACTTACTATCGATGGCAAAGTCATTCAAGATGACAGCAGTTGCTATGTGATCGCTGAAATCGGTCACAATCATCAAGGAAAACTTGAAACCGCCAGGGAAATGTTCAAGGCGGCCAAAGAATGCGGGGCGGATGCCGTCAAACTGCAAAAGCGCAACAATCGCGAATTGTTTACCGAAGCCGGATATGAAAAACCTTATGATAATCCTAACAGTTATGGCACAACTTACGGGGAACATCGGGAATATCTGGAGTTTGGTGGAATAGAATATAAGGAGCTAATGGATTACGCAAAGGAAATTGGCATTACGATGTTTTCCACCGCCTTTGATTTTTCCAGTGCGGACTTTCTGGAAAAACTCGATATGCCGGCCTTTAAGATTGCCTCGGGTGATTTGAAAAATATTCCGCTGCTCACCCATATTGCTGAATTTCAAAAACCGATGGTCCTCAGCACGGGCGGGGGCACCATGGAAGATGTCAATCGCGCCTATGATGCCGTCATGCCGATTAATCAGCAGCTGTGTATATTGCAGTGCACGGCAGGATACCCGGCCGAATTCCACGAGCTGAATCTGTCGGTGATCACCACCTTCCGCGAACGGTTCCCCAACATCACCACCGGCTTGTCGTCCCATGACAACGGCATTGCCATGGCGCTGGCCGCTTATATGCTGGGAGGCCGGGTTGTCGAGAAACATTTTACCCTCAATCATACCTGGAAAGGAACGGATCATGCCTTTTCTCTGGAACCCATCGGTTTTCGAAAGATGGTGCGCGATTTAGAACGGGTAAAAGTTGCCATCGGAGACGGCGTCAAGCAGACTTACGACAGCGAAAAAAATCCCATCATCAAAATGGGAAAAAAGCTTGTGGCAAGCCGCGATTTACCGGCCGGCTATACTATTCGACGCGAAGACATCGCCCTCAAATCACCGGGCGACGGTCTGCCGCCCTATGAGTTAGATAAAGTCATCGGGCGCGTCACCCGTCAGGAGTTGAAAGCAGATGACGATATTACATACGAAACATTAAACGGAGCCGAAAACTGGGCGGAGGCTGCCTCTTGAAAGACTTGTTTCGCATAGATAAGGAAGTCGCCGTCGTTTCAGGGTCCCTGGGCAAGTTGGGCCCGATCTGGGTTGAGTCCCTTTTGGACGGAGGCGCCTCGGTTTTCGCCTTTGATCTGCCCCAGGCAAAAATCTCGCCGGATTTCCAAAAGCTGCTGGATCGCTTTGACGAATCGCGCTTGGTACTGGATCACGCCGATGTACGGGATCGTAAGACACTGGAAGTTGCGTGCGAACACTGCCTGAAAAACTTCGGGGTTCCCTCAATACTGGTAAATAACGCCGGCATTGATCAGCCTCCGGCCAAAACGGGGAAAGGATATTGCCTGGAAGAAATCCCGTTTGAAATAAACCGGGAGATTTTTGAGGTCAACACATTGGGCCTCTTTCTGGTTACCCAGGTGTTCGGTACCCCAATGGTGAAAGCGTCGCGGGGATCCATTATCAATATCGGATCCCTGTACGCCGGCGTTTCACCGGATGGGCGCTTTTATGATCACATTAAAAGTGATCCGCCTTTCCTCAAACCCCCGGCCTACGGTGCTTCCAAAGCCGCAGTGGTAAACTTGACCCGGTATCTGGCCACGCTTTGGGCCCCCCAGGGGGTCCGGGTAAATGCGCTGTCCCCGGGCGGTGTGCTGGGGAATCAGGATCAGGAATTCAAACGCAAATTTTGCGAACGCGTACCCCTCGGCAAAATGGCAAGGGCGGAAGACCTTGCGGGCCCGCTGCTTTTTCTGGCCTCACAGGCCTCTTCCTATGTAACCGGCATTGAACTTATCGTAGACGGTGGTTTCACGGCATGGTGATTTCGTTAAATAGTTGATTAGTTGACTGGTTGATTAGTTAACTGATTGTTAATTTTATCAAAAATTCATATATTCCTATACAGTTGGAGCAGAAATGAATTCCTATAATATTCCGGAGACCATCCCCAACTTGATCAATGGCGCGGAAACCACAGCTGTTTCGGGAGCGACTTTCGGCAATCTATCCCCGCACAGCGGCAAAGAGCTATGCCGGGTCGCCCGTTCCAGCGAAAAGGATGTAAAAACAGCCATCCAGGCTGCCAGAAACGCTCAGGCGGCCTGGGCGGAAGTGACGCCGGTGCAACGCGGAGACATCCTTCACGATATCACCCTGGCCATGCGCAAAAACCGGGAGGAAATCGCGACCATTGTTGCTGCCGAAACCGGCATGTCCTTTAGTGCCGCTCTGGGTGAAACCGGCGGCGCCATCGCCCAGGGAGAATTTACGGCCGGTGAGGGGCGGCGCTTTTACGGCCGCACAACCACCAGCGCGGTAGCCAACAAATATGCCATGACCGTGAGACAACCGCTGGGGGTTGCCGGCTTAATCATTGCCGCCAACACACCGATTGCCAATGTGGCCTGGAAAGTTTTTCCGGCATTGCTGTGCGGTAACGCGGCGGTTCTCAAGGCTGCTGAAGATACACCGGCCACGGCCTGGTATTTCGGTAAGATTGCGCACGAAGCCGGTCTGCCGCCCGGCGTTCTAAATATTATCCAGGGCTACGGTCAGGAAGCCGGTGGCCCCCTGGTCGCCAACCCGGAGGTGGATGTGGTAAGCTTCACGGGCTCCACGGCAGTGGGTCGCCAGATTGCATCCGTCGCCGGGCAAAGGCTGGCAAAAGTGTCGCTCGAATTAGGCGGGAAAAATCCATTGGTCGTCTGTGATGATGCCGATCTGGAGGCAGCCGCCAAATGGGTACTGCTCTCGGCTTTCAGCAACGCCGGGCAGCGCTGTGCGTCGGGCAGCCGTATCATCGTCTTTGAAGCGATCTATGACCAATTCCGCGATATGCTGGTCGAAAGTACCCGGGCGCTCAAGGTCGGTCCGGGTGATGACGATGATTTGGGCCCGGTAATCAATGCCAGACAGCTCGAGAATATGTTGGATGCCGTTCAGGTTGCCCGGCAGAAAGGGGCTGTGATTTTGACCGGCGG
>Ga0316191_10004636_pt1 | contig 10278 bp, 11 predicted proteins | sample Eddworburr2cm_MG_FD_204928 | JGI IMG/M metagenome (GOLD analysis project Ga0316191, IMG submission 204928) | Coastal sediment microbial communities from Maine, United States - Eddy worm burrow 2 cm | ecosystem: Environmental > Aquatic > Marine > Coastal > Sediment | place: USA: Maine... | reverse complement strand
TTCTCGATTTCGGCGCGTGCCTCCCGGATTGGCTTGCCCATTTCCAGCGTCATCATGCGGGCAAAATCTTCCGCATGCCCGCGCAACACCGCTGCCGCCCGGCGCAGCAGCTCGCAGCGCTCGGCAACAGGGGTGTCCGCCCACAGCGGCACGGCCTGTGCCGCCTCGTGCAGGGCCGTTTCCAGCTCAGAGTGCGTGAAGCTGTCGAATTCCCCGAGCGTCGCACCATCCACCGGATTCACAGATTTAAATGTCACGTGTCATTGTCCTTTGGTTAGAATGCCCGCTGGGAGACAGCCGGATTTTCTGTAACTATAACGGACTATGCGAAAAATAATCAGTGCATTCATCTGCAGCTGCTGGCTGCTGACATCGGTATCTGTCGCCGCGCCCGACGATCCCTATAAAAAAGAACGCGCCCGGTTCCTGAAGGCGTACCAGGCGCTGAATGAACACCGCTATCGCGACTTCAACCAGCTGGCAAAACAGCTCAGGGACTATCCGCTCTATCCCTACCTGGAATTCTGGGAGATGCGCAGAGATCTGCAGCATATCAGTAACGAGGACATTGCCGCCTTCATCGAGCGTTACCAGGGCGACTCCGTCAGCGCACGCATGCGGCAGTCGTGGCTCTACCAGCTGGCCCGGCAGCGAGACTGGAAGAAACTTCTGCTGGAGTATCGCGGCAATCAGCCGGTGACGCTGCAGTGCTACAAACTGCAGGCGCAGATCAATACCGGTCAGACCGATGGCCTGGTGGATGAAGCCCTGAAACTATGGATGATCGGAAAATCACAGGTGAAGAACTGCGACCCGGTGTTCAAGTACCTTGACGAACACAAGGTCATCACCGAAGACCTGCTGTGGCAGCGGATACGTCTCGCCATGCAGCAGGGTAATCCCAGTCTAGCCCTCTACCTGGCAAAAAGACTGCCCGATGAAGACCGCGCCTGGGTCGAATTGTGGCGTGATGCACGCAATCGGCCGGCGACAACGCTTGATTCACCGCGGCTGAAAAAGGATTCGCCGCATGCGCGGGAGATCATTCTCTACAGCGTGCGCCGCATTGCCAGTAGCAACGCCGATCTCGCCTTTGAAAAATGGGCGCAGATAAAGCCGCGTTATACATTCAGCAACGCGGAGATCGGTGAGCTGGAAAAAAACATGGCGCTGTCCGCTGCCTGGCAGCGAAACCCGCGCGCGCATGAGTGGCTGGAAGCGGTACCGGAAATTGCTGTCGACGACAAGCTTCGCGAGTGGCGGATACGCACGGCTGTCTCCATCGGCGACTGGCCCGCCGTGGTCAGACACACGGCCGACCTCCCGGTAGAGGAAACACAGCGCGAAGAGTGGCGTTACTGGCGTGCGCTGGCACTGGAGAATACCGGACAGCAAACACAGGCACTTGAAGATTTTTCACAGCTTGCACGGGAACGTGACTACCACGGTTTTCTCGCTGCTGACTTCATGAACTGGCCGTACGAAATGGGCAACCAGCCGATCGAGTATGACCCGGTAGTCCTGGATGCACTCGCCAGCCAAGCGGGCTTTGTCCGTGCCCGTGAGCTCTACCGGGCCGAACTGTTTATCGATGCACGCCGCGAGTGGGCCTATATCACCGCGGGTATGTCAGCAGATAATTTAAAACTGGCGGCGGTACTGGCGGAACAGTGGGGCTGGCATGACCGCGCTATACTCACGGTTGCGCAAAGCAAGGACTACAGCGATTTGAACCTGCGCTTCCCGATTGACTACCAGAAAGAGGTACGCAAGATCGCGCAGCAATACAAGCTGGAGCCGGCACATGTATACGCCGTGATCCGCCAGGAAAGTGCTTTTAACAAGGATGCCCGCTCGCACGCGGGTGCCCTGGGACTGATGCAGCTAATGCCGAGAACCGGCCAGGTGACAGCCAAAAAGAACAACATACCCCTGCCAAGCACCGGCCTGCTGTATGAACCGGACAAGAACATCACCATCGGCTCCGCTTATCTGAAACAGGTGATGGATGAGTATGATGACAATATTGTACTGGCATCAGCCGCCTATAATGCAGGACCCCACCGGGTGAAGCGCTGGCTGCCCAAGGATGAAGAAAAGCCTGCAGCGCGCTGGATCGCGATGGTGCCGTTCAATGAAACGCGCAACTACATTCAACGCATACTGGCCTACATGGCCATTTACGACTGGCGTCTGGACCAGCCGGCCACACCCATTAAAAAACATATGCCCGATATTTTACCCACGGACGCTTACAAGGCCTACGACGAGCAAACTGGCAAACGCTAGCAGCGACAGGAAAACACATGCATCAGAAAACCATCTGCCTCACGGGTGGCACCGGATTTGTCGGCCAGCACCTGGTACACAAACTGACCCAACAGGGAAACAAGGTACGCGTATTGACACGCCGGCGCGAACGCCACCGTGGCTTGATCGTCAATCCTGCTGTCACACTCATCGAAACCGATATCCATGATGCGGAGCAGCTGCGCCTGCAGTTCAGGGATGTCGACGTCGTCATTAACCTGGTCGGCATCCTCAACGAAAGTGACAGCAAGGGTGCCGGCTTCCGACGGGCACACGTCGAGTTACCGGAAAAGATCGTCGCTGCCGCACTCGACTCGGGCGTCAGCCGCCTGTTGCACATGAGCGCACTGAATGCTGACGCCGGCGAGCAACACAGCCACTACCTCAAGTCCAAGGGCGAGGGTGAGAATCTGGTGCACGCTGCTGCAGACAGGGGACTGGTCGTCACCAGTTTTCGTCCATCGGTGATCTTCGGTGCCGGTGACAGTTTTTTTAACCGCTTCGCAACCCTGTTGCAACTGTCACGGCCGCTGTTTCCGCTGGCCTGCCCGGACAGCCGCTTTGCACCGGTGTACGTCAACGACGTCACCGAGGCCATGTGCCGTTCACTGGATGAGGCGACCGGCGGCGAGCGACTGGAACTCTGCGGGCCGGAGGTCTACACCCTGAAGGAACTGGTGATCTATACACGCGAGCAGCTCGGGCTGCGCTGCATGATTGCAGGGCTTGGCGACGGACTGTCACGCCTGCAGGCAAGAATGCTCGGCATCATGCCAGGCAAGCCGTTTTCACTGGATAATTACTATTCGCTGCAAAAGAACAGCATCTGCAGCGCCAATGCCTTGCCAACCCTGGGCATCACCCCTACACCGATTGCCGCGGTGGTACCGGGCTACCTCGCCAACCGCACTACGCGCGGCCATTACGACACGTTTCGTCGCCAGTCACGGCGTTAGCAGCACAATCAAGCCTTACAGCAATGAAAATTTACCTGGTGGGTGGTGCCGTACGTGACAAGCGACTCGGTCTGCCGGTGCAGGAGCGCGACTGGGTAGTGGTCGGTGCAACGCCGCAGCAGATGCTTGCGCTGGGTTTTCAGGCGGTCGGCAGGGACTTTCCGGTGTTCCTGCACCCGCAGACAAAAGAGGAATACGCACTGGCACGCACCGAGCGTAAAACAGGCCACGGTTATACCGGCTTTGAAACCTGTGCGAACCCCAACATCACCCTCGAGGAAGACCTGCTGCGGCGCGATCTGACCATTAACGCCATGGCCGAAACGACCGAGGGTAAATTGGTCGACCCTTACAATGGCATGGACGACCTGAATAATGGCGTGTTACGGCACGTGTCAGAGGCCTTCGCGGAAGACCCGGTACGCATCCTGCGCACGGCACGTTTTGCCGCCCGCTTTGCACAATGGGGATTCCACGTGGCGCACACGACCAATGCACTGATGCGCCGCATGGTGAAAAACGGCGAGGCCAGTCACCTGGTCGCGGAACGCGTCTGGGCAGAGCTGGTGAAAGCCCTGGACACGGAGACACCCGCACGCTTCTTCAAGGTATTGGCCGGCTGCGGTGCACTGGGTGTACTGTTTCCCGAACTCGTGCCAGCAGACAACAATGACACAGAGAACAGCCATGGAGAGGATGCTATCGCGCTGCCGGTGCTGCAACAGGCCGTCACACTCAGTAATCTGACCACGATCCGCTTCGCAGCACTCGCCTGTGATATGGATACCATGCGCCCCGATGGCGGCAGCCATGATGCGCTGGCATCACTCTGTGAACGCTACAAGGTACCGAATGCCTGCCGTGATCTCGCGCGACTGGCGCTGCAGCAACGTCGACAGCTACAGACAGCCACGCGGCTGTCTCCCGAGGCACTTCTGGATCTGTTGAACAGCATCGACGCCTTCCGCCGGGCAGAGCGTTTCAGTGAACTCCTGAAGGTGTGTGCCGCCGACTCTGCAGTCTTTCAGAGCGCGTGCAACAGCGACTACCTGCTGCAGGCACTCGCTGCCGCACAGTCTGTCAGCACGGATGAGTTACTGCAGCAGGGGCTGTCCGGCAAGGATCTCGGCCTGGCCCTGCACCAACAACGCATCGAGGCGATACGGCAGCTCAATAAGAAAGTCCTGTCTCAATAAAACAGCAGCAGCAGAAACACACCCAGCAACAACCGGTACACCACGAACGGCAACATCCCGATGCGCTCGATCAGGCGCATAAAGAAGTGAATACAGAGATAGGCGCTGGTGGCCGCGACTGCCGTACCCAGCAGGATTTCTCCCCAGGCCACCGGTTCAAGCTGCTGCATCAGTTTCAGCGACTCGTAGCCGCCGGCGAGCAGAATCACCGGAATGGACAGCAGGAACGAAAAGCGCGCCGCCGCGGAACGCGTCAGGCCCAGTGCCAGCCCCGCGGTCATGGTGATACCGGATCGCGAGGTGCCGGGAATCAGGGCCAGTGCCTGGGCCAGACCAATCCAGATAACATCCGCCAGCGTCAACGAGTCCTCGCTGCGCACTTGCCGGCCGCGCCAGTCTGCAAGGCCCAGCAATAGTCCGAAACCAATCGTCGCCAGTGCAATCACCAGTGGCGAGCGCAGGTACATCTCGACTACATCGTGCAGCAACAGGCCGGCCATGGCCACCGGCACCGTCCCCAGTAACAGCAGCCACGCGAGGCGTGCCTCCGCAGTCATCTGCCGCTGCAGACAGGAAGCCAACCAGGCGCCCAGCAAGCGCTGCACGTCATTCCGGAAATAGAATATGACCGCCATCAGTGTGCCGACATGGACGGCGACATCGAAGGCCAGCCCCTGGTCGCCCCAGCCTAGCAGGCGCGGCAACAGGATCAGGTGCGCAGAACTCGATATGGGCAGGAATTCCGTCAGGCCCTGCAACAGGGCCAGCAGTATTGTTTGTAATGTATCCATATAGACCTTTTGAAATTATTCACCACGGAGGCACAGAGAGCACAGAGTTTCCAAGTATTTGGTTCGCTTATGACATAGCCGGAAGCAGGACTTTGGCTATTGATCTTCTAAACAAACTTTATCTCGGTGTACTCTGTGTCTCTGTGGTTAGCTGAATAAAAACAATCCTTTTATCAAAGCCGGTTGCGGTAATCCTGCAGTCGGAAACCTGGAACGGTCGTTGTTATGCCGCGTGTCAGGGCGATGCACTTGAAGCGCTCGCCCATTTCACCCGGCAGTATCAGTGTTTTCGCCTGCTGTGCAAGCTGCATATAGTGCGTGGAGTCCGTCGGGCCAGCCTGCTGCAATAAATCATCCAGGCCACTGTCGAGCAGGAAAAAGGCCTGCGTGGTATAGCCACTGACTTCAAGATCTGATGCAATTGCCGCCTCGGCAACCGCCGTAAAGTCCACATGAGCAGTGATGTCCTGCAGCCCCGGCCACAGGAACGGGTCATCATGTGCACGCTGCCGGTAATGACACATCAACGTGCCGCTGCTGTGTTGCGGATGATAATACTCATGACGTGCATAGCCGTAATCAATCAGCAGCAGCACGCCCTGTTGAAGCGGGGCAGCGACACTCTGCAACCAGGCCGGTAACGCAACATTCAGCTCCGAAACATATCCGGGCTGCAACTGACACGTTGAGGCCAGCGATTCAATAGCGATGCTAATGTCATCCGCTGGTGTCTGCAGGCACCATTTGAAGACATCGTCCTCACAGCAGACGTGGAATAACCTGGCGGCCTCGCCATTCCACTGAAAGCGCTCGACGGCCATCGCATCCAGCACCTCGTTGGCGAGCATGACACCTTGAAAACCGGCATCCGGCGGGGTATCAATCCACACCACCCTGTCCAGCAATTGTGGCAACTCATGCCGCAGCGCCTGTTGTTGCCGCTGCCTTAGCTCGGCGCTGCGTTCCAGTATCAGGTAGCGTCCCGGCAGGCATGCCGTACGTTCCAGCTCCCCCAGCAAATCAATGGCCAGCTGGCCACTGCCTGCGCCAAACTCCAGGATATCACCACCGTGCAGGGATTCCAGCAGCGTGCGGCATGTGTTGGCAAGACAACGTCCAAACAACGGCGAAATCTCCGGTGCTGTCACAAAGTCGCCGCCGGCACCGAACTTTCGCTGGCCGGCACTGTAGTAACCGAGGCCCGGCGTATACAGGCACAGCTCCATGTAGCGGGAAAACGGGATAGAGCCATCCGCCGCCCTGATTTCTCCGCGAATGACGCTCGACAGTTCGGCGCTCAGTTGCAGCGCAGGCTGTGAGGGAGTGGGGAATTCGAGCACTTATTCTTCGGCCGCACTTGCCGCAGGCGGCCAGTCAACAGGTGTCAATGGCTGCGTCTCGTCATCAAAGGCAGCCCACATGTCGGCATAGCTGACACCGGTGACAGGATGCCGCGCCGTGCCGGCAATCTCTGCCAGCGGGCGCAGTACAAAGGCATAATGATTGATATCATCGCGCGGCAACATCAGTTTGCCATCCGTCATGACCCGGTCGTCATAGAGCAGCAGGTCCAGATCCAGCGTGCGTGCCGAGAGTGCCGCGGTCCGCTGCCGGCCACAGCGATTCTCGATGGCATGCAGCTGCTCCTGAACGGCCCGCGGTGATTGCTGCGTTGAAAAGCCCAGCACCAGATTATAAAACGGTGCACTTTCAAAGCCGACGGCCGCACTTTCGTACACCGACGACAACTGCAGTTCACCATATATCTCAGTCAGCGCCTGCAACGCAGTGGCGATATTCCGCTGCCGGTCAATATTACTGCCGACACTGACATACACCTGAGACATGAGTCCTAGCCTCGTTGACCGCGCTCTATAATGACACCGACGTCACGCGAACCGCGCACGGCCCCCGGCTTGTGCACCGTGAGTTTCAGCCAGGGGACGGTGAACTCGCTCAACACAATCGCGGCAATTTTTTCCGCCAGCGTTTCTACCAGCTGGTACTCACTGGCCTCGACAAAGGCAATCAGGCGTTTCGCAACGGCCTTGTAGTTGAGTGTATCGTCTATAGCATCGGTGGCTGCCGCCTGGCGAATATCGGCACCCATTTCCAGGTCAAGGCTGATGGTCTGCTTCACCTTGCGCTCCCAGTCATAGATACCAATGATGGTTTCAATACGTAAGTCGTTTATAAAAACCGTGTCCATATGTATAGATGCCCTGTTGATGTGCGCTTCAATATAGAGCCTCGTCGCCTGCTTGACCAGTAGCGAGCGACTCATGCACAGGTTGTCCTTGACGCCCGGCCTGTTAACGATTCCAATGTCGCCATGACACAAAACATTCTGTTGATTGCGGGTGGCTATCTATTCGGCTCGATATCCACGGCCATTATTGTCTGCAAGCTGATGGGGCTGCCGGATCCGCGCACCACCGGTTCGCGTAACCCGGGGGCCACCAATGTGGCGCGGCTCGGTGGTAAAAAGGCGGCTGCACTGACGCTCGCCGGCGACATGCTGAAAGGGCTGGTGCCGGTATTGATTGCGCATGCCCTGCACGCGAGTCCGACAGTTCTCGCCGCCACAGCACTGGCCGCCTTCCTCGGTCACCTTTACCCTGTGTTTTTCGGTTTCCAGGGTGGCAAGGGTGTGGCGACGGCACTGGGAGTAATCTATGGGCTCTACTGGCCAGTGGGCTTGTTGACCACGGGCATCTGGCTTGCCATGGCCATCGTGTTCCGTTATTCCTCGCTGGCCGCGCTGACGGCCATTCTGCTGACGCCGCTGGGTTTCCTGTGGCTACTGCCGGAGCGACCCATCATCATCGCCATGGTGGTGATGACCGCCCTGCTCTACTGGCGGCACCGCAGTAACATTACCAACCTGCTGAGCGGCAATGAAGGCAAAATCAGTTTTGGCAAGGGTAACAATTCGTAGGGGCGCATCGCATGCGCAAATTGCGCCTCTGTTTAAACCGCCTGCAATTCTTCCAGCGACCAGCGCGGCATGGCCTTGATACTGAGGCTCTCGTGCTGCCCCGCCTGCAAACGCCGGTAGCCGGCATAGGCAATCATGGCGCCATTATCGGTGCAGAATTCCAGGCGCGGGTAACAGATGCGTCCACCCTCGGCAACCATCAATTCGCCGAGACGTTCTCGCAGACGACGATTGGCACCGACACCACCGGCAATCACCAGCGTCTTCAGACCGGTCTGCGCAACTGCACGGCGGCACTTGATGACCATGGTATCGACAACAGCCTCCTCGAAGGCGCGCGCGATATCGGCACGATCCTGCTCGCTCTGCCCCGAATCACGCCAGGTATGCAGTGCAAAGGTCTTCAGGCCGCTGAAGCTGAAATCCAGCCCGGGCCGGTCGGTCATGGGGCGCGGGAAACGGAAGCGTGTGGCATCGCCCTGCAGCGCCAGCGCCGCCAGCGCCGGCCCGCCGGGATAGGACAAGCCCAGCAGGGTCGCAGTCTTGTCAAACGCCTCACCGACGGCATCATCGACAGAATCGCCCAGCACCCGATAGTCACCGATGTCCTCGACCTCCACCAGCAGGGTATGTCCACCCGAGACCAGCAACGCCAGGAACGGAAAATCCGGTGGCTCGGGTTCCAGCATCGGCGCCAGCAGGTGTCCCTCCATGTGATGAATCCCGACAGCCGGCACCCCCCAGGTCCAGGCCAGACTGCGCCCGGTGGTCGCCCCCACCAGCAGGGCACCCACCAGACCGGGACCGGCAGTGTAGGCTACGCCGCCGATACCCTCCTCATTTATCTCTGATATTTCAATTACTTGACGAATAAGCGGCAACAGCTTGCGAACGTGATCTCTTGAGGCCAGCTCCGGTACCACACCGCCATAACAGGCATGCAGGTCGACCTGGCTGTACAGGGCATGGCCCAGCAAACCGCGATCCGCGGCATACAGGGCCACCCCGGTTTCATCACAGGAGGTTTCGATTCCAAGCACGATCATGAACCGTATGATACGCCAGCGCTTGTTACACAAGGCAAATTTTGCCTTTTCGTGTCGACGTGTATAGAATGCGCAACCCCAATATAACCGCTGTAACTGACGGAATTTGTATGCCAAATGTACGTGTAAAAGAAAACGAACCCTTCGAGATTGCGATCCGCCGTTTCAAGCGTGCCTGTGAAAAAGCCGGAATTCTTGCCGAAGTCCGTCGCCGTGAGTTTTATGAAAAGCCCACGCAGGAACGTAAACGTAAAATGGCAGCGGCCGTAAAACGCACCCAGAAAAAGGTTTCCCGCGAACTCGCACGCCGCGTTCGCATGTACTAACCCCCTCCTCCCTGTTACTTCACATGTCCCTCAAGGACCGCATTCAGCAGGACGTGAAGGATGCCATGCGCGCCCGGGAAAAACAGCGTCTGGCCACCATTCGACTGATTACCGCGGCAATCAAGCAGCGCGAGGTGGATGAACGTATCGAGCTGGATGATGAGCAGGTACTGCTGGTCCTCGACAAGATGTGCAAACAGCGGCGCGAATCCATCAGCCAGTTTGAGAAGGCCGGGCGCGACGACCTGATTGCACAGGAAGTCAGTGAACTGGACATCATCCAGGGCTACCTGCCGGAACAACTCGGTGACGACGAAATCGCCGCACTGATCGATGCCGCCATGGCCGACACCGGTGCCAGTTCCATCAAGGACATGGGCAAAGTCATGGGCCAGCTGAAACCCAAACTGCAGGGCCGTGCGGACATGGGCGCCGTCAGCGCCATGATCAAATCCAGGCTCGGCTGACCGGCACGCGTATCTGCGCGACAGTCAATCCACACTGACACAGGTATCACAGCGTCACCATCGATTTTGCCCTGATCCGCTCTGCCGGCTAAACAAGCCGCTTTCCTTCCCGAGCCGTCCCTTTTACCCTATTCCTTATGGCCGGCCGTATTCCGCAATCGTTTATCGACGAATTACTCAACCGCACGGATATTGTTGAGGTCATCGATTCACGTGTTCCCTTAAAAAAGGCCGGTCGTGAGTACAAG
>Ga0316191_10004632_pt1 | contig 10284 bp, 9 predicted proteins | sample Eddworburr2cm_MG_FD_204928 | JGI IMG/M metagenome (GOLD analysis project Ga0316191, IMG submission 204928) | Coastal sediment microbial communities from Maine, United States - Eddy worm burrow 2 cm | ecosystem: Environmental > Aquatic > Marine > Coastal > Sediment | place: USA: Maine | collected... | reverse complement strand
CCGCAGGTACCGGGAACTGGTTGAGCGGCGGATCAATGGCGAGCCCATTGCGTACCTCACCGGCATCCGCGAGTTCTGGTCGCTGCCGCTGCAGGTCACACCCGACGTGCTGATCCCGCGTCCCGAAACGGAGCTGCTGGTGGAAATTGCCCTGGAACTCATACCGCCTGACGCGAGCTGGCGCGTGGCCGACCTCGGAACCGGCAGCGGCGCCGTGGCGCTGGCCATTGCCTGCGAGCGGCCGGGCTGCGAGGTTCATGCAACCGACTGCAGCGCAGCCGCGCTGCGGGTCGCGCGGCGCAATGTCGCTGCCATTGCGCCGGGGCGCGTGCAACTGCACCGCGGATCCTGGCTCGACCCGCTGAGCGGCAGTTTTCACGTCGTTGTCAGCAATCCTCCTTACGTCGCTGAGGACGATCCACACCTGGCCACCGGCGACTGCCGTTTCGAGCCCCGCGGTGCGCTGACGCCGGGACGCGACGGCCTGGCCGCCATACGCCGCCTCGCGCGCGAGACCCTGCCCCGCCTGGACCCGGACGGTTTATTGGCGTTTGAACACGGATACGATCAGGGGGCTGCGGCGCGGGCTCTGCTGGGTGAACTCGGCTACCGGCTGGTTGACACGCGACTGGACCTCGAAGGCCGGGAGCGCGTGACGTTAGGCCGGAATATAGATTCCGCTTAGCTATCCGGTCCGGGCAAGACAGCGGCGTCGCCGTCCAGCGAACCGTCCTCGTTTGACTGCTCCAGCAACTCCCGCTCGATCTGCTTGGTATTGCGCGCACCCAGCTGCCGCAACTGGTCGGTTTGCCGCAGCAGGTTGCCGGCCCCGGTGGACAGCTGGCTGAACGCGCTGTCGTAGCTCTGCTGAGCCTGGCGCAGGCGATCCCCCACCTGGCGCAGGTTTTCGACGAATCCGGCGAACTTGTCGTACAGCAGGCCGGCTCGACCGGCGATTTCCTGGGCGTTGCGGTTTTGCTTGTGCACTGCCCAGACCGAACCGACCGTGCGCATGGTGGCCAGGAAATTGGTCGGCGAGAGCAACGCCACCTTGTTACGCAGCGCGAATTCCGCCAACTCCGGATCGGCCTGCAGGGCGGCGATCAGCGCGGACTCGATGGGCACGAACAGCAACACGAAGTCCAGTGAATTCAGTTCCGGGATCTCGGCATAGCGCTTTTCTCCCAGGTTTTTCACGTGCTGGCGGAGCGACGCGACATGCTCCTTCAACGCCGCACCGCGCGCGTCGTCGTCCGCGGCCGCCTGGTAACGGGTCCAGGCCAGCAGCGAAACCTTGGAATCCAGCACGATGGATTTGCCTTCGGGCAGGTGCAGCACGAGATCCGGCTGGATGCGCTGCCCGCCCTCGGTCGTGACGGAGTACTGCGTCGAGTACTCCTGGCCCTTCTGCAGCCCGGCAATCTCCAGCAGGCGCTCGAGTTGCTGTTCGCCCCAGTTGCCCTGTGCCTTGACGTTCGAAGTCAAGGCGCGAGACAGGTTGGTGGCATCCTCGTGCAGGCGCTCGTTGAGTTTCTCGAGGTCACCGATCTTGGCTTTCATCACCTGGTGCTGGGCGGTTTCCTCGCGATGGCTCTTTTCCACCGTGTTGCGGAATTCGTTCAGCTTTTCGCCCAGCGGTTTGAGCAGACTGTCGATCTGCTTCGTATTGAGATCCGAAAGTTTTTGTGAGCGTTCCTCGAAAATACGCCCGGCCAGTCGCTCAAATTGCTCCGCCAACCGCTTCTCGGCTTCCTCAAGTTTGCTGATCTGCTCACGGTAGTGCTGGTCGCGGTCGCTGATCCGCGTCTGCAGCACGGCGCACTGTTGCTCGGAGGCGCCCAGCGCATTGCGCGCCTCCTCGAGACGCGCCGCCAGCTCGTCCATTTCCGGTTGCAAACGCTCCTGCTGGCGCCGTGCGGCGCCGCGCGACGCGGCCCAGCCGACCGCCACGGCCAGCAGCAGGCCCACGAGCAGGCCCAGCACCAGCGCCGTTTGCGGGCTGCCTATGCCCTGTTGGATCAGCCAGTCATTCATCGCTCTGTCACGTTCAGATGTTCCCTTTGCCGCCTTCGCGTTGTTGCCTCTTGACCCGCTGCCACAATGCTTCCATTTCATCCAGGCTCATCGACTCGAGTACCGCCTGGCTGCCGGCGGCCTCCTCGACCGCTCGAAAGCGCAGCTCGAACTTGGCGTTGGCGCGCCGAAGTGCCCCGGCCGGATCGATCTTCAGTTGCCGGGCGAGATTGGTCAAGGCGAACAGCAGGTCGCCGAGCTCATCCTCCATCTCCTCGATATTGCCTGACTGCATGGCGTCGCGCATTTCCAGTATTTCCTCGGCCACCTTGTCCAACACGGGCTCTGGAGCGCTCCAGTCGAAACCCACCCGCGCCGCCCGCTTCTGCAGCTTGATCGCCCGTTGCAGTTCCGCCATGCCGCGCGGCACATCGTCGAGCAGGCTCACCTTCCCGCCGCGCCGCCTGGCTTCGCGCTCCCGGGCCTTGGTCGCTTCCCAGGCATCGGCCTGGGCGGCGGCGTCCGCAACCGAAGCGTCCCCGAAGACATGCGGATGGCGCCGGATCATCTTGTCGCACACGGCCTCCACCACGTCATCGAAGTGAAATGCCCCGGCTTCGTCGGCCATGCGTGCATGAAACACAACCTGGAACAGCAGATCGCCCAATTCATCCCGCAGCTCGTCCATGTCTCCATGCTGGATGGCGTCGGCGACCTCGTAGGCCTCCTCGATGGTGTAGGGAGCGATGCTCGCGAAATCCTGCTCACAATCCCATGGGCAACCCGATGCCGGGTCGCGCAGTCGCGCCATGATGTCGAGCAGCTGATTGATGTCGCGTTTTTCGATTGCCGGTTCCTCGCCTTCGGTCCTAAAGGGGCGGTAGCGTAACGCGGATTTCGGCGCCGCCGAGATCGCTGGTGCCCAGTTCCAGTGTGCCACCATAGGCCGAGACGAGTTCCGTGACAATGGCGAGTCCGAGACCGTGACCCTCTACCCGCTCGTCGCCCCTGGTACCGCGCTGAACCAACCTGGTCCACTGCGCCGGATCGATACCCGGGCCGTCGTCCTCGATACGCAACCACAGCCCTGGCCGGGTACGCTCGGACTCGACCGTCCCGCCGCTCACGCAAACCTGTCCGCGACCATACTTGAACGCGTTATCCAACAGGTTGCCCAGCAATTCCAGCAGATCCCGCTGTTCACCGTAAAACGCCAGCTTGTCTTCCAGTATGACTTTGGAATTTATCATTCGGTGAGAATGCACCTTCTGCAGCGAATCGAGCAGCCGCTGTAACTGGGGCGCCACCGGCACCGGTTCAGCCAGTGTGCGCCGCGCCGTGGACCCGGCCCGCTCCAGGCGCGTCGCGATCAGGCGCTGCATTTCGTCGACCGCGCTCTGCACCGATTCATCGGGGCCCTCGCCCCGGTGCGGTATACCCGCCTGGATGACGGCCAGCGGCGTCTTCAGGCTGTGTGCGAGGGAATCCAGGGCGTTACGAATCCGCTGCTGGTTGGACTGTTCCGTCTCAAGCAGGCGGTTGACGTTGCGCACCAGCGGTTCCAGTTCGCGCGGATAACGACCCTCCAGGCGCTCGGCGCGGCCAGATTCGACGCGCGCCACGTCACGGGTCACGCGGCCCAGGGGCCGGAACACAATGACCAGGAACAGCAGTTGGGCCAACGCCAGGATAGCGCCGGCGGTACCCAGCGAGCGCCACAAACCGAGGCGAAAGGCGCTCGTCTGCTGATCGATTTCGACCGGATCGACCTGCACCGTGACCGTGAAAGGCGCGATGCGTGATTCGTCCAGTTGCCAACCCACGCCATAGCGAAGGATGTAGAAGTCCCCTGCCCCGGCCGGTTCATCGAACAGCGACGCGCCAGCCGCAATGGCCGCGGGCACAGGGGCCTGCTGACCCAGCGACGAGGGCGATTGCCATTGCTGTGCGCCGCCCCGCACGTCGACGTATACCCCGGAGCCCGGCTGCAGCAGGCGCCGGTCGGCGAAATCGTCCGCCACGGTAAGTCGCCCGTCCGCATCCACCTCCATTGCAGCCAGTACCAGGTAGACATACGACTCCATGCGCGACTGCAACGCCGACACGGCGCTGCGGTGGTTTGCCGCATTAAGGGCCAGCCCGACCAGGCCGAGCGCCACCACCAGCACCAGCGTGGCAACGATGATTAGGCGATTACGGAGTGAGAACGAGCGCAAGCCGGTAGCCCCTGCCGCGCAAGGTCTCTATCGGGTTCAGTGTGCCGTCGGGATCCAGCTTGCGCCGCAAGCGGCCGACAAAAACCTCGATCACGTTGCTGTCGCGGTCAGCGTCTTCTTCATAGATGTGTTCGGAAAGCTCGGACTTGGTCACCACCTCGCCCGGATGCATCACGAAATAATGGAGCACCTTGTATTCAAACGTCGTCAGCTCGATCTCCTCGGCGCCGCGGAACACGCGCTGCCCGGACAGATCGACCGTGAAGGGTCCCAGCGTGACCTCGGGCCGCGCATGTCCGCCGGCCCGTCGCATCAGGGCGTTGATGCGCGCCATGAGTTCCTCGACATGAAACGGTTTGGTCAGGTAATCGTCAGCACCGGCCTCGAGGCCAGCCACCTTGTCCTGCCATTCCGAGCGCGCCGTCAGGACCAGGATCGGAAAATCACGGCCGCGCTTGCGCAAGCGACGAATGACTTCCAGGCCGGGCAGTTCAGGCAAACCGAGATCGATGATGGCCAAGTCGATGGGGTACTCTTCGCCCAGGAACAGACCGTCGACGCCGTCGGCCGAAACGTCAACCGCGAAACCGGCGTTACGCAATTGGCCGGCGAGTGTATCGGCCAGCCTCTTGTCATCCTCGATCAAAAGTACGCGCATGTCCCGCTACCCTCACCCACTCAGCGGTCCCGTACCGGGATGCGCACGGTCTTGACCACCCCGTCCTTGGTCAGCAACTTGATGACGTGCACGCGCTTCTGACCTTCCTGCTCCGTTCGCGCCGACAGGACCTTGGCATTGTGCTGCTTGGCCGCCTCGCGGGCGGCTTCATCCAGGGTCTGCGCCCAGGCTCCGGACGGCGTCAGAAGCGCCAGGCAGAGGGTAAGGAGCAGAAGTGAGGGTCGCAGGATCATGGGTGCATCGCTATCTACCGGGTATTACATTCTAGTGCATCGCACTGAACGCGTGCTGAACCTCTGCCGGCGAACGCATGACATCCAGCGCCTGCAGCAGCAAGCGATCGTTGTCCGGGTCGAGGTGCGCATGCTGGCTGATGTAGCGCCGCCAACGCTTGGCGCCGGGCATTCCCTGGAACAGGCCCAGCACGTGGCGGCTGATGTGCTTCACCGGGATACCGGCTGCGCACTGCCGCTGAACATACTCTGACAGCGCCTGCACCGCCTCCTCCCGGCTGGTCGCCCCCGGCTCACCGAACAGGTGCTGTTGCAACTCGGCCAGGATCCAGGGACGGTGGTATGCGACACGTCCCAGCATCACGCCATCCAGCCGCGCCAGGTGGCGATCCACGTCCTGGATCGTGGCGATGCCGCCATTGATGACCAGCGTCAGGTCAGGGAACTCGCGCTTGAGTCGGTGCACCCAGTCGTGCCGCAGTTCCGGCACCTCGCGATTCTGTTTCGGGCTGAGGCCCGACAGCCAGGCTTTGCGGGCATGGACAACGAAGACCCTGCAGCCCGACTCGGCCACGCAACCCACGAAGTCGCGAAACCAACCGTAGCTGTCATGCTCATCCACGCCCAGCCGGGTCTTTACCGTGACCGGCAGCGTGACCGCATCGCGCATGGCGGCCACGCAGTCGCGGACCAGCGCCGGCTCCAGCATGAGGCAGGCGCCGAATCGGCCGCGCTGTACGCGGTCGGACGGACAGCCGACGTTGAGATTCACCTCGTCGTAACCATGCTCCGCCGCAATGAGCGCACAGCGGGCCAGGTCAGCGGGTTCGCTGCCGCCCAGTTGCAGAGCCAACGGGTGCTCTTCCGCACTGTAAGCCAGGAGCCGGTCACGATCGCCGTGCAGTACCGCCCCGCTGGTCACCATTTCGGTGTACAGCAACGCCGAGGGTGTCAACAGGCGATGAAAAAAGCGGCAATGTCGGTCGGTCCAGTCCATCATCGGTGCAACGCATAATCTGCGGTCGATCGCCGGCCCAGGAAATTGTGCGCTATCATCCATGCCTGCTATTCTGAATCGAAACAGGCGAGCCAGGCAAAAAAGACCGCCACCCACCACGCGGAGTCTGCTACGCACAACAACCAGGTTTTCGAGGGAGTCGAACAATGATCGGCAGGAGTTCTTTATTTCTGTTTGCGCTTCTCATGGCCGGCCCCGCACAGGCGCAGGACACCCGTGCCGTTGCCGCGCTGGGCAGGCTTGAGCCGGAAAATGGCATCATCCGGGTTTCGGCGTCGTCCACGCCGGAAGCCATCCTGGGCGGCATCCTGGCCGAGTTGCACGTAGCCGAAGGAGACGACGTCGCAAAAGGCCAGTTGCTGGCAACGACCGACACAGCGGCAGTCATGGAAGCGCTGGCCAGGGAAAGCGAAGCCAGCGTGGATTTTGCCCTGAGGGAAGTGGACACTGCGCGCAGCCGCGCGCAGGAAGCCTGTGTGCGAGCGGACGTCGCAGCCCGCGAAGCCGAGCGGCGAACGCGGCTGCTCGCCCAGGGCGTGGCTGGAGAAGAAGAGGCGGAGAGCGCCCGCGGCGAAGCCGAGGCCCGCGCAGCATCCTGCGCCAGCGCCAACACCGCGGTACGCTCGGCCGAAACCAGTGTCGAGGTGGCCAGGGCCCGCCTGGGCCGGGTGCAGGCGCAACTGCAGCGCTCTTATGTCAGGGCACCGTTTGATGGCCGCATCCTCGACATCACGGTGCATCCCGGCGAATTGATCGGCGAACGCGGCATCCTCGAGCTGGGCCGCGTGCAGCGCATGTATGCCGTCGCCGAAGTTTATGAAACGGACATCCGGCACGTAAAGGTCGGTCAGCGCGCCACCATCAGCAGCCCCGCTCTCGAGCAAGACCTGGCCGGAACGGTCGATACCATCCGTCAGAAGGTCGCCAAGCAGGATGAAATCGGCACCGACCCGGCGGCCCGCAAAGATGCCCGCATCATCGAGGTAGACATCCTCCTGGACGACTCCGCTCCCGCCGCCGGACTGACGAACCTGCAGGTCGACGTGGTCATCCAGCCCTGATGCTGCTCGGCTGGCTTCAACTCAAGCACAAGCCCTTGCGGCTGGTGGTCGCATTATCCGGTATCGCGTTCGCCGTGCTGCTCATCATGATGCAATTGGGCTTCCGCTCGGCGCTGTTTGAGAGCGCGGTGCGCTTCCATGAACGTTTCGACTATGACATTGCGCTGTTCAGCCCCGACAGCGTCTTCATCGTGCGGCCACAACCCTTTTCGATTCGCCGCCTCTACCAGACGCTGGGATTTGACGCGGTGGAACAGGTCACGCCTGTCTATATCTTTCCCTCCGTCTGGAAGAACCCCTGGAATAACCAACGCCGCAGCATCAACACCATCGGCTTTCACTCCGACCACCCGCTGCTGGAAATCGACGGTTTCGACCGGCAACGCACCCTGCTGAGCCGGCAGGACGTGGTCCTGTTCGACCGCGGCTCGCGGCCGGAATTCGGACCCGTGGCGGACACCCTCGACTCCGGCAAACCGGTGGTCACAGAAATCAACGATCGAGAAATCGTCGTGGTCGGCCTGTTCGAAATGGGCACCTCGTTCGGCATCGACGGCAGCGTCATCACCAGCGATGACAACTGGCTGCGAATGTTTCCGGACCGGCCGCGCAATCAAATCCAACTCGGACTCATCCGGCTCAAGGAAGGACGGGACGCCAACGCGGTCCGCAACGCGCTGGCGGAATACCTGCCCGACGACGTGCTGGTCCTGACGAAGCAGCAATTCGTGCAGCGCGAGAAGGACTACTGGAATTCGGCGACCCCCATCGGCTACATCTTCGCTTTCGGCGCCATCATGGGATTCGTGGTGGGCGCCATCATCGTCTACCAGATCCTTTTCGCCGACGTCTCCGAGCACCTCAATGAATACGCCACGCTGCGCGCGATTGGCTACAAAAACCGCTTCATTTCCGGCATCGTGCTGCAGCAGGCTGCGATCCTGGCGGTGCTCGGGTACCTGCCCGGCGTCGCGATTGTCTACTGGTTGTATGGCAAGGCCGCCGCGGCCACCAACCTGCCCCTCTACATCACCCAGGAGCGCGCCATCACGGTGTTTCTGATGACCCTGGCGATGTGCGCCATCTCGGCCCTGCTGGCGGTGCGCAAGGTGCGCCGGCTCGATCCCGCGGAGGTGTTCTGATGAGCGGGGCGCCACCGATCAAGGTGCATGGCCTGAACCATTCCTACGGCAAGGGCGAACTGAAAAAGCAGATCCTGTTCGACGTCGAGGTCGAAATCCAGGCCGGTGAGATCGTCATCGTGACCGGCCCCTCCGGCTCCGGAAAGACCACGCTCTTGACCCTGGTTGGCGCATTGCGGTCGGCCCAGGAGGGCAGCGTCGAGATCCTCGGCAAGGAGTTGCGCAAAGCCCGCCCGGCGGCTCTGGAGGGCGTGCGTCGCCAGATTGGCTTCATCTTCCAGCAGCACAACCTGCTGGGCGCGTTGTCCTCGCTGCAGAATGTCGAGCTGGGTGTTCGCGCCAGTGGCAAGTTTCCGCGTGCAGACCACCGGCAGCGGGCCAGTGAAATGCTGGAAGCGGTAGGACTCGCCGAGCGACTGGACCATAAGCCGGAACAACTGTCCGGCGGCCAGCGCCAGCGCGTGGCCATTGCCCGGGCGCTGGTCTCAGAGCCGGCCATCGTGATGGCAGACGAGCCGACGGCTTCGCTGGACAAGCAGTCGGGTCGCGAAGTCGTGGACCGGATGAAAGTGCTGGCCAAGGAGCACGGCACGACCATTCTGCTGGTCACCCACGACAACCGCATCCTCGACATTGCCGACCGAATCGTGCATCTCGAAGACGGCCACCTGTCGACGTTCACTGACGCCGTCATGGCCAATAACCAGCACATGATGAAGATGCTGGCGACCAACCGCCAGAAGCAACCCATCGCGGAAATGGTCGATGGACTCGACGAAGGCGGGTTCGAGGATCTGCTGAAAGAGATCACCGAGGAATCCCAACGCTTCCTCGAGGCGACTTCCCTGGCCAGCAATGTCGCCTTCAGGAGCATGCTCGAGCAGGGCCTGTTCGCTTTCACCAGAAAACTCGGCAGCCTGCTCAACGCCGAGCGGTCTTCGCTGTTCCTGGTCGAGGGCGACTTCCTGGTGCTCAAGGTCGCGGAAAACCTCGAGGAGCTGGGCGAAATCCGCTTCCCGGTCGGCAGCGGCATCGCCGGAGCGGTTGCTGAAACCGGCCAGACCATTCGCATCGAGGACGCCTACGCGGACAAGCGTTTCAATCCAGAGGTCGACCGGCAGACCGGTTTCCGCACGCGATCCATATTGTGCCTGCCCGTCAAGAACCGCGAGGGCAGAGTGTTCGCCGTGGCCCAGCTGCTGAACCGCCGCGATGGCAAGCCGTTCGACTCGCTCGACGAGGAACGCTTCGCGACATTCATCCAGTCGATCGGTGTCATTTTCGAAACCCAACTGGGATTAGCGGAGACGGATTGGTGACCCAGGCATCTGCAAGGACCGGCCGCCCGGATCGGCGGCTGCGTAAGACGCTCGAGCAGTATTTCGGAGTACCCATAGCCGCCGACCATCCGTTGCTGACGCAACTGGAGACGCGGCGCCTCGCCGGCGGCGAGTGGCTGATGCACCAGGGCGACCCGGGTGAATCGCTCTATTTCCTCGTGCGGGGGCGTCTGCAGGCCTGGGCCGCCGACGGCGCCGGAAACCCCAAACACCGGTTTCTCAACGAGATCGTGCCGGGCGACAGCGTGGGCGAAATGAGCCTCCTGACCGGGGCGCCGCGCACCGTCGGTATCCAGGCCATCCGCGACAGCCTGCTGGTGCGCATCGACCGCGAAGACTTCGAGAATCTGAGCCGCGAATACCCCGCGCTTGCGCTGCGTCTCGCCGCCAATGTCGCCACCTTGCTGCAAAGCACTGCGCGGGCGCGGCCGTCGACCCGGAACCTCAGGACCATCAGCCTGCTGCCGCTGGATACGACACCGCGGACTCAAGCGTTTTGTCGTCACTTCGCCGAGCACCTGTGCGAGGAAGGGCCCACCCTCAGCCTGACACCGGAGCACCTCGGCGAGCACGGTGCGCCCA
>Ga0316191_10004628_pt1 | contig 10286 bp, 9 predicted proteins | sample Eddworburr2cm_MG_FD_204928 | JGI IMG/M metagenome (GOLD analysis project Ga0316191, IMG submission 204928) | Coastal sediment microbial communities from Maine, United States - Eddy worm burrow 2 cm | ecosystem: Environmental > Aquatic > Marine > Coastal > Sediment | place: USA: Maine | collected... | reverse complement strand
CGCTGGTCGCCCTGGCCTTCGGCGTGCACATGGTCATGGCCATCGGCGGCGCCGACATGCCGGTGGTCGTCTCGATGCTCAACAGCTACTCCGGCTGGGCCGCGTCGGCGACGGGTTTCATGCTGAGCAACGACCTGCTGATCGTCACCGGCGCGCTGGTCGGCTCGAGTGGCGCGATCCTGAGCTACATCATGTGCCGGGCGATGAACCGCAAGTTCCTCGCGGTGATCGCCGGCGGTTTCGGTACCGGTGGCGGCACGACGGCCAGCGGCGGCGAGGAGGAAGGCGAAGTCCAGCCCATCCAGCCGGAGGAGACGGCCGAACTGCTGGCCAACGCGAAGGAAGTGATGATCGTGCCCGGCTACGGCATGGCCGTCGCGCAGGCCCAGCACACCGTCTACGAGATCACCAAGGCGCTGCGCGAGAAAGGCGTCAACGTACGCTTTGGCATCCACCCGGTCGCGGGCCGCATGCCCGGTCATATGAACGTGCTGCTGGCCGAGGCCAGGGTGCCTTACGACATCGTCTTCGAGATGGACGAGGTCAACGAGGACTTCCCGGACGTGGACGTCTCCGTGGTGATCGGCGCCAACGACATCGTCAATCCGGACGCGCAGGAGAAACCGGACAGCCCCATCGCGGGCATGCCTGTGCTCGAGGTCTGGAAGGGGGGCACGACGATCGTGCTCAAGCGCAGCATGGCCACCGGCTACGCCGGCGTCGGGAATCCGCTGTTCTTCAAGGAGAACACGCGGATGCTTTTCGGCGATGCGAAGGACAGCCTGGACGCGGTGCTGAAGACGCTCTGATCCGCCGCCATTCGGACCCTAGCCGCCCCTGCGTCCCCCGGCACCCCGGCGGCGCTGGTCGATGGACCGGCGGCGTTGCTCCGGGGACATGTCGCGCCAGCGTTCGCGCATCTGTTCGCGCTCCTCCGGGGACATTTCGCGCCACTTTTCGCGCATCCGGTCCCTCTGCTCCGGCGGGATCTCCCGCCAGGCATCCCGCGCCTCGCGCCGCTGCTCCGGGCTTAGCTTCTGCCAGCGCTCACGCAATTCCTCACGTCGCTCGGGAGGGAGTTCCCTGAAGCGCCGGTAGCGCTCCCTGACCCGGGCCTGCTCCTCTTCCGGTAACTGGCGGTATTCCTGGTAGCGGGTGCGGATCTGGTCCCTCTGTTCAGGGGCCAGGGACTGCCACTGGCGGAACCGCTGCCCCGCCTCCTGACGTTTTTGCTCCGGCATCAGGGACCAGCGGTCCGCGCCCCGCATCAGACGTTCGCGCCGATCTTCTGGCATATCGTCCCAGCGCGGCTGGAACGGCTGCAACAGCTGCTTCTGCTCCACCGAGAGCTCCTCCCAACCTGATGCCCCGGCGGGCATCGCAACAAGCAACGCCAGCAATGGCAGCAGACGGACCGGCAGGTATCTAGTCTTCATCAGCCAACGCCTCCGCCCCCGCAGGGGCCGTCTCCGCTTCTTCACCGGACTGGCTCGCTTCGTCCTCGATAATCACAGCCAGCCAGTCGTCATCTTGCTCTTCCCAGGAGCCCAGGAATTCAAGCAGTTCAGGGTCCCATGGTGCGGTCGCTTCTGCCGCCCAGCCGCCCGTCGTCGCCGCCAGGAACAGCAGCAAGCTCGCGCGACACAAACCTGAACGTCCACTCATGTCTCAGCCTGAGTCCGGCTCGGTGTCGAGCCAAAGGAAGAAGTCCAGGTCCGACAGCATGTCCAGATCCGCTGTGACCAAAAGCATCTCCATATCTGTTCCCGCGTCGGCGGCGACAAGATCCGCATACTCGGTCGTACGGTCAGTGGACAGAAACACGACCCCAGCGACCAGCGCGGCGCCGATGGCACCGGCCGGTAGCAGCCAGCCATGGCGCAGAAACCGCGGGCCGCCGGTCAACGCCTGCTGCCGTCCCCGGGCAAGACGTGCCCGGGCCTGCGGCTTGAGTGCCGTCACACTCTGGTGGTGCAGGGCTGTCGCTCTGATTTCGATCTGTCTATCGTCGCTGTCACTCATCCCGATGCTCCCCCAAGCGGCCCCTGAGCGCAGCAAGAGCGCGCGAATAGTGTGTCTTGACGCTGCCCGGCGAACAGCCCATGGACGCCGCGGTCTCCGCTACGTCCATGCCCTCCAGGCATCTCAGCACAAAAGCTTCCCGCTGCCGGTGGGAAAGCGTCTCGATGGCCGCCTCCAGCGCCTGCATGGCATCCAGTCCCTCCGCAGCGATAGCCGGATCGCTGCCCCGCGGGGCGGGCGCACGGTCCACCGGATCGATGCCTTCGGAATCCCGGAACCAGCTCATGACGCGCCCACGCACAGCGCTACGCCGTTGATGATCCCTTATCCTGTTGATAAGAATACGAAAAAACAGCGGGCGCCACTCTGCCGCCGGCTTGCGCGAATAGCGCCGGACAAATCGCAGCATCGTATCCTGAACAATATCCATGGCTTCCTCGCCGTCCCGGGTCATTGCACGCGCGGTAACGTACGCCCTCTGTTCGACGCTGCTAAGAAAGTCATTCAGTTGTGCGGTCCTGTCCAGCCTGTTTCTCCGAACGTTCCACCGCTCGATCGACTCCGTCGCAGCGTAATTCCCATCACCGCCACCCTACCGATAATGGCGGGCGAATCAGGCTCTCGCCACCGTGCCGTTGAAACCGGTACCAACACAGAGTACAACGCGACCGGGCGGGTCCGGTTGACACACCGGCTTGGCATCGATCAGCCCGTGGCGGCTGAGTTTATTCACAATCACCCTGTGATCGTCGGTATGACAACTGCATTACCTCAAGTCGAGCCTACCGTATACTCAATAACTAACTGATTTTAATTGTTTATTGAATAATTTGAGCAAATTTTCGCCAAACCGAAAGACGCCTCCGGCAGACGAGCGCGAGGGGGCGTTTGCCCCAGCCAATCCACAGAGTTATCCACAGATTCTGTGGAAAAAGAGGCCCTAGCTTTGGGCACCGATACGATTCTCAGGGTAGCGATCAACGCTCCGCTCAGAAGGCTGTTCGATTACCTGCCGGCAGCCGGCGGTAAACCGGCCGTACTGGGGGGGCGTGTCAGGGTTCCTTTCGGTCGGACCAGCCAGGTTGGCATCGTCGCAGAACTGGCGAAATCCAGCGAGCTGCCGGTGGGCCGTCTTCGCCGGGTGCAGCAGGTCATCGACAACGCGCCGCTGTTACAGGAGACAGACATCGCCTTGTTGCGTTGGACCGCCCGTTACTACGCTCATCCTGTCGGCGACGTATTTGCAGCCGCCCTGCCCGCCCTGCTGCGCCGGGGTCGCGAGGCACCCGCCACTGTTCGGATGCTGTGCGCAACGGCCGAGGCCACTGATCTGGAACTCCACAGCCTGGCTCGGCGCGCGCCGCGGCAGGCGGCGATCCTGACACACCTGCTGGATCAACCGATCGACGCCGCGTCTGCGCCAGAACTATTGGGCGCCGGCTGGATCGATCCGTTCCGACGCCTGGTTGCAAGGGGCCTGGCCGGTGAGAAGCTTCGCGACCTGGCTACCGAACCGCGACGCTCAAGGGTAAAAGAGGCAGGACCGGATCTCACCGCTGCGCAGCGCGCGGCCGTTGACGAGGCGCTGGCTGAGGCGAGCGATCCGCTCCCCCTGCTGCTCTTCGGCGTCACGGGCAGCGGCAAGACTGAAGTCTATCTGCGGGTCCTGGAAGAGACTCTTGCACGCGGATCGCAGGCACTCGTGCTGGTACCGGAGATCGGACTGACGCCGCAGATCGTTCGCCGCATCCGGCGTCGATTCGAATGTGAGATCGCCGTACTGCACTCGGGTCTGTCGGAGAAGGAGCGCTTCGAGGCATGGTTGGCTGCGCAATCGGGTCGGGCCTCGCTGGTTATCGGCACCCGGTCGGCGGTGTTCGTGCCGATGCCGGATTGCGGTTTGATCGTCGTCGACGAGGAACATGATCCCTCGTTCAAGCAACAGGAGGGATTGCGCTACTCGGCGCGTGATCTCGCGGTCGTCAGGGCCCGGCGAGCGGGCATTCCCGTCATCCTCGGATCGGCAACGCCCGCACTTGAAACCATGAGGAATGCTGAGCTCGGCCGCTACCGGCGAGTGGACCTTCCCGAGCGCCCGGGGGCCTCCAGCCACCCGCGCATGAGAGTCGTGGATCTGCGCAGCGTGGCCGCGAGCGACGGCCTGGCCACGACGCTACTGGCCGCGATGCAGCGACATCTGCAGGCCGGAGATCAGGTGATGCTGTTCCTGAACCGGCGCGGCTATGCCACGGCGATGTTCTGCTCGGCATGCGGCTGGACTGCCGACTGTCCGCGCTGCGATTCGCGGATGACTCTGCACCAGCGCCCCTACAAGCTTCGCTGCCATCATTGCGGCCGACAGGCTGACCCGCCCTCCTGTTGTGCCGACTGCGACACCGAGCTGAAGGCGGTCGGCCAGGGTACCGAGCGGATCGAAGAGACGCTGGCAAAGTATTTCCCCGACATGCCGGTCGCCCGGCTGGATCGGGACAGCGCTCACAATGCCGATTCGCTCAAGGCGCTGCTGGAGGACATGCGCAGCGGCGCCACACGCATCCTGATAGGAACCCAGATGCTCACCAAGGGGCACGATTTCCCCGGCGTCACTCTGGTGGGCGTTCTCAACGCGGACCAGGGTCTGTTCGGTACCGACTTCCGAAGCGACGAACGCCTCGCACAGACCATTCTCCAGGTCTCCGGGCGGGCCGGACGGCGAGAACGCCCGGGTGAGGTCCTGCTGCAGACCTCGTACCCGCAGCATCCTCTGCTCGAGCGTCTCATCGGTGGAGGCTATGCGGATTTCGCGGTCGAGGCCCTGGCCGAAAGGTCGGCTGCCCACTGGCCTCCCTTCAGCCACCTCGCGCTGCTGCGCGCCGAGGCGCATGACCGCTCCCGCCCTGCGGAGTTCCTGTCCCGATGCGCCCATGCGGTGGAAAGCTCCAGGGCGCCACAGGTTGCTGTGCTCGGACCCGCGCCGTCGCCGATGGAACGACGCTCGGGCCGGTATCGCGCCCAGCTTCTCGTGCAAAGCCCGGACCGGCAATCGCTGCACGTTCTGATCGACAATCTGCTTGAGCGGATAGACGACATGCCGGAGGCGCGTCGCGTCCGCTGGTCGCTTGACGTAGATCCAGTCGAGCTGTTCTGAGCAACGACGTTTCTTCTGGCCCTGCGGCCACGTTAGAATCCTCACCCCAGTCACCGAGAATTCCCTTGAAGAAGACCATCGCAGATCTGGTCTCCCGTGCAATCGAGACGCTGGCAGGCAACGAGTTGCCGGCGGACGCGGGCGACTGTCACCCGCATGTGGAGCGCACCAGGGACGCCCAGCATGGAGACTTCGCCACCAATATCGCGATGAGGATGGCCAAGGGCGCACGTCGCCGTCCCCGGGAGATCGCGCAACTGATCGTCGACGCATTGCCCGATTCCGACCGGGTAGCCGGCGTCGAGATCGCCGGGCCAGGCTTCATCAACTTTCATCTGACGCCGCTGGCCCTCCACGAAGAGGTCCGGATCATACACAGGCAGGCAGAGGCCTACGGTCACAACGATTCCGGCGCCGGCCAGGCGGTGATCGTCGAGTTCGTCTCCGCCAATCCTACCGGGCCCCTTCACGTCGGACACGGCCGTCATGCGGCCTACGGCGCAAGCGTCGCCAATCTGCTGCAGGCCAGCGGGTATCGGGTTCACAGAGAGTACTACGTCAACGATGCCGGGCGGCAGATGGATATCCTCGCCGCCAGCGTATGGCTGCGGTACCTGGAACTCGGCGGGGAGTCTTTCCCGTTCCCGAGCAACGGCTATCGCGGCGGATATATCCGTGAAATCGCCGCGGACCTCAGGGACCAGCAGATTTCGCAGCTGCATCATCCGGCGGACAGTGTGTTCGCCGGGGTCTCTGCCGACGCACCGGACGGAGACAAGGAGGCCCATATCGACGGGGTCATCGGCAATATGCGCAAGCTGCTCGGGGAGCAGGGCTATCGGCGCGTTCAGGACGCGGCTCTGCAAGGTATCCTCGGCGACATCCGCGAGGACCTGGCCGAGTTCGGCGTCGTCATGGATGAATGGTTCTCGGAACGGAGCCTGACCGAGAGCGGCCTCGTCGAGGAGACAGTCCGGCATCTGCGACATGCGCAACTGGCCTACGAGAAGGACGGCGCACTCTGGTTCCGGGCATCGCAATTCGGCGATGAGAAGGATCGGGTACTGGTACGGGAGAACGGGCAGACCACCTACATCGCCTCGGACATCGCCTACCACCTCGGCAAGAGAAAGCGCGGCTTCGACATCCTGCTGGATGTACTGGGCGCCGATCATCACGGCTATGTGGCGCGCGTGCGCGCCGGGCTGGAGGCAATGGGCGAACCGCCCGGCAGTCTTGAAGTCAAGCTGGTCCAGTTTGCCGTGCTGTTCCGGGGCGGGGAGAAAGCCCAGATGTCTACCCGATCGGGAGACTTCGTCACTCTGCGTGAGTTGCGCGAGGAAGTGGGTGATGATGCAGCCCGGCTCTTTTATGTCCTTAGGTCGAACGACCAACACCTCGACTTCGACCTGGAGTTGGCGAAATCGAGAACGGCAGAGAATCCCGTGTACTACATCCAGTACGCTCATGCCCGCATTGCCAGCGTATTCCGGCAGCTGCACGAGAAGGGACTGGACTGGTCTCAGTCCGCCGGCCTGGAATCACTGCAGCAACTCAACGAGGACCACGAGCTCAAGCTGATGGGTTCCCTGGGCCGGTTCCCGGAGATGGTCGAACTCGCCTCGGCCAACCGCGCCCCCCAGAACGTGGTCCACTATTTGCGCGAACTGGCCTACGAGTTCCATACCTACTACAACTCGCACACTTTTCTTGTCGACGACGTCGACCTGCGCAATGCGCGACTGACGCTGATCTCTGCGGCCCAGCAGGTGATCCGCAACGGGCTCTCACTGGTGGGCGTGTCCTCTCCGGACAGCATGTAGCAGGAATCGATCCGAGTGGCCCGGGACTACAAACACAGAAAGCGCCCAAAGAAACAGGGGACCTCGCCTTCTGCCCAGTTTTATGGCGGACTCGCAGTCGGGCTGGCCATCGCCCTGATAGTGCACCTCTGGCACGGCGGACAGGATCGCAAGGCAGCGAGGAAGAGACCGTCGGAGGCCAGACAGCCGGCGACCATCGCACCGGAGGTCGCAGAAGATTCGGGGCCCGAGTTCGACTTCTACGACATCCTGCCGGAATTCGAAGTCGTCGTGCCTGGCGAGATCCCCCGGGAACCTGCTCCTGCCGCGGGTGGGTCTGCCAAGCCGGCGGCCGCATATTATCTTCAAGCCGGATCCTTCCGCAGCTTCTCCGATGCGGACCGGCGCAAGGCGAGCCTGGCCTTGCTCGGCATCACTTCGGCCATTCGCAAGGTCGAAGTAAAAGGTCGCCTGACGCATCGGGTCCAGATCGGACCGATCGTGGACCCGTCCGAGCTGCAGCGTCTGCAACGACGACTTTCGGAGAGCGGAATCGAGTATCTTGCGCTTAAAGCGAAGGAGCCTGTGACATGACAGCCAGGTGCGTAATACTTTTCTCCTGCCTAGCGTGTTTCGTGACCGCTGTGGCTGAGGAGCCGACCCAGCCCATGCAGGCGGCACTCACCGTGGCCACCACCGGAGACATCATGCTGGGAACCGACTTTCCACAAAACCGGTTGGCAGAGGACGACGGTGTTTCGCTCCTGGCTGACGCCGCGCCGCTGCTTGAGGGGGCAGATGTTGGCTTCGGCAACCTGGAAGGGGTCCTGATGGACGGTGGAGAGCCCGTCAAGAAGTGCTCCGACCCCGGCGCCTGCTACCTGTTCAGATCGCCGACGCGTTACGCGGGACACCTGGCCGAGGCTGGTTTCACCGTGATGAGCCTGGCCAACAACCACGCCCGGGATTTCGGCGAGGAAGGCCGGGACGCCAGCATGGCTGCCCTGAAGTCGGCCGGCATTCATCACTCCGGGCGCGATGGGGATGTCGCCTCGTGGCAGTCCGGTGATCTCAAGATCGCGATGATTGCATTCGCACCATTCAAGGGCGCCCACGATCTCCTGAGTGTGCCGGCGGCGGCTACCCGGATCAGCGCGCTGGCTGCAAGTCACGACATTGTTATCGTCTCTATGCACGCCGGCGGTGAGGCCGGGGACGTTCTTCATGTCCCGTTTGAAACGGAAACCTACCGTGGTGAGAACCGGGGTGATGTCGCGCTATTTGCCCGCACAGCGGTGGAAGCTGGCGCTGACCTTGTCGTCGGCCATGGCCCGCACGTTCCCCGCGGGATCGAAATACACAACGGCCGGCTGATCGCGTACAGCCTCGGCAATTTCGCCACCTACTACGGTATCAGGGTGACCGGCAACAACGGCCTCGCACCGTTGCTCGTAGCGGAACTCGACTCCGACGGGAGTTTTGTCGGCGGCCGCATCCATTCATTCAGACAGAGACGCCCGAGAGGGCCGGTCCCGGACCCGTCCGCGGAGGCGATGAAGCTCATGCGTGATCTCAGCCTGGCTGATTTCCCGGACAGCGCCCCGGTGTTCCACGAAGACGGCCGGATCTCGCCACGCCTGTCTCCGGTGGCTCAGTCCTCTGTGGCGGACTGACGGAAATCGATCCCGAGGGACCGCAGCTTCCGGTACAGGTGAGTTCTTTCCATACCGACGCGCGTGGCCAGCTTGCCGACTTTGCCACGGCAAAGTATCAGCTGCTGCTGTAGATAGGCGCGTTCGAAATGCTCTCTGGCTTCGCGCAATGGCAGCGCCAGCAGATCCTGCTTCACCAGCGGCCCGTCCGGAGGGCTTTCCGCCGCCAGCAGGTCTTCAATCTCCTCGAGACTGATTTCCTCGTCGCTACCCATGATCAGCAGGCGATGCACGAGGTTCTTGAGTTCGCTGACATTCCCCGGCCACGGGTAGTTTCTGAGCCGATTCTGCGAGGCCACGCTAAAGCGCCGGAAATCCAGGTTCTCCGCATCGACGAGTCGATCGACATAGTAGCGCAGCAACTCCGGGACATCCTCCGCGTAGTCACGCAGTGGCGGGATCCTGAGGGTGATGATGTTCAGCAGGGACAGAAGATCCCGACGAAACACGCTGGCAGGAGTCTTGTCGAACCCGGTCTGGGCCGAACTTACAATCCGAACGTTCAGATCCCTCGGCCCGCCGTCACCGACGGCTGTGTACTCTCCCGCTTCCAGGGCTGACAACAGCGCTTTCTGCGCAGTGGCCGACAAGTCTCCCAGCTCATTGACGAACAAGGTGCCGCCGCGCGCCTCGTCTAACAACCCGCCGACATGCTCGCCATCGCTGTCCTTGCCGAACAGCCGGGAGGCGGCGTCCTCTTCCCCGAGCATGCCGGCGACCGCCACCACGAAAGGACCGTCAGCGCGTGTGCTTAGTGAATGCAAGTAGCGTGCGAAGGCCTCTCTACCGGTACCGGGCTCGCCGATAAACAGTACGGAAGTGTCGTGACTGGCGACACGTTCGACCCGGTCACGCAGGGCCTGCATCGCCCGACTCCTGCCGATCGGGGCTACGAAACTCGGCAGCAGATTGCGGACCTTCGCCTGTTGCGGTGACCCACCCGACTCCAGCGCGAGCTCCACGACCCGGAGCAGTTTAGCCAGCGATACAGGCTTCTCGATAAAATCGAAGGCCCCCAGACGGGTCGCTTCCACCGCGGTTTCGACCGTGCCGTGGCCCGACATCATCACTACCGGGCATGCGGACAGCGCTTCGTCCGCAAACCACTCCCGCAACAGAGAAATGCCGTCAGTATCCGGCATCCAGATGTCGAGCAGAACGAGGTCGGGCTCGTGGCGGGCCCGTGACGCTCGAGCCTGCGCCGCGTCAGCGGCTGCATCCACATCGTATCCTTCTTCGGAGAGAATCTCCCTCAGGAGCCCGCGGATATCCGCCTCATCATCGACCACAAGAATGCGCGCTGCGCTCATGCTCTCTCACCTTTGTAATCAGTCGAGTAGGCCTCTCCTCGAAGCAACGCAGTTCTCGCCTCGTCGTCGACGGGCATCACTATAGACATTATGGCTCCCCCTTCATCCCGGTTTGCGGCATCGACACGCCCACCATGTTCTTCCACCAGTTTCTTGACGATCGCCAGACCCAAACCCGTCCCTTTAGGTTTGCTGGTGACATATGGATCGAAAACGTACTCGATAGCTTCCAGTGAGAATCCCGGCCCGTTGTCCTCGACTACGATGCTGATCAGCCTGATCTCACCTTCAG
>Ga0316191_10004627_pt1 | contig 10289 bp, 8 predicted proteins | sample Eddworburr2cm_MG_FD_204928 | JGI IMG/M metagenome (GOLD analysis project Ga0316191, IMG submission 204928) | Coastal sediment microbial communities from Maine, United States - Eddy worm burrow 2 cm | ecosystem: Environmental > Aquatic > Marine > Coastal > Sediment | place: USA: Maine | collected... | reverse complement strand
TTACGATCGAGACGCTGCAGGAACGAGGTGTGAAACTGATCGGGGTCGGCACGCCGCAGGTCTTCATTCATCCGAAATCCGCCAACGGCGTCATGATTCAGCTGTGGCCGAAAGACAGAGCCCACCGCTGGAAAGCCTCTCCAAATGGAGCCGTTCAACAGCAGAATACCGGAGTTCAGAATGACGTTTAGCGTAACTGAAGAAGAACGCTCCAATGGAGCGTTGGCGGCTGAAAAAATTGCTTTGATCACCAGCGAAATCTCAACTCGGGGCTTTGCCGTCGTCACCGGCCTGATTTCACCCCAAACGTGCGAGTTACTCCTGACCTCCGTGCTGGAAGACGCGCAACGGGTTCGGGCGCTGGGAAAAACCACTGCTCATGAGGAGCACACGGGGCGAGGCCATCTGCAGCTGGGCCTAAGGCGGTTTGCTCCCTATGTTCGATCCGACCTGGTGGCGAACCCGCTGATCGAGCACGTCGTCGCGGCCATGTTGGGTCCGGCCGCCTGGCTTGGATTCTACAACGGCAACGTCAATCTGCCGGGCAGTACATATCAGCCATTGCACTACGATCGTCCGTTCTCCTGGCGAACGAAAGAAAAGGCCGAGCGAGATGGTGAGAGCTGGCCGCCGCCCACGACAACCCTCTCTTGTTCCGTGGCGCTCACGGATCTCACCGAAAACAATGGCGCGACCGAGATCTATCCAGGCACGCATCTCGAAACGGCAGTCACCGATTGGCCACTCGGTGAAAGAATCAGCAATCACCCCGATCTGATCGAACGCTGGGGCCCACCAGCACGTATGATCGTGCCCACCGGGGCTATCTGTTTTCGCGACCCGCGAATGTGGCATCGCGGTGTCCCGAATCCGTCAGATCAGACCCGGCCGATGATCGGGTTGACCTACCATGCGCAGCGGTGCCGACAGTGGCGCGGCAGGCTCGTCAAGAACCTGGCAGCGGCAGACATGGAAAAGGTTTTAGAGGATCCAGCGCTTCGGGTGCTGGACGACGGTGCGCTGGGCGATGGTCGCCTGGTGTTTGAAGAGAGTGCCCGCGATGCTTTCACCGCCACCGATAATCCGCACGAGATCAATCGCAATGTCAGGTTTGTCGACGAAACGCTCAAGGTGAACCATTTTCTGGACGCACACCTCATTGGCGGAGCGAGAGTCGTTAAAGATCGCGTGATCTCACCGGATGCATAGCGAATCGTGAAAGTCCTCTATATCGGCGGAACGGGGGAGATATCCCAGGCCTGTGTCGCTCAGAGCATCGAGATCGGACACCAGGTCACCCTATTCAATCGTGGCCAGAGAAGCGAAACGATACCGGACACAGTGGACCGTGTTGTTGGCGATCTTCGCGACGGCGACGTATATGCAGGGCTGGCCAAGCGGGACTTCGATGTCGTCTGTCAGTTTCTGGCATTCGACACTGCAACGGTCCAGCGCGATATCGACCTTTTTTCCGGACACTGCCAGCAGTACGTTTTCATCTCCACAGCATCTGCCTACCAGAAACCTCCCAACGGCCATGTCGTCACCGAAGCCACGCCGCTCGAAAATCCCTTCTGGGCTTACAGCCGCCATAAGGCCGCCTGCGAATCGCTGCTCGCAGAATCCTTAGACAGATTGCCCGCAACCAGTGTCCGACCAAGCCACACCTATCGAACGCGCTTTCCGAGCCCGGTGATCGACGGCGACCATCTGGCGTGGCGCATATTGAATGACAAACCCGTGCTCGTGCATGACGCCGGCGAGTCGCTGTGGACCGTGACGCACTCCGAGGATTTTGCCCGTGCCTTTACCAAGCTGCTCGGGCGAGTCGAGGCTGTCGGCAGCGCTTACCACATCACCAACGACGTGGCGCAGTCCTGGAACGACATCGTCGATGCAGTAGGAGAGACCCTGGAAAGGCGGCCGGTAATACAGCAGGTCCCCACCGACACGCTGGTCGGTTACAAACCCGAGTGGGAAGGCCCGTTGCTCGGGGACAAATCAAACTCCATGCAGTTCGACAACAGCAGAATCCGCAGCGTTATCGGTCCATGGGAGTGCAAAATCTCACTTCAGGATGGACTCGATCTGGTTAGCGCTCACGTCGACGCCCGACTTAGCGCGGGCTATATGCCGGATAGAACGCTTGATGAGCTGGTCGACCGAATTGTTGCCGATCAACTTGGCAAACAGTGACGCGAACGCGTTCAGGCTTTTCCCAATGCAATGAGCCGAAATTCGCCGCCCATTAAGCTGGCTGATTCACGCGGCCGAGCCAGGCTGTGCATTTTCATGTTTACGGTCAAGCTCTCTATGCAGCTCTGTGAGAATTTCATAGGACCGTAATCGCGCCTGATGGTCGTAGATCTGAGTTGCAATCATCAGTTCGTCCGCGCCAGTCCGGCGGCTGAAAGCCATGAGGCTTTTCGCCACCGTAGCTTTGGCCCCCACAGCCGAGCAGACGCCAAAGTTGGCCACCAATGCTCGATCCTGAGCTGACAGCGTCTCGTCGAAATCGCGCACGGGCGGTGGCAGCTGGCCGGGGTTGCCTCGACGCAGGCGAATTACAGCCTGGAGCGACGAGCTGCGCAGATACTGCGCTTCTTCATCGGTGTGTGCTGCACAGACATTAAAACCCAGCATCACGTAGGGTGCGTCACAATGTTCCGAGGGCCTGAAACTCTCGCGGTAGAGATCGACAGCCTGCATCATTGCCGCTGGTGCAAAATGGGAAGCAAAAGCGTATGGCAACCCCAGCGCCGCCGCGAGCTGAGCACCGTACAGGCTCGAGCCGAGAATCCAGATGGGCACCTTGCTGCCCGCGCCCGGCACGGCTCGAACCCGCGCTCCTTCCTCGACGTCACCCAGATACGCCATCAGCTCCATAACGTCACGCGGAAACGCGTCGATGTCGACGTTGAGATTTCGCCGTAGCGCATGAGCGGTATTCTGATCTGTGCCAGGTGCCCTGCCGATACCGAGGTCGATTCGGCCGGGATAGAGTGCTTCGAGGGTACCAAACTGCTCCGCAATGATCAGAGGTGCATGGTTCGGCAGCATGACGCCGCCCGCGCCGACGCGGATGCTGCTCGTTCCTTCCGCGACATAGCCGATCGCGACCGCGGTCGCGGAACTCGCAATACCGGGCATGTTGTGGTGCTCGGCCAGCCAGAACCGATGGTAACCGAGGGCCTCGGCGTGCCGCGCCAGGTCTCGGCTGTTCTTTAATGCCTGCGTGGCGCTGCCGCCTTCGGTGATGGGCGCAAGATCAAGCACGCTCAACCGAGGCAGTGCATCAGGTTCATAAACGGTGATAATTCAATGCTCCTTCAACGGACGAATAGTGTAAACGTTTTTCCGGCAGGGTTCGGTAGCGGCCATCGATTTATCGATGGCGCCTCCCGACTTTCTCAAGGAGTTCGTCAAGCAGTTCCGGAATGAGTAAGCTGAAAACCTCACGACTCAGCAGAATCCAACTGGCACTGCTGCTCTTGGCTGTACGGCGCGACATACGCCAGTGCTGCATCGCTCGGAGCTGGTAAATCGCTCGAGCTGATAGAGAGACAGTAACGACAAGCCAATTGTGAGATCAATCGAATGTCTGAACGCCCAAACATACTTTTTGTCTTCGCTGACCAGCATCGCCACGATGCCCTGGGCTGCAGCGGCAATGCCCTCATCGAAACACCTAACCTTGACCGGCTGGCTTCGTCCAGCGTGCGATTTACCGACGCCTGGTGTCAGTCGCCTATTTGTCAGCCATCCAGGGCGGCTCTGATCACCGGACGCTATCCTCATGAGCTGGGTGTGATGCGCAACTTTGGACCCGACATGGACAGCCGTTGGCCAACGTTCATGAAGCAGCTTCAACAAGCCGGTTACAACACGGCCAATATCGGTAAAACCCACTACTACGCTGAGGGCCTGGCAGAGCCAGACGGCGAAACAGATCTGCGGCAGTATGGTGCACGGGTCGCCGAGTTCGGCTTCGACCATGTTGTTGAGGAATTCGACCGCTACGTCCATGCAATGGACGGTGTACACACGCCGTACACCAGTTACTTGAAGACGGCGGGGGTATACGAGACCTATCGCGATCAGCTCAAGTCGATCTGGCGTCTGACCGAGCGTCACTGGGACGGAGTGACCAGCCCGCTGACCAAAGAGCAGGACCTGACCAGCTTCCTCACCCGGGAGGCGCAGTCATGGCTGACGGATCAATCCGCACAACAGCCTTTTTTCCTGCAGTTGTCCTATGTGCAGCCTCATGTGCCTCTAATGGGCGACCCCGACTGGGCGAGCTACTACCGCGAACTGCAGATTCCTCGGGGACCTGTCAGCTCAGAGGTGGCCGACGTGCCAATCTGGAAGGACTATCTCTCCTGGTGTGGGCACCATGCGAACGCTCATCTGTTGAGTGATGAGTACGTGCTCGCTGGCGCGCGACAGTACTACGCGATGATCTCTCTCATCGACGAATGTCTTGGCCAGCTCATCAGTCAACTCGACGCGCAGGGAATGCTGGACAATACCTGGATAATCTACAGCTCCGATCACGGCGAGATGCTCGGCGATCATGGTTTGATGGCGAAATTCAATTTTTATCGCAGCTCCGTGCAGGTACCGCTGATCATCCACCCTGCGGGAGGCTGTGCCCCATTGGCCAGCGATGCGCTGGCGGCTGTGGTCGATATAGGCCCTACTCTGCTTGACGTGGCTGGTGCGCAGCCGCTGAAAGAGGTTCAAGGTCGTTCCCTGCTACCGGTGATCTCGCAGAATGACAGCGGGCGAGCGGTTCTGTTCAGTGAGATCCAGAAGCAATCGCGCGAAGCGCAGGCACCGACCTTTCGAGCGGTCAGAAATCATCGCTATCGATTGACCCTGGAAACCAAAACCGGGACTCCCTGTGAGCTCTTCGACCTGATCGAAGATCCGGACGAATTGCAGAACCGCGTATCCGATCCGAGTCTTGCGTCAGTGTTATCTGAACTCACTGAACAGCTCCATGAGTGTATATCGCCTGCGACTTCCTGAACGAACCGGCTGAAATCGTCAGCCTTGCCGCAATCACACTACCGCTGAGAAAATCGGCGGCTGGATGTATGCGCTTACCGCTTCCAATCCCCAGCACGGGCCAACATACTCACGCACCATATGTCACTCACCACAACAACCCACCCCTTCATATCTGACGCCAAAAGGCGTTACACGCTGTTCATATTGGTGCTGGTCTTTACCTCTTCACATGTGGACCGGCAGATCATGGGCATCCTTGGTCAGCCGATCAAAGAATCACTGCTGCTGACCGATACCCAGTTGGGGTTGCTGACCGGAATCATGTTTGCCTTTTTCTATGCCACCCTGGGCATGCCAATGGCGATGTGGGCCGATCGCGGTAACCGACGCAACATCATCACCTTGAGCATTACGCTGTGGAGCGGCATGACGGCCCTCTGCGGACTAACCCAGACTTACCTGCAATTGCTGCTGGCACGCATTGGGGTGGGGGTCGGCGAAGCCGGCTCAAACCCGCCTTCACATTCCATGATCGCGGATCTTTACCCACCGGAGCAACGTGCCACAGCCATGGCAATTTTTGCCATGGGTATCAATGCCGGCATCATGCTGGGGTTTCTGATCGGTGGCTGGGTAAACGAGTGGCTGGATTGGCGCTGGGCTTTCATCATCGCAGGACTGCCCGGCCTGCTTATTGCGTTACTGGTTCGCTTTACCATCACAGAACCCCCGCGCGGCTATTCCGAGCCGAATGTGGCGGTGGCACAACCACCGAAGTTCGCGATCGTGCTGCGAACACTATTCGCGTCGGCGGTACTGCGCAATGTCGTGTCAGGCGGCATGCTGGCGGCCTTTGCCGGTTACGCCGCAGTGATCTGGGTGCCGGTTTATTTCGTGCGCATTCACGGCCTGGGTACGGGTGAGACCGGAACCTACCTGGCACTGATTATTGGCATCGGCGGTGCGCTGGGATCATTCTCTGCCGGCTGGTTGGCCGATCGCTGGGGTAGTCGCAACCACGGCTGGCGCGCGTGGGTCGTCGCCTTGGCGACCCTGATCACTATCCCGTTTTTAGCCCTGGCATTCATCCAGGAGAGTGCCACAAATACCATGTGGCTATACGCCATACCGGCCATTCTCGGCACTGCCTACGTTGGCCCGGGGTTCGCCCTGATCCAGTCAAACGTGCCTTTGGAGATGCGTTCGGTAGCAGCCGCAATCAATCTTTTCATCACCAACATTGTCGGACTGGGTCTGGGCCCATTGAGCGTTGGTATCCTCAGCGACTGGTTCGAACCGACCTATGGCACCGATGCTCTGCGTTACGCCCTGTTTCTGGTTCCCGTCATCAGCGTCTGGTCCATGCTGCACTACCTCCGCGCTGGCCAGCACCTGCGCCGGCTGCAATCTGTTGACTCTGCGTAGGCCTTGGCTCTATTCATCGTTTCTGATTCACCCCGGCACCTCGGCCGACGCTCACTGACCCTCGACACTGGCATAGAGATGGCAACTGGTCAGATGTCCTTGCTGATTCGCCTCGAGTTCAGGTGCCGTCTGGCTGCAGTGCGCCATTGCTTGAACACAACGCGGATGAAAACGACAGCCCGATGGAGGATTCCTCACGCTGGGTACCTCACCGACGATCAACTGTTGGGGGCGATGACTTTCAATGGCAGGATCCGCCACCGGTACTGCGCTGAGCAACGCCTGGGTATAGGGATGTCTGGGTGAGTCGAACAGTGCGTCCCTATCAGCCATTTCAACAATCTTGCCCAGGTACATCACCGCGACCCTATCGCTCATGTGCCGAACTACCGAGATATCGTGGGCAATAAACAGATAGGTGAGGCCGAGTTCCTGCTGCAGATCCATGAACAGATTGATGATCTGAGCCTGGATCGATACATCCAGCGCTGACACCGGTTCATCGCAGACAATCAGCCTCGGTCGCAGCGCAAGGGCTCGGGCAATGCCGACCCGCTGGCGCTGACCGCCGGAGAATTCATGAGGATAACGATCAGCCATATTCGGCAGCAGACCCACCAGATCCATCAGTTCAGCAACCTGTTTCCGATAGAAGGTTTTGTCTCTGGCCATGCCGTGTACGACCAGCGGTTCACCGATGATGTCGGCAATTTTCATCCGCGGGTTCAGTGAGCTGAACGGATCCTGGTAAACCATCTGGATCTGCCGCCGAATGGGTCGCATCATTGCCGGCGTATGGCGGGTAATGTCTTCACCGGCAAATGCGATTCGTCCTGCTGTCGGGGTAAGCATGCGCATCACGCTGAGCGCTGTCGTCGACTTACCGCAACCGCTTTCACCAACCAGACTGAAAGTCTCGCCTGACCTCAGGCTGAAGGATACGCCGTCAACGGCTTTCACAGTGGCAACCTGTTTGCGCCCGAGCACGCCTTCGGTGACAGGAAAGTGAACCTTGAGGTCTTCGACCTGCAGCAGTGAATCGGATTCGATCTCATTCATAGCCATGACAGGCCCGCAGGTGATGTTCAGCTATCTGTTCTAGTGCCGGTTTTTGGTCATGGCATACGTTACTGGCGTGTGGGCAGCGCGGCGCAAACGCGCACCCGGGCGGCAGATTGGCAAGGTCCGGCGGCTGGCCTTCAATGGTTATCAGGCGCGATTGTGGAGATCCGTCAAGACCAGGGATCGAGTTCATCAATCCACGTGTGTAGGGATGTTGCGGGTTGGAGTAAAGTTCGCCCGCTGGCGCAGATTCAACAATGCGACCGCCATACATGACTGCGACCCGGTCGGCATAGCGTGCTACTACGCCGAGGTCGTGGGTGATCAGGATCAGGGCCGAGTTGGTTTCCCGGGTGAGATCTTTCAGCAATGCCAGGATTTGCGCCTGCACGGTTACATCAAGGGCGGTGGTAGGCTCATCGGCGATGATCAGCCGGGGATCACAGGCCAGCGCCATGGCAATCATGACCCGCTGTCGCATGCCACCGGAAAACAGGTGCGGATAATCACCGAGGCGATGCTCAGCGTCGGGGATGGCAACTTTTTTCAGCAATTCAGTCGCGTGTTCGAGCGCTACAGACCAGGGCAGGCCCCGGTGCAGCTGGATTGGCTCCGCCACCTGTTTGCCGATAGTCAGCACCGGATTCAATGAGCTCATAGGTTCCTGGAAAATCATCGCGATGCGGTCGCCGCGAATTTTCCGGATACCGGCATCGTCCAGCTCGAGGAGATCACTACCGTCAAAGAGAATTCTGCCACGGTCGACCTGGCCGGAATCGCCAAGCAGTCTCAGGATCGACAGCGCTGTCACGCTTTTGCCGGAGCCACTCTCACCAACAATGGCGAGGGTTTCACCCGGCGCAACATGCAGATTAACGGAGTCTACTGCCCGCACCCAGCCGCGGTCAGTCCGAAAGGACACTGAGAGGTCTTCGACTTCGAGCAGGTTAGGATTGCTCATTCGAATCCCATCTCCCGCTTCATTTTCTCATCGATCCATAGTCGGGCGTAGATCGGCCCCGGACGCACCGCACCGGCACGCAGCTCACCATTGTAGTTTTTAACCCAGGGCCACCAGGCGGTATAAACATAACCAGTCGGCAGCCATACATAGGGCGCGGTATCAAGCATGTCGACAGTCAGTCCGTGGATAATCTGCACACGCTCGGCATCGTCGCGGGTGCTGTGCATATCGTCGATACGGCGGTCCACGTCCGGATCACTGAACATGGACGGATTCCACACCTGACCGGTCTTGAAACTCTTGCGCAGAGTAGAAGTAGGATTTACGTGACCGCTTCCCATCAGGTACATGGGGGTGTGGTTGCGCGAGGTCATCATTGAAAGAAACGACGCATATTCCAGCGGTTTGACGTTCAGCTTTACGCCAACTTTGGACAGGTAGTCGTCCAGCAGCGGGATCAGGTCCAGGTTGGCGGCGCTGCAGCTGCAGACCTGAATGTCAACTTCAAAACCATCCGGGTAGCCGGCTTCAGCCAGCAGTTGTCGGGCTTTTTCCGGATGATACTCGAACAGCTCGCGAACGGATTGCGGCATCTCTTCCAGAGGCTGGAAATTCTCCCCGAACGCCGGGTGTTGTGGATAGGCCATCAGTTCAGCGTGCCCACCGTAAAACAGATCGACAATTTCCTGCTGGTTGATGGCCAGATTCATTGCCCGTCGCACGCGGATGTCGTCAAAGGGTTTACGATCAACTCGCAATGATATGAAGTTGCCGCTGGTGCCCAGCCAGCGATGCCATTTGAGCTCCGGCGTGGTCTCTTTAAGATGATCGACGGCAATCCAGCGAATAGCTTCCAGTATATCGATCTTGCCGGTGCGCAATGCCGTGAGGTAGGTAGCCTCGTCTTTGATGATGCGATAAGTGAGACTGTCGATGAACGGCAACTGGTAGCTGCGCTCTGCGACCTGCAGAGAGTCCCAGTAACCTGGATTACGGGTATAGGTCTGGGAGTTGCTTTGCACGTAGCGGGACAGGAAAAACGGTCCGGTGCCCACGACGTTGCGCCAGCTCTTTGCATCCTTGCCAGCCATTTCCCTTGGAATGATCGCCGAGTAATAACCGTAACCAAAGCGGTAGGCCCACTCAGCGTTGTACTCTGAGAAGCGAAACACCACAGCATGAGAACCGCGGGCTTCGACGCTCTCCAGATGCTCAAAGTAGGTTCTGATCCGTTTCGGGCTCTGATCGATGTAGTTGAAAGTGTAGAGCACATCCTCGGCGTCCAGTTCGCGTGCCGCCATCAGACCTTCTCTGGCCGGAAACATGACGCCGCGACGAAGTTCGATGATCAGGGTCTTGTCATCTTCCCAGTACCAACGTTCCGCGAGTTCACCGCGTAGTGCTTCAACAGGGATATAGGCATCGGCAACATAGGGGAATGGCCCGCCGTGTTTTTCACTCAACGCAAGGTCTGCGGCCAGCAGCTGCTCACGAACCATTCCGGTGTCGTGATTGATCTTCCAGTTCCAGTCTGCCGGGTCCCAGGACAGCGGGGATAAGGTTACATACACGCTGCCAACGTTGAGGTCGCCGCCGTATTGTGGCTCTTCAGCCAGAGCTGAGCAGAGGCTGAACATAGCCAGAGAGCAGAACGTGAACAGGCGCAATGAACGACGGGCTTGAGTCATGATTATCTGCCGCGCATACGTGGATCCAGGAGGTCGCGCAAGGCATCTCCATAGACATTGATGGAATAGACCACGATGGTCAGGCACAGGCCGGGCGCCAGCGCCAACCAGGGTCCGAGATACATATAGGTGCG
>Ga0316191_10004623_pt1 | contig 10294 bp, 10 predicted proteins | sample Eddworburr2cm_MG_FD_204928 | JGI IMG/M metagenome (GOLD analysis project Ga0316191, IMG submission 204928) | Coastal sediment microbial communities from Maine, United States - Eddy worm burrow 2 cm | ecosystem: Environmental > Aquatic > Marine > Coastal > Sediment | place: USA: Maine... | reverse complement strand
ATGCGCCCCTGCTGGTTGTCGGAGAGGGCACCAACGAGTTACAGCGCATCATCATTGCCCGTCAGCTGCTGGAGAGAAACCCGATATAAACTACGGCTCGGTCTCCAGTTGCTGCTGTCCAAACCTGCCGTTAGTCAGACAGCAGCAACACCTCTTTCCTTCTGTCAGGGTCAATCAGCGATATAGCTCAAATCCAATCGATGCCGGAGCAGCGTCTGTTGCACGGAAACAACTGAGTCTGCATTCAGCTCCGCGAGCCGATCAGCTTCACGTTTGTCAAAAGCGGCTTCCATCCGCTGTTGCGGATTCATCAGCGGCGAGTTCAGATCTTCCAGGCTGGTCGCCGACGTGATCCGATAGACATTGCCGGTGTTCAGCCACGGCGAGTAGGTATTCCAGTAGGCGTCCGGATCCACCTTGGCGGTTGCTTCCACCAGTTTCATCAACCATTGCTCGAACTGGTCGTTAGCACCAGTTTCGACCTTCACATGATAGGTATACCAGAGCTCAACCTTCTGCGGATCAAGATCAGGATCCGCACGGCCGAGTTCCGGACGCCGGAGATAGATTCTTCGCTCCGAGTGCTGAACAACACCATCGAGACCCCCGACCAGATTCCGCCAGGCATCATCACCATGCACCTGCAGATAGCCGATCGGCTCGCGGAGATCAGTGAAATCGGTATGAAAACTGATATGGGTATACAAGCCACCATCCGTGATCAGTCCGCTTTCGATGATTCGATTGGTGGATGCGTCTGCAGACTTGTCAGCTGCGGCAAGTTCTTTGAGAAACATTTCATAGTCGGCATTCCTGCCGACGTGGATGGTGGAGTTTCTGATCAGGGCGAAGCCTGGCCAGTCGGCTTCTTCGGCATATGAAAGCGGTGATATCAGAATCAGCGCTGCGGTGAGCAACGCAGGAAAATTGCGAGCTAGCAACATCGTAATCTCCTACTCTTTGTTGAGTATTCGTATCAAGTAAGAATCGTTAAGAAAGCGATCCGATACGGTGCGACTACTACGTGCTGCAGACTGCTCAAACTGGTCGCGCTACTACCGCTTGTGTACTTCATCGGTACTGCGGGCTCTCGCTGTGGTTTAAGACCACAGGCAAGATAGTGATTCATGGAGCAGGAAAACTCAATGGCTTTTTAGAGGTCGTATCCTGGTTCGTGATCCCGCCCGTTGCTTACGTCAGCATCCGGTGCGCACCCAGCATCCGCTCATGAATCTGAATGTTTTCCGGACAGGCACCCGTGCAGGGCGCAGCACAAGACACACACGCAGAGGCATTGTGTTCCAGCTTCGCATAGAGCTGCATGGCCTGCTTCTGGTCGCCATAGTCCTCAAAGTACATGCGATGCCGCAGCACATCCGCAATCGGAACGCTGGATGGGCAGGAACCCAGGCAACTCGAGCAGTGCTGGAAACAGTGGGTTCCGGCGATCAGATTGTCGTACTTCTCGAGAACAGCCACATCGTTGCTGTTCAGCGCCTGACCCGATGCGTACAGGTACTCATCCAGGTGCTGGTCGTTGTGGAATGAGATCACCAGATTGGAAACGTTCGGGTTGGAGAGCACCCACTTGAATGCTGCCTGGGTATAGCTGTCTGCTTCAACGCGAAAATCCGCCAGACCATTGTGCTTGGCACCCTTGAGGGTTTTCATCGCCACAATGCCGATGCCTTTTGCGGCGGCACGCTCGACGATGTCGTTGAGCGATGGCCACGCGCCGTGGTGATAGGCGAGCATCATGACCTCGAAACGGCCACTGTCGATTGCAGTATCGGCGACCTCGGCAAGATTCGGAGTATGGGTAGAGACCCCCATGAAACGCACCTTGCCCTGTTCTTTCAACCGATCAACAGCTTCATGGACGTTTTCATCCATCAGCCGGGCGACGCTGTCGCAGGCATGAATATGAGCGACGTCGATGTAGTCTGTACCAAGGCGTTTGATGCCCGACTCCATGGCTTCCATGTATTCGGCAACCGATGAACCCTGACGCAGATGCCCATCCCGGGTGCAGAACTTGGTTGCCAGCACCAGCTTGCTGCGATCGCGACCTTTCAGCGCAGCGGCAATGATTTCTTCGCTTTCCGGCGCATAGTCGGGTGAAGCGTCAATATAGTTCACACCGCGATCCAGCATCGCGTTCAGGAATCCCACCGGATCAGCGTTCTGATGCAGGCGGGTGGAACCGGCTGAGATGTCAGACACTTTTAGACCGGTATTACCCAGGTCGCGATACGCACTGATTCGGGCACCCCGCCAGGCTGTTTTCGCATCCGGCGCGGTCTGCTCGGTCCGAAGGGACAGCGCCGGACCGGTCACTGTGGTCCAGCCGGCCACGCGACCCACTGTCGCACCCGCAACGCCAAGGACACCGCCGGTCACAGCAGCGCCCCCGGTCAGGAATTTCCGACGCCCGGTGATCGGTGCAGAGTCCGGAGTGGTGGCGTTAGGTTCGAGGGTTAATGCCCACCAGACCGTGAGCGCGAGGCTGTCCAGAGCAAGGAAGATAAAGACAACGGATGGCCAGATTGGAATCTGCGCCGCGTTCATTCCTTCGACCCGCTCCTGGAGATAGCCCCCGAGGCCGAAATAACCAAAAACCATGGTTGCCAACCACAGTGCCAGAACAAGATAGCCGTTCAACCAACCGGGAGCTTTTGTCGCCATCAGGATCCCCTCCTATGTGGATAGCTTGGTATAAGGGAAGTGGTAGTAGGACGCAAACCCCAGTCATCGCCAGAAACAAAGGGCCCCGGAGGGGCCTTTGTTGTCAGCTGCCGTCTTCAGATTCCGTATCGGCGACAGGTCAAGCCATCAGCAAGCTGGTTTGCTCAATCGGCTACTGATCCGGCATCACGTTCAGCCTCAACACGTCTGGCAGAGTCGCGATCTGTTCCGGATACTTCGCCTGAAATGCAGCCCAGTAGTCGTCCTGCCTGGATGAGCCCGCCAGATGTTGACCTGAGCAGCGTCGGCGATAATGGGAATGGCGATCTTCTCTCCCAGGCTCAATACCCTACCAACTGGAGAGTCTTTGGGCCAGCGGCGGCGATCCGTGGTAGGGAGCTTGGTCAGCTACCGGAAATTCCCCAATCACCTACAGCTTGATACCCATCAGCTGCTCCATGTTGCCGTGATAAAAGGCATCCATGGTTGCCTTATCACAACCGCCCATCTTGGCTTCGAACTTGTGAATGGGATCCGAGGTGCCTTCAGGGTGCGGATAGTCAGAAGCATAGACCAGCATCTCCGGCCCTGTGTTGGCAATGATCCAGTCCAGCGGCTCACCGGGGAACGGTGACACTTTGATATGTCGACGTGCGGTCTCGGACGGCAGTTCACTGAAGCTGCGTTTGCGTTTGAACAGATGTGCGGTGTAGTCGAGCCCCTGCAACCAGGAAGGAACCCAGAAGGCAGCATGTTCCATGGAAATGCCTTTCAATTCCGGATGCCGCTCAAACACTCCATCAAAAATCATTGCCGACAGAAACAGTTCCGCACTGGAGTTGATGCTCATCAGGCCGAGTTCGCCCGCTGGCGCGTCGCCACCTAGCTCGAGCGCAGTTTTGCCATTGTTTTTAAAGCTGCCAGACACGGCTTTGTAGTGGCCATTGACAGCAACGTGGGCCACAAACGGCGCACGATGTTGGGCGAAGTCTGCCCAGACCGGGTCGAAATCCGGGTGGGTGAAAGAGCGGCCTGCCGAATTGGGCTCATTGGTGTCCACCATGAAGCTATAACAGCCTTCGGCAAAACCCTGCTGCATGATCGCCAGCGCAGCTTCTGGTCCCAGGCTCAAGGGCACATAACCAATCGCCAGCAGTCGGTCGTCCTGTTTGCAGAAGGTCGCCATTGCCCGGTTCAGCGTCCGGGCACCGGCATCCAATACCGCGGGATCGTCACCATGGGCGATCTGATGAAATGAAAAGGTAGGCAGGACCCACTGCAACTTGTAGCCGAACAGATCGAGAGTGTGTGATCGCTCTGCAGCATCAAACGCACCGAGGCGGTTCCAGCCGCTCTTCGTGTTATCGAGCACGGAAGCTTCAAACTTCGCCATCACCGCTGGGTCAGCCTGGCGTTTTGCGAACAGTTCGCGGCCTCGATCCAGGCCAGCCTGGGCGACGGGCAATTCAGTCTGTGAGTTCATCGCGGGCAACAGCAGCTTCTCGCTGTCTTTAGCAACCGCGAGCAGAAAGTCATCCAGTTCGATGACGTGGCTATCCGCATCGATGATGATCCGTGATTCAGCGTAGCTCATGTTCTCTTCCCGTAAGTTCTGCTGACTGACGAGGCTAATTCAAACTTATCGCTGTTTCAAAGTTTGCGGCAGCGTTGGCAAGGGCAATATCCCGGGCAAAGGGCACTTACCGAATAATCCGCCATGCACCGGGACGACGGTGGAGCAGTTCAGGCAGGTCGATAGAAAGGAGCACGTTTGATGACTGGCTCCAGTAACGACCAGTCATCAGGTTCCATCTCATGGCCCAGTGGAAAGGGCGGTCGTGCCTCGAGCCCCAGCGATTGCAGCACTCTGGGATCCTGGTAGTAGGCCTGCATGATGATGATGGTCAGGATTCTGCCGAATGATCGGAAGCGGGGATCTTTATCCAATTGGTTTGTCAGTTCGGTCGGGCTGACGCCAAACGGGTCAGTTTCAGCGAGAAGCCGTTGGATATCGGGCTTGAGTCGTTCACTGAAGTGCTCGGCTTTTTCTAAGATCAGCGACAGGATCGGTGGGTCACTCGCGGCCGGCAGACCACTGGCTTCGTCATTGGTAATGTTGCCTTCACTGATCGCCGTAATCACCCGCCGCTCAATGTCTGAGAATGTGGTGTCGCTGGCAATGATCTTATTCATGTGTTCCCCAAGCTTACGGGTCATTCAAACAGCGTGGCGGTTGCCAGCTTCTGTTTGATCGTGTCGGCGATATAGAGCGCCAGCGCCTGTATCGTCCTGGTTGGATTCACACCCGCACTTGTCACGAAAATACTGCCATCAATCATGAACAGATTTTTCACATCGTGACTGCGGCCCCATTCGTTCACAACTGAAGTCGTGGGGTCGGTGCCCATACGTGCCGTGCCCATGTTGTGCCAGCCGGCATTGCCGAGAAGGCGTTGAACCATCACCTCTTCTGCCCCTGCGGCTTCCATGGCCTCGGTCCCTCGCGCAACGGCAAAATCCAGCATTTTTGCGCTGTTCTCACTCAGCGTGTAGTGAATTTTTGGTGCAGGGATGCCGTGGCCGTCCTTTAACACAGGATCTAACGTTACCCGATTGTGCGTCTCTGGCAGGTCTTCACAGACCGCGATTAGACCAACCAATCGCTCGCTGAGTTTTCGGTATGCGGCGTGATGACCGCTACCCTTGGGGATTTTTCCCGTTGTTACACCACGCAGGGCGGTTGCGACAGGACCATACCCACGTTGGGTTTCGAAGCTGAACCCCCGGACAAAACCCCGCTGCAGATCCGTCTCGTAAAACTCGTGACACGCCACACATTTGTGTGGACCCCGCGCCCCATCTAAAGGCTCTGGAAAAACAGCCTCGATAGCCGCATAAGGATGCAGCATGAGGTTCTTACCCAGCGTGCCGCTGCTGTTGGCCAGACCATCGGGAAATGACGCGGAAGTTGAGTTGAGCAGGATGCGCGGGGTGCCAATACCGTTACACGCCATAACAACCATTTCGGCTGGTTGAAACTGCTCTTTGCCATCACCATCGTAGTAGATTACGCCTGTTGCGCGATCCTCGTTGTCGACTGTGACTTCCCGTACACGACATCTCGTTTTCAGTTTCACACCGGCGCGAATCGCATGTGGCCAGTAGGTCACATCGGTACTGGCTTTGGCACCCTGAGCACAGCCATTGCCGCAGGCGCCAAGGTTGATACATTTGTCGCGCCCATCATATTGCTCGGTCGCGATGGCCATGTCTGATGGCCACCAGTGCCAACCGAGATCGTTAAAGCCTCTGGCAAGCGTTGCACCGGCCTTGCCCATCGGAATGGGCGGCATCTGCGGTTCTTTAGGTGGGTATGCCGGATCACCAGCCAGGCCTGACACGCCCATCATCTTGTCGTTTTCGTTGTAGTAGGGCTCGAGCATCGCATAGTCGAGCGGCCAGTCGTCGGCAACGCCGTCCAGCGTCTTTACCTTGAAGTCCGAGGGATGAAACCTCGGGAAGTGCCCGGCAAACAATATGGTGCCGCCACCCACGCCGTTATAATTGGCAATTGCGATGGGTGACTCGCTGTTGTTGATCGGATAGTCGGCAGCGTTGGCACGATGGTTCGGGTTGCTGTTAAAGGCGCTGCTGGATTCCCAGTCCATCGTGCTGCTCGGGTAATCTGACGGGTTCAGCCAGTCGCCCTGCTCAAGGCACAGAATCTGCATTTTTGTGTCAGCAAGGCTCCATGCAAAGGCGGCGGCGGAGGCACCCGCGCCAATAATCAGAACATCAACGGGCGCATTGCTCACACCTGTTTCTCGGCCTGGCGCTGGCGGCGAATCGCCGTAAGAGAACCCCGGTGTTGCTCGAGTTTCTCTTCGTTTAACTCAATGCCGATACCCGGTCGCGGCGACGGTATCAGGTCTCCCTTATCCCACTCAAAGGGCTCCACCACTATCTCGTCGAAGAATCCGCCGGACTTATAGATACTTTCCTGGATCAGGAAATTGGGTATGTTGGCGTCGATCTGCAAAGCTGCGGCGGTAATGATCGGGCCGCCCCAGATGTGGGGTGCCATCAGTATGTAGTTGGCTTCTGCCATGGCGGCGATTTTCTTGCACGCGGTGATGCCGCCACAGCTGCCGAGATCCGGCTGTGCGAATGCACAACCACCCTGTTCAAACAGGTTCTGGAATTCGTGAATACCAACCAGGCGCTCACCGGTGGCGATGGGGATGCTGGTGCGCCTCGCAATTTCCCCCATCTGTTTGTAGTTTTCCGGCGGGCAGGGTTCCTCCAGCCACAGCGGGTCGTACTTTTCGATCCTGGCGGCAAGACGCCTGGCTGCAGACGGTGTTATCTGGCCATGCGTGCCGATCAGAATATCTGCACGATTCCCCACGGCCTCGCGAACCGCAGCAACACCACGCTCGGCGTTGTCATATTCGGAGAGGGGTATTTCCCAGGGTGGGTTTGGCAGCCGGCGGCTGGAAGACTGAACCAGTGGGTCAAATTTCAACCCTGTAAACCCCTCGTCTGCCAGCTTTGCGGCGATTGTGCCTAACCGTTCGGCATCAGAGGTCCATGTCTGCGTCGTATTGCCCTCCATATCGTAGATATAGGTATAGGTTCTGACACGATCGCGATACCTGCCGCCCAGCAGATTGTAGACCGGTGTGTTGTAGTGCTTGCCCGTGATGTCCCACAACGCAATGTCGATCGCGCTGACAACGCCCATACCCACATAGTCGGGATGTTGCGCCATCATGCCCTCATACATCTTGTGATAAAGCGCTTCTCGATCGATGGGATTCCGGCCGGCCAGGTAGCCTTCGAATACCTGTCCTACCAGCAACTCGTAACTGTCTTCCAGACCATGCAGGGCTCCCAGCACAGCGGTCTCCCCCCAGCCGACCAGGCCTGTATCTGTCTCAAGTTTTACGAAGAACCAGAAAGAACCGCCGGAATGGGGTGGCGGTGTCTGGACAACAAAGGTCTGGGCCCGTACTAGTTTCATGCTTGTCTCCGTTGTGGTTGAAGTATTGTTCGCTTCGAATCTGTAGCCGACATGAAGTCTGCCGATCAGACTTCGAGAAATTCCTGTGCAACTTCGACGAATCTTTCGAACTGCTCACGCCGCACGTTGTGTCCCGCATTGGCAATCTGATGGGAACTGAATCGCTCGTTGGTCGCCTCTGCTGCACGAGCCAGATCTCCGGTAACAATCCCGCTGGCGTAGATAAGCAGAGTCGGGCACTGGATGAGCGGTACAGTGTCTGTCCACTCGCCAAGCTGCAGGGCGCTCATCGCGGATTCGGCAACCTGTTGTTTTGACGCCGCCCACGCCGGTAGGTCGTCATCGTGCCAGGTGGGATACTGTTGCCTGCCGTTTGCGATGATCTCTTCGCGCTTGAGCGTCGCTAGCGATCTGACGTGGCTGTGAAATCCTTCCAGTCGTTGCCTGTCCTGTTCTGTACTCAGTTTCCGCGGTTGGAGCTTCCAGGGAGGATCTTCCAGAACGACACGAGAGACCTGCGCTGGGATAGTGGGCGGCCAGGCTCGCCGCGATGCTCGCGCCCACTGAGTGGCCCATGACAGCCGCGGTGCCGAGTCCAAGCTGTGAAATAACGGCTGCCATATCACTGGCGAGTTCTTTCAATCCCGCCGGTGCGCGATCTGACAGACCATGATTTCGAGCATCCACCATCACGACATCGAAGCTGGATTGCAGCGCACTGGCGACCCGCGCCCAGCACAACCCGTTGTCGGTCAGGCCGTGAGCGAGCAGCAGTGGCGGTTTTCCGCCCTGGCCGGTGCGGTAGAAATGAATGTTGACCCCGTTTGAGTCAACGTCGCCTTCGGTCCATTCGTGCATATCAAGCATTGCTTTCAGAGTAAGAGGTCAGCGTCATCATATGTTCATCTCACTGTCCTAGGCGAGTACTTCGTGGGTCTTCAATAGTTGCCGTTGTTAATGCTCGGATGGTGTTGTAATCAGATCGGTGCGGGTGAAATGATTCCGTGCGATTCGGCAGAGTTTGGTCGACACTCTGAGCTTCGCATCCAAGCAGGGATTTAGCGCATCACACTGAGATTCGGTAGCCATCATTACGAGCCCGGCCAAAAGCTCTGTAGTCTGGGTACTTCCAGCGGAGCTGGTCGAAACCCTCAGACAACTTTAGGAGTAGATCGATGAGGCCAAAGCGCCAGGAGCAGGAGACGGCCAGCACTGAGGTTACTGAAGTAGCACCAAACATTCTGCGGATGCAGTTGCCGATCCGGCTGCCCGGGCTCGGCCACGTGAACATGTATGCCCTGCTCGACAAGAACGGCGCCGCCCTCATCGATCCCGGGCTGCCGGGCCCGGTTACCTGGCAGGCGATACAGCACCGGTTGCGGCAAGCGCAGTTGCTGCCGAAGGACATTCATACCGTACTGATCACCCATTCTCACCCCGACCACTTCGGTGGTGCTCAGCGTTTCGTTAAGGAGTTTGGCGCTAACGTTGTCGCGCATCGGAGTTTCCGCTTCGGACTGGCCAAGTCCATAGTCGAAAATCAGCCAGAGATCTCCGTTGACGACCTCTCTGACGGTGATCCGACCAAAGCCTCCAGCGATCGCACCGAAATGACCGAGCATGGCGGTCACCATCATGGTGACAAGCACGCTCACAGTCATGGTTCCAATGATGGTGATGGCTGGTGGGGTGGCCCCACGCCCTGGGGTGGAACACCGCCGCGCCCGTCATTCCGGCACCGATTACTCCGCCGTGTTTACAGAGTGCTGGGTCGCAGTATGAATGTGCCCAAGATCACCCATCCCGTGGAGCAGGGCGATCTCATCGAATTGGCCGGGCGAGAGATGTTCGTTCAGCATACTCCCGGTCATACGCCGGATCATTTCTGTCTCCATGATCCGGAAGCGGGAGTTTTCATTGCTGGTGATCACGTATTACCCACGATCACGCCGCACATATCCGGTATCTCATCGTCGGAAGATCCGCTGCTGTCTTTCTTTAACTCATTGGATCGGGTCGGTGAGCTTCCCGGTATAAAACAGGTACTTCCCGCCCACGGACACCCTTTCTCCGATCTGCAGGCGAGAACCGTGGCGATCAAAGAACATCACTACGAGCGCCTTGAACGAATTCATGAAATATCAAGGGAATTTGGTCGTCCTGCCAGCGTCAGGGAATATTCGCAGCACCTCTTTCGGCGGCGAAGTTGGGGGTCCATGGCGGAGAGTGAAACCTACGCTCATCTCGAGCACTTGCGCCACGCAGGCAGTGCGCAGGGACATCGCGACAAGCGCGGCATCTTGTACTTTGAAACCGGCTAGCAGATCGCTTTCAGCAGACTGCGCACCGATAGTTTGAGCGGATTCGCAAATGGATCCGGATCACGCGGGCTTGTGCGAAGCCCTTTTTGTTGACCGTCTGCGTGAGTTAACTGATGGTAAAACACCGCGCTGTCGTTTTGATACCCGGCGGGTGTTAGTCGGAAAACTGCGCCGTCGCCACAGGCAACCTTACTGAATCAGTTGTGGCGGTCCTCCGTTGACCCGGGTGTTCTGCCAAGCTCCAAGCGCAGCGTATCGACCAGAT
>Ga0316191_10004622_pt1 | contig 10296 bp, 8 predicted proteins | sample Eddworburr2cm_MG_FD_204928 | JGI IMG/M metagenome (GOLD analysis project Ga0316191, IMG submission 204928) | Coastal sediment microbial communities from Maine, United States - Eddy worm burrow 2 cm | ecosystem: Environmental > Aquatic > Marine > Coastal > Sediment | place: USA: Maine | collected... | reverse complement strand
TGAACAGGTCTATGGGTCCAACTCAGATCCGACAGTTCAATGACACCCAGCGATCCGGAGGCCCTGCAGGTAGCCTTCCTGGTGTTCGACGTGCTCGACTCACTCGGTCGTCGATACCATCTGGGGGGCTCCTATGCCAGCTCGATTCACGGCATACCGAGGCAAACTCAAGACATCGACATCGTTTGCGACCTGCAACCAGGCGATGCTGAGCGTCTGGCAACTGAAATCGCCGAAGAATTTTATTGCGATCGAGATCGCATGGCTCAGGCCATCTCAAAACGCGTCTCGTTCAATCTCGTGCACCTGAAGACGGGCGTCAAGATTGACATCTTTCCAAAGGGCAGCGATCGCTACGACAGCGAGGAGCTGGAGCGGAGTCAGATACTGGAGCTGGGTGAGCCATCCAGAGCAGTCCCTGTCAAGACGGCCGAGGACACGATCCTGCGAAAGCTCGAGTGGTATCGCCTGGGTGGAGAGGTCTCCGATCGCCAATGGGGGGATGTTCTTGGCATCCTGCGAACTCAGGATGATCGACTGAATCTCGACTATCTCCGGTCTCGATCCCAGAATTTGAAAGTCGAGGATTTGCTGGCGAGAGCCCTTGAAGAAATCGAGGGCTAAGGCAGGAGCTGCACAAGCAGGTCAAGAGGGGCATTTAGCCCCAAGTCGGCTGCTGACGATCGTTCAGAAGGAGAGGAATGATGTTTGGAACCAAGTCGATGCTGTGGCCGCTTGTGGGCCTGTGTATTTCCCTCATGATCCCGGTGAGCGCTGGTGCGGCCGGGGCCAAGAAGAACGACAGGTGCGAGGGTACGAAGAAGCAGCGCAAGCAGAAGATGGAGCTGCGAAGTCTCACCGATTACCAACTCGAGCAGCTGGACGAGGAATACAAGAAGACCATTGCTGCCGACCATGAGCGGATGGCGGAGACGGTTCTGCGCCGGCTCGAGCGTGAATACAAAGAGCACCAAGAATCCGGAAAGCCCTTCATCTACGATGTTCTGGTCATCTCGGGTGGAGGGGAGAAGGGGGCTTTCGGAGCCGGTTTCCTTGAAGGCTGGGGCACGATCGAATCAGGCCCGGCGGTGAGGCCGGAATTCGATGTGGTCACAGGTGTCAGCACCGGAGCCCTGATTGCGCCGTTCGCATTCGCCGACACCCAGGAAGAATACGTCGAGGTTTCCAAGTTCTACGCCAACCCCGAGCCGAATTGGGTCAAGAAGCGTGGGAAACTCGCGCTCCTTCCCCACCACGTCTCGATATTCAACGACTGTCACCTTCAGGACACCGTCCGGAAGGCGGTCGATCCGGCGCTTGTTGCGGCCGTAGCGGAGGGTGCGGAAGAGGACCGATTGCTGCTGATTGGCACTACGAATCTCGATGCAGGCCGAGGGCGCGCCTTCGACCTGAGTAAAGAGGCACAGGCCGCACCCGAGGCCGGACCGTTCGAACGCTTCAACTCGATCCTACTGGCCTCGAGCGCGATACCAACGGTCTTTCCCCCGGTCGAGATCGATGGGATGTACTACGCCGATGGGGGTGCCACCTCCAATCTGTTTCTCGTCGTATTCTCCAGAAGCGCAGGACCGCTCGACAAGTTCGTGGCGCGGCACCCGGAAGCGCCCAAGCCGAAGCTCCGCATCTGGGTCGTAGTCAACGAGCGGCTGGTCCTGGCACCGGAAGTCACTCAACCGAGATGGATGGCCGTGGCGGCCAGGGCTCTGGGTACCTTGACGATGTCGAACGAGCTGTTCGCGTTGAACCTGATCAAGGACGTCGTGGAGGACTACCGCGAAACTCGTGGGCTCGATGCCGAGTTTCGCATGGTGGCGATCCCTGCAGATGCCCCGTACCCCGAGACCGATGCCATGTTCGACAAGAAGTACATGTTGCTCTTGGAAGAGCTCGGCCGAAACTTGGGTACCGATCCATCGGTCTGGACAACCAAAGTGCCTTCGGCCTACTCGTTCCGACTGGACTGACAAGAGGTGGTTCGAAGCCTGAATCCGGCATTCCTAGCCGGGTCGATCCCCCGAAGAGGTGCCAGCCGAATCTGAAAGATGTTGGGGGTGCACAGCGTCCTATGATTTATGTCTAGGAGATTACGGTTCATCCCTGAAGGCGGTGCCCTGGTTGAGGTGACGTGCCGGACCATTCAGGGGCGTTTTCTGCTGAAGCCGTCCGAGGAGCTGCGGTCCATCGTCATCGGGGTGCTGGCACGGGCGCAGAAGCTCTACCCGATTGAGCTCCATGCCTTCGTCTTTCTCTCGAATCACTATCACCTTCTCTTGAGTGCGCAGAACGCCCATCAGCTAGCGCGATTCATGAATTACCTCAACTCGAATCTGGCGCGAGAAGCAGGCCGAGTACATGGCTGGAGAGAGAAGTTCTGGAGTCGCAGATACCAGGCGATCGTTGTCAGTGAAGAAGAGGCCGCTCAGACAGGTCGCCTGCGGTATCTGTTGTCCCATGGGTGTAAAGAGGGTCTCGTGTCTCGGCCACGAGAGTGGCCTGGAGCCCATTGCGCAGAGGCGCTGGTCGAAGGCCGGTTGCTCGAGGGTTTGTGGTTTGACCGCAGCCAGGAGTACGCGGCGCGAACCCGACGAGAAGAGATTGACCGCCTCGCGTACGCAACGGCTGAAACGATACGGCTCGAACCCTTGCCCTGCTGGCAACATCTCTCGGAGGAGATGTACCGATGCCGAGTCGGTGAGCTAATCCTGCAGATCGAGGCAGAAACCGCCGAACTCCATGCCAAGGAGGGAACCCAGCCTCTGGGAGTCGGTGCCGTCTTGGCCCAGAATCCCCACGACAGGCCCCTGAGGTCGAAGAAGGCCTGGGCGCCGGCATTTCATGCGGCTACAAAGGTAGCCCGCAGAGAACTGGTCGAGGCCTATGGCTGGTTTCTGGGTGCCTATCGCGAGGCTGCGGAGAAACTATGCTGCGGCGACCTCGGAGCGAGTTTTCCCGAGGGATGCTTTCCTCCACGACTTCCCTTTGTCGGATGGGTCCCTGACTTGGCGCCTGGCTAGCGATCGGTCGGCATCTCATCGGAACGTTTGGCAGATCAGAGAGCACGAGGCAGCTCGTTGCAAGAGGCTTCATGTGTAGACCGCCCCCGGTCGACGCACTCACTGTCCCCTTTGGAGACTCAGCTCCGTCGATTCCCCTCTATTGCCGCTTCGAATCGATGACCACGGAGTCCGACAGTGGATGAATCGTGGCCTTATACCGGTCAAGGTTGCCAACGTCCAGATTCGGCTGGCACCTCTTCAGTCTCGGGACCTCTTGCTTCCTCAACAGTCGGGTTCGGTCTCGGTCTTCCACTCCGACAGCTTCTCAAGGATCCTGACCTTCAGCTCTTCCTTGGCCGGTAGCGCCTGCCGGTAGATCTCGTCCGCCCTGTAGAACTGCAGGGTGCGGATGTCGCTGAGCTCGGGGTTGAAATAGATATCGGGAGGGTGTATCTCGATCTCTCGATCCATGATCGCCTGCTGCATGATCTGGACTGAACCGAAAACGGTGTCGAAGTACCCGGGCACCGACCCTGGTTCGGCCGGGCTTGGGCCGTTGATGTCGACAGCGATCACGAGGTCACAGGAATCCGTCAACACGTCGTAGGGCACCGGATTCACCGTCCCTCCGTCGATGAGCACGCGCCCGCCGAGCTCGACCGGAGAGAAGAGACCGGGCAGTGCCATACTGGCCTGGACGGCCGGTTGCAGCGGCCCGGAGTCGAGGACGACGGTTCGGCGCTCCCAGAAATCGGTGGCGACGACGGTCAACGGTACGACGAGCTCCTCGAAGGTCGTGCCCTGTTGGTCCTCGAACAACTGGGCCATGATCGACGTGCTCTCGATAAGTCCGCTGTTCTGAAAGTCGGCGTCGATCATCCTCATCCACTTCCGGATCTTGCGGTTGGCGACCACGCCACGGAGCGTGTCGCTCTTGGTAATCGCCAGACGGGCGAGTTTCTCCTTCATCTCCAATGGCGACAGCCCCGAGGCATAGAGTGCACCCATCACCGCACCGATGCTGCAGCCGGCGACTCGGTGGGGGACGATCCCGAGCTCGTCCAGTGCTTCGAGCATCGCAACATGAGCGATGCCCTTGGCACCGCCCGCACCGAGAGCGATCCCGATCTTCGGTTGCGAATCCGGTTCCGGGCGGCGTTTCTGTGGACCAGGATCCGTGGAGGACTTGGCCAGGAGCATCCTGCCTTTTCCAACCCGAGTGACTGCAGTCGCCGCTGCGAGCCCACCCATGAACGACCTATGCTTGATCTGTATCATGGTCTGCTGATGCTACCTGAGCAAGCGGAGGCTTATTCCTCCATCTTCGACCCTTTGCCCAGCGCCTCTTTCTGGCGGCGCCTATCGGCGTCTACCAGATCCCCGGGTGGGCTACCGATATCCTCTCCGTCGGCTTCGAGTCGGGCGTCGTTCAGAATCGGGTGGCAATAGAATACAGGGGTCGTGATGGGAGAGCGTAGGACCAGAAGACCGACCAGGCGGGTCCTCGTTGCTCTCGCTCTGTGTGGAATCCTGGTTACAACGTTACCGACCGTCTCGGCCCAGCCGGGTGAATCGGCAGACTCGTCCTCGCCAGGACCGATGGTCACGGATCGCCCGACAGCGAGTGCCTCCCCTCTGGTTATCCCGCGCCGGACGTTTCAACTGGAGATGGGACACAAGGGCAGCCGCACCGAGGGCGAGCCGGAGGCGCTCGATGCGCAGGTACTTCCCGACCTCCTGGCGCGGTACGGGATCAACCGGAAGATCGAAGTTCGTCTGGCCGCAGCCGGTTGGACCCTCGAGAGTGGGCCCGGCGAAAGGCCGATCGGAATCTCGGACATCAGCGTCGGAGCCAAGATCGCCCTGGCCGAGGAGAAGGGCAGACGCCCGCAGATGGGATTTCTCGTCGATGTGAGTCTGCCGGTGGGCCATAGCGACTTCACCACCGACCGCGCGGTCCCGCAGTTCCTTTTCCTGGCGTCCAACAGCCTGAGCGATCGACTGGGCCTGACCTACAACATCGGCCCGAGCCTCGTTGCTTCGACCACCAACGGTAGATCAGTGACTGATGTGGAGCTGGAATACGCGGTGGCTCTGAGTGGTTCGGTGGGAGGGCCGTTCAGCCTATTCGGTGAGCTCTTCGGGGCCTTCCCCTTTGGCTCGAATCTCCTGGATCGCCACAGTTTCCAAGCGGGAACGACGATTCTGCTGAGCCCTCGGTTTCAGATCGACCTTCGAGGCGGTCTCGGTCTCGTCGAAGGCGTGCCGGACTGGTTGGTAGGGGCGGGCTTGGCTTTTCGCCTACCGCATTGAGTCGTAGAGCTTGCTGGACACCCTCGGCGCGATGATCAGCTCGTCGTCCGCCCCCGATTCGCCAATTCGTTTGATGCCTTGTTCGGGTAGCTCGTAGGCATCGACACCCCAGACAATCTGATTCAGGGTGCGAGCCTTCCTGGCTAGAATCTCGAATAGAGCTCAGATGCCCGGGTAGCCAATCCACTGGATGGGAGACGTGCCATGTCCCGAGTCAGAATCCGCTTACTGATTGTCATTCTTCTTTTGCTGGGCCCTCCGGGAGTCCGGGCGCAACAGGACGCTTCTTCGGTGACGTTGGAAGATGTCTTCCAGATGCTGCAGAAGCAACAAAAGATGATCGAGAGCCAGCAGGCGACGATCGACGGCCTGTCGGCTCGCCTCGATGACGTCGCTCCCGAGAAGCCTCAGATCGCTGGCTCAGACACGGCGCCACCCAGCGGGGATTCCGCCAGGACCCAAAGGCAAACGGACTCGCTCGATCAGCAAATGGCAGATCAACGGACGTCCAAGAGAGGAATGCCGCCAAACGTGATCACGGCTGGAGACTTTCCCGGCTCGATCAGCGTCCCAGGTACCGACATGGCGGGTAAGGTGGGTGGCAATGCCCGTGTGGCTCTCGTCAACAATTTCGATCCGATCGGCAGCAGCGATCAATTCATAGCCGGCGAGATTCCAGTCCCTGGTGATAGTTCGAGCGCAGACGGCGATCTGTTCGAAGGTGCGAGCATCTCTGCCAAGCGATCGCAGCTGAACGTGGACATGCGGATGGATTCGAACGTCGGTCAGTTCCGGGCCTTCATCGAAGGAGATTTCGTCACTGAAGTCGGCAGTTCGGATGTCTTTCGGCTCCGGCATGCCTATGGTCAGTACAAGGGAATTCTCGTGGGTCAAACCTGGACCACATTGATGGATCTGCGTGCCGAGCCCGAAGAGCTCGATTTCGAGGGCTTGAATGGAGAGATTGTGCTGCGCCATCCACTCATGCGCTGGGGTAAGGCTCTGGGCGACAATCGTAGGCTCACTCTGGCCCTCGAAGATCCGACTCCCGGAATTGTGAACGGAGACGGCAAGAGTGACACTCCAGATTTAGTCAGCACGATCAACCTTCGACGTGACGCGGGACATGTTCAATTCGGTGGACTGCTGCGCAACATCAAAGGAGAACAAACCGTCGACCCAGAGGACGGGATGAACGATGGGGAGACCCGTTCAGGCACGGTAACTGGATGGGGCCTTTCGTTCAGTGGTAGCCAGAAGTTGAAGGCGGGTGGAGGTCACGACAGATTGATGTGGCAGCTCAACCTCGGCGAGGGCTTTGGAGGGTACATCAATGACACGGCGACCCTCGGCGACCTGGATGCGGTCTTCAGTCCCGACGGCACCCTGAAGGCATTACCCGTCTTTGGCGGATACGTGGCGCTCGAGCATTTCTGGATCCGCGATCCGCTGGCCTACTTTGGCGCCAAGGGTCTGTTGAAGAACCTGCGATCGAGTCTGGTTTACGGCTACACCGGTATCAGTAACTTCGACTTCCAGCCCGACGATGCTTACGCCGAGACCCAGCGGGCCTCGGTCAATTTGATCTGGTCACCGATGGAGCAGATCGATGTAGGTGTCGAATACCTGTGGGGAACGAGAAAGAACAAGGGCGGCCGTTCTGGGGCCGCCAACCAGCTTCAGCTAGTGGTGACTTACAACTTCTAGGTCGTTCGGCACTGAGCCCCGGCCTGACTCGGCATCGCACAGGGAGAGAAGAGACCGTAGGTGGGCGAGGATGCCCGGAGCTGCCGAGAATCGGCTGGCACCTGGCGGTGGAATAGTCGAGAAGCAGCGAGATTCCCGATTGGATATCCGCAGTGACCGGAGTATCATAAAGGTATGAAGATCAATACCAAATCCAGCATCACGCTGCCGCCGGAGGAGTTCGATCTGGTCCTCGAGCTCAAGGCCGCGCTCCACGCCAAGAGCAACGTCGAAGTCGTACGCCGGGGATTGCGGCTGCTCAAAGAAGTGACGGATCGGGAGTCTCTTCGGCAGGCCTATAGGAGTGATTCTCTAGCCGTTCGCGAGTCGGTGAAGCAGGAGATCGACGAACTCGACGCCCTCGTCGCCGAAGGGCTCGAAGATCAGTGAAGATCCGTCGTGGGACCCTGTATCTCGCGGATCTGAGCCCTCGGAAGGGCTCCGAGCCGGGCAAGGTGTGCCCCACTCTGGTCATTCAGTCCGATCTTCTCAACGAGGTCGGGCATCCCTCGACCTGGGTCCTGCCCTGTACGAACCGACTGGTCGGTGAGAATCTCCTCCGCGTTCCGCTACCCAGAGGCATCGCGGGGAACGATCGGGACTGCGAGGTCATGATCGACCAGAGCCGATCGATCGACAATCGAAGGTTCGTTCGGGCTCTGTCTCCCCTGCCGATAACCATCCTCGCAGAGGTCGAGCAAAAGCTGCGCCTTCTGGGTGAGCTCTGATTCTGAGTTCAGTGACCGGGAGGCTGGGCGGATTCGCCAGTGGGCCGCTCGACGGTCTCGGGTGGTGGCGGTAGGAAACAGACGTCGGAGCCGTCGGTGGGCAGGGGCTTCTTGAGGACCTGCGTGTAGATTGTCAGCCACCACATATAGATTCTGAAGGCTGTTCCCACGAGCCCCCCTTTGGTCAGGGAGATCGATGGATCTGCTAAGGGCCCCTTGATTTTGGCTGGTGTCGCGAGGGTCAGGAAGGTCCTCTTTTTCGGACGCGGACGCAGCGTCATGTTGAGGGTCATATCTTCGAGGTTGATCGATCCCTTGCCTCGGGCTCGAATGCTCGAGGTGTCGAACCAGAACTCTTCGACCGTCATCTGTCCTTCGGCAACCGAAAAGGTCCCCACCATGCAATTGAGAACGGACTCATCGGTCGGATCTACTACGCGGACCATCGACCTCATCAGGCCGGCACCCCAGAGGCTCAGTAGGGTGGTGTCGATGTCGCGGGGGAAGAGCGCGAGGCGAAAGTCCCCGCCTGTGGCTGTGACGATCTGATCGGCCGGTACGCTCGGGGTCACCAAGTGGGTTTCCAGATCGATTCTGCCATCCCCCTCGGCTTCGGGGTTGAGGTACCCGAGAAGCGGGCCGTACTCCACATCGTCGACCGTAAGCTCGATGTCGGCGTCCAGGAGCCCAGAGTCGGCCTCAACGACCACATTGCCCCCGACAGTTCCGTCGGCGAGGGCCAGATGGAACGGCCCGAAGGCGAGCCGACCCTCTTCGGACCGAATCTGGATCTGGCCGCCGCCCCCGGTCTCGCCGCCCCAGTAGATGTCCTCGGATTGCAGGTCGATGTCGAGATCCATCTTCGCGAGTCGACTCGATTGGAGCTTCTCCAGCCAGCTCTCCTCATCTTGCTCCGAGGAAGTCTTCTCGGCCTCCTCTGACCCCTCCTCGGTTTCGCCCTGATCCTCGTCGGGGGCCCATGCGTGGGCGAAGAGCTCAGCGAGGTGGACCCGCTGCGAGGAGAGGTCTGCGCTGAGCCGGGGCCGGCCTCCAGTGAGATCGAGAGATACTTTTCCATTGACGTCGGACTCACCGACCTCCAGAGAGAACGCCTCGAGCGCATAGTTGTCGGGTCGGATCACGAGCTCTCCCGAGGCTGCCACGGGGCCGACCTCGGAGAGCCGGTGGCCGGTGAACGGCTCGAAACTACTGACTCGCTCGGCTGTCAGAGAGAAGTCGAGGTCGAGGTTGTCGGGAGTAACGGGTGGCGTGAGCACAGCCTTTGTTTCCAGCCGGGCGTCTCCCATACTCAGAACCATATCGAACGGGAAATGGTTGTCATCGAGACCCGCTTTGTCCTTGTTGTGAAGGGTGAGCTGGAGGTCGACGGGCCACTCCCAGAGGTGGCCGTCAGCAGTTACCTGGAGGGGTTTGCCGGGGGACTCGGAAATCGCTGCCTGGTCCAGGGTGAGCTCGAGAGGCACCTCTTCGTCGAGGGAGGGCGCGGACACGAAGACGTCTTCGGCACGACCTGAGATGGTGATGCCCTCGTCGAGCATCTGGCGCAACGTTTCCGCGGCGCCACTGACCTTGAGGTCGAATCGCTGGGCCCGAACGACGAAATTCGGTGCGACTTCTTCGAGCGGGACGAGCCGACCGAGATCTGTCGCTTCGCCGCTCAGATCCAGGCTCATTTCGGGGGGATCTGTTCCCCAGTCGAGATCCAGCTCACCTCGGTAGCTGGCCTCGTCGGCTCGACCGGAGAAGGCGACCCGCTTCAGACGACTCTGGGAAACGACCGCGTCCACGACGACATTCGAGAAGTCGGCGAGCTCTTCCGAGTCGCGGACGACTCTGTCGAGCTCGAGATGAGCCCTGGCATCCGGAAGGGGCAGCTGCTCTGGCCAGATCGGCACGTCCACGGTGAGAACAGGATTCGATGAGAGCTTTTCCTCCTCGGCGCTGATCAAGCTCACCAGTTCGTCGAAAGCCACGATAGAGGCATCGAGATCGACAAGGATGGGGGAGCCCTTCTGCGGCGGAACTTGCAGGCTCAGCGCGGTGGTGGTTTGGCCTATGCGGAGGGTGTCGAGATGCAGCTCTCGCCGCTTCGGATCGACAATCAGATTTCCGTGAGCCTGGTAGGAGTGGTCGGCATCCGCCGGAACTCCCCACCAGGGCTCGAGGTCTCCGATGCGGTCACCGGTGACGTCGAGCTCCAGTTCCAAGAAGAAGTCGTCAGTCTCGAAGGAAACGCTGCCTTCGATCGATGTTTTCCCTCCCAGTCCTTCGCCGACCAGTGTGAACGGCCAGGGCTCCCTGGATTCCCAGTCTTTGCTGGCTTGCCCCTTCAGCTCGATGCTGTAGGGGTATCCTCGCAGGTCTCCGTCGAGGCTCACATGCACGGGCACTTGCGGGCTACGTTTCAACTCCAGGCGTGTGAGGTTGAGATCGACTTGTCTTTCACTGTCGGGACTGCCGAAGCGGATCTG